>Ga0209172_10000763_pt1 | contig 82324 bp, 74 predicted proteins | sample LarsenN4metaG_FD_184113 | JGI IMG/M metagenome (GOLD analysis project Ga0209172, IMG submission 184113) | Hot spring sediment bacterial and archeal communities from British Columbia, Canada, to study Microbial Dark Matter (Phase II) - Larsen... ... | reverse complement strand
AGTAGGTCATCATGCTCTCTCAAACTTTTTCCGATAGGCGGATTGGGTTAAAACTTACGAAACCGATTATACAACCTCACTTCATCTATGGTCAACAAAGCCTTGCTGAATGGCATAAGACTATCCCCAATAAACCAAAAAGCCTCCCCGTAAGGGAAGGCTTAGGTAAATGAATCAACTTGCCTGTAAGAAAGAAGCGACAATAAATTGACAACCTTCCACCTAAAACTCGCTTCACAAAGTAAAATACGCCCATGCTCTTCACCGATTCCCTCTTTATCGGCATAGACCCAACCTCCGCCAACAAATCTTTCACCTACGCCGCGTTCGATAAGCAATTGAACCTCATCGCCTTGTCTGACGGGGAGTTGGATGATGTCGCCGCGTTTGTAGCAGGTCAACAGTCTGCAACTGTGGCGATTAATGCGCCCGCAAATGTGAATCGCGGATTAGTCAGAGAAAAAATCAAAAAAGAAATGCTTACGCCGCATAAAATCCGCGCGGCAGAATACCGCCTAGCCGAATATCAACTACGAGAAAAAGGCATTGCCGTTTCAGGCACGCCCGCCAGCGTTGGCGTTTGCCCCGCATGGATGCAACTCGGTTTTTCGTTGTATCGCAAACTAGAAAAACTCGGCTTCAAAAAATATACAACAAACAACCCCCACGCTCGCCAAATCCTCGAAACGCATCCACACGCCTGTTTTTGTGTTTTAGCGGGAGATACCCCGCAACCCAAACCGACATTAGAAGGAAAACTACAGCGTCAATTATTATTGTATGAGCGTGGCGTAAAAATCAAAGACCCTATGGATTTTTTTGAGGAAATTACGCGCCACAAAATGCTAAGAGGCATTTGGCCCCATGAATTGTTATACCTGCCCGAACAGCTTGACGCCCTCGCCGCCGCCTATTTGGCTTGGTTAGCGGTGAACAAACCCGAACAAGTTACCTGCTTGGGCGATGAAACCGAAGGGCAAATTTTCTTACCAATCAAACCATAAAACCGCCAGCAAGGCGTATCGCCGCTCACACGCCTGCGGAATAGTACACATCTTAGCGAATGGTAAAATAAAAAAATGACAACACAATCATTTGAAACCCGCGCAATTAATACCTTACGTTTTCTCTCTGCCGATGCTGTGCAAAAAGCAAACTCGGGACACCCCGGCTTGCCAATGGGCGGCGCGGCAATGGCTTATACCATTTGGACGCGCCACCTCCGGCATAACCCGCGCAACCCAAAATGGTTTGGACGCGACCGCTTCATCCTTTCGGGCGGGCATGGTTCCATGCTTCTATATTCTCTTTTGCATCTAACAGGTTATGACGTTTCCTTAGGCGAAATCAAAAATTTTCGGCAGTGGGGAAGCATCACGCCAGGCCACCCTGAATATGGATTAACCCCCGGCGTAGAAGTGACAACCGGACCGCTTGGGCAAGGCTTTGCCAACGGCGTAGGCATGGCAATTGCCGCTTCGCACCTTGCGGCGATATTTAACCAACGCGGGCATGAACTCATTGACCCATACATTTACGCCATCGTCACAGACGGCGACCTAATGGAAGGCGTTGCTGCCGAAGCCGCTTCGCTTGCGGGGCATTTATCGCTAGGGCGATTAATTTACCTCTACGACGATAACAATATTTCTATTGACGGCTCAACCGATTTAGCCTTCACCGAAGATCGAGCCGTGCGTTTCCGCGCTTATGGTTGGCAAGTGTTAAGAGTTGAAGACGGCAACGATGTTAACGCAATTGATAACGCCATAAAAGAAGCAAAGGCAGACCCTCGCCCATCCTTAATCATGTGTAAAACTGTAATTGGTTACGGCGCGCCAAATAAGCAAGGCACACAAAAAGCGCACGGCGAACCCTTAGGCGAAGACGAACTCGCCGCGGCAAAAACAAACTTAGGCTGGGATAAAGAAGCGAAGTTTTTTATCCCCGAAGACGTTTTGGGCTTTTATCGAAAAGCAATCGAAAAAGGGCGTGAGTTAGAAGCCGACTGGAATATGCGCTTTGAAGCGTATAAAAGAATCCACCCCGCTTTAGGCGCAGAGTTACAACGCCGGCTGGATGGAAAATTCCCCAAAGACTGGGAAAAATCTTTGCCTGCCTTTTCGCCCGACCCAAAAGGCATGTCCACGCGCGTTGCCTCAGGCAAAACCATTAACGCGCTGGCAAACATCTTACCTGAATTACTTGGCGGCTCGGCAGATTTAGCCCCCTCAAACAACACAAAAATTGAAGGAAGCCCCGCTTTTCAAAAAGACTCCTTTGCCGGCAGAAATTTTCACTTTGGCGTGCGCGAACACGCTATGGGTTCAATATTAAACGGCATGGCGGTTTTTGGCGGCGTCATTCCGTATGGCGGAACATTTTTAGTGTTTTCAGATTACATGCGCCCCGCCATTCGTTTGGCGGCGTTATCGCACTACCCAAGCGTTTTTATCTTCACGCACGATAGCATTGGCTTAGGCGAAGACGGACCTACCCATCAACCCATTGAACATTTAATGTCGTTGCGCCTCATACCTAATTTGGTTGTTATTCGCCCTGCCGACGCAAACGAAACCGCCCAAGCGTGGAAAGTGGCCATTGAAAGGAGAGACGGTCCTACCGCACTTTCTTTAACTCGTCAGAATGTGCCGATTTTAGAAACAACCGCCCAAGTGGAAAAAGGCGCGTATGTATTAAAAGATTTTGGCAAACCGCAAATCATTCTCATGGCTTCAGGTTCAGAAGTCGGTTTGATTTTAGAAGCCGCCCAAACACTTGCCCAAGAAGGCAAAGGCGTGCGTGTGGTTTCCTTCCCAAGTTGGGAATTGTTTGAAAAGCAAGATGAAGCATATAAAGAATCTGTGTTGCCTAAGAACATTCAAAAACGATTGGCGGTGGAAGCGGGCTCAGGCGCAGGTTGGGAGCGTTACGCCCAATCCGTCATTTCCATTGAGCGTTATGGCGCGTCTGCCCCGTATAAAATCATTTTTGAGCGTTTCGGTTTTACCGTTGAAAATATCGTGAATAGAGCAAAAAACCTTTAACCGCAAAGATAAAAACCTTTACCGCAAAGCAAACAAAAGGTCGCAAGGTTTAAAAACTTTTGCGCCTTCGTGGCGCGTTGTGGCGAAAGAAGGCAAACTATGAAAATCGCAGTTGGTTGTGACCATGCAGGCTTTCCATTAAAACAAACCGTCATTGACGCCGCCCAAGCGCTTGGGCATGAAGTGATTGACGTTGGCACATTCAGCGCCGAGCCGGTGGACTTTCCTGATTTTACAAAAAAAGTAGGCGAAAAAATTCAAAGCGGCGAAGCCGAGCGCGGTATTTTAGTGTGCGGTTCTGGAATTGGCGCGTGCATTGCCGCCAACAAAATGAAAGGCGTATATGCCTCCATCGCCCACGATACCTATTCCGCCGCGCAAGGCGTTTTGCACGATAACATGAACGTCTTATGCTTAGGCGGGCGGGTGATTGGTCCCGAACTTGCCAAAGTTCTTGTCCCCGCTTTTTTGAACGCGCGTTATTTAGGCAACGACAAAGGCGGCGAGAGATTAGCCAGACGCGTTAATAAAATTATTGCTATAGAAAACGAGAATCGTAAAGCGTAACGCGAAACAAATCAGGAGCCATGTATTAATGTCGCATTCAATCAAAAAACTAACGCAGCTTAAACAATCGCTTTGGTACGATAATATTCAAAGAAAATTATTAATCAACGGCGAACTCAAAGCCATGATAGACCGCGGCGATATTCGTGGGGTCACATCGAACCCAACCATTTTTCAAAACGCAATCGCCAAAACAAACGATTACGACGAAGCGTTAATTCCGCTGGCATGGGCAGGCTGGGACGCTGAAAAAATATTCTGGCGCCTCGCCGTTGAAGATATTCAACAAGCCTGCGATTTGTTCCGCCCGTTATACGAAGAAACCAACGGCGGCGACGGCTACGTCAGTTTAGAAGTCAGCCCGATGTTAGCCAAAGACACACAAGGCACAATTCAACAAGCCCAAGAATTATGGCGGCTCGTCAACCGCCCAAACCTCATGGTGAAAATCCCCGCCACAAAAGAAGGCATTCCCGCCATCCAACGTTCCATTGCCGATGGCATTAACGTCAACGTCACCTTAATTTTCTCGCTCACCCGTTACATGGAAGTGATGAACGCATACCTTGCGGGCATTGAAGAACGCGTTGAAAAAAACTTACCCGTACAACATGTCGCATCTGTCGCCTCGTTTTTCGTCTCGCGCGTTGATTCAAAAATTGACCCTAAACTCCCCGAAGATTCACCGTTGCGCGGTAAAGCCGCCATTGCCAACGCAAAACTTGCCTATGAGGCGTTTGAATCGATTTTTACATCGCCGCGTTTTGCCACCCTCAAAGCGCGTTTTCGCGCCCGCGTGCAACGTCCATTGTGGGCGTCCACTGGCACAAAAAACCCCAACTACCCCGACACATATTATGTAGATAACTTAATCGGACCCGACACCGTCAACACCGTTCCGCCCGCCACGCTCGAAGCCTTTCGAGAGCATGGCAACGCTTCATTAACCATCACACAAGGTTTAGAAGAAGCGCAAATGTTATTTGCCGACTTAAAAGCGCAAGGCATTTCTATGAGCGTCATTACGCAAGAATTAGAAGAAGAAGGCGTGAAAGCCTTTGAAGATGCGTTTGCGACATTGCTGGGCGCGATTGAAGAACGCAGAGAAAAAGCCGCCTCTTCTCTCAACGGGTTGGCTGCTTCTGTTTCAGAAGCATTATCTCAACTTGAAATAGACTCCGTTCCCCAGCGCTTATGGTCTCACGACCCAACATTATGGACAAACGACCCAGCAGGGCAAGAAGAAATCAAAATCAGGCTCGGTTGGTTACATTCCATTGAAGATGCCCGCGCACGCCTAGAAAACTATACATCGTTCGCCAAACAAATTCACGACGAAAAAATTGATAGAGTCTTAGTGATTGGCATGGGCGGCTCGTCATTGACTGCCGAAGTATTAAGTTCGCTCATGGCAAACTTTGGCGTTGAAGCGAAACTTTCACTCGCTATTTTAGATTCTACCGACCCTCAACAAGTAAAACTTGCCTCTGAACATTATCCGCCAGATAAATCTTTATACATCATCGCCAGCAAATCGGGCGGCACTGCCGAGCTCATGGCGGCGTTTGATTATTTATGGAAATTAAGTAATGAAAATGGCTCTCGCTTTATAGCAATTACCGATGCAAATACATCGTTACAAAAATTAGCGGAAGAAAAGAAATTTAGAAAAATCTTTAACGCCAACCCAAATGTAGGCGGACGATTCTCTGCGCTCACTGATTTTGGTTTAGTTCCAGCGGCGTTGCTTGGCATGGATATTGAACAATTGCTTAAGTCTGCCGAGAAAATTAAAAATGCATCACAATCGGTTTATAGCGCAGGCTTTGCTTTGGGCGCCGTACTGGCAGAATCCGCTCGAGGCGGCAGAGACAAACTGACCCTAGTCGCCGATGCGCCTGTATCGGCATTTGCAAATTGGGTTGAGCAAATCGTCGCCGAATCCAGCGGCAAGCAAGGAAAAGGAATCTTGCCCGTTGCCTTAGAGCCAATTGGCGCGCCAGACGTTTATGGTAAAGACAGAATTTTTGTTTACTTAAAAAGTAATGGCGAATTTGAAAAACAAATTACCGAATTACGAAATGCAAACTTTCCGGTAATCGAATTGCCAATTACTAATTGTTATGATGTAGGCGCAGAATTTTTCAAATGGGAAATTGCCGTTTCTACGGCATGTCACCTTTTGGGCATTAACGCTTTTGACCAGCCCGATGTGCAAGATAGCAAAACGCGAACAATTGCGAAGATAAAAGATTTTCAAACGACGGGCAAACTCGCCGAAGTGGACTTAACCGAAACCAAAGACGCAAAAAAGGTTTTGAATGATTTGTTGGCGAATGCAAAAAACGGAAACTATGTTTCTATTAACGCTTATGTGCCGCGCAATAAAGAAATGATTGAAGCGCTTCAAACGTTGCGAATAAAAATTCGTGAAAAAACAAAATGCGCCGTTACGGCTGGGTTTGGTCCTCGCTTTCAACATTCAACGGGGCAATTTCACAAAGGCGGACCGAATACGGGTCTGTTTATTCAAATCGTTTATGACGCTAAGGATGATTTTGAAATTCCAAATCAAGGTCTCACGTTTGGAACATTGATTCGCGCGCAAGCCTTAGGCGATTATGAAGCGTTAATTGCCGCAGGCCGCAAAGCCGTGCGGATTAAGTTATCAAATTTGGATGATTTGAAGAATTTGTTGTAAAAATAGCCACTGAGCGCACAAATTTACACGTTTTTTTATCCATTCGTGAAATCCGTATAAATCGTAGCAAATGGTTTTGAGAACAAAATGACAAACAATCTCTCTATCCTAAAATGTATCGCCTGCCGAAAAGGCGACCCTGCTCTTACGGATTCGGAAATCGCAGAGTTGAACCCACAAATCCCTGAATGGGAAATTATCGAAGTGGACGGCGTCAAGCGCTTGCAACGAGTCTTCAAGTTGAAAAATTATGTAGAAGCCGTCGCGTTGACCAATAAAATCGCGCTGATTGCCGAAAAAGAAGACCATCATCCGTTGATTGTGCTAGAGTGGGGCAAAGTGACCGTGCAGTGGTGGACGCATGTGATTCGCGGCTTACATCAAAACGATTTCATCATGGCGGCGAAGGTGGATGCGTTTGTGAAGTAAGTTTCTTATTTGCGAGAAGTTTTTCTTTTCTTAGTCGCTTTTATTTGGTAAATACTTTTCTGTTCTTTGATTGCACTTAATGAATTTCGTTTCATGACTACAATGTATTCTTGAGTCATCGTTGAGTCTAAAACTCCAGCCGCATTACTTGGGCTGTTTTTGGAGGGCATACGTTTATTGGGGATTGAGCGAATAAACGTATTTATATGCTCAAAGCCGCAGTTCTCAAAAAAGTTCCTAACTACAACATCCGTTGGCAAAACAATTCCTTTTACTTTTCTGTTTCCGACGACATAACAAGCATATCCGTTTCTTTTTATCGTCTTTGAAACATTTGAGATTGATTTGAATAAATCAATATAAAAGGATGTGACTTCACGAGCGCGTTTCTCATCATATTCTTTTACATTGTTAATAGCCGTATTAAGACTTGCACTAGGAAACGTAAAAAATTCTTTGACCGTTTTCCCACCCATTAATTTGCCGTCAATTTTATCTGGCTCTTCAAGCCCAAGCCACGCGGCTGATAATCTCGAATATTGTCCATAAGCGACTGTCGTTCCCGAATCGCCGTACGGCGGCGATGTAACCACAATATCAACGCTTTCAGGCGCAATAAACTCGGAAGGTATTCCTTCAACCGTATTGAAACTGTATATATATGCGTTAGGCGGATTTTTTATATTCTTAATGATTGCCAAATATTTTTTATAACCGTCAAGGTTTCTTTGTAATTTTGCGACCATAATGCTGTAAACATCAGGGTTAAATTTTGCTAATTTGATTTCATCGTAACGATAGAGCTTAAATTCTTCGTTGCGCGTGTTTGAACTCTCTCTCACGGTTTCGCTAAACGCAACCTGAAAGAACAATTTAACTTTTTCGTCTTCAATGTTTTGTAAAAATTTTCGTATCTGAAATAATTTTTCAACGACTTCGGGCTTAAACCAAAATTCTAAACGCGAGATGCCGTAAATTTCTTGTTTTTCCTTAAACTTGCGGAGTTTATCTTCTAAAGCAAGTTTATTGAAAGCCGAAATTTGCTTTTCTAATAAGGCAACGCTTGGCGTAGATGTTTTTGCTTTTGCAATCAATCGCGCAAGCGGATTTAAATCTGTCCCTGAAGCGTTTATTCCTCTGATATTCGCTTCAACCAACGAAGTTCCGCTGCCAGAGTAAGGATCAAACATTTGCTTAGCGTTTTTGCCAAACAAATCTAATAACTTCCCCGCCACTTGAGGAATCATCCTTGCTGGATAATCATGATAGCAATGCGTTAACTCTCGAGTTGGCGCGCCGTTAAATGTCCAATCGTCCGCTTTGAAAATTGGCTTTGCGGCGGTTTCAATAAATTCTAGTTGCGTGGCTTTTAACATGTTACAAATCTCTTATTGTTTCAAATAACAACGGCAAGTTTTCTTCAAATACTCTAAAGCCTGTGCCATGATTTCTGACGCTGGCGCCTTTATCGTGCAAACGTAAATCTAGCAAAATATTCCCTTGATTAATTTGTTCGCGGATTATTTTTTCTGAAGTTCCTGAAAGCAATTTTGCTGTTTGGAACTTAAACCATTCTTTGTCGTCTTCTATTTTACTATCAGCGCTAACAAGCAGAAGCGCAGGAATTTTTTTAATAAATCTTTCAACTAAAGCCTCGATTTCCCATTCTGCAATCGCTTCGCCTGAAGTATGCTGAACAGATACGGTATCGTTTTTAATTTGCAAATAAAGCCCTTGAGAATTAGGTTTTTTTGACATTGTATAGTACATGCCTAGTCTTCCATTTTGATCAAGCGAGCCGTACTTTCTAATAGCGTCTAGCGGCTTCATTTTCCAAACCCTTCTATTGAAAGTAAATAATGTAATCATTGAAGATGAATTAATGCGATGCGCTTTTAGTTCAATTTTGCCTAAATCTGGCGAGGCGATATTGTTTTCAGAAATGCCTAATAATTTTTCTAAAGTTTGCCCAATGCCAGTTGAACCATGGCGTTCAGATTTCACCCAACCTTGCGATTTTAGTTTTGCAAATGCTTTAATAAACTCATCTAACGTCATTTGATGTTGAGACATGTACAGCCCTTTTTAGTAAGGTAATTAATTTAATTGTACTCTGTTTTGCTTATTAACTTCTCAAACGCTACTTATTCCAATTCCCATTCCCCGCAAACCGTTCTGGAACAATGTGAGTAATAAAACCCGTTTGATTTCTGACAGACTCAGGCGGGAATTCCACATCTGGACCAAGATAGACATGCGCCAGGCGTTGTAATAAATCTGCCGCGCCGCCTTCGGTCAAATACGCTTTTCCATATACAACCAAATATTCTTGCAAGCCAAGCGCGTTTTTTCCATGCCCAAGCATAGATAGCGCCACGCGATTATCTTTGCGGATGTTTTTCACTTTTTGGTAAGCGCTCATGTGAGCAATCACAAATTCGTCATGTTCAACGCCAACCCAAACCACAGTCACTTGCGGGCTTCCGTCCGCGTTGAGCGTGGTCAAATGGGCGAGCGGGGCAGAGGCAATTAATGCTTTTACCGAATCGGGGATTTTCATTTTTTTATCATTCTATTCTATAGGCTCAAAATCACTGACAGTGATTGTGTATTCTTCATCCGCTACTTGAGGATGGTTAAATGAGATGAATATAGGAAAATGATATTGCTCGTCAAAAGAAACCGAAAGGCATTCATACCAAGCGGCGCCTGTTGTATTTCCGTAATTACGTTCAAAATCTTGCTCAGAGGTTTGCAGTAATTTGAATAAACCTTCTAGCGTATATTCATTAATATCTAAATTTGAGATTTTATTTTTACAATTTGTCGTTTCACGATTGTCCATTGGCGCGTGTCCGCAAGTAGATTGAGCGCTTTCAACCGCCCCGTCTTTTACGATAATACTTAATTCTACTTGATACCAAATACTGCTTTCTACTATCTTCATTCGATATCTAGAAATTCCTAGCCCCGCCCAAGCGGACTCTTCGTTTTCAATTTGTTCTTTCAGCGTTTGGTTTTGCCCGCCGCATGAAAGCAAAACCATGCCAAGCGCAATGATGTACCAAAAAGCGCTTTTGTTTTTCATGGTTTATGCCTCCAAAGATTGTCGCCTTTTTCTTAATTTTTCATCGTCTAGCCATTTGAAAATTCGCAGCACAAACGGAAAATTCCCTAGCCAGCCAAGAAAATCTCCCCATAGTTTCGCTAGTCCTTTTGGTTCGTTCGGCAATGCCACAGCGGATGAAAAATCTACAACACGCTCATCCAATTGATAGACATAGCGGCTCAATTGTTTTACTTTTGGTTCAGCCAATAAAAATTGCCGCACTTGTTCTCGTTCGTCGGCGGTCATCCATTGCGGCAAATCGGATGTGGCTTTGAAGTTACAAATTAACGCTAACTCTTGCAATTGAATTTTATGTTCTTCTTCTAAAAAATTTTCTTTCGATTCAAAGTATTCTACGTCAGGGTCAATGTGAACTAAATCTTTTAACCACAAGCGATGCGCCACTGTGCGAATGGCGTTTTTTACGCTCGGCGTGGAGGGGTTATAGAATAAGACTTCGTTGCGATAATTCTCCCACTCGTGCGAAACGTCGGGACCAATGCGAATCGCATTGCATACGCCAATGGCGGGCAATATCGGCGTGCCGCAAGTTAAGAAGAAAGCGTTTTCTCCCATCGCTTCATACATTAACTTCAAGCATTCACGATAAGCGCTTTCGCGCGGCATGTCGTTATATCGTTTGCCTTTCAATGCGCCTGCGTATAAAAAATCTAACTTGAAATAATCAAAGCCCCATGCGCGCACTTGTTTTATTAAAGCCGCTAACCATTTTTTTACTTCAGGATGCGTGACGTCTAATGCAAATAAATATTCGCCCCAATTGAATCCTGCCGATACGAATTTCCCGCGTTCATTTTTCAAAAACCAATCGGGATGTTCATTAAACAATGTTGACGATTTACTCGCAATTAGCGGCGCAAGCCATAACCCTGCGCGCCTGCCTGTTGATTTAATTTTATCCGCGAGGGCTTTCATGCCTGATGGGAATTTTTCATTGGCTTCCCAATCTCCGATATTTTTTTGCCAACCGTCGTCCACTTGCAACACTTCAAAAGGCAAATCGCCTAGCAAATCAAACGTTTTGAATAAAATCTTTTCGTCAATGACGGTGTATAGACTATACCAAGAACACCACACACGCGGCGCATGATTTTTTTCAACATATCCCAACCGATTTTTTAATTGTTTGATGTATTCGTCAAATACTTGATTCTCATCCCCGTACATGATGAACCATTCGGCTTCATCCGCTTCGCTTTTCCCTTCTAGTTGATTCTGCGCCTGAAACACATGCGTATTGAGCGACAATGCTCCCAGCAGAAGAATCTTTCCATCCGCAAATTCCACTGCGCCCAACCACGAGCCATGCGGGTTTTTTTCGTAGGCGTATTCAATATCTATATGCAGGGGGTGAAAGATAGTCGGCTTTTGAATGGGCACAGGTTTTATATCCGTCCATGCCGCCAACGACCATGACTGCCAGCCATGCCGATAGTATTTAATCGGTTGCGCTGGCAATTCAACTTGTATGTGTTTTGCTTTAATGATTTGCGATTTGTTTAATTGAGGCGAGGTGATTTTGGTCATAAGAAAATATTTTATCTTAATTGCTCTTTGCGTCATCTTCGGCGCAGAGTTTTGGTAATCGCCGCCGAGGGTGGCGGCTTGAGCATCGTCAGTCAAGGAAAAAGTTGAGGAGGCAGAATCAAGTTTCCCCGTAGGGGAGAGGCGTTTGTCTTTCTTGACGGGAATATCATCATCGGGTATATTCCCGTCACTTTCGGAAGGATAATATATATTCTATGTATCAATTCGACAAAACAGATATAAAAATCGTCAATTTGCTATTGGAAGACGGTAGAATGTCCGCTTCGGAGATGTCTCGTAGGATGGGAGATATTTCGGAGCGGGCGATTCGTTACCGCATTGACCGAATGATTGAAGAGGGTGTGATTCAAATTAGCGCGGTGGTTAACCCTGAGGCGTTGGGGTTGAATATTAAGGCGGATGTGTGGCTGGAAGTGGAAGCCGATAAGGTTTTGGAAGTGGCGAAAAAAATGGCGGCATTTGAAAATGTGACGTATGTGGCTTGTAGTATTGGTCAGAACGACATCAGTATTCAAGTGGTGTCGAAGGATACATCTGAAGTGTATTATTTTGTGACGGAGGTGATACGCAAGGTGCCGGGAGTGAGAAAAACAACCACTTCAATTGTGCCGATTGTTTTGAAAGATGTGTATCAATGGCGTGTGCCGGAACGAATCGCCAATGAGTTTTCGGAAAAAGAAATTGTTTAAGTAGTCTGATAGTGAAGATGAGGAGAAGTTATGTTTGGTTCAAAGACGCAAGCCTTGCAAAAGCGCGCGCAAAAAATTTTGCCATTGGGGGTGAATTCTAATTTTCGTTTTTGGGGAGATGAAATTACGCCGTATGTTCAAAAAGCCAAAGGTTCGTATTTGTGGGATGTGGATGGAAAAAAATATATTGATTATCGTATGGCGTTTGGTCCGATTATTTTAGGTCACGCTTACGATGAAGTGGACGCAAAAGTTATTGAAGAGATTCAAAACGGCGTTTTATTTGCAATGACGGGCGAGCTTGAAGTTGATGTGGCTGAGATGATTGTTGAAATGTCGCCGGCGATTGAGATGGTGCGCTTGGCGTGTTCGGGAACAGAAGCCACCATGCACGCTATTCGCACTGCCCGCGCCTATACCGGGCGCGATTTGATTTTGAAGTTTGAAGGCAATTATCATGGTTTTCACGACCATACTTTATGGTCAACATACGCGCCTGTAGAAGCATACGGGAATGCGCGCAGTCCAATTCCTGTGCCTGCTTCGTCGGGCATTCCAAAAACGATGCGCGAGTTTATTATTACGCTTCCGTTCAACGATGCAGAAGGCTTTGAACGTGTGATGCGCTCTTACGGCGAGCAAATTGCGGCGGTGATTACGGAGCCATGTCAGGGCAATTGTGCGGCGATTAATCCGCAAGAGGGATTTTTAGAATTGATTCGCAAGAAGACGGAAGAATATGGATGCGTGTTTATTTTGGATGAAGTGAAAACTGGATTTAGAATCGCAAACGGCGGAGCGCAGGAATATTATCGCCTCAAACCTGACCTTGTGACATACGCCAAAGCCCTCGGCAATGGGTATCCCGTTGCGGCATTTGGCGGAAAAAAAGAGATTATGTCTATTATTGGTCACGGTGTGGCGCAAGGCGGCACTTATACCAATAATAAGCCCGGCGTGGCGGGCGCTTACGCAACATTGACTTTGTTGAAAACAAAACCAATTCTGAAAACGATTGCGGAACGCGGGCAAAGATTGATGAACGGTTTGAAAGATATTTTTGAAGAGAACGATATTCCCGTTGTGATGACGGGTTACCCCGCGATGTTTTCTTTTGCATTGAATGTAAATGAGGTGAAAAGTCAACGCGACTGGGCGAAGAGCGACCAAAATCTTTATCTCGAATTGGTTGAAAAGGCAATTGAAAAAGGCGTAATGCCCGACCATGACGCGCGCGAACCGTGGTTTATGTGTTACTCGCATTCTGATGCGGATGTTGATGAGACGCTGAATGTGTATGCGGAAATTGTGAAGGAAGTGAAGAAATAGTTTCAGGTTGAAGGTCACAGGTCTAAGGTCAATTGACTTGCGACCTATGACGTGTGATTTTTGGAGAATTCATGGCAAATAAACTTACCTCAAAAGAAATCATTGACCTCAACAAAGAATACACTTTTTTCTCTTGGTCAAATCAGGGGCAAGTTAATCCTATTCCAATGGAAAAAGCAGAGGGCGCTTATTTTTGGGATGCGGATGGGAAACGGTATTTGGATTTTGCTTCTCAATTGGTGAATACGAATGTGGGACATCAACACCCGAAAGTGGTGAAAGCGATTCAAGACCAAGCCGCGAAGTTAACGTTTGCCGCGCCGAGCATGGCAACTGAGGTAAGAGGCTTGCTTGGAAAAAAACTATCCGAAATTACGCCCGGCGATTTGAAAAAAACATTCTTCACCTTAGGCGGGGCAGAAGCGAATGAGAACGCCATCAAAATTGCGAGATTTTACACAGGCAGACATAAAATCCTAGCCCGTTATCGTTCTTATCATGGCGCAACACTTGGAGCAATGACTTTAACTGGCGATTATCGCCGTTTACCTGCCGAGCCTGCAATCTCTGGCGTTGTGCATTTCCTTGACCCGTATTGTTATCGCTGTCCTTTTGGCTGGACGAAAGATACGTGCAAACGTCAATGTATTGACCATGTGGAAGAAGTGATTCAACATGAGGGTCCAGACCAGATTGCGGCGATTTTCTTGGAAGGGGTGACAGGTACAAATGGCTTGATTATTCCGCCCGATGAATATTGGCCCCGCATGAGAGAAATCTGTGACAAATATGGAATCTTGTTAATTTCAGACGAGGTGATGAGCGGATGGGGCAGAACGGGCGAATGGTTTGCAGTAGATAACTGGAACACTGTGCCAGATATTATTACCACCGCAAAAGGAATTACATCGGGTTATGTTCCGTTGGGCGCTGTGATTGTTAGAGAAAAAATCGCAAAGTTTTTTGACGACAAGGTTTTATTTGCAGGCTTGACTTATAACGGACATGCTCTCGCTTGTGCAGCCGCGCTTGCCACGATTGAAGCCTACGAAGAAGATAAGATTTTTGAAAACGCAAAAAAGGTTGGGAAACATTTAGGCAAGCGGCTTGAAGAATTGAAATCGAAACATCCATCTATTGGCGACGCTCGTTATATCGGCATGTTCTCTGCAATTGAGTTGGTGAAAAATAGAGAAACCAAAGAGCCAATGGATATTACCGCATTGAAAAACTTTATGATTTCAAATGGAGTGTATGTTTTCAATTTCAAGAATATTTTGTTCATCGTTCCGCCGTTGGTGATTACAGAAGAACAGTTGGATGAAGGTTTGAATCTGTTAGATGAAGGTTTGGCAGAGTTGATGGATAAGCAAGCGGTTTAAGGTTACAAGCCGCAGGTTAAAAGCTTAAAACCTGTAACCTTCAACCTACAAAAGTAATAATGAAACTAATTATCGCAAACACAATTTTTGATGAATTCCCCGACGCGTTTTTTGGCGTCGTCATTTTGCATGATATTGATAACTCTAAAGACAAACCTGAAATCACAGAAATGCTTAGGCAGGTTGAGGCTTCACTTCCAAGTAAATTTGGAAACATACCTGTGATTGAACATCCACATATTTCAAATTGGAGAGAAGCGTATCGTAAATTTGGGGCGAAACCAAAAGATTATCCTTCTTCTATAGAGAATTTAACACGCCGAGTATTAAGTGGCGCAAAAATTAGCCACATCAATAACCTTGTATCCTTATACAATACAATTTCATTGAAATATATCTTGCCTGTTGGCGGAGAAGATTTAGATAAAATAGTTGGCGATATCTATTTAACAAGGGCGGGCAATAACGAACCCGCTATTTTTCTTTTAGGCGAAAAAGAAGCGCGAGCTCCAAAAGAAGGTGAAATTATCTATAAAGATGAAGTTGGCGCAATTTGTAGGCGTTGGAATTGGAAAGAAGCTGAGCGAACTAAGTTGACTCAGGAAACGCGCAACGCTTTCTTAGTGATTGAATGCTTACCGCCCGTTTCTCGTGAACTCATTTACGCTGCAATTCATGAATTGGCAGATTTGGTTAAGCAACATTGTGGCGGGGATGTTTCAACGGCATTTTTAGATAAAGATAATAAAGAAATAACTCTTTTATAAATAAAGTCCTATTAGGTTTGCTGCTGAATTACCAATTACCAATTACTAATTACAAAACGGTGAAACATGGAAATCTTAAACTACATAAACGGCTCGTGGATAAAACCGAACGTCAAAGAATATTTTGATGTGATTAACCCTGCAACGGGTCAGGTAATTGCAAAAACTCCGCTTGGCACAAAGGCAGATGTTGATTCAGCCGCAAAAGCCGCGAGTGAAGCATTCCCAGAATGGCGCAGAACGCCCGTCAATGACCGTGTGCAATATTTATTTAAGTTGCGCAATCTTATGCGCGAGAATCACGATGAAATTGCCAAACTCATCACCAACGAATGCGGCAAAACATTTGAAGAAGCCAAAGCCGAAATGGTGCGCGCGTTTGAAAATATCGAAGTGGCTTGCGGTATGCCGATGATGATGAAGGGCGATATGGTTGAAGACATTGCATCGGGTATTGACGAGTTGATGATTCGTCAGCCAGTGGGTGTGTGCGCCACTATCGCGCCGTTCAATTTCCCCGGCATGATTCCGTTTTGGTATTTGCCGTATGCCATTGCGGCGGGCAATACATATATCATCAAGCCTTCTGAAAAAGTGCCGATGACGATGCAATTCATTATGAAATTAATTGAGCAAGTTGGTTTTCCAAAAGGCGTTATCAATTTAGTGAACGGCGCCAAAGATGTTGTCGATGGAATTCTCGAACATCCAAACATTCGTGCGATAACTTTTGTTGGTTCAACCAATGTCGCCAAATATATTTATGCCACTGCCGCGTTGCACGGCAAACGAGTGCAAGCGCAGGGTGGGGCGAAAAACCCTGTGATTATTCTTCCTGATGCGGATATGGAGATGGCGACAAAAATCGTCGCCGATTCAGCCTTCGGGTGCGCTGGTCAACGTTGTTTGGCAGTTTCTTTCGTGGTGACGGTGGCTGAGGCTAAAAATCAATTCACTGAATTAATTTGCGATGCGGCATCTTCAAGAGTTGTCGGTTATGGGCTTGATTCAGGCGTGCAAATGGGTCCCGTTATCAACATGGCGAGCAAAAGCAGAATCGAGTCGCTGATTGGACTCGGCGTCCAAGAAGGAGCAAGCCTCCCCGTAGATGGTCGAGGCGCGAAAATCAAAGGCTATGAAAACGGTTCGTTTGTCAAACCGACGATTTTGGCAGATGTGCCGCGCGGAAGCGAAATCGCCAAGACGGAAATTTTCGGTCCTGTGTTGAGTTTGATGCACGTCAACACGGTGGATGAGGCGATTGAGTTGGTGAATAGCGGGCAATATGGAAATCAGGCGAGTTTGTTTACATCCAGTGGGAACGCCGCGCGTAAATTTCGATACGAAGCCGAAGCGGGCAATATCGGAATCAATATTGGCGTTGCCGCGCCGATGGCGTTTTTTCCGTTTAGCGGTTGGAAGGATTCTTTCTTCGGCGATATGCACGGACAAGGGATGGACGCGGTTGAATTTTTTACGCAGAAAAAGGTTGTGGTAGAACGTTGGCCCAAAGAATGGACGAGGAAATTTTAGGGCATTGGAGGAATAGAGAATTATGATTGATTACGAAGACGCATTAGATTATTCAGCCCGTTGGATGGATTTGATTCAAAAAACGGAATTCCCAAGCAAAGAACTGGCGCATCAAATCATTGATGAATCAAAAAATAACTTTGCCGAGCATTACAATCGCAATTGGTTAGAGTATCGTAAATCTGTAACTGAGGCGGGCGATTGGGCGTCTGTCGAGTGGACAGGCTCAGGCGCGGTGATAAAGGATGTGCTGGGCAGAGAGTTTTTGGATTTTCTCGGCGGCTTTGGCATGATGGATTTAGGCTGGAGACATCCAACAGTGATTGAAACGGTTAAGGCGCAGTTGAATTGGTCGCCTATGCCTTCGCAAGAATTGTTAGACCCATTGCGCGGCGTGTTGGCAAAATTGCTGGCAACCATTACGCCAGGCGATTTGAAATATAGTTGGTTTGGCGCAAGCGGAACAGAAGCCAACGAAGCCGCGATGAAGATTGCAAAACTTTATACAGGCAAAACCGCGTTTATTGTGGGCGTGCGGGCGTTTCATGGTAAGACGATGGGTTCATTGTCTTTAATGGGCAAATCTGATTTTCGCGCGCAAATGGGGGCAATGTATGCCGGGCAGGTCTATCATGTTCCATTTGGCGACGCGGAAGCGGTTGAGAAGCAATTAGAAATTTGCGATAAAGTTGGGGTTGGAGTTGCGGCGGTGATGTTTGAACCAATTCAAGGCGAGTCGGGAGCGATTGTTCCGCCTGATGATTTTTGGCCCCGCATTCGTGAAGCGACAAGAAAATATAAAGTCTTATTAATTGCAGACGAAGTGCAAACAGGGCTTGGCAGAACAGGAAAATTATGGGGCGTGGAGCATTGGAATGTTGCCCCCGATATTTTAACGGTGGCAAAGTCGTTAGGCGGCGGCGTGATGCCGATTAGCGCTGTCACAACCACTGAAGAAATTTATCAACCAATGATGTACCCCAACCCGTTTATGCACACCACCACCACAGGCGGAAACGCTTTGGCGTGCGCGGCGGCAATTTCCGCTATTCATGTGACGCTCAAAGAAAAATTGTGGGAACAAGCGGCTGAAAAAGGCGCATACTTAATGCCGCATTTGCAAAATTTTGTTCAACAATACCCGCAGATTTTTGAACGCGTCACCGGCAAAGGCTTGTTAATTGGAATGCATTTCAAAAACCCGCAAATTGGTTATAAAGTGGCGGCGGGGTTATTCAAGCGCGGCGTGCTGGTGGCTGGCACGCTCACCAGCGCGCAAACCATCCGCATTGAACCGCCCTTGATTGTGACATACCCGCAATTAGATATGTTGGTTGAGCGATTACAAGCAACTTTAAGCGAAATTGCAAAAAGCATGTAGCCAATATTAAGGCAATGCCGTTTTGAGTTAAAAAAGCCTTTAATCTTCAAAGACTAAGGGCTTTTTTATATATAACGGTCCCGAAGGTTTTTGTAAAGAGCAGAAGCCGCCTGCTCAACTTTTTAGACGATGTTTTGTGTCACTCAATAATATTAATTGGCACAGATTTCCCCCCGCCAAACGCCGCTACCGAAACTTTTTGAGCGATTTTTTCGGCAATTTCGTTTAAGGCTTTCGCCGCATTTGATTCGGGGTTTGTCGCTACAATCGGTTTGCCTGTGTCGCCGCCAACGCGCACGGTTTGGTCAATCGGAACGCCGCCTAAATAAGCGGTCTCCGTCAATTTTGATAAATGTTCGCCGCCGCCCGAGCCGAACAAATCCATTTTTGAGCCGTCGGGCAATTCTAAGTACGACATATTTTCCACAATACCGAGAATAGGAACTTCAAGTTTTTTAAACATATTGATTCCGCGCCCGGCATCTTCAAGCGAAACGAGTTGAGGAAGCGTAACAATAACAGCGCCGCTTAATGGTAACGCTTGCGCCAGAGATAGCGCCGCATCGCCTGTGCCTGGCGGCAAATCAATAATCAAATAGTCCAACTCGCCCCATTCCACGTCTCCTAAAAATTGACGAATGACAGAGTTGAGCATGGGTCCGCGCCAAATTAACGGCTCGCCAGGGCGAACGAGCAACCCCATCGAAACCATTTTTAATCCATACGCTTCAGCGGGGATAATGCGCGGTCCTTGTGGGGGAGGTAAAGATTCGACTCCCAGCATAGTTGGCGTATTCGGTCCGTAAATGTCCGCATCTAACAACCCAACTCTTGCTCCCGCTTTTGCTAGCGCCACCGCCACATTTACCGCCACAGTAGATTTACCCACGCCGCCTTTGCCAGAGCCAATCGCAATTGCGTTGCGAATGGGCGTTTTCACCAAGCCGCGCATACGCCCGTCATTCGGCACATCCGAATCCATTTTGACCGAAACGGTTTTCACGCCTGCCACTTTCAGCGCCGCTTCTTTTGATTCCTTTTCAATTTTTCCGCGAAACGGACAAGCGGGAGTGGTTAACATTACAGTAAACGAAACATGACTACCTTCAATTTCAAGGTTCTTAATCATGTTCAATGTCACAAGGTCTTGACCTAAATCAGGCTCTTGCACGGCGCTTAACGCTTTTAGTACAGATTCTTTTGTAATTGTCATATCTTTACTCAATAAGTTATTTTTTATGAATTAACTCTTCATACCAATCTTGATAAATCGAGCGCAAAATTTCGTCGTTGGCAAGTTGTGGGTCGTCGTCAAATTCGGGCAGCGCCAAGGTCCAAGCGTAAATTTGCCCCAGCGTCACTTCTTCAATCTTTACGTCTTTATATTTTCTTTTTAATTCCATTGCAATGGCGTAAGTCGCTTCCCAGTTCATCGCTCTAAATGTCTTTCACGAAAATAAAAAAACAGCGGCAAAGCAAACGATAAGCCAATCGCCGTTAATAATAAAAATGCCCACCAATTTTTCATTTTAATGCGATTGCCCTCCAGCGCCATAAACGCCCATGCCGTAAAAACGCTCATTCCTAAATCGGCATTAAATGCCGCGCTCATCGGCGTTGCAAACAAACTGGCAATGGCTTGAAAAGTCGGCGTTGTTTCCGTTGTATAAAATTGATACAAAAAATAATACGGAAACACAAACCCCAAAAAAGCAAGGATTAAGTAAATGTTCTTTTTCACAAATGAGATTATAGCATACCGTTATAAGATGTATAATGAGACGAACAACCGCCTCTTATCTACAGGTTGACTGTTTCTCCAGCGGAGATATTTTCTATGCCTTTGAATCTTTTTGAATTTACCGAAAGCGACTTAGCCTCGAATCGTTTAGGTTTAATCTCCGCTCGTCAGCGCCAAGCGTTGAAGCAATATGCCAGCGGAATCCGTAAATCGCAATGGGGTTCGGTTTGGGTAACAGCGTTTTTTCTTCTATTTGGGTTGTGCCTTATTTTTGCCTTATACCTCTCAAACGAAAGCTCGCGGCAGGCGTTATTTTCAAGCCCTGTGAATATTCTAGCGCTTCTGGCGACGATACCTCTCGTGGCGATTATTCTTGGCTTGGCGATGTTCTTTGCCAGGCGCCGCGCCAACCGATTAGAAAATGCGGAATTAAAAAAAGCGGAAGGCGCTGTATTACACGGCGAAGACCATTCGGAGTATGGCGTAACGTATTATGTGATTGTGGACGGCGTTAAATTTTTATTTTCTGAAAATATTAACGAGGTATTTCCCGAAGGCGCGCGCTTTCGGATTTATTACTGCGATGCGGGGTATTTTCAATTGATATTGTCTTATGAAAAAGTACATTAACCAGCGGGGGTAAATTCTTTTTGCGCCAGTTCAATCTGAGCGTTTTTTATAAAATTTAATGCGTTTTCATCCGTTCGATAAGCGACACTATAAACGATTTTTGCAATCCCCGCATTAATTAACGCTTTTGTGCATTGGATGCAAGGCAAATGCGTGACGTAACAAATTGCGCCTTTGGTCGAAACGCCGTGCAGCGCCGCTTGAATAATCGCGTTGGTTTCCGCGTGAATCGTTCGCACGCAATGGCCTTCTACCATCAAGTGACCCACTTCGTCGCAATGCGACTGCCCCGCAGGCGAACCATTAAACCCCGTAGTCAAGATGCGTTTTTCCCGCACGAGCACACAGCCCACAAATGCGCGGTCGCAGGTGCTTCGTTCTGAAACGGCAAAAGCAATTTTCAGAAAATATGAATCCCAATCAGGGCGCATAAAAACCTCTTTTATCTTAATTTTACTCTTATTTTACAGCGAAGCCTTTTGTTTGGAATTGGGTTTTAAGTAAAAAGGAGTTTGAAGCAATGTCTGAAAATTTACGAAAATTATCGTTTTACGAACGTCCAAACGTAGAAAAAGCGGTGATTCCGATTGGCGCCGGCGTGCCAATCGGCTTAGAAGGCGTGTATAACAAAGAATTAGGAATCGGCGGCGTGTATGGCTCATGGGGTGAAAGTTATAGCAACGCCAATTTAGTTTCGTTTGTAGAAAATAGAATTGGCGCGCCTCTTCAGCCTGACGATATTTTGAATCTCTCTGAATTAGGTTTTGACTTTCGCCAACATATTCAAGACTTAAGCGCTGAAGACCATTTGAACTTGGAATTAGAAGTTGGCGCGCGCTTGCTGCGTAGAGCGATAGAAGTATGCGGCTGGCGGGCGGATGAAGTGCAAGGCGTTTTAATTGGTATGAGCGGACCTGTATCGGAAGATTATGTTCAGCGCATTTCGCAAATGACTGGCATTCCTGAATCGGCTTTGAAGGTGAGCGTGCATAAAGCCTGCGACGGCTCAATGGGCGGTTTGCATTTGGCTTTGAACCCACGTTTGGCAAAAAAGGGCGAAGTAAACATCGCCGAAGAGTTGCGCGGTAAAAAAGTGTTAGTGGGCGGCATTGAAGGCTTAAGCCGTTTTACATCTGGCGTGAAAGATAAAAACGCGCTTCAATTGTTTGGGAATGGCATGGGCGTTTTAGGCGTGATTCCCGGTGAAAACATGAAATTCTTAGTCGGCAAAAGTTTTGAAAACTATGACGAAGAAGGTTTGTTGGCGGTGAAAATGTACTACCCGCATTCTCGCCCCAATGATATAAACAGCGAATCTTTAGTGGATGTCATCCAAGAAGATTCGACGCACATTCGTATTTCAGGCTTGATGCACGAACCGGAGGATGGGGCTTCGATTGAAATGGCTGGTTTGATGGGCATGGTGAAGTTATTTGTCCGTACAGGCGTGCAGGTGGTGGAAGACGTTTATAAAGATTATCACGCTTTGATGGATAAACTTGGCGAATCGGGCAAAGCGATTACCACAGGCGTCGTTCATCACGCCAATTACAAAATCAACGCCTTGAAAGCCAAGCATCTTTCTAAACTTGGCATTAATTTTCCTATGCCATGGTTATTGCACGATTTTGGAAATGTGAGCGCAGCCTCGAATGTGATTTCCTTTTTACGTCAATTGCCAAACATTAAACTAGGCGACCATATTATGTTTGACGGCTTTGGCGCAGGAACTTATTACGATGTAATGGCTGTTCAAATGGGAAATGGTTAATTTAAGATTTATGACCGCCGCCCACAGGTCGGCGGTCATTTTTTATTCTACCGTTACGCTTTTTGCTAAATTTCTGGGCTGGTCAACATCAAGCCCGCGAGTGGAGGCGATGTGATAAGCCAACAATTGCAAAGGCAACACCGTGATGATGGGGGAAAGCATCCAAGGCGCTTCTGGAATCCACAACACATAGTCTGCCATATCTTTGACTAATTCATCGCCTTCGGTGGCAACGGCAACCACCATGCCGCCGCGCGCTTTGGCTTGTTGAATTTGTGAAATCATTTTTTCATGCCAAGGGTCTTTGGGGGCAATGCAAATTACGGGCATTTCTTCGTCAATCAAAGCGATGGGTCCATGCTTCATTTCGCCGGCAGGGTAGCCTTCGGCGTGGATGTATGAAATTTCTTTTAGTTTTAACGCGCCTTCGTAGGCAATGGGCATATTAATTCCACGACCGAGATACAAGCATCCGCGAATATCTTTTAAGGCTTGGGCAACTTTTTCAACCTGAGATTCTGTATCCAACGCGCGCCCTGCCAAATCGGGAACGAGGCGCAAATCAGCGACAAGGCTTTTGCGCGTTTTCTCGTCAATCACGCCGCGCAAATCCGCCAATAAAATCGCAAGCATATATTGGTCAACCAGCGGCGCGGTAAACGCTTTCGTAGAAGCCACGCCAATTTCAGGACCCGTTTGCATGGCAATATAACCGTCTGCAATGCGCATGGCTTGCGAGCCAATGGCGTTCACAATGCTCCAAACAATTCCGCCTTTACGCCTGCCTTCTTCCATCGCGGCGAGCGTATCTGCCGTTTCGCCTGATTGTGAAATGGCCAGCACCACCGTGTTTTCATCCACAATCGGGTCGCTGTATCGGAATTCAGAGCCAATGACCACTTCGACAGGGATACGGGCGATTTTTTCAATCAAATATTTTCCGACCATACCCGCATACGCGGCGGTGCCGCAAGCAGTGATGTAAATTCTTTGAATCCGTTTGGCAAGTTCAGGCGTTAGTTTCAATTCGGGTAAACGAATCCGTCCTTCTTTAAAATCAACGCGCCCAGCGAGCGTATCGGTCAACGCGCGCACTTGCTCGTGAATTTCTTTTTGCATAAAATGGCGATACTCGCCTTTTTCGGCAGAAACGGCATCCCAGTTGATGGTATGAATTTCGGGTTTCACTTCTATCCCGTCGAGCGTTTCAATCCTCACGCTATCGCGGGTGACAATCGCCATTTGTTTCGACTCAAGAAAAATCACTCTGCGCGTGTGTTCAAGAATCGCAGGAATATCTGAAGCGATATAGTTTTCATTTTCGCCCAAACCAATCACCACGCCGCCCGCGTTGCCAATTCTTGCGGTAACAATTTTATCTGGCTCATCGGTGGACATTAACAAAACGACATTTGCGCCTTCAATTTGTTTGAAGGTTCTCCGCGCCGCTTCTGTAAACGAAATCCCCGCTGCGTGATGATGCTCCGCCAAATGCACAATCGTTTCCGTGTCGGTATCCGAATTAAATATAACGCCTTCGCTGCTTAATTCATCTTTCAATTCAAGAAAATTTTCAACAATGCCGTTATGCACTACGACGGTTTTTCCTGAATTGCCGACATGCGGATGCGAATTCCTTGCCGAAGGGGCGCCATGCGTTGCCCAGCGCGTATGCCCAATGCCGGGCGCGCCCTTCAATGGATTTTTATTGACTAAATCTACCAATTGCGATAACTTGCCCGCATCTTTACGAACGTCAATTTGTCCGTCATTTATTACGGCAATGCCAGCCGAATCATACCCGCGATATTCCAGCCGTTTTAAGCCGTTGAGAATAATCGGCGTCGCATCGCGCGAGCCGAGATAACCGACGATTCCACACATAAGGAAACCTCCAATTTAATGTTAGATTTTGATGACAAAACCATCGCTTCCCTTCTACGGGAGGCTTGATTCTGCACCTAAAATGTTTGCCATCCTTTGCATTTTGCTTCCGCAATCGCTTGCGGGGTTTGTTTGCAAAGTTTTTTCTTGGAGGGAAAGATACTATACCTGTTAGGTATAACTTGGGTTATGGCATACCCAGAGGGCTTCCGCTGAACTTTCGATTTTCTCCCTCGCCTTTGCCTTCTCCCATTTTTTGGGGGGGGAAGTTTGGGGTGGGGGATTAGCTCCATTTCGCAATGGAGAACCCTCGTCCTCGTCAACTTTGATTTTTTTATTATCAAAGTCCATGCGCTGTCTTTCCCATTTATTTTAAGTTATTTCTGTCTGCCTCCTTTCTTATCAAGTAGTGGGCGAAATTATACCGTAAAACCATCACCCGCCAAGCGGCGGGTGATGGTTTATGCATTAACAATCGGAACAAGCCGGTGTATTAGTCCTCGTGGGTGTCATTGTAGGCGTTGGCGTCCTTGTTGGTGTTGGCGTAACCACAGTGGGCGTTCGTGTCGGGGTAGCCGTGCGCGTTGGCGTGCGTGTTGGGGTATTTGATGGCGTAGGCGTACGCGAGGCGGTCGGCGTATTGGTGCGGGTTGGTGTGCGTGACGGCGTCAAAGAAATCGTTGGCGTGGGCGTGCGTGATGGGGTGAGGGTAATAGTTGGTGTGCGGGTTATGGTTGGTGTGCGGGTAATAGTTGGCGTGCGTGATGGAGTGAAGGTGAGCGTAGGAGTAGGCGTATATAAGGCTTCAGAGTCAGTGAGGGTGCAGTTGCCCCAACCGGGGAAAGTAAAGGTAAGGGTAACCGTATATAGCCCGGCGAAGTTTGAGTCGCTAAAATCCGCTATCCATGAGGTGCGTGTGCCACTGCCTGCAATGGGCAAATCTGGCACGGAAGAAGTTGTGTTGACGGGCGAAGCATAAATTGCAGAGCCAGGGTCGTAATAGCGTGAGCCAAACTCTGCGTAATCAAAGTATCTTCCTACCAGCGGAGAAGGAGACCATGTGAGCGTGGCAGAAACTAAATAAGCGGTTACAAAGTTGTCATTGCGCACGCGCGCTTCAAAGTTATCGCCATTAAAACGGGTACGGTCAATATAGATAAGGCTACAAGAGGGGGCGGGCGTGTTGGTGGGCGTCCTTGTATTTGTAGGCGTGAACGTTGTGGTAGGAGTAAAAGTATTTGTTGGCGTCCTCGTAATTGTGGGAGTGTTTGTAATAGTAGGAGTTCTGGTGCTTGTTGGCGTTCTAGTGCTTGTTGGCGTAAAAGTATTTGTTGGCGTAGGCGTATTGGTGTTGTTAAGAAAACCGCCGCTACCGCCTGGGTCTGGCGATGAAACAAGCGCCAAAATTTCCGCCGATTCAAAGGTTTCATTAACTCCCGCTCGATACGAAGCAAGATGGATTGATTCTGGCTGAATACCAAAAATAGGTAAGACGATAAAAGTAAAGTTGTAATCAGTCGCTACATAAACATATTCGCCAGGGTCGCCTGCATTTTCACCAATTGGATTTGTGCAATCTGCATATCTTGTATTTTCATCTCCAATCAATCCCATTTGTGGGGCGACAAAGTGAGTTTCATCTGAGCAAACAGTTACTTTCAGGAAATTTTTATCATCAACGGTTAAGCCTTCATCATAAAAAAATCCGATAATAACTCTTTTGGTTTCATCAATAATAGAAGGCAAGCGCGCGGCTTTAATCTCTTCTTCTTCATTAGCGCCTGTGCAATCTGTTGGGCAATATGAGGGGTTGTAAGTGCCTGCGGTAGCGTAGCGAATGCCAAAGCGCGTTGAGTTTTCGACAATTAACCACGCATAAAATAAACGCCCAAATTCCAGTAAACCTACTAACACCAATAATAAAATTGGCAAAATGAGCGCAAACTCTACCATCGCTTGCGCTTTTTTTCGATTTGCGCCATTTCTTCTGTAAAAATAATGTAATAAAAGATTCATAATTTTCTTTCTCCAAAGCGGCTTGTTACTGGGAGATTTTTGTGGCGATATTTTTAGCAATATTGTCAAAAATTTTAGAAAGCGCGGCGCTATCAGCGGCATAAAAATATTGGCCATGCCTAATCTCAAACTCAGTAAGTGAGCTACAATCATATACGCCTTCGCCAGCGCATTCCGCAATATATTCAAGCAGGTCTTCTGCTGGCGGCGGTTCGCCAGAAATAATTGTTCCGTTAGAGTCTCTTGGCGGGTTTTTTATTGGAGTGCCTAACCCTATAGTATAAATAGTTACTCCGTTTCCACTCAGTAGATTTGCTAAAGCGTCAGCCATGTCTCTTGCATAGTCGTCTGCGTCATAGATGGAAATAGTTTGAGTGACGCCGTTCATTGGATTGGTATATGAAGTTGTATCATCAGGCTCATGTCTAGTGCTTGGGTATTTATCACGGCACCATGGTCCTTGCCCGTATGCAAGTAACCATGTATTCATAGGGCAAAAGCCATTTGGATAATCTACAGGTTCTGGGTCTGGGTCTGTGGCATTTGCAGGTCCGCCAAATAATCCAACCACAACCCAAAACGAGTCCAATCGCATATCATTTGTATTTCCACTGCCTTGTAACGCGTAACTTGCCCAGTTTAATACTCCTCCGATGTTACTGGAAGGACAAGATGAAGGGTCAACATTAGGGTCGTTAACATTTAGCTCGTAAATTTCACAAATTGTTCCATCATAAACGCCGCTTACATACTTAATACAAGCGCCTTCTTCTGTGCCTGAGCCGTCGCATATCCGAGGCTCAAATACATTAATATTATTAATTGCGTTTATAACTGTCGTTTTGTCTGAAGTCAGCGGGAGGACTTGCATTGGGTTACGACTTCCGCCTGGCGTTTGGCTAGTCATGGTTACAATTGCCACTCTGTCATACGGAAAATATAAAGCCTTTTCTATAAAATCAAGCGCTACATCTTTTACTTTACGCATGGGTTGACAATTATCTGCAACATTACAAATAGATGGATCGTCGTCTGAGTCGGGGCGTAAACAGGTGTTTGTATTGTCTGTAGCGTTGCAGTTAGACTCTACGCCAGTTTCAAATGACATTTGCGCAGAGGTATCAATTACTAAAACTAAATCAAGCGTTACGGCTTCGCCTATGGATGTAGTTGTTAATGTAACGCTTTCAAAACCTAATACCCTTAAGAAACCAAATTGCACATCTGCAGACGCAGTGACTTCAACAAGTTTTCGGTTTTCATTTGGATTGTTAATGGGGTCTGGGTTACACAATGCTGGTCGGTCAGCGCCTTCATCTTCACAAGAATGCACTACAATATTTGATACGTTTTGAACTTGGTTAAGGTTAAGATAAGCGATAGCGGCGTTTTCCAACGCCTGTTTATTTAATTCGTCTGAACCAGATTCTGTGCGATATTGTTGCGCGGCGGCAATGGCGGCGGCGTCTACGCTTCGTTTTAGCTTGCCATACTCAATTAGCAACAAGCCAGTGTCTGTCACTAGCCCTGTCATTGCTACCAAACCAACAAAAGCAAATGCAATTAAGATAATTGCTTGCCCTTTTTCTGAATTCTTACTGAGTTTTTTGAAAAAATTCTTAATCATAAAAGCGCCTTTAAGGTTTAATTGATACAACGATAGGGCTAGACTGGGCAATGGGGGGCTTTGCCGCTACCAAAGGCATAATTGTCGAAGCGTATAACATGGCAGGGTTACTGTCAGAAAAGAACGGAGTGGTCCACGGCAACTTTAGAAAACCTTCATAACTATAGAATATTTCTACAATTAAGAGTCCTGTATCTACGGGCGTTGCTCCATTGGTAGTCATATATTCTTCGATGCTTTCATCAGTATATCTGGAACTAGGTATTACATCATCGTAGTGGTAATAGTACTCAGAACCGGTGGGGTAACGTGTAATTGAAGAAATTGCGGGCGGGGTTAAGCTTTCATCCACCTCCACACTTATTACTGAAACTAGTATGTTATCTCTAGCGGGGTCAACGCCAATTGTGCGAGCGGCTAAAAGCGGGTCAGGGTCTAGTACATTTACTACAAAATCCGCTACATCTACCGGAAAATTGCTATCATATACAACTTGCTGAGAAGGCGTTCCTTCATTTTCTATTTCAAACGGATTGTTATTAGCATAGTAGCGCGTAGCCGCTCGTGTAGCGTCTTGTAGAGAAAGATATGTATTTAGCATAAATCCAAATTCAACCATTCCAGTGAAAAGTAAAATGAGCACTGGCAGCGTAATTGCAAATTCAACCAAGCTTTGCGCTTTGGTTTTATGCAAACTGCCCCTGCTGTTTTCAGGGGAGAATAAGGATTGGAAAGCGGTTAAGAGGTTTCTTAACATCATAGATTATTTCACTTTTATTCTGGCTTGTACCGTGTTGGTATCCTGCTTTGGTACTAGAGTTGCAATGTTCATTTTTAGGGCGGCGGAGTGGGGGAATGAGAACAACCAAAGCCTACGATTTCTGCAAATATTATATACCAGTTTCCTGCTCTCGTTATCTGTGTAAGCAACTTGCAACGCTTACAGTTCTGTAAGAAAATTACGCCTAATGTTACGAATCGCCCCATATTTTGGTTTAGCAGGAGGTTCGCATAAGGCGAGGCAACCTCATTGCCCTAATACCACCTCAGGCATTTTCAGGGTGTCGTAATTTTGCTCGTCTTTATACCTAACGTAAATGTTATCTAACCCGTCCACTTCCACAAAATAGCCAATAATTTGGCTGTGATACGCCGACCCCTCAAATGAACTCAAGCCATTAATTCTCACATCCGCCCCTGGCGCTAAAATTGTGCCGCGATAATTTGAGCCGCTATCTCCATTTAGGCTTATCACCCCTTGATTTTCAATCGGCATGTAAATTAACAAACCTTGATATTGCCCGCCTGTCGGGGCGCTAATATCAATATAAGCGTTTCCGCTAATGTTAACATTACCGTTATCTACCACAATTACCACATTATTCCCTTCTAACCATTGACCCGCCTCTAAAATAAAATCGCCGTCAAGGCAATATACGCCGCCTTCCAAAAACCTAACGCCCTCTGGCGGAAATACATCCTCTTCCCAATTCCCCGCAGACATGGTGGCGGTTAATTCGTCAACCTGCGCCTCTTTTTCGCCACACCCAATTTTAGGCATTTGATACGGCGGGGGATAAGGAATGTAAGCCGCCCCTGTTTGAATTGGGTAAGGCGTAATTAATTGCGGCTTTTGAATATCTGCCCCGCCGACAACTGTGATGCGGCTACTATCGTCGCGCACGCGCACGCTGCCGCTGCCGAATGAAATAAACGCGCAATTTGGGTTATTAGAATTTACAAACAACCCGCCGCCTTCTAAGTTTAGCGTCGCTTCGCTATGAATCCAAAACGCAGGGCGGCGGTTGCCAGAAAGCGCTTCGCATTCACTGCGCGGCGCCAAACTGACCACCGCATAGCCGGGGAACATTTCGCCCATCACCGCTGGTTTCGATTGCGCCACCGCGCTGGCGACATTGGTAATGTACGGAATCCCAATCACATTTGCAAAATAAGTTTGCAATCTTGAAGTGATAATCACTTCTATATATTCGGCGTTCCCAGCGTAAGGTCCAGAAAGAGGCGGCGTGTTTAATTCCACTGTATTTGTCTCGCCGTCGTTGTTATATCCATTTGCGGCGGCGGTCGCTAAAGCGGCGGCGCGCCAATCTCCGCCTTCAATGCGCGTCAGCGCCGCAGTCAACGCCGCGGCAGAGGCGGCTGTTTCAGCGCGGCGGTTATCGGTATAGGCGTTTGTCCCATCAATCGCTAACGCCGAAACGCCAATTAAACCGACAATGACAAAAATGATGATGACAATGGCTTGCCCTTTTTCGCTTGGGCGGGGGAATGAAAAATTTATGGACATGGCGGTTGAAGGATAACATTGGTGGCGCTAGCGGTTAATGAAATCGTATCCGAACCGATAATATTTCCCGCCAGCGGCATCAAAATAGGATATTGATAAATGACATTGACTTGAACGCTGTTGGCAACCCCGCGCGTAATGCCTTGACAATCGTCGCCAATGACCTCAATTTCTACGCTGACATTAGATGTATCTCTTAAATCTACAGGAGATGAAAACACCGCTTCGTCGCTACGGGGGAGAATGTTGCGCGCGCGGTTTTCTATTTCTTCGGGGTTGCTTGGGTTAAACGAGCCATATAACGCGCCTTCTTGTGCGGCGTCGCGTAAAATGGCGTACGAGAACAACGCCATACCAAAATCAATTGTCCCTAACAGAATTAACAGAATTACAGGCAAACTGATTGCCAATTCAATTAAACTTTGACCTTTTTCTTTGTTTAACTTTTTCATTTTACTTACCGAAGTTACGCGCTGCCCAAAGGCTTGGCTGAAACTTAAATCGCTTTTCCTAAAAACCTTCAGGGCGTTTTTCATGAGGCAGGTTATTTACTAGAATCGATTGGGTAATTGGCGCAACCAGGCGTGCCAATGGTGATGATAATTCTTTCCGTGCCGTCCAATGTATCATAATTTTGTTGAAACACGAATTTAATCGTTGAAACGCCTGTTGGAATAGTTGGATAATAAGCAGGGATAAAAGCCGAAGGCGCAAGAATATCGCCGTTCCATGGCGCTTGCCCAGTGAATTGAATTTGCGTTAGCCGCAACGTTGAGTCGTTGCCGTTATGCCCGTTATCATGATTCCATTCTACATATACCTGCGCCGCCGTTAAGCGGTGACCCGTGTTATTCAAAATGTTCATGCTCATTGTGTTTTCTTCAAATTCAAGCCCGCCGTGCGCCACGTTGGTTACGCCTGTGCAACTGATAAAGGTGGGGGTAACGGAAGAAGTCCAAGTTGGCGGCGGCGTAAGCGACGGCGTTAAGGTAATTGTAGGCGTAAACGTATTGAAAGGCGTTTTGAACCCTTGTGTGCCAGAGATAGGCGGCACATGGGTAAAAGTTGGCGGAAGCGTTTCGGTGGGAATGCCGCTGGTTGGAACGCGCGAAGGCGTGGGAGACTCCGCCTTAAAGCCCGTTGGGACTGCCGACCCAAAAATTGGAATCGAAATTAAAAACGTGCGCGCATTTGCTGAAACAATCGTAAGCGGCTCTAGCGGCAAAATTTGAAGAATCGGCTCGTAATTGGCGGTTACTTGCACAATAATTCGGTCGCCGTTTTGGATTAAGTTATCTTCGATGGGGCAAGTGTCTGCATTGGGGTTGGGGTTAATATCGGCAATCGGAATTTGCTCGCCGTCTTCGGTTAAGCCTCTATCATAGGTAATGTTAATATCTTCAAACTCAACCAAAATGGCCGATTCGTTTGCCACTTCTCGAATTCCTTCGCAATCTTGGTAAAAAGTTGTGCCATCGTTTACCTCACCCGCGCCAGCGCCGTAACGCGCCGCCTGACGCGAAGCGTTCGATACCGATGCGAAAATAAATATCAGCCTCGAAAATTCAATAATGCCGTATAACAAAATGATTAATATCGGCATCACTAACATAAACTCCACCATCGCTTGCGCGCGGGAGGTTTTATTTTTTTCGCGGAAAAATTTTTTTACGCCGAGCATTATTTGGGTAAGAAAAATTGAATGGCAGACGGAAAGTAAACGATTAGGAACGCGCTAACGATAAAGTACGGACCGTACGGAATAAACATCATTAAAGCGTTTTGATTATATTTGCCAGAAAGAATTAACCATACGATTAAGAAAAAACTAATAATGCCGCCTAATAAAATGCTCATGAGAATACAAAACCAAATTAAATCTACGCCGACTAAAAAACCCAACACGGTGGCGAGGATGACGTCTCCTGCGCCGAGGGCTTCTTCATCGTCGGCGGGCAAGCCTTGCGCTTGCATTCGTTTGGCGCGCAGGCGGGCGAATAAAACGCCAAAATAATAAAACGCTAATAAAATGATAAAACCCAACAAACCGCCTAAAAGAGTTGGTACAATGCCGCGGGTATACGCCCCAAGCCCCAACGTTAGGAGAGAGCCGAAAATGCTTGTTGGATGAAGAATCAAGCGGCGTTCCATATCTATTTGGCTCACAACGCCTAAGTAAATCAAGAGCAACATCCCCAGCCAATAGCCCATTTTAGGCGCTTCAAACCAAATATACAGGCTGATTAAGAAAAGAACAGCGTGCGTGAGCCAAGCCCGTTTGTTTCTGATGTGACCTTGCTCGCATGGTTGAAAGAGTAGGTAATCTTTCCATGCAAACGGCGCGCCGCATTGTAAACAAGTGGGCTGCGTTAGCCGCCGTGTCAGTGGCAATACGTCTGAAAGATAATTGACAATCATGCCAGCGAGCCAGCCGATTGTTGCGGGGATGATTAATGATATAGTCATTTGAATTATTATAATTCTAATTAATTGTAACCGCGTATTTGAAACTTTTGATGTAAGCCGATTGCAATGTTTTTTTGAGAAAAACAAAAAACGCTTTACAATTTTGTATAGCGTATTCTTTTGAATAGGAGATTTGCATGGAAGAATTTGTCATTGAAGGCGGCGCGCCATTGCATGGCAGCGTCACGCCGTCTGGAAATAAAAATGCGGCATTGCCTTTGTTAGCGGCATGTTTATTAACTTCTGAACCCGTTACGCTTCATAATATTCCGCAAATTCGCGATGTGCTTGCCATGCGGAAATTAATTGAAAGCGTTGGCGCGCAAGTGCAAGAATTAGACTCAAACACTTGGCGCATTGTCAGCCGTGAAATTTTCGCTTCGCATCTCGACCCTGACCTGTGTCGTAAAATTCGGGCTTCGATTTTGCTGGCAGGTCCTGTGCTTGCGCGGACGGGCGGCATTAAACTCCCGCCGCCCGGCGGAGATGTGATTGGTCGTCGCCGTTTAGATACGCATATTTTGGCGTTACGCGCCTTAGGCGCCACGATTCATTACAACCGTATTTTTGATATTGAAACAAAAGGTTTGCAAGGCGCAGATATTTTGTTAGATGAAGCCAGCGTAACCGCCACTGAAAACGCAGTGATGGCGGCTGTGTTGGCAAAGGGGGAGACGAAAATTCGCAATGCCGCTTCAGAGCCGCATGTGCAAGAGTTGTGCAACTTCTTAAATTTGCTTGGCGCAAAGATTGAAGGGATTGGCTCAAATACGTTGCATATTCAAGGCGTTAAAGAACTGCGCGGCGGCGAGTTTACTATTGGTCCCGATTTATTAGAAGTGGTTAGTTATATTGGCGCAGCAGTGGTGACGCGCGGCAGTATAAAAATTCATAATGCGGGCGTTCAACACTTAGAAATGATTCAACAAGTGTTTCATCGGCTGGGCGTGCATTGGCAAACGGACGGGAATGATATTTTCGTCCCCAAAGAACAACCGCTGACCATCCTCTCTGATTTAGACGGCGCTGTGCCTGAAATTAAAACCAATGTGTGGCCCGCTTTCCCAACCGATTTGACTAGCATTGCCATTACGGTGGCAACGCAAGCCGCCGGCTCCGTTTTATTTCACGATTGGATGTTTTCAGGCAGAATGTATTTTACAGATAAGCTCGTGGGCATGGGCGCACGGATTATTTTGTGCGACCCATACCGTTGCCTGATTCAAGGACCGACACAACTATATGCCGAAAAACTAGAAAGCCCCGATATTCGCGCTGGTATGGCGCTGTTGCTCGCCGCCCTCGCCGCCGAAGGCACATCTACCATCCGAAACATTATTCAAATTGAAAGGGGATATGAAAGGGTGGATGAAAAATTAAAATCGCTTGGGGCAAAAATCACTCGATTGGTGGAATAAAAAACAAGCCGCAAATTTGCGGCTTGTTTTTTATTTGCGTTTTTTATGGGACGACGATGGTTTCTTTCTTAATTTTTACTGCAAACAAGTGGTTATCGCCTACGCGATTGTTGATGTATCCAGAGGCTTGGCTCGTATCTCCATTAGCGTAATTGATAAACGCGTAAGCAAAATATACGCCTTTTGGAAGCGAAACGACCAATTTTTGATTTTTGGTTAATGTGTAACCTAAAAAGCCGCACTGACCAAATGCGTTTGTGCCTTCTCCTAAGTGGAGCGATAAGGTTACAGTGCCGCCAGTTTCATTCTCAAGCCTCACATTGGATTGTGGGCCGGCTTCCGCTACGTTTAACGGACCTTCACATTTTCCCTTTGCGGTAGTTGCAGTCGGTTGAACGACCACTTCAATTGTAGGAGACGGCTCCGCTGGCGTAAACGTCGGCAGAGGGGTGGGGGTAGGCGTTTCGGTGGGTGGAATAGGGGTATTGGTTGGAATTGCCGCCTGAGTTTCGGCTACAATGGTCCATGCTGCGGCGACTGCCGTGCCAGAAACTTCTTCCGGCGATAAAGTTGGCTCTGCGGGTTGCCCGCAAGCCGCCAACAAAATTGCGGCAATTGCCAAAACAGGTATGAATTTTCTTAACATGTATTTCTCCTTAATTTTTTTGAACTCACTTAAGCGGATGTGACGCGCTGTCTCAACGTTTTTTTTCAAAAAGACTTTGAGACTTTTTATGTAAGTTACTTCACTACAACTTTATCCTTAAATAAAGTGATTTGTAAATCATCGTCTTTTGACAATGAAAAACTTCCAGTAAACTGCCTGCCGCCTACCCAAGCAACGTAAGTATATTGACCTACTGGGGCTTTCGCCTTGACTGTTCCATTAACAGGATATTCCAGAATGGTGACATAACCGTCTTTTGTAACGCAACGCAGCGAAATGTAAGCGTCCGCTTTTGCTTTGTTAATCAAAAAAATACTGCTCGATGGCAAATTAGGCGGTAATGTTCCATACGATTGCGGCTTAGGCTCTAGGGTAGATGTTGCCGTCGCGAGCGGATTAAACGTTGCGCTCGGCGTGCCTGTAAATGGTAATGTGCCAATGATAATTCCTGCGCCGGGCGTTCCAGTAATCAGGCTTTCTGCGGTTACTGTGCCAGTTCCTAAAGTGGCGGTTAGAGTTAACAGCGCAGGGTTTTGAGTCTCCGTTGCCGTAGCGGGAGGTTCAGTATTTGTGGCGGTGATAATCACTGGCGTTTCGCTGGGAAGAGGCGTATTTGATGGAACTGCTTGCAAGGTTTGTTGCACAGACACATCTGCGGTCAACTGCAAATCCGCTTCAGAAATTGGAGTTGGGTTTGCTTCTGTTTGCGGCAAAGCGGGCGCGCACGCGCTGAACAAAAAACTCAAAAAAATAACCATGAAAAGTTTTTTCTTCATGCGCCCAACTCCCGCCTTATTAATTCTGACCGACAACGCTTAAAAACTGATTAACCACATCCCTCAACATTTTTTCAGGTAAAGCCCCAACCTGACGATGCACTACTTTTCCGTTTGAAACAAATAACAAAGTAGGGATACCCTGAATGCCAAATTTTTGCATCCATTCGGCATGGTCGTCGGTGTTTATTTTTGCAATCACAATCTTATCGCCCATTTCTTTTGCTAGTTTATCCAAAGTGGGCGCAATCATTTTGCATGGGTTGCACCACGGCGCCCAAAAATCTACAATCACTGGCACAGGCGATTGCATAACGACTTTTTCAAATTCCGCATCTGAAATATGAATAGGCTCTGACATATTTTTTCCTTTTTATTTGAACTTCTATCCCGCAATGTTTGCTCAAAAAACTACAAACCTGCAAGACGTTTCTATACCAAAAGCGAAAAGAGTATAACATAATTCCCTGATATAATCGCCGCCTTATGAGTATTTTCTCACGTTGGAAAGAAGGTCTTTCAAAGACAAGCAAATCCGCTTTTGGGCAAATCGCCTCCATGCTGGGCGCTTCAGAAATCACTCCCGCCACATGGGAAGATTTAGAAGCCTTACTGATTCAAGCGGATGTGGGAATTGAAACCACAACTTCGATTTTGGATTCCTTAAAACGCCTCACACGCGACCTCGGCTTGATTCGCGCGGGCGACCTTTACGCCAGCCTGAAACAAGAATTGCGTTCACGGTTAATGCCGCCGCCTGTTATTGATTTTAGCCATAAACCAACCGTTATCCTCATCGTCGGCGTTAATGGCGCAGGTAAAACGACAACCATTGCAAAGTTAACTTCACGCTTTTTGAACGAAAACAAAAAAGTTTTGCTCGGCGCGGCGGATACATTCCGTGCGGCGGCGGTTGACCAACTTGAGGTTTGGGCAAACAGGCTGAACGTTGAGATAATAGGAGGCGCGCCCGAAAGCGACCCCGGCGCGGTGGCGTTCAACACAGTCCAAGCAGGAATCGCTCGCGGAGCAGACATCATATTTATAGACACAGCTGGGCGTTTGCATACAAGATTCAACTTAATGGAAGAATTGAAAAAAGTATATCGTGTGGTTGGTAAAGCGATGGATGGCGCACCTCATCAAGTTTGGCTGGTATTAGATGCAACGACTGGGCAAAACGCACTCAATCAGGCTCGTTCATTTAGAGAAGCGGTGAACGTGACAGGTGTGATATTATCCAAATTAGATTCATCTGCTCGTGGCGGAATGGCGTTTGCAATTCAAAGTCAATTAGGTTTACCAATTTTATTTGCAGGCTTGGGTGAAAAACCTGAAGACCTGACGCCGTTTGACCCCGACGCATTTATTGAAGGAATTTTACAAAGTAATTAGGAGAATAAATTATGAGCAATATGAATTCGGTATGGCGTTCTACACTGTGGTTCGCAATTCCTTTATATCTCATTTCAAATATTTATCTTATTTATCTTGGTGAAATAAGTGGTGTGATGCTTTTGTTTGCTTATACAGTTTACACAGGCTTACTTGGGTGGTTAACGATGCGCGTAACTACTCCTCAACCTGTAGAAGAGACTCAACCACAACAAAGTAAACGGATGCTTTGGATACAAATTGGGATTTTATTAATCGTTATTATTTTTACTGGTATTGGTTCAAATATCCCACTTTGGTCAAATATAGTAAATTGGTTTTATCAGTTAGGTGAGGCTACATTGCCTGCAGAATGGTTTGGCGGACCTGGAAACTCAATTGCTAACCCTATGCAATATTTTGTAATTCCTTTTATCATCTTATTGCTGATGGGTGTTAAGCCTGCCGAACTTGGGCTGGGAAAAGGTCACAAGGTTTGGCAGGCTAGTTTGATTTGGCTTGCGCTTCCAGTTGTAATTTGGGTTGTGTTACTTGTAATGGGGCTTTTGCCAGTTCAAACACTTGCAAGGAGAATTATTGGTAATTTTTTTCAAAATGGATTTTTTGAAGAATTTCTTATGCGGGGCGCTTTACAAACACGTCTAAAAAATATTATATCTACTCCTTGGGCATTGACCATTCAAGCCATAGTGTTCGGTTTATGGCATTTGCGTGCCAATACTGCATCAATGGATGGTAATTTGCTGGCGGGCATTGCAATATGTATCGCCTCTCAAGCAGTGGGTGGTTTTGTGTATGGCTATGTTTTTGAACGCACGCGCAATTTGGTTGTCCCTACAATTGCACATGTAGCCATGAATGCGCTTTCGCAATCTTTTGGAAGTTTGTAACCCCGAAGGTACAATAAAAGTTTTTATATTGGAGATGAAATGCAAGATTTGTTACAAAGATTAAACACGGCCAATCAATTAATGTCTCAATTATTGGAGCGTCTTTGACATTGCTAGCAAAGAAACACAACTGGCTGAGTTAGAAAAAGAAATTGAAGCGCCAGATTTTTGGAATAACAACGCCAATGCGCAAAAAATAATGAAGACCGTTTCTAACTTGCGCGAAGAAGTTGAGACGTGGAAAAAAATAAAAAATCAAATTCATGACTTAACTGATTTAGCAAAATTGGGCGATGAATCTTTGCGCGCTGATTTAGAAACCGAAATTCAAGCGTTAGAAGAAAATTTAGAAAAACGTTCATTTGCCGCCATGCTATCTGGTCCGTATGACCATGATGACGCTATCTTAGCCATTCATGCAGGCGCAGGCGGAACCGATTCGCAAGACTGGGCAGAGATGCTTCAACGTATGTATTTACGTTGGGCAGAAGCGCACGGCTTTGTCGCCGAGATTATGGATACAACCCTAGGCGAAGAAGCCGGAATTAAAAGCGCCACCATTGCCGTGAGCGGAAAATACGCCTATGGTTACCTCCGTTCTGAAAAAGGCGTGCATCGCCTTGTGCGCCTTTCTCCATTCGACGCAAATCATCGCAGGCATACTTCTTTCGCATTGGTTGAAGTCCTTCCGCAAGTTTCAATGGAAGAAGCCGATATTGAAATTAATCCAAGCGATATAAAAATGGATGTCTTTCGTTCATCGGGCGCGGGTGGGCAAAACGTGCAAAAGAACGCTACCGCTGTGCGCCTTACGCATATCCCAACGGGTATTGTCGTCACATGTCAAAATGAGCGCTCGCAAACGCAAAACCGTGAATTCGCCATGAAAATTTTACGCGCGCGTTTGTTAGAACTTCGCCAAGCCGAACGAGAAGAAGAACGCGCCGTGTTGCGGGGCGAATACACCAAAGCCGAGTGGGGAAGTCAGATTCGCTCGTATGTTTTGCATCCCTATCAAATGGTCAAAGACCACCGCACCGATTATCAAGTGGGCAACGCGCAAGCCGTTTTAGACGGCGATTTAGACGGATTGATGGAGGCATATTTGAAAAGCGGAAGTAAATAACGCTTCACTTAAATGGAAAGTTGATTCTGTTGCTTCAACATGCTTTCAAAACTTTAACTGCGATAAGAACATCGCAGTTTTTCTTTTTTAAGCCGTCCTTCCCCTTGACCTACCGCTCGGTAGGGTGTAAACTATGCAAACCTACCGTTCGGTAGGCAGGAGAGACTCTGTGACCCGAGACGATATTCTCGATACCGCCGCGCAAGTGTTTCGTAAAAAGGGCTTTCATGGCGCGTCCATGTCCGATATTGCTGAGGCGTTGGGGGTGCAAAAGGCGAGTTTGTATCATCATGTCAAATCGAAACAAGAGATTTTGCTAGCGTTGTTAGATCGGGCATTAATCATGCTGGCTGACCACATCTCGAAAATTTCTTCCGAAAGCCTGCCCGCCGACCAAAAGTTAAGAAAAATGATTCGCGGTTATTTATGCGCTTTGGCAGAAAACGCCGATTTGACCGCCGTTTTATTATTTGAACATCGCTCGCTGGATAAAAAGACCCATTCCCGCCATGTCCCTCAACGAGATAAGTTTGAGGCGCTATGGCGGGATACGCTTAATGAAGGGGTGCGCGAAAAAATATTTCAATTAAAAGACGTAAACCTTGCCGTGCGCGCTCTGATGGGGGTGATGAATTGGACGTTGACTTGGTATCGCCCAAACGGCGAAAAAACCATTGAACAAATTGCAGACGATTATTCTGATTTTATGTTGAAAGGTATGTTGAAGTAAACAGACGATAGACCGTGGACGATTGTCAACGGTCTGCGGTTTATTATCCATCGTCTAATAAGGAGAAATAAATGTATTCATTTGAACCAAACGAAGAACAACAAATGTTGATAGAGGCGGTCAATAAATACGCCGAAAACGATTTACGCGCATCTGCCAACGAATTTGAAGAGAGCAAAACGTTGCCGCAAAAGGTCATTAACAAAGGCTGGGAACTTGGCTTATTGCAAGCGTCAGTGCCTGAGGCGTATGGCGGTTTTGGCGAGCGTAGCGCCGTTACCAATGTTTTGGCTTTAGAAGAAATGGCTTACGGCGATTTGGCTGGCGCGCTGGCTGTTCAAACGCCTTCTTTATTTGCAACTCCGATTTTGCTAGCAGGCAACGAAGAGCAAAAGCAAACGTATTTGCCAAAAATTATTTCCGGCGGGTGGAGCCCATACACGGCGGCGTTGATGGAGATGAGTTTTGATTTTGACCCCAACGCGCTTAAAACCGTTGCGGAAATGAATCACGATGAGGTAAAACTCACAGGCGAAAAAATATTTGTCCCGTATGCCAAAGAGGCGCAAGCAATTCTGGTGTATGCAAATCTCAACGGCGTCACGCAAGGGTTTATTGTGCCAAAAGATTCCGCTGGCTTGTCTGTTTCAGAAGAACGCGAAAAATTAATGGGATTAAACGCGCTGCCGATGTATCGCGTTAAGTTAGAGAACGTAACAATCCCATTATCGAATCGTTTAGGCGGCGCATCGGGGCATGACTTTGAATTGATTCTTGCTTCGTTGAGGCTTGGCTCCGCTTCGGCGGCTTTGGGCGTCGCTAGGTCGTCTTTTGAATATGCAAAGAATTATGCCAAAGAACGCGAAGCCTTTGGCATGAAGATTGCTCAAAAGCAAGCGGTGGCGTTTATGTTGGCGGAGATGCGCACTGAAATTGAAGCGATGCGCTTGCTCACTTGGGAAGCCGCTTGGAAAATGGATAATCACAAAGAAGATACTTGCGTTGCGGCGTATCTCGCTCAGACCGGCGCGGCGGATATGGCGATGATGGTGACAGACCGCGGCGTGCAAATTTACGGCGGGCATGGATACATCCGCGAAAATCCCGTTGAGTTGCTTATGCGTAATGGAAGAGGTTTTGCGATGATGTTGGGACTTGTTATTGTGTAATGATTTCTTTTCTCTTTCTTCTTTCTAAATCAATGAAAGACAAAAGAAGAAAGAGAGGATGTAATGAGGATAAAATGACAATAGAATTTGACCCCCCAAAACCAATAGTGAATCAACAAGCGATGTTGAAGACCGTTGCAGAAAATATGATGCGGCCGATTTCGCGCGAGTTTGATGAAAATGAACATGCGATTCCATGGAGTTATGTGGAGTTTATGCACATGGCGATGAAAGCCGCAGGCGGCGGTGGCGGATTAACCGTTACAGAAAAACCGCAAGAAGGCGATGAAAAACGCCCGCCGATTGGGTATCAAAAATTGGCGGCGCAAATTGAAATGCTGGCTTGGGGCGATGTGGGGATGTATTTGATTACGCCAGGCGGCGGGCTTGGCGCGGCGGCGGTGGCGGCGGCAGGGACGCCCGAGCAAAAAGAAAAATTCCTTACTCGTTTTAATAGCGATGTTCCAACGTATGCCGCTATGTGTATGACTGAACCCGGGGCAGGCTCAGATACATCGGCCATTCGCACACGCGCCGTGTTAGACGAAAAAACAAACGAATGGGTGATTAATGGCGAAAAGATTTTCGTCACAGGCGGCGATAAATCTTTTACGCCTTATGAAAAACTTGGCAAAGGTTTTATTGTGGTATGGGCAAGCATTGACCCAACGGCAGGCAGGGCGGGGATGCGCGCTTTTGTAGTAGAAAGCGGAACGCCTGGCGTGAAAATCAATAAGCTTGAAAAGAAAATGGGCATTCGCGTTAGCGATACGGCGGCAATTTCTTTAGTAGATGTGCGGGTGCCGTTTGAAAATATGCTTGGAAGCGCGACAGTTGAAAAAACAATTACGGGCTTCAAAGGGGCAATGGCAACTTTCGATGCGACTCGCCCTTTGGTGGCGGCTTCGGGGTTGGGGGTGGCAAGAGCCGCGCTAGAATTCCTCAAAGAGAAATTAGAAGAGAACGGAGTCAAAATCCGTTATGGGTTGCCGCGCCAAAAATTATCTAACATTGAACGCGAAGTGATTGATATGGAAATCATGCTCAAATCCGCTTGGTTGATGACGTTGAAAGCGGTGTGGATGGCGGATAATAAAAAACCAAACGCGCTTGAGTCTTCGATGAGCAAAGTTAAGGCTGGGGATGTGACTACGAAGATTACGCAAAAAGCGGTTGAGATTTTAGGTCCGATTGGTTATACGCGCGAGTTCTTGTTAGAAAAATGGATGCGCGACGCAAAGATCACCGATATTTATGAAGGTACGGGTCAAATTAATCGTTTGGTTGTGGCAAGGCAAATACTTGGCTATAGTGGAAGCGAGTTGAGATAAGCGATAATTAGTAAATGGTAATTGGAGGCTGTATCGAGTCATTGCACGCGCATGGATGAAGCCTGAGGAAGTTAATGAATTTGTTGCAGATTTAACCTCTTTGGCAAGAGGTTTGAAAGACGGTCATTTCTTGGGTAAATAATTACTAATTACGATTTACCAATTACTAAAAGGATAAATATATATGGCATACAACATACACAAAGCGGTTGTTATAGGTTCAGGCACAATGGGCGCGGCGATTGCGGCGCATTTGGCGAATATCGGCGTGCCTGTCACTTTGTTAGATATTCCCGCAAAAGACTCGCCTGACAAAAATAAAATTGTTAAAGAAGGTTGGGAGCGTTGCCTAAAAGCCAAGCCTGCTAATTTGATGGCTGATGAATTAAAGACTTTAGTCAAACTTGGCAATCTTGAAGACGATTTTAATGCGGTGAGTGAAGCCGATTGGATTCTTGAAGCCATTATTGAGGATTTGAGAATTAAAAGAGAATTGATGGCGCGTATTGATGAGGCGAGAAAAGCGAATGCGATTGTTTCAACCAATACATCGGGCATTCCCGTTCAGGCAATTGCTGAAGGACGCTCGAAAGAATTTAAGAAACATTTTCTCGGCGCTCATTTTTTCAATCCGCCGCGTTATTTGAAATTGCTAGAAATTATTCCGACCAAAGATACCTCTAAAGATGTGGTTGAGTTTATGGCGCATTTTGGCGAATATCGTTTGGGCAAAGGGGTGGTGATTTGTAAAGATACGCCAAACTTCATCGGTAATCGCGTGGCGTTTGGAACGGGCGCGTTTGCGATGGATTTCATTCTCAACAATGATTATACGGTGGATGAAGTGGACGCTATTACAGGTCCATTGATGGGAAGACCTAAAACGGCGACCTTTCGCCTCATTGATTTGGTAGGGGTGGATGTGTGGCATCATGTGGGGGCGAATCTTCAGCCGTTGATTCCGCACGATAAGTTGGGGCAAAAATATTTGTCGTCTGAGAAGCCAAAGAAATTAATGGATACGCTGCTTGAGAGAAAATGGCTTGGCAATAAAACGAAAGTGGGTTTTTATAAGGAGGTTCGTAATGCGGAAGGCAAGAAGGAGTTTTATTCTTTAGATTTGAAAACCTTTGAGCATGTGCCGCCGACAAAGCCAAGATTCGACTCGGTGAAGGCGGCGAAAGATGTTGAGGATTTGGCTGGCAGGTTGAAGGTCATGCTTGAAGCGGACGATAAAGCGGCAAAATTAGTTCAGGCGCTTACATATCAATCGTTTCAATATTCTTCTTCCATTATTCCTGAAGTTGCCGATTCAGCCAAACCAATTGACGACGCGGTTCGCTGGGGGTTTATGCACGAAGCGGGTCCGTTTGAAATTTGGGATATGCTCGGCGTGAAAGAGACCGTCAAGAAAATGAAAGCCGAAGGATACGCGCCCGCAAAGTGGGTTGATGAAATGTTGAAGGCGGGCGTGGAGACTTTCTATCAATATAAAAATAATAATAAAGTTGGCGTGTACGATGCGACTAAAAAGAAATATGTGAAATTGAAACAAGATGATGGTTTTGTTTTCTTGAAAAATTTGCGCGGCACGAAGAAAGAAGTAAGTAAAAACGCCGGCGCATCTTTGTTTGATATTGGCGACGGCGTTGGGCTTGTTGAATTTCATACCAAGATGAATGCGTTGGATGACGATATTTCGGCAATCGTCAATGAAGCGATGGATAGGTTGCAAACTGATTTTGACGGTCTTGTTGTTGGAAATGAGGGCGAACATTTCAGCGCAGGCGCAAATTTATTTATGGTGGTGGTGGCGAGTCAACAAGGCATGTGGGACCAACTCGATGGGGCAATTCGCCGTCTGCAAGATATGAATATGAAGATGCGTTATTCGCCTAAGCCGATTGTTGTTGCGCCTGCGGGGTACACCTTGGGCGGCGGGTGTGAAATTACCATGCACGCTTCGCGGGTGGTGGCGGCGGCTGAATCGTATATTGGTTTGGTGGAGTTGGGCGCGGGGGTTATCCCGGCTGGCGCCGGCACAAAAGAAATGATGAGGCGCATCATTAACCCTGCTATGAAAACCGAACACGCTGAAGTGTTGCCGTTTTTGCAACGCGCGTTTTTGCAGATTGGTCAGGCAAAAGTGGCGACCTCTGCAGAAGAAGCGCGCGGCATGGCGATTTTGAATCCACAAGATAGAGTGGTGGCTAACCGCGACCATTTATTGACCGAAGCCAAACGCGAAGTTTTGCATTTGATTCGCTCAGGTTATCGCGCGCCTGCGCCAGAATTAATTTACGCCGCTGGGCGAGATTATCTTGGCGCGTTGCGAGTCGGTGCCTTTATGTTTCAAGAAGGCGGCTATATTTCAGAGTACGACCGTCATATTGCTAATAAACTGGCTTATATTATGTGCGGCGGAGATTTAACTCGCGGAACTTGGGTATCTGAACAATATATTTTAGATTTAGAACGCGAAGCGTTTTTATCGTTGTGCGGCGAAGAAAAGACGCAAGCCAGAATGTGGAGCATTTTGCAAACAGGGAAACCTTTAAGGAATTAGGGAGTACAAATTAGGAATTATGAGATAAGAGGTTGTGATGGCTACTGTGAAAGAATTGCCTTTTGAAGAATGGGTGAAGACTTTGCCTGATTCTTTAAGGAATGATCCATTGTGGAAATCAGCCTATTATCGCCTCTCTATGTATATGTATGATTTGATGTGGATTGACTCAGAAATAATCAATAAAGATTTTCGTGGAAGAGAGATTGTTCATCAACTTGTTAGGTCTGCTGGAAGTGTTTGTGCAAATATGGAAGAATCTTATCGTCGAGGAATTGGTACTGCTGATTTTGTCCGAATTATGCGAATTGCTCTTGGTGAACTTGGAGAAACTCAAGGCTGGTATTTTCGGGCAAGACATATTCTTGGCAATGAACTTTTGGAAAAACGAATCAAAGTCATTCAACAAGCAATTGCTTTAACCGTGAAAGTTATTGACCAGAACCGACGCAAAAATAATTCCTAATTCGCAATTTGTAATTTACTAGGAGAAAACCTATGACAATAAAAGAAGCAGTAATCGTATCCGCAGTCCGAACTCCCGTTGGCAAAGCCAAGCGTGGCGGGCTGACGACTGTCCGCCCTGACGATATGATGGCGACGGTTATCAAAGAGTTATTAAATCGCACGCCAAGCCTTGACCCACATCAAATTGACGATGTGGTGATTGGTTGCGCGTTCCCTGAAGGCGAGCAAGGGCTTAACATGGCGCGTATGATTGCCTTGCGCGCGGGCTTGCCCGATACGGTCCCCGCAGAAACCATCAATCGGTATTGCGCCTCGGGCGTGCAATCTATTGCGCATGTGGCGAATGCGATTCAATCGAATCAAATTGAAATTGGAATTGCAGGCGGCGCCGAGTCTATGACGATGATTCCGATGACGGGGTTACGTTTTTCGCCCAACCCATACTTCGCGCAAGATTTGCCTCATTATTATACAAACATGGGGTTGACCGCTGAAAATGTTTCCGTCAAGTATGGCATTAGCCGCGAAGACCAAGATGCGTTTGCTTTGCGAAGCAATCAACGCGCCTCTGCCGCCGTTCAGGCTGGTCTCTTCGACCCAGAACTTGTGCCGCTGAATGTAGAGGTTGTGGAATATGTCAATGGCAAAACGGAGAAAAAGGCTTACACGGTGAAGCAGGATGAAGGTCCGCGAGGCGATACGACTTTAGAAGCGCTATCTAAGTTGAAGCCAGCGTTCAAAGAGGGGGGAACAGTCACGGCGGGCAATTCATCTCAAATGTCCGATGGCGCGGCGGGCGTGGTGGTCATGTCGTCTGATAAGGCGAGAGAATTAAATCTCAAACCATTAGCGCGTTTTGTTTCGTTTGCGGTGGGCGGCGTAGCCCCTGAATTGATGGGTATTGGTCCCGTTGTCGCCATACCCAAAGCGCTGAAATTGGCTGGGCTTTCAATTAACGATATTGACTTAATAGAATTAAACGAAGCTTTTGCCGCGCAAGCCTTAGCCGTGATTCGCACATTAGAAATTGACCCAGAACGAGTGAACGTAAACGGCGGCGCAATCGCTTTAGGTCATCCGTTGGGATGCACAGGCTCAAAATTAACCACGCAATTGATTTACGAAATGGGTCGCCGCAAGTCTAAATATGGCATGGTGACGATGTGCATTGGCGGCGGTATGGGCGCGGCGGCGATTTTTGAGAATTTACAGAATTAAAAATTACGAATTATATTATGCCTAATTTGTAATCCGTAAAAAACCAACAAGGAGAAAATACAATGTCTTTAACAGTCGAAAAACTTATGGAAAAAATGCCGGGCGCTTTCATTCCCGAAAAAGCCGCAGGTTTAGACGCAGTGATTCAATTCAAATTCACAGGCGCAGAAGCGGGCGAATGGTACGCCGTTATCAAAGACGGCAAAGTCGAAGTGTCTAAAGGCGAACACGCTTCGCCGAAAATGACTTTGACCGCCGACTCGTCCGATTATGTCAAAATCTTCACCGGTGAATTGGACGGTATGCAAGCATTCATGCAAGGTAAGTTAAAACTTGCAGGCGATTTGAATTTGGCGATGAAATTGACGCAGATGTTTAAGATTAAGTAAATCACTTTATGCGAATCGTCTCGAAGGCTCTTTTGCACATGGAGACTATTTCTATGTTAAACCTTCGAGACGGCGCGTAACATCAGGGTAAGGCTGCCGACTGTAGACCGCTGACCGGTTGACGCCGATTGTCGGCGGGCGGCAGTCTTTTATTTCCCCATTTTTTTCACTAATCCATTAAAATAGTTACATCTTATTTTAGGAGCGTTACTGTGGACTTTAGTTGGATTTTACAACCCGAAGCATGGATTGCCTTTCTCACTCTCGTTTCTTTAGAACTTGTGTTAGGCGTGGATAACGTCATCTTCATTTCTATTTTGGCGGGAAAACTTCCTGCGCATGAACAACAACGCGCTAGAAATACTGGTATTGCCTTAGCGGTTATCACCCGTATTTTGTTATTGTTGTCTCTTTCTTGGATTATCAGCCTCACTGAACCATTATTTTCAGTTCCGTGGTTTGGCGGTGAGACGCTTAACATCTCAGGGCGCGACTTGATTTTGATTTTGGGCGGTTTATTTTTGTTATGGAAAAGCACCCGCGAAATTCATGACAAACTTGAAGGCGCTCATGGTCATGCCTCTGCCAAAGTGGGCGCTACGTTTGCCAGCGTAATTATTCAAATCTTATTGTTAGATGTGGTTTTCTCATTAGATTCTGTAATTACCGCCGTTGGTATGGTGGATGAATTAACAATCATGATTATTGCCGTAATTGTCGCCGCGCTCGTAATGATTTTTACGGCAGGTCCCATCTCAAAATTTGTAGATGAACACCCCACCATCAAAATCCTCGCATTAAGCTTCTTGTTGTTGATTGGTTTTACATTGGTGGTTGAAGGCTTGCATCAACATATACCAAAAGGTTACATTTATTTTGCAATGGGTTTCTCTGTTTTAGTAGAAATGTTGAACTTGCGCGTTCGTCAAAAATCGGCGCAGCCAGTGCAACTCCACGCCGCGTATGCGCCAGACGCAAACGTTAAACCTGTTTCGGTCAAAGCGTCAGCGCCGAAGAAATCAAAAGCAAAAACTAAAAAGAAGTAAAACAAAATCCCTCTCGCACGAGAGGGATTTTTTATATCAAATGCACGCCAGACAAACTTGGTTTTGTAATCGCCGATTTTGTTTCAATTCCGCGCTCTTCAAAAACGCTGGCAATTTCTTTTCGCGCTTTTTCTGCCACGTGCGATTCTACAAAGTTAATAATAGATGGACCAGCCCCCGAAAGCGCCGCCGCGCCAAAAGTTTTAGCAACCTTATATGCCGCATTTCCGCCAGAGATATGACGTAAACGATAAGGCTGATGAATTCGGTCGTCCATCACTTTTTGTAAGAGAGATAAATCTCCGTTTTGTAAAGCGTCCACAACCAACGCGGTTCTGCCAATATTGAAAATCGCGTCCGTTCTGGATATTGACTTAGGCAGCACCGCGCGGGCGGTTTTCGTCAACCATTCCACTTGTGGTCTAACAATCACCATCGTACATGGCGCAGGCTTGTATCTTCGCCATATAATTTCGTCTTTTGCCAACGCCGAAACAATTAAACCGCCAAACAAGGCAGGCGCCACATTATCAGGGTGTCCTTCCATATCAGTCGCAAGCGCCAATAAATCATAATCACTTAATGGTTTCCCTAATATTTCATTTGCCCCAACGATACCCGCTACAATCGCCGCCGCGCTAGAGCCAAGCCCGCTGCTCATAAAAATTCTATTCTGCGCCGAAATTTTCACCACGCTTAATTTCTTTCCGCAAACCTGATGCGCTTTCGCAAACGCTTTGGTCAACAAATTGCGAATGCCTTTGTTTAATTTTTCCGCCCCTTCGCCTGTCACAAAATGGCTCATCTTCTCAGCAGGCTCAAACGTAATGTCGTTCCAAATATCCAGCGCCAACCCTAAACAATCGAAACCTGGACCTAAATTGGCAGATGTGGCTGGAACGCGGATTTTTATCATGTCCGCTATTATAATCGGCGGAACTATGTCCTTGCGAGCCGCCGTTCTTGCTCTTTCACGGCGAAGCCATCTCCCAATTGATTTGCAGATTGCTTCGGATAAAAATGACCTTGCAACGACATTATTTTTGGAGTTAATTCAATGTATCAAGGCATAATTCATCGCTACAAATCATTTCTCAATTTACCTGAACACGCAAAAAATATTTCACTAAATGAAGGGAATACCCCATTAATTCCCATGCCGCGTTTGAGCAAAGAATTTAGTTGTGAAATCTACATCAAGTTTGAAGGTTTGAATCCCACAGGCTCATTCAAAGATAGAGGCATGACCGCCGCGATTAGCGAAGCCGTTGGGCGCGGAGCAGAAACCGTCATTTGCGCATCCACCGGAAACACAGCCGCCTCCGCCGCCGCGTATGCCGCACGCGCAGGTCTTAGGTCTATTGTGTTAATTCCTGAAGGCAAAGTTGCAGTTGGAAAACTTGCCGGCGCAATTGCTTATGGCGCACAAGTGATTCAAATTCAAGGTTCATTTGACGATGCGCTTTCGTTGGTGGTTGAAATCACCCAAAAGACCCCGATTGCCTTAGTTAATTCGATTAATCCGTTCCGCATTGAAGGGCAAAAAACCGCCGCCTTTGAAATTTGCGATGAATTAAACGCCGCGCCCGATTGGTTATGCTTGCCGGTGGGCAACGCGGGCAACATCACATCTTATTGGGCTGGATTCAAACAATATAAAAAAGGATACCCTCGTTTGCTAGGCGTTCAAGCGGAAGGCGCCGCGCCTCTTGTTTACGGTCAACCTGTGAGCCAACCCGAAACAGTCGCCACCGCCATACGAATCGGCAAACCCGCCCGCGGAGAGCAAGCCCTCGAAGCCGCAAACGAATCAAAAGGCAAAATCATCGCCGTATCCGATGAAGAAATTTTAACTGCACAAAAAATTTTGGCTGGCGAAGGCGTGTGGGTAGAGCCTGCTTCTGCGGCGGGGCTGGCAGGTCTCATAGCAGAATCAAGCCGCCCGACGTTTGAAGCGAAAGATAAACGAGTCGTTATCGTTTGCACAGGTCACGGTATGAAAGACCCTTCCATCATTACGGAGTCGTTTCAATCCCCAAAAATTATTCCAGCGAAGTATGAATCATTGGCAGAAGTTATTTTTTCAAAGTAAAATAGAGCCACAATGACTCAACCGCCACTCCTTGTTGAAAACTTAACCTTCAAATATCGAACCCGCCCTGAACTTGCCATCGAAAATGTTTCTTTCGAACTCAAGCAGGGTGAATTGCTATTAATTGCCGGCGCCAGCGGGTGCGGCAAAACCACGCTTGCGCGTTGTATTAACGGATTAATTCCGCGCAGTTATCGCGGCGAGCGAAGCGGAAAAGTTTTGCTATACGGCAAAGATATTAGCGAAATGGAAATTCCAGAAATGGCGCAAATCGTCGGCACTTTGCTGCAAGACCCTGAGCGCCAAATTGTCGCCAGCAATGTGTTTAACGAAATCGCCTTTGGACCTGAAAACTTAGGCTTGCCGCGCGATGAAATTGTGGCGCGCGTTGAACAAGCCATGAAGCGCTTGAATATTGAATACTTGCGCGACCGCGAAACCTTTCACCTTTCTGGCGGAGAAAAACAAAAAGTGGCGCTGGCTGGCGTGCTGACAATGAACCCATCCATCCTATTGTTAGACGAACCCCTCGCTTCGCTCGACCCTGCCTCGGCGCACGAGGCTTTGCAAGTCTTCCGTAGTTTGGCAGACGAAGGCAAAACGGTGATATTAGTGGAACATCGCGTAGAAGACGCGCTCGAAATTAAGCCAGACCGTTTGCTCTACATGGAAGAAGGCAAGATTAAATACTTAGGCGGCATTGACACATTGCCAAAAGAAATTGACCATAGACAAGTCAAACTGCCGGCGCCTTGGGTGGTGCAAAGAGTTCAAGGATTAGGTAAAGTTGAAGAATCAGTACGCAGTCATAAGTCAGTGGAAAGAAGCGAACCGCTTGTAGTTTTTGAAAACGTAGATTTCCGCTACGGCGAGGAATATCCGCTCACTTTACAAAACGTAAACCTCACCATTAATCGCGGAGATTTAATTGCCGTGCTAGGACCAAACGGCGCGGGAAAATCAACGTTAGTCAAACATGCCATTGGTTTATTAAAACCAACGCGCGGGCGCGTTTTAGTGGAAGGAAAAGACACGCGTGAAATGAGCGTAGCCCAAATTGCGCGTATGTTGGGGTATGTCTTTCAAAGCCCAACGCACATGCTATACGCGCCTACCGTCACCGAAGAGTTAGAGTTTGGTCCAAAAAATTTAGGGTTTGCGCTTGATGAAATAAAAGCCTCGGTAAAAGAAAGTTTAGCGACGGTGAATCTCACAGGCTTTGACGAATACCCGCCATTGGGCTTATCGTTTGGTCAACAAAAACGCACCACCATAGCGGCGGTGTTAGCCATGCGTTCAAAAATTATGATTATGGACGAGCCGACCGCTGGGCAAGATTTTGCTAATTACACCCACTTTATGGACGCTTTATGTAACCCAACAAACGGTAAACAATCTATTCTTACGGAAAATTTCGCCGCTACGCTCTTTATCACCCACGATGTAGATTTAGCCGTCACTTACGCCAACCGCGTTTTATTGTTTGGCGATAAGCATATCGTTGCCGATGGAAAACCCGAAGATGTGCTGAAAGATAAAGATATGTTATTGAAATATCGTGTCAGACCGACGTCGCTTCTGAATCTTAACATTGACCTATTGCCCAAAACTGGAGAATTTTTACCAGCCGAAGCGCTAACTAAATTTGTTTCGTAATTTTCCCTGTAACGTACGCAAAGGTACAGGGTTAAATTGTGTGAGGTCAGCGTTTATTCAAACAAATCTACATCACTAAAGGAGAGAAATCATGAACGACAAAAGCACTTGGGAATTTGGCACACGCCAAGTTGTGTACGGCGCAATCGGCGCGGCATTATATGGCGTCCTTTCTTGGGCGTCTAACTTTGTTCCGCTTCCTGCGGCGGGGAATGTCACATTCCGCCCAGCGGTTGCTGTGTTGATTTTCTTCGGCGTAGCCTACGGACCCTGGGTGGGTTTACTGGCTGGCGCAATTGGCAACACGCTTGGCGACGCATTAAGCGGTTGGGGCTTTTATTGGAATTGGAGCCTCGGCAACGGCTTAATGGGCTTAGTGGCGGGTTTAGCCATGGCGGCCATTAAAGATTTCCGCGCCCAAAGCGACATCATCAAAGCGGTTGGCTGGGGCATTGCCGGCGTAGCGGTAGGCATGTTATTCGCCTCGCTGACGGAAATGTTCGTCGGCGGTATTGACTTGAACACCGCCTTAGTCGGCTACTTTACGCCCGCTTTCATCGGCAACACAGTGGTCACTGCCATTCTCGTGCCAATTCTGATGATTGCCTTCGCCGCAGTGGCATCACGCAGAGGACGCTAAAGTATCATGTTGGTCACCTGGAAGTATCGCCCGCGCAATACCTTTATCCAACGGCTAGACCCGCGCACCCGACTCATCTTCATGTTCAGCATCATTTTGGCGCTGACCATTCCTGAGATTTGGGACTATCGCATTATCCTTCCGCTCTTTTTCCTATCGCTGACCTTATACCTCATGGCACGCATTGAGTGGAAAGACGTGCGGCGCGTTTGGATTTTTATATTCATTCTGGTCATTTTCATCGTTGGCTTAAACGGGTTGCTTTCTGGGCGTGGCGGTCCTTCTTCGGTGACCAACATGCCTTCGCCTGTTTTATTTGAATTACCCATCAAAATTCCTTTTACCGATATCGGCTGGGATGTGCCGATTACCGTTTCAAAAGTCTGGTTTGCGCTCACGCAAGTTGTGCGTATGTTAACCATGACGCTGCTGGCAATCCCTTTACCATATACAATAGACCCCAATATTTACGGCACGGCGTTTCGGCGCATGGGCGCTTCGGATAAAGTTTCTTTTACGATGGATTTAGCCTTTCGCTTCTTGCCGACGTTTGCGCGCGACTTTGTGATTACGATGGATGCGCAGCGCGCGCGCGGTTATGAAATTGAAAAACTAAACGGCGGCATTCCCGAGCGAATTCGCAAACTTGCGCCGTTCATCATTCCAGTGGTTATGCAATCTACCGTCACTGGCGAAGAAGTGATTGACGCGATGGATTTACGCGCCTTTGGCACTGCGCCGCGCACATGGCTGAAGCAACTCAAATATGCGCTTCGCGACTACTTTATCATTGGTTTGGGCGCGGCAATTTTTATCGCCTGTTGTGTTTTGAAGTGGGGCTTTGGGATTGGCGGATATTTTGTTCCCGATTGGTTTAGCGCTTTTGTTCTTGGTTTATAAAACAAACGCCGCAATTGCGGCGTTTGTTATGTAAATCTCTTTATGCTCAAGGGCGGTCTATAATGATTACTTATGTAAATCTCTTGGGTAAGTTTCGCCAGCGGTAACGCGAAAATCTAAGTGATTTTGCTCGGGCGCAAAGACGCACGTTGCAAAATCGGTAAAGGCGCAAGGCGGGCAATAGGCTTTGTTGAAATCGAGGAAAACGCTTCCGTCTTTTTCAACGTCTGCCACTAAATAACGCCCTGTAGGGTAGGTTTCATCTTCGCTGGTTGGGTCCCAAAACCGTAAGAAGAGCGTGCCATCGTCTTCTTTGTTAACATCCACCTTGTAATGCTTGTTATTAAATTCAAAAGATAAATACCCTTCCACTGGAAATTCGGACTTTTCGCCTGTTAAGTCTGGGAAGTATGCCATCTTTGGGCGCTCGTAAGCGGTGAAGGCGGCAGGAATGCGGAAATTTTCGTCTATTTCGTACCACGTGCGCGCAGGGAAAGAAGCGCGCTTTTCGCTTTTATTATCCCACAGGCGCACGCCCATCTTATTACCGCGTTGAATCACGACAAGTTGAAGCCCATCAAGTTTGATGTAACTTGGAGTTTCTGAAATATCGGGTTGCAGAATTGCAAAATCTACCGCTTTATCGTTAACGGTAACTTTTTGCCCCTGATTCACCTTCAAAGAAACCGATTTGCCGTTGTATTCAAAATAACCAATGTTTGCGGCAATACGCGCTGGGAGTTGAATTTCGTTTTTTGGGTCTGAGCCAAAATTATTTCTGCCAAGTTTGAGCCAATATAACCCCGCTAAAGAAAGCCAGCCGTTATCGCGGCGAATGGCTTCGTTGCGTTCATTGCGCCATTCATTAATGCTTTGGCGGTATGTTTTATAAATCATATTTTCAGATTATACCAAAAGCAAAACAATTATGAATATCTTTCTTGCAAGTTTGCATTTTTGTTATACAATGTCGGTATAAAATTATTCAAAAACGCCCGCAAAGGTTTGTGGAAGAAAATTTGAAATGAAACGGTTTTCCTCTTTGGGGCGAGACTTTAATGAATAGGAGCGTATTGCATGGGCTTGAAACCTGACCATTGGATTCGGAAGATGGCGCTAGACCATAAAATGATTGAACCGTTTGTAGATAGGCAAGTGCGGCAAGGCGTCATTTCTTACGGCGTTTCATCGTATGGTTACGATGTGCGGGTAGCGAATGAGTTTAAGATTTTTACCAATGTGTTCTCGGCGACGGTTGACCCGAAAAATTTTGCAACCAATTCAATGGTAGATTTTGTAGGCGATGTGTGCGTTGTTCCGCCTAATTCGTTTGCGCTGGCGCGAACGGTAGAATATTTTCGCATTCCAAGAAACGTGCTGACCGTTTGTTTAGGAAAATCCACTTATGCGCGATGCGGCATTATTGTAAACGTCACGCCGTTTGAGCCAGAGTGGGAAGGCTATGTAACGCTTGAAATTTCTAACACTACGCCTTTACCCGCCAAAATTTATGCAAACGAAGGGCTGGCTCAGGTGTTATTTTTTGAAGCGGACGAAGAGTGCGAAGTTTCGTATGCGGATAAAAAAGGAAAGTATCAAGGGCAACAGTCTATTGTGTTGCCAAAGTTATAATGCGGCGCGCCGCAGGGGTTTATTCACCCCTGCAGAACGGCGCGGATACATGGAGTTTTAATATGTCTGAGCCAATACCAGCGGAAGAGCATGTTTTTCAGCAGATAACTGAGATTCAGAAAGGCATTATGCAAGCCATGCTGCAATTGGCGCGGACGAATCACCCCCAATTTTCGGAAGTCAATCGAGAATTGGGCAGTCTGGTGAATGTTGTTGCAAAATTAAAAAACGACGTGCAGGCGCGCTTTGCCAGCCATCAAAAAAAACTTCAGGCGTTGGTTGGGGTGGGGAGCGCTATCAACTCGACGTTAGGACTGAAGCGCGTGTTGGAAGAAGTCATGGATTCGATTATCGCTTTGATGAACGCGGAACGCGGTTTTCTGATGTTGAAGGACGAATCGGGAGCGATGAACGTGCAAATTGCACGCGGCATGGCGCAAACCGATTTATTGAAAGAAACGTTTGCCATTAGCCACAGTATTGTGAAGCGCGTGGCGGAAACGGGCGAAGCGATTTTAACCACAAATGCCCAAGAAGACCCACGCTTTGACCAGCAAGCCAGCATCGCCACTTATCATTTGCTTTCGATTTTGTGCGCGCCGTTGAAGGTGAAGGACGTTTTAATTGGCGTTATTTATGTGGATAACCGCGCCCAGTCGGGGATTTTTCATAACGACGATTTAGAAATTATTTCTTCTTTTTCTAATCAGGCGGCGGTGGCGATTGAGAACGCGCGTTTATTTGATGGCTTGCAAGCCAGTAATGAAGAATTGCAGATTGCGTATCAAGCCACGCTGGAGGGCTGGGTGCGCGCTTTAGACTTGCGCGATAAAGAAACAGAGGGGCATACTCAACGAGTAACGAATTTAACCGTAAAAATTGCACAAGCCATGAATATTTCAGGCGAGGATTTGATTCACATTCGGCGCGGCGCGTTGCTGCATGATATTGGTAAGATGGCTATCCCTGATGGGATTTTGTTGAAGCCCGGCGCGTTATCTCCAGAAGAACGAAGCCTCATCGAGAAACATCCAGTGTATGCGTTTGAAATGCTAAGCCCCATTAAGTTTTTGCAACCCGCTTTAGATATTCCATATTGTCATCACGAAAAGTGGGACGGTACGGGATACCCGCGTAAGTTAAAGGCGGAGCAAATTCCGCTGGCGGCGCGAATTTTCGCCGTGGCAGATGTGTGGGATGCGTTGGTTTCGGATAGACCTTATCGCAAAGGCATAGACCCAAAAGAAGTGAAAGAAAAAATAAAAAAGGACGCGGGAATCCATTTTGACCCGCGCGTGGTGGATGTGTTTTTGAGGCTGTAAACGCGCGATGAGAGCGCTTACAAAGCCTGCTTACAATTTGGGCAAGTTGTTGCCCCCGCCTTCACCACAAACCCGCAGTGTTTACAAGTATTTGGCTGCACATTGCCAAGCGGCGCGCCGCATGCCACACATGAAGGCTCGCCGACCTTATTTGCCACATGGCAATACTCGCAAGTGGTGCGCTTCAAGTTTTTAGAAAGTTCAGCCGAAGCGCCTGCCGCCCGCGCCGCCTTTGAAATCACATTCCAAACCCGTTCTCGAATCGTTAGGTTTTCTATATCTTGGGCAATATCGTCCAAACGCCCCAGCAGGCTAAATGGGTTTTTCAAAGCCGCCAAAGCGCTCACGCCTAAACTCGCCGCCACGCCCAGCCATGCTTGCTGACCAAACTCAATCATCACGCCTTCTTCAATCGTTTGAATCGTCACCGTCATTGCCGTTTGCCCGCCCGCCATAGCGTCTGGTCTTGTGCTTAATTGCACCACCACTCTATCATTTTGCCCTAAGGCTTGCGCGCGAAAATTTCCGCGATTAAACTCGCCCAGCAAAGCGTTAGCAATATCTATTGGTTTGATATTTCCGTAAAAAATTTTTCGTTCCATAACTCGATTATAATGCTTTTGCAAATTTTCTTTGGATACACATACGAAATGATACGCTTCACGTTTCAACCATTACGCCTGATTCTGATTTTGATAACCCTCGTTGGATTTTTACCCGCTTCTAACCTGACCTTTGTGTTGGCGCAAGAACCCACACAGACTCCTGCGCCGACGACGGGCTTATTCATCACCGTCATTACCGATGAACCGCAAATTAACGTCCGCTTAGGTCCTAGTTCCACAATATATCCCGTTGTCGGAATTTTGTTACGAGGCGCAACCGCGCCCGCTTTGGGAAGGTCTCAAGGCGGCGATTGGATTCAAATTGAATTTCCATCCGCCCCGGATGGCGTTGGTTGGGTATATTCTCCGCTAGTGCAAGTATCGCCGCCCGGCAACCTAAACATTGTTCCGCCGCCGCCCACGCCGCTGGGCCCGCCCACTTCGACCATTGACCCAACGCTCGCGGCGCAGTTTGTGGTTGAGCCGACTAGCACACGCCTGCCCACTTTTACGCCGCACCCTTCCTTCACGCCTAAGCCCACATTTACATCTCAACAATCGGTATCGAATAATTCGATTCCCTTGGCTACTATTATCATCGCCTTTGCAATTTTAGGTTTAATTGGCTTTTTGCTCTCACTCATCCGAAGATAGTATGTTGAAACAAAAAATATTTTTTTTGATTCCTTTTGCTTTTGTGTTTATCAGTTTAGGGCTGATGTTTCCATTCGCCACCCCAGCCCACGTTGCCGCGCAACAGCCGACAGGCTCAATTCCGACCGTTACTGGCACGCCGTCTGGCATGGTGGTGCGCGTGCGCATTGACCAAAGCAACGAACTGGTGACGGTGTATGCAGGTCCGAGCGCTTCTTTATACCCGCCAGTGGGCGTAATTTTAATGGGACAAGAATTGCCCGTGTTGGGCATTTCAGCCGATAGAGAATGGCTTCAGGTATATTATCCAGGCATACCAGAATCTGTGGCTTGGGTATATGGTCCGTATGTTGAAGTGATTCAAAATGGAAGAGTTCCCGAGGCGCCTGCGCCTAGCACCCCCACGCTTGCCTCCACCCCCGCACTAGACCCAACCCTTGCCGCCGCATTCATTGACCCAGTAACGCCCACTCGTTTGCCTACGTTTACGCCCGCGCCAGATATTGTCGTCTCCACATTTTTACCTGAAGAAGAAGTAAATCGTGTGCCGATAGGTTTAATCATTTTAATTTTAGGTTTTATAGGCGGCTTTGGCGTGTTGATTTCATTTCTGCGCGCCAGATGAGAGCCTGCCTTGAAGGTTGTTTTTTATGGCGGTGGTATGCTTGTTGGGCATATCAATTTTGCAGTAAAAAAACGTGTGAGTAAATAAAATTTCCCGCGCTTGAATCAACTATATGTTAAGACTGAAGCGAAAAAAAGAGAGCGGTGGTTTTTAACCGCTCTCTTTTTTTCTTAATTATGGCAGCCGCAAGAACCGCCGCCGCACCCGCAAGAAGATTCGGCGTTTTCGTGCCCATGTCCGCCGCAAGCGCATCCGCCTTCTTTTTTGGCGTTGGGGCTATCTACGGCAAAGCCCGCGCCGCGCACCGGGTCGTTGACAAAATCTACAGTGGCGTTGCGAAGATAGTCAATGGAAACTTCATCAACTACAACTTTGATTCCGTTGGTTTCAAATGTGGTATCTGCATCGCGGAAGTTGTTATCTAACGCCATGCCAAAGTTTACGCCGCAGCAACCGCCGCCCGCCACATAGACGCGCAAAGCGTAACCTTCTAGGTTTCTTTGGGCAAGAATATCTTTAACAGCCTGTGTGGCGGCTGGTGTGAGTGTGAGGAATTGTGTATTAATTTCTTGGAGCATATTTTCTCCTTTTCAAATAGATAAGTTTTGATGTATCTTATCAGGTTTGAGGTGGGATGTCAAACTTTTGTTAATGCTCGCTCATTTCTTGACACATTCCCCCTGCGACTGTAAAATCCTTCTGCTTTTCTGGGCGTAAGCCCAGAATAATTTTTGCTCTAAAGAAGGGAATCCCTTAATATGTACGCAATGCAAGGACTATCTTTTATAGAACAGGTTGCCATTTGGGCTGTTTTTTTTGTGGCTGTGGGCAGTCTGTTTTACGCGTTTTATCTTCGCGCGCGTATTTTGCGTGAAGATAAAGGCAGTGAAAAAATGCAAGAAGTATGGGGAGCGATTCGAGACGGCGCCGACGCTTATTTGAATCGCCAAGCCAAGAGTATTTGGCCCCTCATCATTGTCTTAACGTTTGTTTTGTTCGCTTCTGTGTATGTGGTTCCACCCACGCCAGAAGCATTAGAGCAATTCAAAGGTTATGATGAAGGCACGGTGACGTTGATTATCGGCTTTGCTCGCGCGGTTGCGTTTATTATGGGCGCGTTCGCCTCTATGCAAGTGGGGCAAATTGGTATGCGTATGGCTGTGGAAGCGAATGTGCGCGTCACCTCTGCCTCGAAGCGTTCGTTTGGCGAAGCGTTAGATATTGCCTATCGCGCTGGCTCTGTGACGGGTTTCTTAACGAACGGCTTGGGCTTGCTCGGCGGCACGGTGATTTTTATTGTCATGGGCATTGCCGCGCCAGACGCTTTACTCGGCTTTGGGTTTGGCGGCACATTGCTTGCTTTGTTTATGCGCGTGGGCGGCGGTATCTTTACCAAAGCGGCGGATGTCGGCGCAGATTTGGTTGGGAAGGTAGAAGCAGGCATCCCTGAGGATGACCCGCGTAACCCTGCGGTGATTGCCGACCTCGTTGGCGACAACGTCGGCGATTGCGCTGGTATGGCGGCGGATATCTTTGAATCGTCCGAAGTGACCATTGTTTCTAGTTTGATTCTTGGGCTTGCTTTATGGCATGTGACGGGCAACCAGTTGGAATGGATTATCTTCCCATTGGTTGTGCGCGGTATTGGCGTGCTTTCCTCTGTGTTTGGCACAAACTTTGTTAAGAGCGGGCAAAACAGCAAGAGCGGCAACGCCATGAAAGCCATCTTCAACGGTTTGATTGCCTCCGCCGTTTTCTCATCCGTTTTGTTTTTTGCCATTGGCTATGTATATTTGCAAGAAATTGCCGGCGGTTGGTGGAGGATACCCGTAGCGGTATTTATTGGCGTAGTGCTAGCCATTGTGATTGACCGCCTCACCGATTACTTCACAGGGTCCGACGCGCCGCCTGTGGAAGAAATTAAAAAATCAGCCGATACGGGTCCCGCTACGTTAATTTTGAGCGGCATTTCCAGCGGCTTTGAATCATCCGTTTGGGCGGTGGTGGTCATTGCCATTACCATTCTTTCGTCTATCTTCTTGTTTGGCGAATTTGGCGCCACTTATGTTTTATACGGCGTTTCTATGACGGGTATCGGCATGTTGACTCTCACGGGCAACATCGTCGCTATGGATTCGTTCGGTCCCATTTCAGATAACGCCAACGGTATTGGCGAAATGGCTTGGTCTGGCAAAACCGATAAAGCCACCAAAGACGCGCAAAAAATTATGGCAGACCTCGACGCGGTGGGCAACACCACCAAAGCCATTACCAAAGGCGTAGCGATTGGCTCTGCAGTGATTGCGGCGGTTTCATTGTTTGGCTCATTCCTTGTAGATGTATCTCGCGCCCAAACCACCTTAGGCGTTGCGCCCGAGCAACTGCTTTCAACAATTGGTATTCGTGTGGACGACCCGCGCGTGTTCGTGGGTATGCTTATCGGCGGCGCTTTGCCTTGGTTATTCTCCTCCTTTGCTATTCAAGCGGTTACCCGCGCCGCTTCCTTAATTGTGCTAGAAGTTCGCCGACAATTCAAACTTGGCGTGTTATCGGGCAAAGTTAAACCAGATTACAAGCAAGCGGTTAGCATTTCAACGACGGCGGCGCAAAAAGAACTCGTTACGTTGGCTTTGCTTGGCGTTATCACGCCCATCTTAGTCGGTCTCACTCTTCAAGTAGAAGCGCTGGGCGGGTTCTTGGCTGGCATCATCGTCTCTGGTCAACTACTGGCGGTGTTCCTCAATAACTCCGGCGGCGCATGGGATAACGCTAAAAAATTAATTGAAGACGAACCCAAAGACCCGAAGAACAATCTTGGAAAAGGCTCAGAGCGCCACAAGGCTGGCGTAGTAGGCGATACCGTCGGCGACCCCTTCAAAGATACGGCGGGTCCTGCCCTTAACCCAATGATTAAAGTGGTTAACCTCGTGGCTGTGATTATCGCCCCAATTGTCGTGCAATATGAAACAGGCGCCTCGCTCGTCGTTTGGGCTGTTTCCATCGCCCTCATCGGAGTCCTCGCTTGGGCAGTTCTCCGCTCTAAAGCCCCAGCCGAATCGATGACCGCAGAAGTGAGCGCAAAGAAGAAGAGCAAGAAGAAATAAATAAGATAAAAAAGACCTGCTTCTTGGCGGGTCTTTTTTATTTTTATGGTAACATGTATGAAGTAAAAAGGCTTACTTGATGGAGAAAGTTTTACTACATGCCCAGGTTTTTTTTACAGTTTATTGCAAAACGGAAAATTTCACTTTCACTTTCGCTTATTTGGGTATCTTTATGGTTAATTCCCTGGGGAAAATGGGTGTTCTTTAACGCAAGCCTATACGTCAATTTTGTTTTAGGTTTTGTGTGTGTAGGGGCGGCATTGATATTATTTATTACGCCTGGCGCATTATTATATATTTCTCTTGATAAAGAAACGAATCGTTTCGTTTATTTAGGAATTGCCCCCGTAGGTTTTGCCTTTTCGGTGGCATTGATTGGATTGATTGGGTTCTTGGGGAGATGTTTTGGCTTTTCTTTTGATACAGTTAAGTTTTTGTTTTTTTTAATAGGCTTTATCTTTATACTTACTCAATTGGACGAGGACTTAATAAAATATTCTGAAATAATTTTATTAGCGCAGAGATTTTTTTTGAATCGCGCTTTGGTATTTGCAATTTGTTTAGCGTGCGCGTTGACAATATCCGATTTGCTTTTTTTTATAGATGACTTAACATATCTTGCATATCTCACAAATTGGCAATATTCAGAACAGTTGGGGTTTCAAAATATTATCCATGACCCTATAAAGATTGAATTAGAACGCTTTTGGCTTGCTATGTACCCGATGGGGCAAGCTATTTTATCTGACTTAAGCGGCGTTCCTGGTATTTTACTTTTCAGCAATTATCTTGAATTGTTACTTGTTCCTTTGGCGGCGGTTACCGCTTACTGGTTTGCTCGTCAACTTGGTTTTTCTCGTAACGCGGCCGCTATTTCTGTATTAATTCAAGTTTCATTGTACGCTTGGTTAATTGGCGATGAATGGCCTGTCGGCGTATGGTTTTATCAATCTATGGCGGAAGATAAGGTCTCTGCTGTATTTCTTCTTGCGCCGGTATTTTTTATGTATGTTATTAAGTATTTCGAGTCAACGTCTCGGAAATACTTAACGCTTGCTTTCTTTTCTGGGTTTGCCATTACTTTAACGCACCCTGTCTCTTTGTTTTTTGCTTGCATACTTGCAGTATGGATAGCTATTCTTAGCCTTCTTTTTAAGAAAACAGAGTTAAAGAAAGTTATCTTAATTATCTTTCTTATTGCTTTGCTAATGTCGCCGTATTTATTAATTCGCTTGATTGATTTTTCATCACAAGCGGGGTTTGCGGCAGAGGTTGCTCGCTCGGGCGGCGCGGCGTATCAAATTGACAGATACGTTAACGTTATCAGCGATACTTTTTATGGGATGAACCCCCGCATGTTATTGTTTATTGACCTTGAGTTAGGCGGCGTTTTTAACGCTTTCCGTTTTATTCCAGTTGTTATTGGGTCGCTCGCTTTAATAGTTTCTTTTATTCAATTAAAGAAAGGGAAAATATATTGGTATGTGTTTTCCTCCGCTTTATTAGTTCTTTTTGTCGCTATTCCTTACACCGGCTGGGTATTTGGTTATTTTACAGACGCGCGTTTGATTTATCGCGCTTCATGGTTTGCGCCATTGGGCTTGGGGAGCGTTATCGTTTTGCAATCTGTTTCAAGCCGCTTGAAAAAATTCAAAATATATTCCAAAAGAGATAATTTAATTTTGCTCTTCTGCTTTTTGTTTGCCTTGCCCGTGTTGGCGTTTATGAACTTGCCGCGCATCCCCAATTTTTTTGAGGTTTTAGACCGCAACATACAATTGGCAAATATTGGCTCTGAAATTGACGCGCTCTCGAAAAATCAAGTTGTATCCATTGCTTTAGATTATTTTGACACAATGTTATTGCCTGGCGTTTCGGCAAAGACGACGTTAATCTCTTTTCGTGAAGAAAAATTAGATAATGGACATAATTTTTACTTGACGGAAGCGGAGATAAAAAAACGAATTTATGCAAGCGGCGCGATTCGGTCGCTGGCAACGGATGAAAAAACAAACCAAGAACGATGCGCATTTATTAATGAATACAATGTGGAATTCGTGGTTGTAGATAATATAAATGCAAATTTGTATTTGCAGTTAATTCGCAACTGCGGAATGGCGGCTGAAAAAAAATATCAAACGAAAGACAAAACTCTTTTGCAGATTCAAGTTGCGCATCAAGAATGAGGCGGGTTTTTATCAAGGTGGTAGAATTTGATTTATAAATCCATATCAGGAAATATCAAATGTATAAAGGTAAAACAGTGGCTGTGGTTGTGCCTGTGTATAATGAGGAAAAGTTAATTAGGCGGGTAATTGAGACTATGCCATCGTTTGTGGATACAATTGTGGTGGTGGATGATTGTAGTGAAGATAATACGCCGAATGTCGTTCGTGAATATATGGAAAAAAATCCTGATAGAGTGGTTTTAATTACGCATGAAAAAAACGAAGGCGTAGGCGGAGCAATTGCAACGGGGTACAAATGGTGCCGTTATGAACATGTTGACGCGACCGCCGTGATGGCAGGCGATGCGCAGATGGACCCGAATGATTTGCCCAGATTGCTAGACCCTGTGGTGAATGATGAGGTGGATTATGCAAAAGGGAATCGTTTGGTTTCTGGCGATGCGTGGCGAACGATGCCTCGTGTGCGTTATTTAGGCAACGCTATGCTTTCGCTTCTGACGAAGATTGCATCTGGATACTGGCATGTGGCGGATTCTCAAACTGGATATACAGTTGCGAATTTGAAGGTGTTGCAGACGATTGACTTAGATAAAATTTACAAACGATATGGTATGCCCAATGACATGCTCGTAAAGTTGAATATTTACAACTTTCGGGTGTGCGATGTGGAGGTGAAGCCAATTTATGGCATTGGCGAAAAATCTGGCATTCGCCCAATACGAATGATTCCAAAATTGGCTTGGCAATTGTTTAAGTTTTTTATCTATCGCATGGTGCAAAAATATATCATTCGAGATTTTCATCCGCTGGTGTTTTTTTATTTATCAGGGTCTGTGATGTTTTTTAGCGGATTGATATTCGGTTTGTATTTGCTTTTTTATCGTATCTTTGCGGGTCCTGTTGAGGCGACTAGCACAATTATGGCGGCGTTTTTATTTATTACGGGTATGCAATCTTTATTTTTTGCTATGTGGTTTGATATGGACTACAACAAAAACTCATCTGCGCGGGGTAGATAAGGAGATTTTATGTTTGAGGGTAAAAAGATATTAATCACGGGCGGCGCTGGGTTTATTGGAGCAACGCTCATTGGCAGGTTGATTGAAAAAAATAAAATTATCGCTTATGATAATTTGAGCCGCAACTCTCTGAAAGATAGAAAATTCCGTAATCACAAGAATTTAACTTTGGTGAACGGCGATGTATTGGATTATGAAAACCTAGCCAAAGCCATGCAAGGCTGCGAAATTATTGTGCATTGCGCGGCAATTGCAGGCATTGATACTGTGATTAAACGCCCAGTGCATACTATGCGAGTCAATATGGTTGGTTCTGCTAATGTATTAGAAGCGGCTTCACATTTATCAAAATGTGAGCGGGTGGTTTGTTTTTCTACAAGCGAAGTGTTTGGGCAATATGCTTTTCGCGTTTCGGAAACAGATAATACCGTGATGGGCAAAGTGGGCGAAGCGCGTTGGACGTATGCGGTTAGTAAATTAGCGGAAGAACATTTGGCAATTTCATATTATAAAGAACAAGGTTTGCCTACCACAGTGGTAAGACCATTTAATATTTACGGACCAGGTCAGGTGGGAGAAGGGGCGATGAGTATTTTTATCCAAAGGGCATTGAAAAATCAACCCATTCAAGTGCATGGGGATGGGACGCAAATCCGCGCGTGGTGCTATGTGGATGATATGGTAGACGGAACCTTGTTAGTCATGAAACACCCAAAAGCAATTGGCGAATCGTTTAATATTGGAAATCAAGAAGCAGTGGTGACCATTTATAGTTTGGCGAAAATTGTTAAGCAAACATTAGGCTCAAAGTCTAAAATCGTTTTTAGCGGAAAAAGCACAGTAGATGTTGAACTGCGCGTGCCTGCCGTAAAAAAAGCCCGCGAACTACTTGGCTTTGAAGCGAAAGTCAGTTTGGAAGATGGAATTAAGCAAACTGCAAAGTATTACCGAAAATATTCGTGATAATATAAATTTTATAAAATGATACCGATTATCAAACCTTATTTAGACGAAAAAGAACTTGAGCAAATTTCACAAGTGTTTTCTTCTGGTTTTTTAACTCAGGGACCAAAAACGCTTGAGTTTGAAAAAACTGTCGCCGAGCATATTGGTAGTAAACATGCTTTTGCAATGAGCTCTTGTACGACTGCGTTGCATTTGGCTTTGGTTGTTTTAGATATTAAACCAAATGACGAAGTGCTTGTTGCAGATTTTACATTCCCCGCCACTGCGAATGTGGTGGTGCAATTAGGCGCAAAACCCGTTTTAGTGGATATTGATTTAGATACATTTACAATTAATCCACAAGAGTTGAAAGCAAAAATCACACCTAGAACAAAAGCGGTAATTCCCGTTGATGCGTTTGGGTGCGCGGCAGATTACGATGAAATTCTAAAAATAACAAATCAACATAATTTGCCTGTGATTGAAGACGCCGCCACAACTATTGGCGCAACTTATTATGAAAGATATTGCGGCAATTTAACGACAATGGGATGTTTTAGTTTTCACCCGCGTAAAGTTATCACCACTGGCGAAGGCGGCATGATTACAACCAATGACGATGCTCTCGCAGAAAAAATAAAATTATTGCGTAGCCATGGCGGCGTGAGGAAAGGGGCTTGGTTCGAATATGAAGCCGCTGGTTTTAATTATCGTTTGAGCGATGTGCTGGGCGCAATCGGCGTGGCTCAAATGCGCAAACTTCCATATTTGATTAATCGTAAACGCGAACTTGCCCAAGAATTATCAAACCGTCTCATAAATATTTCTGGCGTAAAAACTCCAACTGAACCCAAATGGGGCGGGCATATTTATCAATCGTATGTGATTTTATTGGACGAAAAAATCAATCGTAATAAAGTGATTGAATCAATGAAATCGCAAGGCGTTGAGGCGACTATTGGAACTTACGCTTTACACGACCAGCCGTTTTTTCAAAAACAATTTGGATATAAAACTGGCCAGTTGATGAATTCTCATACAGCCTTTACGCAAAGCGTAACGTTACCGCTTTACCCACAAATGACCGCCTCAGACCTTGACCGTGTAGCGGATACGCTAAAGGCGGCCATTGCCTCAGCCTGAGCGCTTGAATCTTATGACAAAACGAATCGTTATCCTTGGCGCAGGCGGGAATTGCATTGATATTTTAGATACACTTCTTGAAATTAATCGCGTTAAGAATGACCAAATATATGAATGTATTGGTTTTTTAGACGACAGCCCTACAAAATCGAATCGACCGTTTCATGGCGTAAGCGTTTTAGGCAATTTACAAATGGCAAGAGAAATAAAAGAGTGTTTTTTTGTTTTTGGCATTGGAAGCGTCTCTAACTTTTGGAAGCGAAAAGATATTCTCTCAAAACTTGAAATTGAAGAAGATAGATTTGAAACCATTATCCACCCCGCTGCCAGCGTTTCTCAATGGGCAAACATAGGGCGGGGAACAGTGGTTTTTCAAAATGCAGTTGTGACCTCCAACGTCAACATTGGCAGGCATGTAATGATTTTACCGAATAGCATTATCAGCCACGATGATGTGATTGGCGATTTTACTTGCATTGCGGGCGGCGCCAGTATTTCGGGCAATGTCAACATTGGAGAAAGCTGCTATGTTGGCGCTAACGCTTCGATTAAAGAAGGAATTGAAATAGGAAAACGTTGTTTAATTGGAATGGGCAGCGTTGTGCTTGAGCATGTAACTGAAAATAGCGTAATGGTGGGTAACCCTGCTAAATTTTTGAGGAATGTCGGTTAAGGTGAAGAAATGAAACGATGTTCGCGTTGTTTATATGATGAAACGGTTCCTAATATCTCTTTTGATGAAAATGAAGTTTGCAACTATTGTCATATTCACGACCAATTGGAAGCCGAATATCCCACAGGCGAAGAAGGCCGCCGAAGGTTAGAAGCAATTGCAAATCAGATAAGAAGCGAGAGCCGTAACAAGCCGTATGACGTGATTGTCGGAGTCAGCGGCGGCGCAGATTCATCTTATATGGTTTATCTGGCAAAACAATTAGGGTTACGCCCGCTGGCGGTTCATTTTGATAATACATGGGACTCAACCGTTGCAGTTGAAAATATTCAGAATGTGTTGCAAAAGCTTGACGTTGATTTATATACTTATATAGTTGACAACAAAGAATATGACGATATTTATCGTTCGTTTTTGAAAGCAGGCGTGCCTGACGTGGAAGCGCCTACAGATATTGGGCTTGCGGCTGTATTAAATATGGCTGCGGAAAAGTATAAAATTAAATATGTGTTTGAAGGGCATTCGTTTCGCACAGAAGGCGTGGCGCCGCTTGGTTGGATTTATATGGATGGCAAATATATTCAAAGCGTGCAAAAACAATATGGCACACTGCCATTAAAAACCTACCCAAATATGTTGATGCCAAAATTTATTCAATGGTCTGCGTTGTTAGGCTTGAAAAAAATTCGCCCGCTATATTACATTGATTATGTTAAGAAAGAAGCGATGGCGATGCTCACGCAAAATTTAGGTTGGGAGTGGTATGGCGGTCACCATCTTGAAAATCGTTTTACCGCTTTTTGGCATACATACTTTATGCCCAAAAGATTTAATGTGGATACGCGTTTGCTAGGCTATGCGGCTTTGGTTCGTTCGGGGCAAATCACGCGCGAGCAGGGTTTAGATTTAATCAGCAAGCCGCAACCTTACGACCCTGAACTTGTGGAAATGGTCAAGAAGCGCCTTGGTTTTACCGATGAAGAATTTGAAAAAATCATGAACGGACCCAAGCGAACCTATCGTGATTTCAAAACCTACAAAAAAATATTTGAGCGAACGCGCCCGTTTTGGTGGTTGATGTATAAACTGAACCGTGTGCCAAAAAGTTTTTATATGAAATTCTGCTTTCCTGACCCTTTGAATGAGAAAAATTAAATGCGGATTTTTATTGGATTAACGGATGTCGCTAATGTCACGGATAATTATGCAAAGGGATTTCGCGCCTTAGGGCATGAAGTTTTTACGGTGGTATGGAGTAAAAGCCGCTTCTACCCTGACGTGGAATATGACCTTGTGATTGACCCAGGCTTATCCGCTTCAAGCGGTTTCAAAAGATATTTGAACATTTTTATTAACTTGTTGAAAATTACACAAGGCTTGAAATGTGATTTGTTTATTTTATACGCCCCTGCCGTTTTACCAACTTACTTGTATTATCCCATTTTGAAATTGCTAGGCAAAAAAATAATCACCGCCTTTTGGGGCAGCGACGTTCGTTATTGGTATGCCTTTGCTCAAGAAATGAAGCGCTTGGGCGCAGAAGCTGAAGTTCATCCATTTTTTGAGTATGCCCGCACCCGCTCTGGCGGCAGTTATTGGGATAAACTTCGTACAATAAAAACCGCCGAACAATATTCCGATTTGATTATTTCTCAACCTGATTGCGCTCAATTACAAACTCAGCCTTATATGCGGTGTAATTTGCCAATAGATTTATCTCAATTTGAATTTAAGATTCATGGCAGAGAAAAGCCTTTAATTCTTCATGCGCCAAGCGTTCCTGAAGCCAAAGGAACGGATATTGTAATGAAAGTCATTAATGAATTAAAAGCGGAAGGTTTGCAATTTGAATTTCGCCTGATTCAAAATATGCCAAACGCTGAATTGCGGGCATTGCTTTCTGAATCCGATATTGTTGTAGATGAATTGTATTCTGCCACTGTGGGCGGACTTTCAGCCGAAGCGATGGCGAGCGGAAATGCCGTTTTGGTCAGATATATGGAAGATTATTGTAAAGTCCCTAAAGGTTGCCCTGCGATTAATACTAATAAATTTACCTTGAAAGAAAACCTGCGAGAAATAATCGTCAATATTGAAAAAAGAAAACAGGCTGCTGTTTTAGGCCGCCCGTATGTTGAATTAGCAAATGACCATGTAAAAATATGCAAAACCTTGTTAAAATGGCTGAAGAATAAGAATAAACTTGAATATGATTTTTACCCTGAGTTTTATAAAACATTTTCTATCCCCGCCGATATTTTAGAAAACGAGAGAAAAGAAGCAAAGAAAAAACGGAATGATTTTTATAAAATGCTGTTATTTGGCGGGAAATCAACCGCATGAAAAAAACTTGGCTTGAAAATGTAAAGCGGTGGCGAAGCGTTCTTTCTCCAATAATAGGGGCAGGGGTATTGATTCTTTTTGGTTATTGGCTGTGGAATTATCGTGAAGTTATTTTTGCTTTATTACAACAAATTGGTTTAATACAATTAGTCGTCATAATGGCGTTGATGCTGCTAGCGATGGCATTAACTGTTTCTGTATTAGTAATTTTAGTCCGCGATAAAGGCTATACCTTTAATTTCGCAGATGGTTACCATACTTTGAACCTCTCTCAACTTGCATCCATGATTCCTGGCGGCGTATGGGGCTTTGCAGGGTTTGCGGGCTTTTTGTGGTCGCGTGGCGTATCCAAAATTGATTCGGCAGTTATTATTTTTCTCAACGCCTTAATCATGCTTTCAGCATGTGCGGTCGTAGGGCTTTCAGGTTTAATTTCAATTCTTGGTTGGGGATATGCGGTTTTATGTTTTATCCCGTTCGTTTTTTTGATTTTTGCAAGAAACCGTTTAGAAGAATTTAGAAAAATATATTTCCCGCAAAGTTCCGCCTTGCCCTCTGTAAAAGCCTTATTGCAAGCGGCTGGACTCGGAATTTTGGTTTGGTTAATCAACGCGTTTTGTTTTGCATGGATGTTGTTTTCAGCAAATATTAATTCCCCTATTCCAATTCAAGTTGCTATTGGGGCGTATGCCACGGGGTATTTAGGCGGTTATCTTGCAATCTTTGTGCCTTCGGGGGTAGGGGTGAGCGAAGGCTTAACTACTTTGATATTAAGTTCATACATGGAAGCAAAATTAATTATAGCGGTTGCAATTTCTTTTCGGATAATTCATACGATTGTAATTTGGGGGAATATACTTGTATCTGTTCTATTAACTTCATCTTCTCAAAAATAACCGTGACATTTATTCTTCTACGCTAAAGATTGCGATATCTTTCGAGGCGTAGATTTGATGATGAAAATTGGAATTTTCTAAAAGATTTAGAATAACGGCTGTCTTATTTACAAACGCAGACGCTTTACAATCGTCGGTTGGCGTATTTGACGAGACTAAAATGTAATCGGCATCGCCAAAATATTGTTTAGCGTCTTGCAGACAGGCGTAACTTTTACACGATTGCGCTTCATTCCATTTTTCAATAAACTCATTAAAGTTTTTGTCGCTTAACCATTCCCTGCCCTGAACTGTAGTTAAGCTTTTTCTTTCCGTTAATGCGGGGAACCATTCGCTTGTTGTATCGCAAATAGGGTTATGCTCTCCTGTTATTAATAAAAAACTACTATCTATGGATGTGTTTTCATTTACCCATTGCATTGCATCTTGTTCGTTTGCAGAAATGGCATGTTGCGAAAGAACATAGGTATGATAAACCGAATTGACTAAGAGATAGGGACCCAAAAACATAAGCGGAACAGCGATAGCTCTTTTTGAATTTTGAATTTTTGCGAGAGCAGGCAAAATGACATCAACAATAAACGCTCCTGCGGCCATTGCAAGCGGGATATTTCCAATCGTATGCGAACTGCGCGGCTGAACAATATACATAAATAATAACATGCAAGGAATTACATATTCTTTATTGAGTATCAGAAAACATATACCTAAAAGCCCCATGACGCCTAAAAGGTCTATAAAGCTTTCTTCTGTGATAATGTCGAAATTAATCAGACGAATGACGCCCCAAATACTTTGGCCGCCAGTTTGAAGCGCAGAAAGAATCGGTTCAACGCCGTGCCTGCTGATAACAAATCCATACCATGGGCCTGCTAAAAGGACGACGCCAAGCGCAATCCAAACCGCTTGGATAGCGCTTTTTACCGTTCTTGATTTTATTGCCCAAATTAGCATTGGAAGGGTAATTGCGTAAACGGTTGATTCTGGGTGCGTTAAAACAACAAGACTGCCAAAAATGACGATTTTCAAAATACTTTTTTCCTCATTGTTTGCAAATAGTTTCCATGAATATAGAATCGTGAGGAGTAAGAAAAGAGTTCCAGGACTTCGTGTGAGCCCGCCGCCTGCTGAAAGCCATGTATTTAAGTGGGGGGTGAATGCAAATGCAAGGGTTGCCGCTCCGCCTTTAAGTTTGTCATTTAGAATTTCTTTTGCGAGAAAATAAAACGCCGGTATGCAGGCTGTATTAAATAAAGCGGGTAACCAGCGTAAGATTTCAATGGTTGGGATATTTAAGATTGAGCCAATACCTGCGCTTAAGTAAAACGCTATAGGTGGATAGGCAAATGGAATATTGATATGGTTGTATGTCGTATAAAATGGCGGGATGAACTGATTGTTTTGCAAGTCTTCTATCATCACATAAAACATGCCGCCATCGTTGACAGGAAAACCTGCCATTATTGTTGGCGCAAAACGAAATAAAGCCCCAAAAATAATCGAGGCAAAAAGAATTAGAGTATTACTCTCGTCTATATTCAATGCTCTTTTTTGCATTTATTTTTTGAACCTTTTTTGCCACTCAAACAATTTATTCAGCGCTTCAATGGGCGAAAGCGAATTAATATCTAACCCATTGATTTCATCTAGCAGTGGGTTTGTTTCAGGGAACAACTTTGCCTGTTGCGCGGCGTGCGGGTCAATTTTCACCGCTCGGCCGGAGCTTTTTTCTAATTGCTCCATAATTTCATTTGCGCGTTGAATGACAGGCGCAGGCAAGCCGGCTAACTGCGCTACATGGATTCCATAAGAACGGTCTGCGCCGCCGGGGATAATTTTGTGCAAGAACGCCACTTTATCATCCGCCTCGCTAACCGCCACATTGTAATTTCGCACGCCTGGCAATAAGTCCGCCAATTGAGTCAATTCGTGATAATGAGTCGCAAACAAAGTCTTTGCCCTTAAGTGCGGGTGGTTATGAATGTATTCAATAATGCCCCATGCAATCGAAAGCCCGTCATATGTTGAAGTGCCGCGCCCAATTTCATCTAAAATCAATAGTGAGCGCGGCGTGGCGTGATGCAGAATATTTGCCGCTTCCACCATCTCAACCATAAACGTAGATTGACCCGCATGAATTTCATCTTGCGCGCCAATGCGCGTGAAGATTCTATCTACTAATCCAATCTTTGCGGAGGCGGCAGGCACAAAGGACCCCATCTGCGCCATCAACACAATCAACGCAGCTTGCCGTAAATAGGTTGACTTGCCGCTCATGTTTGGTCCCGTAATGACGCGCACCACTTCGCCTTTTTCAAAGACCACATCGTTGGGGATGTATCTTTCATTTTTTAGAAGACGCTCAACAACGGGATGTCTGCCTTCGTAAATTTCTAATTCGCTTCCTTCTTTAACTTCGGGCTTAGTGTAGCCGCCCAAAGCCGCCACCTCGCCCAAAGCGGATAGCGCGTCTAACTCGGCGATTGCCCGCGCAGTGGATAAAATTTTGTGCGCCGCTTTCGATAATTCCGCGCACACTTCTTTGAACAAGCGCGTTTCAATTTCTTTGATTCTTTCTTCGGCGTTTAGCACTAACGCTTCGTACTCTTTCATCTCTGGGGTAATGAAGCGCTCGGCATTAACTAGCGTTTGCTTGCGAATGTAATGTTCAGGCGCTTTCTCCGCCGCGCCGCGTGAGATTTCAATGTAATATCCGAACACTTTGTTATAGCCGACCTTGAGCGTTTTGATGCCCGTTCTTTCTCGCTCTACGCTTTCTAAGTTTGCAATCCAATCGCGGGCATGTTTCGAGGCTTCGATAATCGAATCTAACTCTTGCGAATAGCCCGCGCGAATAACGCCTGTGTTTTGCAGCGTGGCAGGCGGGTTATCGTCAATCGCTTTTTGTAAAAGAGACAATTCATGCTCGCATACAGACCACTGGCTATTGACCGCCATAGGCTCGCCGCTGGCGGCTTTAACTTTTGGCAACTCGATAAATGTATTTCTCATCCCCACTAAATCTCGCGGCTGCGCCTGCCCTGCTATAACGCGATTGATTAATCTTTCTAAATCCAAAACGGGTTTTAGCGCTTCGCGCAGTTCGGCGCGCATCATGCCGTTGTTAAAAAAATATTCCACGCCGTTTTGCCTTTGCTTGATTTTTTCTAAATTCAATAAAGGCTGATTCACCCATTGATGGATTAAGCGTTTCCCCATAGGGGTAATCGTTTGGTCTAACACGCCGAGCAGCGAGCCTTTTCGTTCGCCGCGCAGCGTTTCGTCTAATTCTAAATTTCGGCGCGTGGATGAATCTAACGTCATAAATTCGTTTAGGCTGTAAGAGCGAAGCGAAGTTAAGAGATTTAACGCGTCGGGCTGCGTCTCTTTGAGGTATTGAATAATTGCGCCTGCGGCTCGAACCGCCAAACCATTTGGTTTTAATCCAAAGCCGTCTAATGTGGATGATTTGAATTGGGTTAATAAAACGTCTGTGCATTTGCCTGGTTCAAATTTCCAAGCGGGTATTTTGGTTAAGTGCCCAACAATGCCTTCTGGCAAGGTTTGATTGTCGGCGTATAAAATTTCGGCAGGGTGTAATCGCGTTAGTTCAGCGCGTAAGGCTTCAAGCGGAAGTTCTGTGACGGCGAATTCTCCGGTGGTCACGTCTGTATAGGAAACAGAGGCAGTTATCCCCGAAGGTGAAGAAGCGGATGAATCTAATATGACGGCGGCGAGATAGTTATTTGAATCGCCCGGCAATAAGGCTGGTTCGGTGATGGTGCCTGGGGTTACAACGCGCACCACTTTGCGCGGAAATAAACCTTTGATGGGTTGGTCGCCTACTTGTTCGCAAATGGCAACGTGATGACCTTTTTCAATTAATCGCGCGAGGTAATTTTCAACAGCATGATAAGGAATGCCCGCCAGCGGCACGCGCACGCCTTTGCCAATGGGTTTGGACGTTAGGACAATATCCAATTCGCGTGCTGTGATTTCTGCATCTTCATCAAACGTTTCATAAAAATCACCAAGCCGAAAAAATAAAATGGTATCGGGATATTCTTTTTTGATTTCTAAATACTGTTTGCGAATAGGAGTGAGGTCTTCGTTGGACATTTTCTAATTTTACTATGAGGCTGTATAATTTGATAAAAACAGGAGCGCTCATGTATATATTAGTTCTTGTCCGACACGGACAAAGCGTATGGAATTTAGAAAATCGTTTCACTGGCTGGACGGATGTTGATTTAACCGAACTTGGCAAAACCGAAGCCGCGCAAGCGGGCAGGCTATTAAGAGAAAGCGGTTACGATTTTGATATTGCTTACACGTCCGTTTTGAAACGCGCAATCAAAACATTGTTTTTGATTCAAGAAGAAATGGATTTACATTGGATTCCCGTCGTGCGCGCTTGGCAATTAAACGAAAGACATTATGGCTCGTTGCAAGGCTTGAACAAAACCGAAATGGCGGAAAAATTTGGCGAAGCCCAAGTGAAAATTTGGCGAAGAAGTTACGATGTGCCGCCGCCCGCCTTAGATTTGAACGATGAACGCCACCCGCGCTTTGACAGGCGTTACGCTTCTTTATCTTCGGGACAGTTGCCAGCCACCGAGTCGCTGAAGATTACGCTTGAGAGAGTCCTCCCATATTGGAATGAAACGCTCGCGCCTGATATTAAATTGGGCAAACGGGTTTTGATTGTTGCGCATGGAAATTCCATCCGCGCTTTAGTGAAATATTTAGATAATATCTCTGAAAGCGAAATTACGGAGTTAAATATTCCAACAGGTTTGCCGTTGGTGTATGAATTAGATGAAGGCTTGAAGCCAATTAAAAATTATTACCTCGGCGACCCAGAAGAAGCGGCAAGAAAAGCGGCGGAAGTGGCAAACCAAGCAAAAGGTAAATAGCAATTCGTGATTAGGCAATTTGGACACAAGGTTTTTTCTTCATAAACTTTGTGTCCTTTGTGTTTAATAAAGAGTAGAATCGGAATATGACATTGTCCAAAGAATTTATTGATGAATTGAAGAAACATTTTGTGGGAGATATTCGCCTCGATACCGCCTCTAAAGTTTTATACTCTACAGACGCTTCGATGTATCAAATTGAGCCGTTAGGCGTGGCGATACCCAAAAATCAAGATGATTTGCAATCTGCTGTTGAGTTAGCCGCGAAATATAAAACCCCGATTCTTCCGCGCGGGTCAGGTTCTTCATTAGGCGGGCAGGCAATTGGCGAAGCGTTGATTTTAGATTGCTCGCGTCATCTTAATTCTATTCTTGAAATAAACGCCGAAGAACATTATGCCATTGTTGAGCCTGGCGTAATTCTCGCGGATTTGAATCGCGCGGCGGCAAAGCATGGGCTGATGTTTGGACCAGACCCCGCTTCGGCAGAGCGCGCCACAATGGGCGGCGTGATTGGCAATAACGCCACAGGCGCGCATTCTGTTTTGTACGGCATGAGCGCCGACCATTTGCTGGAAGCGGAAGTCATTTTGAGCGATGGAAGTTTGAGTAAGTGGGGAATAGTGAATGGGGAATGGGGAATGGGGAAGCGGGAAGCGGAAGTTTTTTCTGTTGTAAATGAAATTCGAGAAAATTACGCTGAACAGATAAAACAGAATTATCCAAAGTCTTGGCGGAATTCGGCGGGATATAGATTGAATTATCTATTGCCATGGAGTCCATCCAAGCCGCCCCAATGGAATGGAGATTATCCAAATTCAAAATTAAACCTTGCGTCATTGCTCGCGGGGAGCGAAGGCACTCTTGCGGTCATTCGTAAGATGAGAGTTGATTTGGTTTCAAAACCAAAATATACAATTTTGGGCGTTTTGCAATATCAGAGCGTTGAGTCCGCTTGCGATGATGTGCCTCGCCTTTTAGAATTTCATCCAAGCGCTATTGAGTTAATTCCGCAAATGATTTTGCAATTTGCCAGGAGCGTTTCCGCCGTTGCCCATCAAATGAGTTGGATAGCGGGAAACCCTGAGGCGATATTAGTCGTTGAATTTAGCGGCGACCAACCTTCGGCGTTGAAAGAAGCGGTTAGAAAAATTGGCGATGTGTTGACGATTGCCGAATCCAAGGAAGAGCAAAATCGAATCTGGAATATTCGCAAACTGGGTTTGGGAATTTTAGATTCACGCCCACAAAACGCGAGACCAATTGCATTTATTGAAGATTGCGCAATTCCAGTGGATAGGCTTGGCGAGTTTGTGCGCGAGATACAAAAGATTTTGCAAGCGCATCAAACGTACGCCGGCATATATGCTCACGCCTCCGGCGGGTGTTTGCACATTCGACCAATTTTAGATTTAACTCGCGGCGAAGGCGTGCGCGCCATGCGAAGTATCGTTGAGCAAGTTTTTTCTTTGACAATGCGCTTAGGCGGCTCTATGAGCAGCGAGCATGGCGACGGGATTGTCTCTGGCGAGTTTATTGAGCGAACGTATGGAAAAGAAATTACCGATGCGATGCGAAAGTTAAAACACGCCGCCGACCCTGATAACATTTTGAATCCCAAAAAAATGTTCGACGCGCCTCCGATGGATACAAACTTAAGATACGGCGAACATTATCGCGCAAGGGCTTGGGATGCGGCTTTGCATTTTGAGCATGAACGCGGTTTGGCTGGCGCGATTGAAATGTGCAATGGGCAGGGCGTTTGTAGAAAGTCGAATGGTTTAATGTGCCCATCCTTTCAGGCGACGGGCGAGGAAGGGTTAAGCACACGGGGCAGGGCGAATTTGTTGAGAGCGGCAATCAGTAACCAGCGGACAGCGGACAGCGGTCAGCGGTTCGAATTAGAAGAAGTGGCTTTCAAAGCGTTGGATTTATGTTTGGCATGTAAAGGCTGCACAAGCGAATGCCCAAGCGGGGTTGATATGCCAAGACTTAAGTATGAATTTATGAATCAATATTACAAATCGCGCCGCCGACCCTTACGCGATTATTTGTTTGCATATTTTGACTTGGTCGCTAAATGGTTAACGCCTATTGCGCCTGTGGCGAATTATTTTATGCAAGCGAAGTGGTCTAAAAAATTGATTGCCGCAACCTTTGGCATAGCCGAACAAAGACCGCTTCCTTTGTTTACGAAAAAGAAAAATACTCGCTCAGTCGTTCGCGCTAATCAAAGCGTTATTTTTTTATCCGATGTGTTTTCTGAGCGCATTGAACCCGAAGTGAAACAAGCGGCTATTGATTTATTAAGTTATTTTGGATATGAAGTTAAGCCCTTAGCGGCGATTGGCGCTGGGGCGGCGTTTTTATCTAAAGGGTTTATTGCGCAAGCCAAACGTCATGCGGAAAAAGTTTTGGGCGAAATAAAGCGCTTAGACGCAGGGGCAAATATCCCCGTAGTAGGATGCGAGCCTCCCGAAGTGTATTGTCTCAAACATGAGTATTCCGCTTTGTTGCCAAATCGAAAAACAGAAATTGAATCAATTTCAAATAATGTATTTTTGGTTGAAGAATTTATTTTGCGCGTTATTCAATCGAATCATACATTAAATATTCAAATAAACGCGCCAAGTAAAAAAGAAATATTTTTTCACCCACACTGTCACCAGCGCGCCGAAGGAGAATTAGCGACGGTGGAGTTGCTAAAACTTTTTGGCTTTGACGTGCAAGTGAGCGATGCGGGTTGCTGCGGCATGGCTGGCTCTTTTGGGTTTGATAAAGAACATTATCCCTTATCTATGCAGATTGGCGAGTTGAAGTTGTTGCCGACATTAAGGAAATTGGGAAATAGGGAATTGGGTATTGTGTCATCTGGCGCGGCGTGTAGAATGCAAATTCGGCATGGGGCAGGGATGGCGGCAAAACATCCGTTGGTTATGATTCGAGACGTAATCTTGAAAAATTCGCAGGTATAATTTGCGCTATATGAGGATGGGCTTGAAAAAAATTTCCGAAGACCAAACCCGCAAACAACTGATTGACCCGCAACTGGAACGCGCGGGCTGGTACTTGCGCGACCACAGCAAGGTCAAAATTGAAGTTCCTGTAGATGGCTACGACAAAGAACCCTGGAACGGCGTGAGCGATTACTGCCTCTACCGCGAAAACGGGGAGATTCTGGCGGTGGTGGAAGCCAAAAAGACGGCGGTGGACGTCAAACTCGCCGAAGCGCAACTCGCTCATTACGTCACCGAAATTGAAAAGCATCAGAGTTTCCGCCCGTTTGGGTTTCTTGCCAATGGGCGCGAGATTCATTTTGTGGAGGTGGGTTACGCCCCGCGCCGCGAAGTGGCGGGATTCTTCACCCGCGAAGATTTGGAAAACCTGCTCTACCTGCGCCAGAACGCCAAGCCGCTGAGTTCGGTGGAAATCAACAACAAAATCGTTGACCGTTCCTACCAGCACGAATCTATTCGGCGGGTGTGCGAAGAATTCGCAAAGGGCAAACGCAAAGCCCTTATCGTCATGGCGACAGGGACAGGTAAGACGCGCACCACGATGGGGCTGATTGACTTGTTCATGCGCGCGGATCAGGCGCGGCGGATTTTGTTCGTGGCGGACCGCGACGCCCTGGTGGAGCAGGCGAAGGAAGATGGTTTCGAGAAGTTTCTGCCGCAAGAGCCATGCACTCGTTTGCGGAGTTGGAACGTAGAAACCAGTCAACGCCTCTACGCAGTGACACTCCAAACGCTGAGCAACATCTTCGAGCAGTTTTCGCCTGCTTTCTTTGATCTGATCATCTTCGATGAAGTCCACCGCTCCATCTTCAACAAGTTCAATGAAGTGCTGGAATATTTTGACGGCAGACAAATCGGCTTGACCGCCACGCCCGCCAATTATATCAACCGCGATACCTTCCTTGCCTTCGATTGCACGGATGGCAAACCCACCTATCTCTATACTTATGAGCAAGCCATTGCCGACGGCTGGCTGGTTGATTTTGAACTCTACGCCGCGCGCACCAAGTTCCAACGGCAGGGCATCCACGGCGTGGACTTGACCGAAGAAGAGCGCAACGCGCTCATCGAAAAGGGACTCGACCCCGATGACATCAACTACGAAGGCACGGAACTGGAAAAGACCGTCAGCAACAAAGACACTCTCCGCAAGCAGTGGGAAGAGATTTTGGATGTGTGCCGCAAAGACGCGTCGGGGCAGTTGCCTGGCAAGACCATCGTCTTTGCAATGACTCAGGAACATGCCCTGCGCCTGCAAGCGGTCTTCGATGAGATGTATCCGCAATTCCCCGATTTGGCAAAGGTCATCACGCACAAATCCGAATATCGCGGCACGCTGGTGGAAGCCTTCAAGAAGAAGGATTTCCCACGCATTGCCATCTCTGTGGACATGCTCGATACGGGTATTGACGTTCCCGAAGTCGTCAATCTGGTGTTCATGAAGCCCGTGCAGTCGCCCATCAAGTTACAGCAAATGATTGGGCGCGGGACGCGGGCGCAGGCGGCATGCAGAAATCTGGCGTTACTGCCGAACTTTGAGAAGAAGGATTTTCTCATCATTGACTTCTGGGAAAACAACTTCAGCCGCGACGCCAAGGAAGTCGTTGACCAATCCGCGCCTGTGCTGGTGACGATTTTCAATACGCGCCTGCAGCTGCTGGAGACCTATCTCAAAGATCAGAAAAACCCCGATTGCCAGCAGGTAATCGCCGACCTGCGCGGGCAGATTCAACAAATCCCGACCGACTCGTTCACCGTCCGCAAGCACATGTCAGAGATCGAAGAGGCGTGGACAGATGCCTTCTGGGACTATCTCATCCCCAGCAAGATCGAGTTCCTGAAGTTGAAAGTTGCCCCACACCTGAGGCTCGTCCCTGGCGTGGATGTCGCTGCGGCGACCTTCATCAGCAAGGTGGAACGCTTGAAATTGCTCAAGCGCACAGGCAGGGATGCTTCACAGGCAATCCAATCCATCGCCGAAGACGCCGCTATCCTGCCCGATTTCGTGGTGAACGACCCGAAACTCAAGCCACACGTGCAGAAGTGCATCCCCGAAGAATTGATGAACGCCAGCCTGAGCGATCTGACCGAATTGCGCGATGGGCTTGCGCCGCAGATGCGTTACAAAAAGAAACTGGACGCCTTCCTCGAACTCGACCTGGTGGATTCCATCGCGGTCAGCGGTTACATTTTGCTCACCAAGAGCGGAGAGAAAATGTACGTGACTGAATATCGCCGCCTGGTGGAACAGCGCATTTTGGAATTGGTCGCCAACCACCCGACCATCAAGGCAATTCAGAACGGCGAAAAGATTGACGACTGGCAACTGCTCGAACTGGAGCGCACACTGACCCGCGAACTCGGCGAAGGCGACTTGGAAGTGACGCCCGAAAACTTGAAGAAGGTCTTTGCCCACACCGCCGATAGTTTTCTTGGCTTGGTGCGGCAGGTGTTGGACATGCAATACCTGCCCGATTACAAGGATGTGGTGGCGCGGCAGTTTGATATTTACACAACAAGCCATAAATTCATTGGCGACCAGATTCGCTTCCTGCGCGCGGTGCAAAGCGTGTTCCTGCAAAAGCGTCATCTCGACCCCGCCGACCTGTACGAGCCGCCGCTGGATAGTTTCGGCGTGGACGCGGTGGACAGGTGGTTTACGGAAGAGGAAGTGGAAGAGGTGGTGGCGTTTGTCAACAAAATGGCGGTGTGAGTGAATCGTCCCGAAGGCTTCAAGCCTTCGGGACGCTCAGAGGAGATATATGCCATATCGCGGCGACATTTTTACGCAAGGACAGTACTATCACATCTACAATCGCGGGGCAGGGAAGGCGAAGATTTTCTTCAACGAGGGGAATTACCTGTATCTCCTGCGGTTGATAAAGGAATATGCCCCAAAGTTTGGCGTGGCGGTGATTGCTTACTGCCTGATGCCCAATCACTATCATTTTCTCTTGCGGCAGGAGACCGAAGTTCTCTTGTCAAAATTTATGCAGGTGTTGTTTAACGCGTATGTCCAAGCGCTGAATTTGCAACATGGACGCACAGGCACGTTGTTCGAGGGACGGTTCAAGCACAAGCGCGTGGATACATGGGAGTATCTGATTATCCTTTGCAGGTATATTCATCGGAATCCTGTCGAGGCGGGGCTGGTAAAGAAGCCCGAAGATTGGGTATATTCCAATTACCGCGAGTGGATTGGATTGCGCGACGGCGCGTTGGTGGATAGAATGTTCGTGCAAGACCATTTTTCGAGTGCAGAAGAGTATGTCCAATTTGTGAATGATGTTGAGGATGAGAAGAAGAGCTATGAGAAGATTCGGGAGTATTTGTTTGATTGATTGCGAAGAACGTCCCGAAGGTTTAAGAACCTTCGGGACGGGTGTTCGACCTTCGGGACGTTTAGCATGTTAACCGACCCCAAACTCCGCGCGCAAGTCGACTCCCTCTGGGATAAATTCTGGACGGGCGGACTTGCCAACCCGCTCGATGCCATTGAGCAGTTTTCGTATCTGCTCTTCCTCAAACGCCTGGATGACGGCGAGAATGCCGCCGAACGGCAGGCAAAACGCAAGGGGACCGCGTACCAGCCCAAGGTCCCGAAAGAGATGCGCTGGGGCTATTGGACGAAGTTCCCCGCCGAGGAGATGCTCAATCATCTCAAGAAGGTCATCTTCCCCAAGTTGTCCACTCTCGCGGACGGAGACTCGTCGTTTGCCGAGTACATGCGCGGGGCGGAGTGCAAAATCAACAAGCCCAGCCTGCTCGTGGAGGCGGTCAACCTGATTGATGAGATGAAAATCTCGGAGCAGAATCAG
>Ga0209172_10000762_pt1 | contig 82335 bp, 112 predicted proteins | sample LarsenN4metaG_FD_184113 | JGI IMG/M metagenome (GOLD analysis project Ga0209172, IMG submission 184113) | Hot spring sediment bacterial and archeal communities from British Columbia, Canada, to study Microbial Dark Matter (Phase II) - Larsen... ... | reverse complement strand
AGGACGCGCTCGGCCGGCGCACCGAGGACATCCTCATCTATGACGACGGCTCGCGCGACGCCAAGGATTACGACGAGACCAATTCCTACGACTGGGCCAGCATCCTGCGCCGCTACGACGCCAACGGCGTCCTCGTCCAGACCGTCACCACCTATGACGACGGATCCATCGTGATCGGATAGGCAAGGCCGCCTCTCCCAAGGCAAGAAATTCGCCCTGGGCGCAGCATTTGCGGCCGCCTAAAGCGCGCTCGCGGCCGCAGCGCTGCAGCGCGCGGCTTGCTCTCAGCGGCGGCAGGTTGCTAGGCATTCGCATGGGAAAGTGGCTGTACGGCCGCGCGGAGGGGATGGGATGCGCCACACTCGACTTAGCGAAGCCGCGCTCGGCTATGGGCCGGCCAGCCGGGAGTTCGTCGCGGCGGCGGAGCCTGCGTCAGCTGCGCCAGGCGCGGTCGAGGAGGCCCAGCCCGCCAGCGCGCCGAACGTCGGCTCCTCCCCCGAGTTCACCGGCCCAGGCGATACGATCGGCGACGATACGAGTTCGACAACGACGATCGCCGTCGGCGGCTCGATTTCGAGCGCCATCAATACCGGCGGCGATCTCGATTATGTTCGGGTGACGCTCGTAGCCGGGCAGACCTATACCTTCACCATGTCGGGCGGCACGCTGGACGACGACTACATCGAGCTCAGGACGACGGCGAACGTACTGGTGGCCGAGGATGACGACGGGGGCATCGTCCGCGACTCGTTCCTAATGTTCCGACCGACCACGTCCGGAGACTATTTCATCGTCGCGCGCGCTTGGAGTCCGTCGGCCACGGGTACCTATGATCTCGCCGTGCATGCCATTCCCACCGGCAATTCCTCGCCGACCGTCTTCGCCGACAACGGCCTGCCGCAATTCTCGTGGGAAGAAGCGGCCATCCAGATTTCACGTACCGGCGCATCCTGGTCGACTGCCTTCAATACACCGGCCGTTGTGACCTATGCCTACCGTTCGACCGCACCCGGAACCATGCCGGATGGCACGAGCGGCTTCTCGCGCTTCAACGCGGCGCAGATCACGGCGGCGGAGGCGTGCCTCGCAGCATGGGCGAGCGTCGCCAACATCGTGTTCCAGCGCGTGAACGATGGCGACGGCTATTCCAACAACGCCACGATGCTGTTCGCCAATTACAGTAGCGGCCAAGCGGGCGCGGCAGCGTTCGCGTATCGGCCCCAAGACGGCGTTCGCGACGCCTCCCACGCTGAGGGCGACGTCTGGGTGAATGTCTCCCAGTCCGCGAACGCAAACCCGACCATCGGCGCGCATGGCTTCTACACCATGCTGCACGAGATCGGCCACGCCATCGGCTTGAGCCATCCGGGCGATTACAACGCCGCCGAGAACAACAACCCCACGTACCAGAACGACGCGGACTATTTCCAAGATTCGCGCATGTTCACGACGATGAGCTATTTCGAGGGCACCAATACCGGCGGCGCCCTCGCGCTCTACCCCTCGCTGCCGCAAATCCATGACATCGCCGCCGCGCAGCGTCTCTACGGCGTGAACACGAACACGCGGACCGGCGACACGATTTACGGATTCAATTCCAACACCGGACTCACGCAATACACTCTGACAGTCAGCAATCAGCCCTCGGTGTTCACGGTCTGGGACGGCGGCGGCAACGATACGATCGATTTTTCCGGATACGCCAGCAACAGCACCATCGACTTGCGCGCAGAAGCGTTCTCCAGCGCCGGGCCCATCTCTAACCGCAGCATCTCCATCGCTCGCGGGGTGGTGATCGAGAACGCGATCGGCGGGGGCGGCAACGACACGATCATCGGCAACGACGCGGCCAACGTGCTGACCGGCAACGCCGCTGACGACATCATCAACGGCAATGGCGGCGCGGACACGCTGAATGGCGGCACGGGCGCCGATCAGCTGTTCGGCGGCGACGGCGACGATGTGGTCTTCTGGGACGCCGCAGACAGCCTCGCCAATGTGCTGGGCGGGGCAGGCTCGGATCTGCTGGTCTTCACCAGCGGATCGGCGCCCACCACGTTCGGGCTCGGTGCGCACGAGTTCGAAGCCGCCGAAGGCCGCTTCACCGATGCGGGCGGCAATGCCTGGTCCACGCGCACCGAGCGCTACGACAGCCTCTGGCGGCTCGACTACGTTAGAGTTGTCAACGACGACAATTCGCATTCGGAAATCGATTACGACCAGGCCAATGCGTTCAATTTCGTTTCCAACTTCAACCAGTACGATGCGCTGAACCGTCTCGACGTGAACGTCACCGTGTACGACAGCGGCTTCACCGCGGCCTACGATTACGACCAGGCCGGCGCCTTCAACTGGGTCAGCAACTGGAACCAGTACGCGCCCGGCGATCTGCTCGACATCAACGTCACCGTCTATGACGACGGCTTCACCGCCTCCAACGACTACGACCAGGCCGGCGCGTTCGACTGGACCACCAATTGGGTGCAGTACGATGCGCTAGGCCGGCTCAACCTCAACGTCACCGTGTTCGACAGCGGCGTCACCTCGGCCTACGACTATGACGAAGCCGGCGCCTTCAGCTGGACCAGCAACTGGAACCGCTACGCCCCGGGCGGGGCGCTCGACATGAACGTCACCGTCTACGACAACGGCGCCACCGACGTCCTGGACTACGATCAGGCCAGCGAGTTCGACTGGGCCACCGACTGGAAGAAGCTCGATGCGCTGGGCCGGCTCGACCAGAACGTCTTGTATTTCGACGACGGCCGATACGCCGTGATCGACTACGACCAGGCCAATGAGTTCAGCTGGGCCAACATGTGGTGGCTCTACGACCAAAACGGCAATCTGCTGAGCTTCGTCGGCACAAACGACGATGGGAGCGGGTTTTGACGCACGTAGGCGATCAATTACGACGCCGCCGACGCCTTCGCCTGGGACACCTTCTTCTGGCGCGAGGACGCGCTCGGCCGGCGCACCGAGGACATCCTCATCTATGACGACGGCTCGCGCGACGCCAAGGATTACGACGAGACCAATTCCTACGACTGGGCCAACATCTTCCGCCGCTACGATCCCAGCGGCGCCCTCGTCCAGACCATTGTCACCTACGACGACGGATCGGTGGTGATCTTCTAGCGGGACTGTTCCGCACACACGGATTCATCGGCAGGCTGGCAATGCCGTTACTCGAGGCGCGAAAGGCAGGATAAAGGCAGGATGCAGTAAACTCGGATGATCAGCCGTCGCACAATGCTCTTCACCGGCGCCGCGCTTGCCATGTGGGGCGAGGTCTCCGCGCAGTCTACGGGCCCGCCTTTGCCGCCGCCTATTGCAGCGCTCAGCGCGTTGTCGTTGACAACGCCCGATGGGGCCGTGACCACGCTGGGGGCGGCGCTGCGACCGGGTCCTTCGGTGATCAGCTTCTGGGCCACCTGGTGCGGCCCATGTCTGGCTGAGGCGCGGCATCTCTCCGCCATGCGCTCGCGCATTGCTGTCGAGCGGCTCAATATTGTCGGCATCAACGTCGATCGCAGGCGCGACGAGGCGCGCATCGCGGACTTCCTGCGCAGGGGCCGCGTGAACTACACGCAGCTCCGCGGCGATGTCACTACGTACCAAGCCTTCGGCGGCGGCGCGCAAATCGTGCTGCCGCGACTGTTCGTATTCGGCGCGGACGGGAGGCCCACCGCTGCGTTCGGGCGCTACAACGGCAGGGCGACGCTTCGGGAAGTAGATCGCGCCGTCGAGCGGGTGCTCCGCTGACCCTTGGCCACGTATGCGAGGGTCCGCCTTCCGACGGCATGCCACTGCGCGGGGATGACGCACGCGTGAGGGGCGGTTTACGCTTGCGATTGGCCGGCGCCCTTATTTTGCTGCATGGATCGATTTAGCGTGCAAACGCCGGTACCTGATTAGCGACGCTGCAGAGAGACCCGATGGCCCCGCAAACACCGCTGCTCGATCAGGTCAAGCTACCCCCCGATTTGCGAAAGCTGGAAGAACACCAGCTGCGTCAGTTGGCCGATGAATTGCGGGCCGAAACGATCAGCGCCGTCTCCGTTACAGGCGGACACTTGGGCGCCGGGCTCGGCGTCGTGGAACTGACGGTCGCGCTGCATTACGTGTTCGAGACGCCGCGCGACGTGCTGATCTGGGACGTCGGGCACCAGGCCTATCCGCACAAGATCATCACGGGCCGCCGCGATCGCATCCGCACGCTGCGTCAGGGCGGGGGGCTTTCCGGCTTCACCAAACGCGCCGAGAGCGAGTACGACCCGTTCGGCGCCGCGCACGCGGCCACCTCCATTTCCGCGGCGCTCGGTTTCTGCGTGGCGCGCGACAAGCGCGGCGAGGACAATCACGTTATTGCCGTGATCGGCGACGGGTCGATGTCCGCCGGGATGGCCTACGAGGCGATGAACAACGCCGCGCACACGACCAAACGCCTCATCGTCATTCTCAACGATAACGACATGTCCATCGCCCCGCCTGTTGGCGGGATGAGTTCATATCTGGGGCGGCTCGCTGCGTCGAAGACGTACCGGCGCATCCGCAAAGTCGGTAAGACAATCGCCGAGCATTTGCCGAAGCCAATCCACGATGTCGGCAAAAAGGCTGAAGAGTTCGCGCGGACGCTCGTCACGGGCGGCACCTTCTTCGAAGAGCTGGGCTTTTATTATCTTGGGCCGTTCGACGGGCACGATCTCGATACGCTCGTGCCGATCCTCAGGAATGCGAAGGACATCGGCGACCGGCCGGTGCTCATTCACGTCGTCACCAAGAAGGGCAAGGGTTACGCGCCTGCGGAAAACTCCGCGGACAAGTATCACGGCGTGACCAAATTCAACGTCGTCACAGGCGAGCAGGCCAAGGGCGGCCCGCACCCGAGCTACACCAAGGTGTTCGCCCAGGCGCTTATCCGCGAGGCGCAGAAGGACGAGAAGATCGTCGCCATCACGGCGGCGATGCCCTCTGGCACGGGCCTCGACCTCTTCGGCGCGCAATTCCCGGACCGCACGTTCGATGTCGGCATCGCCGAACAGCACGCCGTGACGTTTGCGGCAGGCCTGGCGGCGGACGGCATGAAGCCTTTCGCCGCGATCTACTCAACCTTCCTTCAGCGCGGCTATGATCAGGTCGTCCACGACGTGGCTATCCAGAAACTGCCGGTGCGCTTCGCCATGGACCGGGCCGGCCTTGTCGGCGCCGATGGTCCCACCCACGCCGGCAGCTTCGACGTCGGCTATCTCGGCCAGCTGCCGGGGTTCATCCTGATGGCGGCCGCCGACGCGAATGAGTTGTCGCGCATGGTGGCCACGGCTGCGCAGATCGACGATCGCCCTTCCGGTTTCCGCTATCCGCGCGGCGACGCCGACGGCGCGCTGGCTGAGGACGCGGATTTGCCGCTAGAGATCGGCAAGGGCCGCGTGCTGCGGGAGGGGACGACCGTCGCCCTATTGAACTTCGGCGCGCGGCTTTCAGAATGCGCCAAGGCGGCCGACAAGCTTGCGGCGATGGGTCTCTCCACAACGCTAGCCGACGCGCGTTTCGCGAAGCCTTTGGATGAAGACCTCATTCGGCGCCTGGCGCGCGAACACGAGGTGCTGATCACAATCGAGGAGGGCGCCCAAGGCGGGTTCGGCGCGTTCGTGCTGCACTTCCTGGCGCGAGATGGCCTGCTCGACCGTGGACTCAAGATCCGCACGCTGACGCTGCCCGACATTTTCCAGGATCAGGACAAGCCGGAAGCCATGTATGCGGCCGCCGGCCTCGACGCTGACGCCATCGCCGCCGCCGCCGCGTTGGCGCTCGGCCGCGGCGTGAACGAAGCGCGGGCTTGAACGGGCGGCCGGCGTTAGGCGCTGACGGTCTGCTCAGAAATCCTATTGCCTATTGGCTGGTCCCTATTGCCTAATCGCGGCCGCGTTAGTGACGGAGAGTCTCCATGGCCAAAGGTTCCATGCGTCCGCAAAAGGAAAAGCGGAAGCCGAAGCAGAACAAGGACGACAAGAAGGGCGCGAAGAAGTAGGCCGCGAAACGCGGAAGCGTGGCATTGCGTCAGATCGGCGTGCCTGAAGTCGGAGTAGCGCAGCAAGTCACCATCTTGGAGGCGAGCCCCGCGCGCGGGTGGACGGCCCCTAAACACAGACTTGTGAGCTAACGCGGATCGGCCTGCGATTTGCTCCCGGCGCTCCTCGACACGCGCTCCGCTTGTGCGCGCGTGGGTTAGAGATGGCTGATGGCGCGGCGATCGATTTATCGCATGGCGCGTTAGCCTTCTGTGGGAGACGAACGATCCTCTTGGGCCGCGCCCTCTTCAGCTTGGCGGTCGGTCAGACGCACGAATGTCACCTGGGCCTGGCGGCCGAGGCTGGCCGCGCCGCGGTCGATGAAGCGGCCGACCTTCTCGCCCGATAGGTCATTGTCGGTCCAGAAATAAACGATGGCGCCGATCGCCGCGAGCACTGTCAAAGTGCCCACTATGCGCCCGCTCATCACCACGGCATGATCGCCGCCATGACCGTGCGCTGCATGACCCGCATGGCCGTGCGCGCCGCCTCCGCCGAAAAATCTGTTACCGACAGTCAGCAGCAACAGCACGGCTGCAAAAACGATGAAGAGCGCCTGCGCCTGCTGCGCAAACGCAGATTGAACAACGCCGAACGCAAACAGGCCGCTCGCGCCGGTGGCGGCGACCAATGCGATTGGCCAGCCTCGTAACATGGCCGTCCTCCCTCGCACGCTTGATGATATGCGCGGCGAATGCCGCGACATTCACAAACGCACGAGGGGAAAGGCCCGTTCCAGATTGGGGACTGGGGATAGATCGGGGTTCGGGATTAGGGATTAGAGATTGAAAGCTGCGGGCGGGAACCAACCAATCCCCATCACCAATCCTCAATCCCTAAATCGGCATGCGCAGGATTTCCTGATAGGCCTGAATGACCTGGTCGCGGACGGCGATTACTGTCTGCAACTGTGTTTCCGCGGCAGCGATGGCCGTCACGACGTCGACGATGTTCGCCTGGCCGCTGGCGACGGCGAGAGCTTGTTGTTCGGCCTGGGTCGCGCTGGCGCCGGCTTGACGGATGGCCTCCTGCACCAGCGAGCCGAAGTCTACGGTTTCGGCGCCGTCTGTTCCAAGCGCGCCGCGCGCGGCTTGCGCCGCCTGCTGGTAAGCGCGCGATGCTGAGAGCGGGTCGATGGCCATGTTTATCTCCGCAGAAGATCGAGCGCGCGCGACGTCATGGTGCGCGCGGCCTCGATCATGTTGAGGTTAGCTTCGTAGGCGCGCGTGGCTTCGCGCAAATCCATCATCTCGACGAGCGTGTCGACATTCGGCAGGCGCACATAGCCGTCTTCGTCCGCGGCCGGGTGGCCGGGATTATACTCCTGGCGGAAGTCGCTCATGTCGAAGCGCGCGCCGGTGACGCGCACGCCCACGGCGCCTGACGTCAGCGTCGTCGATTCCAGCAGCGGAATGCGGCGCCGGAATGGTTCTTCATTCGGGCTGTCGCCGGTAGATGACGCGTTGGCGACGTTTTCCGCCGCAAGGCGCATGCGCACGGTCTGCGCGCGCATGCCGGAGGCGGCGGCGGCGATGGCGGCGTTGATGTCGGTCATGGCGCGGCCCTGCGGGCCGCAAGGCAATCGGCAGTAGGCAGTAGCCAATAGGGATCCGCCCATTGCCCATTGCCCACTGCCCATTGCCTGCGATTACGCATCCTCATCTCCCGGGCGCCCGCGCGGCCAAGCGGACCAGCTCCAGCCCTTTTTGGTAGAGCGCGATGCCCGTCTCGAACTGCATGCGCGTTTCGGCGGCGCGCGCCATCTGTTCTTCGAGCACGACGGCGTTGCCGTCGATCGTCGTCTCGCTGTCATCGAGCGTAACGATGCGCGCCTCCGCCGAGCCGCTCGCGGTCATGTGGCCGGGATTCGTGCGCACGAGCGTGACGCCGCCGCGCCCGCCCGCCGCGGACGCAAGCATTCGTTCGAACCCCGCTGTGTCGACATCGCGCGGGCGATAGCCGGGCGTCGAAGCGTTGGCGATGTTTTCGGCGATGAGCCGCTGGCGCTCGGAAAGCTGGTCGAGCCGCGCGCGCAGCATGCCGAAGAAGGGGGTGTTGGCGAGGTCCACGGGCTCCGACTCAGCGCTGCAAACTTTGCCTAGTCGATCTGATCATGGTTAAGCGCGACTTAATTTCGGGCGCGCAAATTAAGGTCTCATTTACCAAACCAGCCGAGCCAGAGAGCGCTCCAGAACGGAGGCGGCTTTGGATTGGATGGATTGGGCGCGCGCGCTGTTCGCGCTCATCGCAACGCTGGCGCTGATCTTGGGCGCAGCTTGGGGCGCGCGCCGGCTGGGCATGCTGCAGGCGGGCAAGCCGGGCGAAAGGCGGCTCAAGGTCAGTGAAAGTCTGATGATCGATCCCCGCCGGCGGCTGGTGATCGTGCGCTGTGACGCGCGCGAACATCTCATCCTATGCGGGCCCGGCGGGGACGTGGTCGTCAGCGAAATGGCGGCGAAGGTCGACACGGCAGGGGGCCAGGCGTGAGAGACCAGCGGAAGGCCAAGCGCAACCAGCCGCTGAAACACTGCGCAGTAGTCTTCGCAGCCTCGCTGTCGCTGTCGCTGGCGGTGGGGATTGGGACTGCGTATGCGGCGGCGGCCAATCCCACGCTCAACATCGACCTGGGCACCGGCGAGGGGCTGACCGCGCGAGTGCTTCAGCTGGTGGCGCTGATCACGGTGCTGTCGCTGGCGCCGTCGATCTTGATCATGACGACGAGCTTTGTGCGTATCGTCGTGGTGCTGTCTCTGTTGCGCACGGCTATCGGGCTGCAGCAGGCGCCGCCGAACGTCGTGATCGTGTCGTTGTCGCTATTTCTGACGGCATTCGTGATGCAGCCGGTGTGGCAGCAGGCCTACGAGGCCGGGATCGGTCCGGTGATGGCCGAGGAAATGCCGCTGGACGAAGCGTTTCCGCGCATCGTCGAGCCGCTGAAAACCTTCATGGGCAGCCAGACACGGGAGGACGACCTCGCGCTCTTCATCGACATGGCGCGCTTGGAGACGCCGCCCGCTTCCGTCCAGGACGTGCCGCTGCGCGTGCTGGCGCCGGCCTTCATGGTGAGCGAACTCAGGCGCGCGTTCGAGATCGGCTTCATGCTGTTCGTGCCGTTCGTGATCATCGACCTCGTGGTCGCCTCACTGCTCATGGCCATGGGCATGATGATGATGCCGCCTGTGACCGTCAGCCTGCCATTTAAGCTCATCTTCTTTGTGCTGGTGGATGGCTGGAGACTGGTGGCGGGCAGTCTCATAGAGAGCTTTGCCGCCGGCGCGCCGCCGGGCGGGTAGAAGCGGCGCACGCCTCTTAGCGCTCGATGCCGAGGTCGGCGATCAGGAGCGATTTGAAATCGTCTTCGCGGCGGCCGAACAGAGCGCGGAAGAAAGCTGCGATCGACTTCAACATCGGGGCCTCACCAGGCGCGTTCTACGTTTGGGACGAGCCAAAGGTTTCATGCACGCCTGAATCCAAGATGAGGTCGATTCGGCCATTCGGATGCCCTCTGCTGAAACTCAGTTACAGTGTGACTGCCGCACCACGCTTTCGCGCGCCGCGTGTGAGCCGTTGAGGCATTGCGGAGACTTCACGCCCGCGTGAGCAGAGGGGAAACGCAGCGTTAACCACAATGGGCGTCCTTGGGGCAGGGCCCGGCAGAAATTGCCGGGCGGGAGGCTCCCATGAACGGCGCTGAAGTGCTCGACATTGGCCGCGAGGCGATCTGGGTGACGGTGTTGGTCGCGGCCGGGCCGATGATCGTCGGCCTCGTGGTCGGGCTAGTCGTTTCGCTGCTGCAGACGCTGACGCAAATCCAGGAGCAGACGCTCGTCTTCGTGCCGAAGATCCTGTCGATCTTCTTCGCCATCCTGCTGTTCCTGCCGATCATGGGCGGCCTCTTGGGCGGCTTCATGCAGGATGTGTTTCAGCGCATCGCGGCATTCTGAATGAGAGCGAATAGCGAATGGCGCATGGCAAATAGGGCGCGACCGAGCCCTCGGCGCGCCGCGCTGTCAATTCCCATTCGCTACGCGCCACTCGCTATTCGCTGCGCCGGGGAGCGGCGCGCATGAACCTCACTCTCTTCGGTGTCGAGATCTGGGCTACGGCGCTGCTGTTTGCCCGAACCGGCGCGATGATCATGCTGCTGCCGGGGTTTGGCGAAACGGCTGTGCCGGCCCGCCTTCGCCTGGCCTTCGCCTTGGCGTTCGCGATTTGCATCGGCCCGGCGCTCGCGGGCCGCGTGCCCGAGCCTGCGTCGACTGCGTGGGGCATGGCGTTTCAGGTCGCGACCGAAGTGCTGATCGGCGTGATGCTGGGCGGCGCCGCGCGCATCCTCATTTCCGCGACCGCGACCGCAGGGCAAATCATGGGCCTCGAAGTCGGCATCGCCTTCGCGCAGACGGCGGACCCGACCGCATCGCAATCGGGCCAATTGCTCGCGGTGTTTCTCTCCATCATGGGCATTGCGCTCATCTTCGCGACCGGCCTCGACCACATGTTTCTGCAGGGCGTGGTGGGATCGTATGAGATTATCGCGCCCGGGGCGCCAGCGCCCGTTGGCGACGCGGCAGAGTTGGCGCTCGATGCTGTAGCGACGTCTTTCCGCGTGGGTTTTCAAATTGCCGCGCCGGTGATCGCGGCGGGCCTCATCTTCCGCGTGGGGCTTGGCGTCCTGTCGCGGCTCATTCCCCAGATTCAGGTGTTCTTTGTCGCGTTGCCTCTGCAGATTCTGGGCGGGCTGGTCGTCATCGCGCTTGGACTTTCGACCGGCATGCTGATCTGGCTCGACAGCCTCGAACGCTACGCAACGTGGCTGAGGTAACGCGCCATGGCTGAACAGAACGACGACGACAAAACAGAAGAGCCGACGCCGCGAAAGCTGGAGAAAGCGCGCGAGAAGGGCGACATTGTTTACACGCCTGAAGTCGGCGCCGCGCTCTCGCTGATCGCGGCGACTGGCATTGTAGCGTTCATGTCGGGGCCGATTGTTTCCGATATGGCGCGCAGCTTCATCGGCTTTCTCGCCATGCCTAATCAGTATTCAGCCGAGCCCGGCTCGCTGCTGGCGATCGGGGCAATGGTGGGGCTCAAGTTGCTCGGCATCTTCGCGCTGGCTGCGATTGCGCTCGGCGTGGCGGGGCTGGCGGCGCGTTACGTGCAGGATCGCCCGACTTTCACAGGCGAACGAATGGCGCCGAAATTCGACAAACTTAATCCGGTCGACGGCTTCAAACGTGTCTTCGGCAAGCAGGCGGTTGCGTCCTTTCTGAAATCCCTGGCCAAGCTCTTTGTTGTCGGCGTCGCGCTTGCGTGGGTGCTATGGCCGCGCAACGGCGAGCTGGAGAACATCTCGCTGCTCGATCCGGCGGCGCTGCTGACGTTCATCAAGGACCATGTCGTCTCGATGATGCTCGCGCTCGCATGCGCGGCAGCGGCCATCGCGGCGGTGGACTATGTTTTCACGCGCCAGTCCTACATGCAGCGCATGCGCATGAGCCGGCGCGAGATCAAGGACGAGCTGCGCCAGAGCGACGGCGATCCCCTGGTCAAGGCCAAGCTGCGCCAAATCCGCGTCGAGCGCTCGCGCCAGCGCATGCTGCAGAACGTGCCGAACGCCAGCGTCGTGATCACAAACCCGACGCACTATGCGGTGGCCCTGCGATACGAGCAGGGCGAAACGCCAGCGCCCATCTGCCTTGCGAAGGGCGTCGATGCGGTAGCGCAACGGATTCGCGAGGCGGCGGAAGAGCACAACGTTCCGATTGTGGAAGATCCGCCGCTGGCGCGCGCGCTGTTTGCGGCTGCCGAGGTGGACGAGCCGATTCCGCGCGAACACTACGAAGCGGTGGCGAAGGTGATCGGGTTCGTGATGCGGCTGGCGCGCCGGCGGGGCGCGCGGGCGCGAAATCGGTAGCGGAGAAGTGCGATGGCGGATGGATTCAGACCTGCCGGGAACAGTGCTCCGAGGCCCGAATCGGGATCAATTGGCCGCCCACTAGGCGCGCCCATGACCGACCACGCAGACACAACCCCGCGCAGCGGCGGGCGACTCGATCCGCTGCAAATCCTGTTCTGGATCTCGGCGGCCGTGGGCGTTTGCGCGGCGGGCGTTGCGATCACCGCGGGACCGAGCGTTGGGCAAGCTGGCGCCGTGTTGCTGGTGCTCCTTGCTGCTGTGGGCATGGTGCTGTTCTTCTGGATGTCGCGCGGCGCCGGGCGCGTACTGGGCGCGTTTCCGGAGCGCGGCGCAATGGCGGCGGCGGCGTTGCTCTCGGGGCGTAGCGACTTCGCGCTGATCGAGGCGCTCGACGAAGCCGCGTTGATCACGGACGCGAACTTGTCGCCAATCGTCGGCAATCACGCCTACCACCGCATTGCCGACACGGCCGGCGTTCTGGGCGATAGCGACCGCCCGCCCATGTTGAGCCGCCTCTTCGGCGCCGATCCAATGCTGTCGGCGCCGATGTTTCGGTTGTCGAAGGCGGCGCAGTTGGGCCAATCGCGGCGCGAGGACTTGCCGGCGACGACGGCGTTATCGGGCAGGCCGACACGGTACGAGGCCAGCGTTGGGCCGATGCCTGGGGGCTATGTGTTGTGGCGGCTGCGCGAGATTGGGTCGGGCGAAGCATCCGACAGCGAGGACGGCAAGCAAATTTTTCTGGACGACGCGCCGATCGGTTTCTTCGCGGCCAAGAGCGATGGCGCGATCATTTACATGAATCGGGCGCTGCGCTCGGTGCTTGGGCTCGGCGACGACCCATCCTTGCTGCGCGTGAAGGACTTCGTGAAAGAGGACGCGGGTCGTCTGCTTCGCCGCGACCGGCGTGGGTTCGGACCGACGCGCGTGAAGATCACGCTGCGCGGCATCGACGGACAGGAGACGCATGCCTCTGCGCTGTCCTTCGCCCCGCCGCAGGAAATCGACGGCGCGGTGCGCGCGTTGGTGTTCTTCTCCGAAAGTGAAACGCCGGAGGCTCAAACCGCGCCTCGAGTCAGCGCGGACGGCGCGGACGGCGTTTTCAGCCATGCGCCGCTGGGCATCGCCGTGCTCGACGGCGGCGATCCGGCCTCGGCTGCGATTTTGGATTCGAACGCCTCGCTGATGGAAATGACACAAGGTCGGGCCACGCCGTCGGCGGCTTTCGCCGACCTGTTCGACGCTTCGGAAGGCCCCGCTGCACTGGCGCAGCGGTTGAGGCAGGCGATCAACGACCCGATCGAGATCATGCTCGCGACCTCGCCGCCGACGGCGGTGCACGTGCACTTCGCGCGCTCGCCGGACGGGCGCGGCATCGCCTATGTGCTGAACGTCAGCCAGCAGCGCGAACTCGAGACGCGCCTGGCGCAATCGGAGAAGATGCGCGAGATCGGCGAACTCGCAGCGGGCGTGGCGCACGACTTCAACAATCTGCTGACGGTTGTGATGCAGACGTGCTCGTATCTGTTGCGCCGCCATCCTGTCGGCGACGCGGATTACCCGATGTTGAAGGAGATCTCCGACCACGCCACCACGGCGAAGGAGCTCTCCGAAATGCTGCGCGCCTATGCGCGCCAGCAGACCTTCGCGCGCGAAGTGTTCGACGTCGGCGATTTCATCGGCTCGCGCCAGGAGCTGATCCGGCGCATCATGGGCGCTTCGATCCAGTACGAAATCCGGCACGGGCGCGATCTCCCGTACGTGAAGGTGGACAAGACCCAGCTCGAACGGGTGCTGGTGAACCTCGCCACCAATGCGCGCGATGCGATGACGCCGAAGGGCAGCCAGCTCCCAAAGGACGGCAAGCTCATGGTGCGCACGGCGGCGGTGGACGCCGAATATGCGCGCGGTCTCGGGCATAACCCCATCGAGGACGGGCGCTATGTCATGATCGAGGTCGAGGATACCGGCGGGGGCATCAAGCCTGAGCACGCCGCGAAAATCTTCCGCCCCTATCACTCCACGAAAGAGGCTGGCAAAGGCACGGGGTTGGGGTTGGCGACCAGCTACGGCATCATCAAGCAATCGGGCGGCTACATCTTCTTCACGTCCAAGCTCGGCGTCGGCACCACGTTCCGCATCTTCCTGCCAGAGTACCAGCCGACACAGGAAGAACTGCAGGAGATCGTCGAAAAGGAACGCGCGCTGATCGCGCCGCCGCCGAAAGATGTGGCCGGGCGCGGCAAGATCCTCTTCGTGGAAGATCAGACCGCCGTGCGCCGCTCGATCGTGCGCAATCTGAAAGAGTGCGGCTACGAGGTCGAGGAGGCCGAGCATGGCGAAGAGGCGCTGGAAATCCTGGAGAGAAAGCCAGGCGCGTTCGACATCATCATCTCGGATGTGTCCATGCCGGTGATGACGGGCCCGGAAATGCTGCAGGAGGCCGGCCCAGAGATGATCGGCAAAGCGAAGGTGCTGTTCCTCTCAGGCTACGCGCCGGAAAGCTTCAGCGACATGTTGGAGCAATATCCGGTGCACTACATGTCCAAGCCCGTGACCATGGAGCAGCTCGTGGGCCGCGTGAAGGAGCTGCTGGCGGCGGCTTGAGGCATGGACGAGGTCGCGCGCCTTCCCTGGGTTGATGAGGACGCCATCGCCGATCGGCATCCAATCGTTTATCACTACACGCGCGTCAAATATCTCGATCCGATCCTGACAAGTCGCGGGATTTACGCGACGCACTTTGCGCACACCAACGATGCGGAAGAGTTTTATGGCTTGCGAGCCAAGAGGTTCATTCAAGCCAGCGCCAAGCAACTCAGAGCTCGAGCGCATCATCCCTTCCGATGCCCTAAGTTTCCATGACGCGATGGTTCGTGCACTTCCGACGCCCTTTCACCTGACGTGTTTTTCCAAGCATGTTTCACCGCAGAATGATGCAAATGGCTTGCTGACGCTGTGGCGCTTCTATGGGGGCGACGGGGAGGGTGTTGCCCTGGGGTTCAACACACGGAAGCTCGTTGCGGCTACCTCCTCTATTCAGCAGTCATACGCGCTTAGTGCCTTGTACCTTGATGACGTGAGGTACGGCGCCGATGATGGGTTGCGCGCCCGGCTCGCCGAAGCGCCGGGCCTAGTCGAAATGTTTCTTGAGTTCATCGAGAATGTGATTCATGGGCGCGAGTTGGATTTCAGGACGCGCGGTCAGGAGATGATTCAATTCATCGTCCTCGCGGCTTGCGCGAAGCACGCCGACTTTGTGGATGAGCGCGAGATTCGACTGGTGGCAACGCCCTCATTTCCAGGACATGAGAAGGGTCGAAATCCGCGCTGACCGCTGACAAGCGCTTTATGCTTCTTCCCTATCTTGATGCGCTAGAGCGAGTGATCATTGGACCGTCGTCCAATCAAGTCGCGATTGCGGAGGAAGTCTCATCATGTCTTCGACGCGCCGGGCTCAAGTCGGTGAGCGTCGATGCGTCGAAAACACCATTCCGGTTTGTCCAACGCTAGTTTGCGCCATGGGCGGAGCACTGACGAAAGCTTAGATCAGTTCCAGCCTCAAGCTCCGCCCACCGCATGCGCCGCGCGCGCGAGCGTTTCCAAGCTCACGGCATGGTTTTCAGGATCGAGCAGGCGATCTAACTGACTGCGGCTTGTGTTCATGCGGCGCGCCATTTCGGTCTTGGAGACCTTGCCCTTAACCATCGCTTCTTCGATTTGCCAGGCGAGCACGCGCTTAATGGCGACGGCTTGCGTCTCCTCGTAGCGGCCTTCTGCTTTGAGGAAAGAGTCGAAGCTCGAATCGATGCGGCCTTTGGCCTTTCTCTTTGCGGTCATGACTTAGCATCCTTCAAGCGCTTTAAGGCCAAGTCGAGATCGGCCTTTGGCGTCAAGGTCGGCGTTTGATGAGCCAGGATCACTCGTGTGCCTTATTGCGCGTGGGCGCAGGCGCCATACTTGTGAGGCGAAAGAGGGTACAATGAGAAAGCTGACAGCACTTTATGACGCGCCGCATCCGCACTGGGTGGGCGATGGGTTTCCGGTGCGTTCGATGTTTTCGCCCCAGACGCATGGGCGCGCGGTCGATCCGTTCATTCTGCTCGACTATGCGCAGCCCTACGAGTTCGCGCCGGCCAAGCAGAAGCGCGGCGTGGGGGTGCATCCCCATCGCGGCTTCGAGACGGTGACGATCGTCTATGAGGGCGAAGTCGATCACCGCGATTCAACCGGCAATGGCGGCCACATCGGGCCGGGCGACGTGCAGTGGATGACGGCTGCGTCCGGCATCCTGCACGAGGAGTTTCATTCCAAGGCGTTCACCGAGCGCGGCGGACGCATGGAGATGGTGCAGCTCTGGGTGAACTTGCCGGCGAAGGACAAGATGAGTCCGCCCGGCTACCAGACGCTGCTCAACGCGCAGATTCCGGCGGTCGAGCTGGCAGGCGGCGCCGGCAGGGTGCGCGTGATCGCGGGCGAATACGCCGGCGCGAAGGGGCCGGCGAAGTCGTTCACGCCGATCGACATCTGGGACGTGCGCTTGAACGCCGGCGGCAAGACCGAGTTCACGCTTCCCGAGGGCCATACGCTGATGCTGCTGGTGCAAAGTGGCTCGGTGCGCCTCAATGGCGAGCGCAGCGCGGGCGCGTCGCAACTGGCGCTGTTTTCGCGCGAGGGCGGGGCGATCTCTGTCGAGGCGGAGACTGATGTGAAATTGCTGCTGCTCAGCGGCAAGCCGATCAACGAGCCCGTGGTGCAGTACGGCCCGTTCGTGATGAACAGCGAAGGCGAAATCCGTCAGGCCATCCTGGATTTCAACGCTGGCAAGTTTGGGGATATCGCGACCTTAGCTTAAGGCCGCCTTGAAGGTCTTGACGCGCGGTACGTATAACCGTATGTAGCGGCGATGAGCTTCCTCAGCATCCGCGATCTGCAGAAGATTTCCGGCGAAACGATCGGCGCGCTCGACGGTCCCACGCCTGTAAAGGCTGGCGAGCGCACAATCGGCGTGCTTATCCCGCTCAAGGTTGGGAACGCGGATAAGCTTTTGTCGGTGCTCAAGCGCGCCGAGCGTCTAGCTAAGAAGCGCGATCCCGAGGAAGACGAGAAACTGCTTGCCGAGTTCGGCAAGGTCGATCCCGTCACTTGGTCGGTCGCGGCGGTCAAGAAGCTGCGTTCCGAGGCGCTCTAAGCGCGGACTGGCTTGAACACGGTCTCTTCCACCCTCGTCGTCGACGCGGCCATTCTGGTGTCGGCGCTGCTCGGCCGGCAGACCGGCGCTATGGTGGAGGCCATACGCGCGTGCCGATTAGTGACTACTGATCGCGCGGTTCTCGAAGTGAGCCGGCGCGTAGAGCTGGGGCTGAGGCGTCCAGAACTCTTGTCATTGTTGGAAGCAATTCTCGAAGAAATGGCGGTCGTGCCCGTGGCGACTCTGGGGGATAATGTGCAGCGAGCTGAATTAGTCCTACGCGACGCGGTGCCCAGCCGGACGGGCGCGATCGCCGACGCGCATATTCTGGCCCTAAGCTGGGCGGTCGACGGTGACATCTGGACTCATGACCGCGATTTCGCTGGCACCGGCGCCGCGAGCTGGTCCACGGCTAATCTCATGCGTGCGCTGGGTTCAGGCTGACAGCGGCACACCGCGCGAAACGCGAAGCAAAGTCACTCCCCGGCTCATCTCTTTATTGCCTTCGCGACCGCTCGGCCTCTTCGTAGGCGGCAAGAGCACGGGCCGGCGTCGTCGATTCTGTTCCGATCCCCAGTTGATTTCGATCACACGCTCTTCGCAGCGCGCCGCGAGGCGAGGATCACGAGCTTTTCGCTCGGTGGATAAACCACCACCCCGCCATCGGGCGCGGTAACGAGGACCATGTCGGCGCTGGGTTTTTGGATGAAACCGGCGGGGCGCGAGAGGGCGGCCGTCTTCACGCGGAAGGAAGTCACCCCTTCCAGCGTGTCCGGATGGCCGCCGCGGGGCGGCAGTGGCGCCAAGGATGCCATCGCGCGATCCTTCCTCGTTTCCCCCTCGAAATCCTTAAGTGGCAATGGGCCGTAAGCAATAGGCAATAGGCGGGCCAATACATTTCGTGGGTCGAACAAACACAAGCGCCTGCGTTCTCACGGAGCTTGCCCTACTGCCTATGGGCCCTCGCCACGGGCAGATGTTCCGCTTGTGTTCGGAGAACAAATGCGGTACAGATCGGGTCATCGATGGATATGCGCTGGGCCCGGTTTGCGACGGCCCGGACTCGATTAAAGAGGGGATGAGCGATGGCGAACCTGAAGCTTGTTGAGAAAGACATGGAAACGGACAAGCAGAAGGCGCTGGCCGCGGCCCTCAAGCAGATCGACCAGGCCTTCGGCAAAGGCTCGGTGATGCGGCTGGGCGAAAAGCCCGTGGTCGAAATCGAGGCAATATCGACCGGCTCGCTGTCGCTGGACATCGCGCTTGGCATTGGCGGCCTGCCGCGCGGTCGCATCGTGGAAATCTACGGACCGGAAAGCTCGGGCAAGACGACGCTGGCGCTGCACTGCATTGCCGAAGCGCAGAAGAGCGGCGGCGTGTGCGCGTTCGTCGACGCCGAACACGCGCTCGACCCGATCTACGCCAGGAAGCTGGGCGTCGACCTCGACGATCTGCTGGTTTCGCAGCCGGACACCGGCGAGCAGGCGCTGGAAATCACTGACACGCTGGTCCGCTCGGGCGCGATCGACGTGCTGGTGGTGGATTCGGTGGCTGCGCTGACGCCGCGCGCGGAAATCGAAGGCGAAATGGGCGACCAATTACCCGGTCTGCAGGCGCGCCTGATGAGCCAGGCGCTGCGCAAGCTCACCGCCTCGATCAACAAGTCGAAGACCCTCGTCATCTTCATCAACCAGATCCGGATGAAGATCGGGGTGATGTACGGCAATCCCGAGACGACGACGGGCGGCAACGCGCTGAAGTTCTACGCTTCGGTTCGTCTCGACATTCGCCGCACCGGGCAGATCAAGGAGCGCGACGAAGTCATCGGTTCGGAGACGCGCGTAAAGGTGGTGAAGAACAAGGTCGCCCCGCCTTTCAAGCAGGTGTCGTTCGACATCATCTACGGCGAAGGCGTCTCCAAGACGGGCGAACTGATCGAACTTGGCGTGAAGGCTGGCGTGATCGACAAGTCTGGCGCCTGGTACGCCTATGGGTCGCAGAAGATCGGACAGGGCAAGGAAGCCGCGCGCCGGTTCCTGAAAGAGCATCCCGCCACCGCGCACGCGATCGAAGACGCGATCCGCCAGAAGGCCGCGCCGATCGCCGATGCGATGTATTCGCCGCCCGAGGGCGACGAGGAAAAGGACGCCGCGGAAGGCTAGCGGTAAGGTTTCGCCGGCCGGTTCGGGGACGCGTAGCCGACCCGACCCCATGCCCTGGCCCGTCTCTGGGCCGGCCGGCGAATTACTTCAGAGATGAGAGCGCTTTCGAGAACTGCGGGTTTGGTGTTCAATGAGACGGCATGGCGATGCTGAACTACGACGTATTCGAGGCGTTCAAGGCTGCCGGGGTGCCTGACGACAAGGCGCGTAAGGCAGCCGAGGCATTGTCGGGTGCTGTCGAAGCAGCAGAGGTCGCGACCATCAGGACGGATGTGGCGGATCTGAAATCGACCGTTAGGTTGCATACCTTGATGATCGTGGCAGTGTTCGCGCTGAACGTTGCCATTTTAGTACGCTTGCTTATTCCCGCATGAGAGCGATGGAGCCGCGGGTTTCGTTGATCACGTTGGGCGTCGCCGATCTCGCCCGTTCGCGCGCGTTTTACGAGAAGCTTGGGTTCAAGGCCTCGTCTATCGGCGGCGGCGAGGTGGTGTTCTTTCAGGCGGGTGCGCTCGCGCTGTGTCTTTTCCCGCGCGAGAGCCTGGCGTGCGACGCGAAGGTTTCCGCCGATGGCGCCGGTTTTCGAGCCATCGCGCTGGCGCACAATGTGCGGGAGAAGGCGGAGGTTGAAGCGGTGATCGAAGAGGCGCGGGCCGCCGGGGCGGAGGTGGTGAAGCCGGCCGAGGACGCGCCCTGGGGCGGTCGCTCAGGCTACTTTGCCGATCCTGACGGGCATCTTTGGGAAGTCGCCTGGAATCCGCACCTCCCGCTCGCGGCGGACGGGTCGCTCTCGATCCCGCCTTGATATGCGGCCGGCAGGCGGCTTGGCGCTGCCCCATGCGCTCCCTATACCAAGCCGGACTCCCTGATTTGGCTTAGGTTAAATGCAAAGCGTCAACGACATCCGCCGGCAATTCCTGGAGTTCTTCCGCGCGCGGGGGCATGAGCTGCCGGGCTCGTCCTCGCTCGTGCCGCACGACGACCCCACGCTGCTTTTCACCAATGCCGGCATGGTGCAGTTCAAGAACTACTTCACCGGCGCCGCGAAGCCCCCGTATCCGCGCGCCGCGACCAGCCAGAAATGCGTCCGAGCCGGCGGCAAGCACAACGACCTCGACAATGTCGGCTACACCGCGCGCCATCTCACCTTCTTCGAGATGCTCGGCAATTTTTCGTTCGGGGATTATTTCAAAGAGGGCGCGATCGAGGCGGCCTGGACGCTGACCACCAAGGACTTCGCGCTGCCCAAGGACAAGTTGCTCGTCACTGTCTATCACGACGACGACGAAGCGGCCGGCCTCTGGAAGAAGATCGCTGGGCTCCCCGACGACAGGATCATCCGCATCGCCACCAGCGACAATTTTTGGTCGATGGGCGATACGGGGCCGTGCGGGCCGTGTTCGGAAATCTTCATCGACCGAGGCGAGCACATCTGGGGCGGCCCGCCCGGTTCGCCTGAGCAGGACGGCGATCGCTTCCTCGAGTTCTGGAATCTCGTCTTCATGCAGTTTGAGCAGTTCGCGGACGGGCGCCGCGAGAAGCTGCCGAAGCCCTCGATCGACACGGGCATGGGGCTTGAGCGCATGGCCTGCGTGATGCAGGGCGTGAACTCCGTGTTCGAAACGGATCTGTTCAGGACGCTGATCGCGAAGTCCGAAGACCTGACCAAAACCAAAGCCCAGGGCGAGCGCGCGCCAAGCCATAACGTGATCGCCGACCACCTGCGCTCGTCGTGCTTTCTGATCGCGGATGGCGTGTCGCCGTCGAACGAGGGTCGCGGCTATGTGCTGCGGCGCATCATGCGGCGCGGCATGCGGCATGCGCACATCCTCGGCGCGAAAGAGCCGCTGATGCACCGCCTGGCGCCGGCGCTGATCGCGGAAATGGGCGAGGCCTATCCAGAACTGGAGCGGGCGCAGCCGGTGATTGAAGCGCAGCTCTTCGAGGAAGAAGAGCGCTTCCGCCGCACGCTGGCCAATGGATTGAAGCTGCTCGAAGACGAAGTGGGAAGTCTCAAAGCGGGCCAGAAGCTCGCGGGCGAAACCGCGTTCAAGCTTTACGACACGTTCGGCTTTCCGCTCGACCTGACGCAGGACATTCTGCGCGGTCGCGGCCTCGAAGTGGACGTCGCCGCGTTCGATGCGGCGATGGAGCGCCAGCGCGAAAAGGGCCGCGAAAGCTGGCAGGGCGCCGAAGGCGGCGACAATCCCGCAATCTGGCACTCCATCCTCGAGCGAACCACCGGCAACGAATTTCTCGGCTACGGCGCCGAAGAAGGGGAAGGCAGGCTAGCGGCCATCGTCGCGGGCGGCGCCGAGCAGCACGAGCTGCGCGAAGGCGTTGGGGCTGCGCTCGTGTTCGACAGGACGCCGTTCTATGCCGAAAGCGGCGGGCAGGCTGGCGATAAGGGCGTGATCCGCTTCGCCAATGGCGCGGAGTTCGCGGTCGAAGACACGCAGAAACAGGCCGGCGCGCTTCACGCCCATGTCGGGCGGCTGATTAAGGGGTCGGTGAAAGTGGGCGACAAGGCCCTGCTCGAAATCGATCATGACCGGCGCCAACGCATTCGCGCCAACCACTCCGCTACACACCTCCTGCATGCGGCGTTGCGCAACCTGCTCGGCCCGCACGTGACGCAGAAGGGGTCTCTCGTCGAGGCCGACTATTTCCGCTTCGACTTCAGTCACGGCCAGGCGATGACCCCCGAAGAAATCGGCCGTGTTGAAGACGAGGTGAATGCCGTGATCCGCCAGAATGCGGAGGGCGTTATCAAGGAAATGGCGCCGCAGAAGGCGATCGAGGAAGGCGCGCTGGCGCTGTTCGGCGAAAAGTACGGCGATAAGGTGCGCGTGCTGAGGCTGGGCGAGTCGCTCACGCAGAAAGGCAAGCCGTATTCGGTCGAGTTGTGCGGCGGCACGCACGTGCGGCGCACGGGCGACATTGCGGTGTTCGCTGTTCTGAGCGAAGGCGGCGTGGCCGCCGGCATACGCCGCATAGAAGCCGCGACCGGCGCGGCGGCGCTCGCGCATCTGAAAGCGCAGGCGGCGCTGGCGAAGGCGATTTCGTCGAACCTGAAAACGCCGCTCAGCGAGCTGCCGGAGCGCGTGGCGCAATTGCAGGAGGAGCGGCGCAGGCTTGAGCGCGAGCTGAGCGAGGCGAAGAAAAAGTTGGCGCTCGCCGGCGGCGGAGGAGGATCGATTGCGCCTGCCGGACCGGAACAAGTGGCCGGGGTCTCCGTTCTCGCGCGCGTGCTTGAGGGCGTGCCAGCCAAGGAGCTGCGCGGTTTGGTCGACGAAGGCAAGAAGTCGATCGGCTCGGGCGTCATCGCCTATGTCGGCGTCGAGGATGGAAAAGCAGCGCTTGCAGTCGGCGTGACGGACGACCTCAAAACCAAGATCAACGCGGTCGATCTCGTGAAGGCGGGCGTCGCGGCCGTCGGCGGGCAGGGCGGCGGCGGCCGGCCCGACATGGCGCAAGGCGGCGGGCCGAACGGCGCTGCCGCGCCGCAGGCGCTGGAGGCGATCCGTGCGGCGCTGCAAGGCGCGCTCGCGGCGTGAGCGTGATCGCGTACCGCGATGCGGTTGACGCCGACGCGGCGGCGCTTGCGGATTTCGCGCGCGCGAGTTGGCTCGCGACCTTCGGCCACTTGCCGTACCCCCCGAACGATCTGCATTCGTACCTGACGGAGAAATACGGCGAGGCGATTCAGCGCGCTGAGATTGCCGATCCCAAGCTGCGCTATCGGCTTGCGCTGCGCGAGGGCGAGATCGTCGGGTATTGCATGATGGGTCCGCTAGAGTTGCCGGTCGAGGATGCCGCGGGCCTTGAACTTCACCGCCTCTATGTCGACGAAAGCGTGAAGGGCGCCGGCGTCGCTGACGCGTTGGTGCAAGACTGCATTGCCTGGGCGCGCGGCAAAGCCGCGTCGGCAGTCTATCTCAGCGTCTGGGAGGAAAATCATCGCGCGCAGCGCTTCTATCGCCGGCACGGCTTCCAGGACCACGGCGAGTGGAAGTTCATGGTCGGCAAGACAGCCGACCGCGACTTGATCTGGCGGCTGGCGCTCTAGCGCACACAGCACAAATCAGGGGCGCTTCCTCAATAACGCTCGCGTGACCGCCTCGTTCCAGACCGGAACGAATGACCCGGGCATGCGTAGCCAAGACTATGCGTGCAACCGGCGTCGATGCGGCTAGCCCAACAGGGCGCACACCAAGCGTTGAGCGCAACGCCTTGGTGCGCTGTCAGCGCCTCCATCAATTGGCTCATGTCATCGCCAGCGACCTCGATCTCGAGCGCATTGTCCAGACCGTCACCGATATTGCCACGCAAGAGTGCGGCGCCGAGCTTGGCGCATTCTTTTACAATGTCGAGAACGAGAACGGCGAGGCGTATCAGCTGTTCACGCTGTCCGGCGCTCCGCGCTCTGCGTTCGAACATTTCGGCCTGCCGCGCAACACGCCGTTGTTCGACCACACGTTCAAAGGCATAGGCGTCGTGCGTTCCGACGATATCCGCAAAGATCCGCGTTACGGGCAGAACCCGCCGCATCATGGCATGCCGGCCGGGCATCTACCCGTCGTCAGCTACTTGGCTGTGCCTGTGATTTCGCGCTCAAAGAAAGTCCTGGGCGGATTGTTTTTCGCGCACTCAGAGGCCGGCAGGTTCGATGCGGGATGCGAGGAGTTCATCGGCGGCATTGCAGCACACGCCGCCGTGGCCATCGACAACGCTCATTTGCACCGCGAGGCCCAGCTTGAAATCGAACAAAGGCGCCGGGCGGAGGCCCGGCTAGAGCTGCTGCTCAGTGAAATCAAACACCGCTACAAGAACGCGGTCATCACGATCCAGTCGATCGCGTCGCAAACGTTCAAGGATGCGTCGGCGGAGGCGCATGCCCGTTTCGGCGCTCGCTTGGCGGCGCTTGGAAAGGCGCTGGACTTGCTTACGACACGCGACTGGGACCGCGTGGCGGCCGCCGATGTCGTCATGCGCGCACTGGCGCCGTTCGACTCCGGACAACGTTCGAACGTCGTGGGTGTCGATGCATTGCTGAGCTCGGACAGTTCGCTCATCCTCGCGCTCGCCCTGCACGAGCTGGCCACGAACGCTGTAAAGTATGGCGCCTGGTCGAACGGCGAGGGGCGCGTGACTGTGGCATGGGAGTTTGCCGATCTTGAGAGAACGCGCCTGCGGATCCTTTGGCAGGAGACGGGCGGCCCGCCGGTTTCGCCTCCGGAGAAGTTTGGGTTCGGGACGACCCTGATCGAGCGCGCCCTCGGCGGCGCGCATGGCGCGGCCAGGATAGAGTTCTCGCCGGGCGGCGTCCGCTGCACGTTTGAAGTGCCGCTCTAAGTCCCGCCGAGCGTGCGCAGTAACTTCCCCGAAACCAAATCAATCGTTCTTGGGCGACTCGATTCGGAATCCGTTGGGGGACGGGGATGACGCACAACGACGCGCTGGCCGCCTATCTCGGGCCAGAGCTGTTCGAGCGGCTGCAATGGCGCTCGCTATCGCCGGAGCAGCGTGAAGCGATTCTGTCCGTGTTCCGAGTCGGCTTGTCGGCGGGGGCGCAGTCGGGCGTCGTGTCGACGATCGATTGCGTGCTGGGTGGGGGCAAGGTCGTGATCTGCGAGGACGGCACGCGCTGGCAGGCGCGCGAACGTGACGACGCCGAAATGATCGAAGACTGGGGCGCGGGCGCCCTGGTGGCCGTGCACCGGCGCCTGCTCTATCGGCTCGATCCCTACCAGGCGGCGGGAGTGGAGCTGCTGCGGTTATAGGGCTTGCCGGAGATGTGTATAGAAGCTACCCTTTATACACATGCGCACCAATATCGACATCGATGACGATTTGCTCGAGGCGGCCATGGCCGCGACCGGTCTGTCCACCAAGAAGGCGACCGTAGAAGAGGCGCTGCGGCGCGTGGTGCTGGAAGGCAACCGCCGCGATGCGCTGGCGAAATTGGCAGGGATCGGTTGGGCCGGCGATCTCGACGCCATGCGCCGCGACAAGCCTCGCCGGCGGCGGTGATCGTTGTCGACACCTCCGTTTGGATCGGTCATTTCCGAAACGAAAAATCGAACGCGGTGGCGAAACTGCGCGCCTTGCCGGACCTCAACGATGTCATCGTCGGCGACCTCGTGCTGCTGGAGTGTTTGCAGGGCGCGCGAAACGAAAAACACGCAGCCGCTATCGGGGCCGCATTGCGCGCGTTCCGGGTCGAGCGCATGCTCGATGCCGATCTGGCCGAGCAGGCAGCGCGTGGCTACCGGGCGTTGCGCGATGCCGGGTTGACGCCGCGCAAGACAATTGACCTGATCATCGCGACTTTCTGCATCGCGCGCGGATATCGGCTCTTGCATCAAGATAGTGACTTCGAGCCGATGGCGACGCATCTTGGCCTTTTGGTGCTTTGATCCAAGACCTTACGAGTGCTGCTCATGTCCGAGTTTAAGGAAATCAGGCTTGAGATATCCGACAACGTCGCCACGCTGACGCTGAACCGACCCGATCGTATGAACGCGTTCACCGAACAGATGGCGCGCGAGATGCGCGCTGCCTTCGACGAGACGGATGCGAACGACGACGTGCGCGCGGTGATCGTCACTGGCGCGGGGCGCGCGTTCTGCGCAGGCGCGGATCTGGGCTCAGGCGGGGCGACGTTCAATTACGAGAAGCGGCTGGCCGATCGCGGCGTGCAGGAAGAGTTCGATCCTGAGCGTGCGCGCGATGGCGGCGGCACGGTGGGCCTGCGCATCTATGAGAGCCTCAAACCCGTGATCGCCGCGATCAATGGTCCCGCCGTCGGCGTGGGCGCGACTATGACCCTGCCGATGGACATCCGCCTCGCCGTGCCGGGCGCGAAGATGGGCTTTGTGTTCGCGAAGCGCGGCATCGTGCCGGAGACATTGTCGTCGTATTTCCTGCCGCGCCTCGTCGGCGTGCAAACCGCGCTCGAATGGACGATGACCGGCCGCGTGTTCACGAGCGAAGAGGCGCATGCGCGCGGGCTGGTGCGCTCGCTGCACAAGCCAGATGAATTGCTGCCGGCCGCGCACGCGCTGGCGCGCGAAATCGCCGACAACACAGCGCCAGTGTCGGTGGCGCTGGCTCGGCGGATGATGCTCGACATGCTGGATGCAAATCATCCGATGGAAGCGCACCGACTAGAGAGTCGGCTGATGGTGGCGCGCGGCAAGTCTGGCGACGCCAAGGAGGGCGTGACTTCGTTCTTGGAGAAGCGGCCGGCGAAGTTTCCAGATCGCGTGTCGACGGATATGCCGCAGCCCTTCCCGTGGCGGCCGACGCCGAAATTCAGGGAGTAGGGCGAGGGATGAGGGATGTGGAAGAACTGAAATCACCAATTTCGCTCGTCCCTCTTCCCTTACCCTCGCCTGTACTGAATAAAGCCGCGGTTTTCGGCGACCTGGTCGTAGAGTTTGCGGGCGGTCAGGTTGTCGGCTTGAGTCAGCCAGTACACGCGTGCGCACCCCAGTTCGTCGGCGCGGGCGTAGACGCGCTCGATCAGCGCGCGCGCGACGCCGCGGCGGCGAGCGGCCGGCGACGTGAACAAGTCTTCGAGGTAGCAAAAATTATCAGCTCCTTTGTTTCGTCGTCCTCCGCGACGTAGGCGAGCATGGGTTCGGCCGGATCGTGCAGGCGCGACCAGAGCACCTCGATGACGACCGGCTCCATGCGCGCTTCGTAGAAGTCGAGATAGCCGCCCCAGAGGCTCTCCCAGCCAGGGCGGTCGGTCTTTGCGAGTTCGCGAATGGTGAAACTCATGTGCGGTATCGAACGCAGCCAGGGCGCAGTGTAGCGCGAGGTTGGCCGCGCGTCCGCGCTCTTCGCTTGGCGCGCATGTTCTCTTTGACCTTCATCCGCTCGGCGCCGTCACTTCACCGCGTTCCTCCGCTTCGACAGCTTCGCCGTCGTCGTCGCGCACCATGAAGAATGTCCCGGACCAGTCGCGCGGAATGCTCCACTTGCCGTCGATGCGCGATAAGCTTTCGTCCGCTTGGCCTTCGTAACGCACGGCATGCGCCATGCCCCCGCTGCCGTCGTAGAACTTCGTGAATGTGACCGACTGTCCCGTGCGCACGCCTTCGATGTCGGCGGTGACCACATCGCCGGGCGCAAAGCCGTACACGTTCGGCTCCTGCAGGCTTCCGGTAAAGGCGCCGCCCACTTCCTCGATCTGCACGTTGAACACGACTTCCGGCCGCGCGTCGCCCGGGAAGCGATAGGCGCCGCTCCACGCGCCGGAGAGCGAAGCGCGGCGTCTCGCCACTACGCGGCCTTGGCCATGGCGCGGTCGAGGTTGTCGCCGATCGCGTCGAGAAAGCCTTCGGTCGTGAGCCAAGACTGCTGGTCCCCCACAAGCAGCGCTAAATCCTTCGTCATCTGGCCGCTCTCGACCGTGTCGACGACGACTTTCTCCAACAAGAGCGCGTAGTCGATCAGCCTCTGGTTGTTGTCGAGCTTGCCGCGATGGGCGAGGCCGCGCGTCCAGGCGAAAATCGAAGCGACCGAATTCGTGGAGGTCGGCTCGCCTTTTTGGTGCTGGCGATAATGGCGCGTGACCGTGCCGTGCGCGGCTTCCGCCTCCATGGTCTTGCCGTCCGGTGTCAGGAGCACGCTGGTCATCAGGCCGAGCGAACCGAAGCCTTGCGCGACCGTGTCGGATTGCACGTCGCCATCGTAGTTCTTGCACGCCCAGACGAAGCCGCCGGACCATTTGAGCGCCGCCGCGACCATGTCGTCGATCAGGCGATGTTCGTAGGTGAGCTTTCGCTTGTCGAACTCTGCCTTGAACTCGGCGTCGAAGATGGCCTGGAAAATGTCCTTGAAGCGCCCGTCATAGGCCTTGAGAATGGTGTTCTTGGTCGAAAGATAAACGGGGTAGTTTTTCAAGAGCCCGTAATTGAACGAAGCCCGCGCGAACTCCTTGATGCTTTCATCCAAGTTGTACATGGCCATGGCGACGCCGCTACCCGGCGCCTGGAAAACTTCGTGTTCGATGGTCTGGCCGTCTTCGCCGACGAACTTGATCGTCAGCTTGCCTTTGCCGGGAAACTTGAAATCGGTGGCGCGGTACTGATCTCCGAAAGCGTGACGGCCGACGACGATGGGCTGTGTCCAGCCAGGCACGAGCCGCGGCACGTTCTTCATGATGATCGGCTCGCGGAAGATGACGCCGCCCAGGATGTTGCGGATCGTGCCGTTCGGCGACTTCCACATTTTCTTGAGGCCGAACTCTTTCACGCGCGCTTCGTCGGGCGTGATGGTGGCGCATTTGACACCGACGCCGTACTGTTTGATGGCGTTGGCGGCGTCGATCGTGACCCGGTCGTCCGTGGCGTCGCGATGCTCAATGCCGAGATCGAAATACTTGAGGTTGATGTCCAGGTAGGGGTGGATCAGCCGCTCCTTGATGAGCGCCCAGATGATCCGGGTCATCTCATCGCCGTCGAGTTCGACGACAGGGTTATCCACCTTGATTTTGGGCATCTGCGTTCACCTTTCGCGTTTGCGCGTGGTGGTTAGCAGCTTGGCGCGGGCGCGCAACTAGGCCTCAGTCCCGAGCTTGCGAGATGGCGTCGAGTTCGGCCGCGCTGAGAACTTCGAAATCCTCGCCGGCCTCGCCGAGCCGCGCGTCGAGGGGCACGCCGCGCCGGCCGCGCTGCGCACGCCGGGACTGCATGGCAGGCGCCTGATCGGCGTCGGCGAGGGTCTTCAGCAGTTCGGCAGGCGGGGGCAGTTTCGGCGGCGGCGCAGGCGCGGCTGCTGTGCGAACCGGTTGTGTTGGCGCGGGGCAGTAAAGGTAGGGAGCGATCCAGCTGGCCGCGATCAGCGCGGCGATCGTGACGGCCAGCGCGCCGAAGCGTCGGAGCGCAAAGCCCCAGAAGCTGCCGCGCTTGCGGCGCGGGCTGCGATGCGAAATGACGTGCCCCGTCATGAACCAGTCCAGTCTCGACCCGTGACACGGGCACGAAACATGCCGCCTCCGATCGAGGAGGAATGGCCTGCCATCGTCTTGGTGCGTCCCCAGATGGGCGAGAACATCGGCGCGAGCGCGCGTGTGATGTTGAATTTCGGCCTGGTTGCGCTGCGACTGGTCAGCCCGCGCGACCGCTGGCCCAACCCGAAGGCGGAGGTTGTGGCGGTCGGCGCCGACCGCGTGCTGAAACAAGCCAAGGTCGAGTGGCGCCTCGAAGATGCGCTGGCGGACGCCACCCTGGTGCTTGCCGCGACGGCCCGGCCGCGGGGCATGGAAAAACCGGTGTGGGGACCGCGTGAGGCGGCGGCGCAGGTGCGGGCGGCGATCGCGGCGGGCGAGCGGCCAGTGGTGATGTTCGGGCCGGAAGCCGCGGGTCTGGAATCGGACGAGGTCGCGAAGGCGGACGCGATCCTGACGCTGCCGGTCAATCCCGGCTTTGCCTCGCTGAACCTGGCGAACGCTGTTGCGGTGTTTGCTTACGCGTATGCGGAAGCACGGCAAGGGTCAGACGTCCCAACCTGGTTTCGCGACGAGCAAAGCCCGCCCGCGACGCAGGAGGCGCTGGAGGCGCTGTTTGCGCATCTCGAGGAAGAGCTTGAACGCGGGCGCTTTTTCCACCCACCGGACAAGGCGCCGCTGATGAAGCGCAACCTTCGCGCTCTCTTTCTGCGAGCCCGGTTGACGGAGCAGGAGGTCCGAACGCTCCGCGGCGTAATCAAAGCGCTGACAATCGGCCGAGGCGGCCGCAAGAAGGGCGAGCCGGCGTAAAAGGGGCTTTCCCGCCGCGGGGGAAATTGTTTATCCACAGTGCGCGGAACCGGGGAGCGCATGCAGCAAGCCCGAAAGCGAAGAACGCCAGAGCCGGCAGCTGAGCCGCGCGCGGCCTCGCGCGCGCTCGTGCCGTGGGGCGGCGAGCGCGTGGATGTAGATCGCTTCTGGGCCGAGAGCTGGATCGATCTGCTGAACCGGCAGCGCTGGCTCTCGAAGAAGCTGAAACTCGAGACGGCGCCTTGGGTGGTTAACCAGGAGGCCGGTCTCATCCAGTTCGAGCGCGGGGACGGCGCGCTGGTGACGGCGCCCGTCCAAATCATCGGCGCGTGGAACCCCCGCACGCACATGTTCCGTTGGGGCTGGGACCATCCGATGGTGCAGACGCGCCTGCGCAACGACGCTGAGCGGACCCGCTGGTTCGGCGACAAGCACGATCTCGAAGAACTGACGACGCGCGCGCTCAAGATGAGCGAACAGGAAGCCTGGCAGATGGCGGCGCTGGCGCTCAAGGTGAACGGCGCGCACGGCGTCTATCGCGGGCCGACCGAAGGCCCCGTGATCTTCATGACGCTAGGCGAGCCGAAGGTGAAGAAGTAAGGCCAGCGGGCGCGGAGGGCGCCGGCCAACCCTTCGATCATCAACTAGAGCTGACGCACTAAGTAGTCCTGCGACGTCGTCGCGTCGAACAATTGCTTCTCGCGCGCCTGCGAGACCTTTGACCAATATGCCTTGTCCTCCTGCATGAAGGTCTGGATGCGATCGAACGCGGCCAGGTCTTCGCATTCGGAAAAAAACAACAGAGTGCCCGTCGGGCCGCTGAGCTTCTGCCAGCAGACGGCGCGTTTCACGCCGGGCCACTTCTTGATGTGTTCGACCATGTCGCGAGCGAAGGCGAAGGCGGTGACGGGATCGCCCTTGATTTTGATGGACCGTCCAAAGCCGATCGTCATGAGCACCTCCATGAATGGGCGCTGCAATCGCGGCGACTGAGCGCCAAACGCTTGGGTGCGCCCCGGACGGCGGAAAGCCATTGATGCAGGTCAAGTCCCGCCGTGGCGCATTGCCGCGCAGCCGGGTGGAGGCGCGCGGCGGCAGGTTGACATATGTATGTCAAAGAGCTAGACAGACGGGGTGAGAACGACGGTCCGCCTCCGCGGCGAATTGCTGGAACTGGCAAAGCGCAAGGCCGCCGAGCAGGGGCGTTCGCTGACGGCCCTGATTGAGGACGCGTTGCGCCACGAGCTGGCGCGACCGGCAACGCGCAGGCGCATCAAGATTCCAGTGTCAAAAGCGACCGGGGGCGCGCTGTCGGGCGTCGATCTGATCAAGACCAATCGTCTCGAAGACGAGATCGAACGGTCTCGTCGCAAATCGTGACGCTGGCCGACGTCAACGTCTTGCTCGCGGCGTTTCGGCGCGATCACGTCCACCATGTGCGCTGTCATGCCTGGCTCGACAACGAGATCAATGGCGGCGCGCGGTTCGGCGTTGCGCCGCAAGTGCTGTCCAGTTTCGTTCGCATCGTCACCAATGCGCGCGCCTTTGCCAAGCCTTCGGCGCTCGATGAGGCGCTGGCGTTCGCCGACACCTTGTTGGATGCGCCCGATTCTGTCGTGGTGTCGCCGGGTCCCGGCCACTGGTCGATCTTCGCTGGGCTGGCGCGGACGGCCAAAGCCAAAGGCGATATCGTCGCCGACGCGTGGTTTGCTGCGCTGGCGATCGAATGGGGCTGCACCTGGGTGACGCTGGATCGCGATTACGAGCGGTTTAAGCCGCTTGTGGTTCGGGAGCCGTAGAGCTCTGTTCTTGGCCGAATAGCGGACTCTAGGTCAAAGCGCCCACGAGTTCGTGGCCTTCGGCGGCGAGGATTTCGAGCGTTGTGACTGTGCCCGGCGCGATCTCCGTTTCGCTATCAACGTAAACCACGCCGTCGATTTCCGGCGCATCGGCTTTTGTGCGGCAGGCATGGGCCTCGGCCTCTGCGTCCCAGCCGTCGCAGATAGCGTCGACAGTTTTGCCGATCATTTGCTGGCCGCGCGCGTGGGCGAGCGAGGTTTGCACTTCCATGAAGCGGTCGTAGCGCTCGTCGATGATGTCCTGATCGACGTGATCGGGCAGATCGCGTGAGGGCGCGCCCTCGACGTTCTCGTATTTGAACACCCCGGCGCGATCGATCTCGGCTTCCTCGATGAAATCGAGCAGCGTTTCGAAATCGTCTTCGGTCTCACCGGGGAAGCCGACAATGAAGGAAGAGCGGATGGTCAAGTCCGGACAGATGCTGCGCCACTTTTTGATGCGGTCGAGCACTTTGTCCTGGTTCGCCGGGCGGCGCATCGCCTTCAGCACGCGCGGGCTGGCGTGCTGGAAGGGAATGTCGAGATAGGGAAGGATTTTGCCTTCGGCCATCAGGCCGACGACCTCGTCGACGTGCGGATAGGGGTAGACGTAGTGGAGGCGCACCCAGGCGCCGAATTCGCCGAGCTCCTTGCAGAGATCGTAGAACTTGGCGCGGACGATGCGGTCCTTCCATTTGCTCTCGGCGTATTTGACGTCGACGCCGTAGGCGCTGGTGTCTTGCGAAATGACGAGCAGCTCTTTCACGCCGGCTTTCACCAGCTGCTCGGCTTCGCGCAGCACGGCGTTGGCGGGTCGAGAGACGAGATCGCCGCGGATGCTTGGGATGATGCAGAAGCTGCAACGGTTGTTGCAGCCTTCGGAGATTTTCAGATACGCGTAGTGGCGCGGCGTGAGGCGGAAGCCGCCTTGCGGCACGAGATCATTTTGGGATCGTGCAGCTTCGGCAAGTGCGCATGCACAGCGCCGACGACGGCCTCGTATTGGTGCGGGCCGGTGACCTCGAGCACCTTGGGGTGCGTGTTGCGAATAAGCGATTCCTCTTTGCCGAGGCAGCCGGTGACGATGACCTTGCCGTTCTCGGCGATAGCTTCGCCGATCGCGTCGAGGCTTTCGACTTTGGCGCTGTCGAGGAAACCGCACGTGTTGACGACGACGAGGTCGGCGCCTTCGTAAGAGCCGCTGAGCTGATAGCCCTCGGAACGCAGGCGCGTGATGATGCGCTCGCTGTCGACGAGCGCTTTGGGGCAGCCGAGGCTGACCACGCCGATGGTCGGGGCTTTGCTCACTCTACTTGCGCTTCTCGATATAGGTGACGTTCGGCAGGCCTTTGAAATGCGCGTCGCAGGTCAGAATGTCCGCATCGTGCGTGCGCGCCGTTGCATAGATGATCGCGTCAGGGGTTGGGAGCTTATGATCCCGGACAACATCGGCGGCAGCTAGGGCAATCTCCGTGGTCAATGGCGCGACGATGCATTTTTGAGTGAGCCCGATCACCTCATCCGCTTTCTCGGCGCCAACTTCTCGGCCGACCCACTTCGCCAGTTCATGCTGCACGATGGTTGGGACGATCCAGTTGTCCCGGCGCGGCAGAGCGGGGGCAATTGCTTCCGCGACCGGATTGTCCATCAACCATTCAATCCAAGCTGAAGTGTCAACGACCCGCATCAGTACCGATCGCGCCGGTCGCGGTAGCCCGTCGGGTCGGCGCCCTTGGCTATGCCGCGCAGGTCTTTGATGTCTGGGACAGGCACCAGCAGCACGCCGGACCCCTTGGGAACGAAAACGAATTCCTGACCCGCCTTCCAACCTCGGGCCTCGCGCACAGCTTTGGGAATGGAGATCTGGAACTTTGAAGAGAGGGTCGCTGTGTCGGCCATTTCTTACCAATACGCTATCGATCAGTGAGTTGCAAGAATAGCGCCCAGTCGGTGGTTCGCAGCGGACGCGCGGACGCGACGCGCCTGAGCGCGTTGTCGGAAATCCGAATTCGGCGCCCCGCTCAGCTCGTGTCCGTATAGAGCCAGTTGAACACATCGTCGAAGGCGCGATCGCCGGCGGCTGTGTAGGCGGCGTCTTTATAGTAGCGCGAGCGCGGCAGCTTGCGCAGAAGCTTGAGCGCGAGCTTCGGGACGACGCGCAATTTTTTCGCGAGACGGCGTGCGGCGGCGAGCGGTTTTTCGATGATGCGCGCGAGCGCTTCCATGCGGCGGGCGAGCCGCACGCCGGGCGGTTCGCGCATGAAGCGCACCATGTCGAGATGGCGCGCTTGGGCTTCGCGCGCGCGCTCGCGCCAGATGTCGCGCACGAGCAGCGGGGGCCCGAGCTGACGCACGCGCGGGCCGTTTTTGTCGGGCTTGGGCCAGAGCGGCAACGTCGCTGGGCGCTTGTGCGCGGCGTACGGCCACATCGGGTGCGGCGGCGCGGGCGGGGGCGCGCACGTCTTTCTGGCCGTTTCTGGTTTGCTCCCTGTGCGCGCGCGTGCGCGCGCGTCGCCGAGGGCGTCGCTGCGCGCGAGCGCGATCGCTTCGATCAGCACGAGCTTGCGCACCATGGCGATGAGCGGGCCGAGCCAAGCGCGGACGTGTTTCTCCTCGTCTTCGGTGATCCAGGCGCGCGCGGCCCAGCGCGCCGCCTCGCCAATGGCCTCGCGCATGCGCGCGAACATTTCGCGGGCGCTCTCCCAGAGCGGTTCTGCGGTCAGTGTTGCGGCGATGGCTGTCATGGGCGCGCATTATGCGCCCGCCGGGAAGCCGGTCGGATTGGCGCGGGAGCGATCGCTTTGTTTTCAGTGTGTTGCGGCGAAAAAACGGGGGATTGCGCGGCGTTCTATCCCCGCACCCTGAACGCGATAGCACGCGCGCCCGCCTCTGCGCCGCTCGAGGAAGGCGAACCGCTAGACGGTTGCCTCACTTGGCGACCTTAACGACGCTCCCTTAAGCTATATAACCGACGTAGCATTTTATCATGAAACGAGGCGGCTGCGCGAGGATGACGGCAGCGCACTCATGGAAGCAGCGCCACGCCGACTTGCTGCGCTGCCTTGCGCAGGTCATCGTCCTTGGTCGCGAGGGACAAGCCGGTGCGCATCGCCAGTTCCAGATAAGCGGCGTCGTACACAGTGAGGGCGTGCGCGTCGGCAAGCGCGAAGGTTTCGCGCCATGCGCGGCCGGGCGCATCGGCGTCAATGGCGATGGGCAGGAGCGCCAAGTCGCCGAAATGGCCGATGGCGTTCGCTTCGCTCATGCGGCCGCGCCGCACCGCGGACAGCAACAGGTTAGCGACTTCCCAACGCCAAAGGGGGGGCGCACAAGCTCCTTCTTTGCGCGTTTTCGCCAGCAGAGCGTCGATGGCCGGGTCGGCTTCATCCTGCAAACACCACGAGCCGGCGACCGATGCATCCAATACGAAGCTCATGCGCTTAGTACTTCCGGCCCCGATCGCGCGCGGCCTTCCAGCCGCCGGGCCCGATGCTGCAGTCCTTGCGACGCTCGAGGATGCGGGCGATGGCGTCGTCAATTTCCTCAAGGCTTGCGGTCTGCGCCTTGGTCAGGCGCGCGACGGGCTTGCCGTGGCGGGTGATGAGCACTTCCTCGCCGCGCTCGACCTTTTCCAAAAGAGCGGAAAATTGCGTCTTCGCTTCGTAGGCCCCGACTTTGATCATTTGTTCAAGATTTAGACCAGAAAAATAGACCAGTCAAACGTGGCCCCGCCAAGGGGCCGGGGCTGTTGCTGCTGCGAATGACTTGCAAGAAGCCTGCAGCCGGGCTAATTCTCCCCTGCGTCTGCTTCGCAGTCGCCAGATTCGGCTTTGCTTTCAGAGAAGTGCTGGATGTACGTCTGCAATTGTAACGGCGTGACTCGGTCCGAGGTGGAGGAAGCCATCGCGGCGGGGGCGCAGGGGCCGAAGGACGTGCTCGCCCATCACGGCTGCGAGCCTTGTTGCGGCCGCTGCCTTCCGGAGATCGCCGACAGCATTTCTTGCGGCGGGATGGCCGGCAACAGTCGGAGCCTCGTCGCGGCGGAGTAAGGCGCGCGATGAAGGGCGATCCGGACGTCATCAAGAAGCTCAATGCCATCCTCACCAACGAGCTGACCTCGATCAACCAGTACTTCCTGCATGCGCGGATGTACGAGAACGAGGGCTACGGAAAGCTCGGGAAGAAGACGTACGAAGAATCCATCGAAGAGATGAAACATGCCGACAGGATCGTGAAGCGCATCCTGTTGCTCGACGGCCATCCGAACCTGCAGGCGCTGCACAAGCTGAAGATCGGCACGAACGTCGAGGAGCGGCTGAAGGCGGATTGGGAGGCGGAGACGGCGGGGCGCGCGGCGATGATCGAAGGCATCGCGCTGTGCGAAGAAAAACAGGACTACGTCACGCGCGACCTGCTGACCGAGTTGCTCGAGGACACCGAAGAGCACATCGATTTTCTAGACACGCAGATGGCCGTGATCGCGCAGGTGGGCCTGCAGAATTATCTGCAGAGCCAGTACGAACTGGATTGAGGGTCTCGCGCAGGCGGGCCTCTTAGCAAATCCTCCCCGCTCAACTCAAAGCGTGCGCCGTGGCATGGGCGGGGGCTCGTAGCGTCCGACTATCAGGTTCCAATAGGCCCATGAGCGCGCGTCAAAAATGCTAAAGCGTCGTGCATCAAATCAGACTCGCGCCCAGCAGAGCGTCTCCTTCCCCCCTTGCGGGGGAAGGATGGGATGGGGGGTGACGGCGGCGTCAGTTGGAGCGAGAGCAGCCGCGCCTCGACAGTTCTGCGCGCGCGCCGCCGTCACCCCCACCCCCAGACCCGCCCCGCAAGGGGGCGGGGAGCCGCGTTCGAACGAAGCGTCGTGGGTCCGATTTCATGCATGATGCTTTAGGCGGCGCTGCGTCGAGCAGGGCTTTCAGGTCTTCCTCGCTTAGCTGCACGCGCAACGCGTTGACGTCTTCCTGGCCGCCGTAGGTGAGGATGTAGGCGGCCAGCCGCGCAGGATTGACTACGGCCGTTTCGGGCGGCTCGAACCAGATGCAGCGCTGGGCGGCGCGCCGGAGCTCGGGCGTGAGTACAAGGCGCATGCGCTCAACCTTTCGCCGGCTTGTCGGCGGTCAGCACAGGCAGCTGCGCCAGGTCGACGGCGCGTACTGCGTCCTGCAGCTTGGGTTCGAAAACGCCTTCGGCGGCCATCCGCCCATTATATCACAGGCCGCCTTGGCGCTTTATGTCGCTAGCGCCCGGGGCGCGGAAGCGCGTTCGAAGCGGGCGATTTCGGCGAAACCGTCGCGGCGTTCGATGGCGGCGATGTCGGCGGCGGCGAGAAGCAGCCAGTCGCACGCTTCCGTCAGCGTTGAGAATTGTCGGACCGCGCTGGACAAGGCGCCCTTGAGATCGCGCCCGCCCAGCCAATAGCCCACATGGCTCTGCGCCGTCGGACTGAGGCAGAGCCAGGCCGAGCGGCGGTAAATCTGGAAATCGAGCCGGGCGTACAGCTTCGCATAGCGGGTGAACAGGCCATCCAGTTCAGCGAACGCAATGCTGCTGAAGTCGCCATCGGGCGTCACAAGGTTGAGGGTGTCGCATTTCAGGAAGTTCGGATGGCGCGCGCCATACGCCGCGATCGCCTTGAGTTGGTCGATCGTGACGACGTCAGAGTACTCCACGAGGTTGAGCTCGAGCGCTTTGTTGTGAGCCAGACGTATGGTCACGGGTCGCAAACCTCCGCGCGCCATGCTTGCGGCCGCGAGTTTAAGAACGATTAAGCGTGCGGCGCAGGAAGCCGCCGTTCCGTCGCAAGCCGCTTGACTTGCCCGGCTGGGCGGCGCGCGTGCGGCCCATGCGCATCTTTCTCATGCTTTCCCTTCTTGCGCTGGCGGGCTGCGCGAGCGCGCCGGCGCCGACCGTGACGACGGCGCCCGTAATCGCCGCCGAGCGCGCGTTCGCCTCGCGCGCGGGGGAGGTCGGCTGGATACCGGCGTTTCGCGAATACACCGCGCCGGACGGGCAGATCGCCGCGCCCGTATTGGCGAGCGCGCCGCAGAGCCTGGCCGAGACGCCGGACGATGGGGCGCGCAATCTGTTCTGGTGGCCGGCCTATGCCGGGATCTCGCGCTCCGGCGATCTTGGGTTCACGACGGGCCCCTTTAGCGTGGACGAAGCGCGCACGCCGCGCGGACAGTATTTCACGGTGTGGCGGCGACAGGCGGATGGATCGTGGAAGTGGATCTGGGACGGTGGGCCCGGGCCGGTGTCGGATCCGCCGAACATCGCGCCGGACGCGGCGGATGTGCCGAGTTTGCCTGTGGCAAGCCGAGGAGTCGGATCGGCCGCCGACGCGGCGGGACAAGTGCAGGCGATCGAGAATGCGGCGGGGAGCGCCGGCGCAATCGCGCCATATCTGGCGAGCGACGCTCATGTCTACCGGGGCGGACGCCCACGCGGCATCGGCCCGACCGCGGCCGAGAACATGGCGTATCCAAATAGCGAGGTGCGCTACCGGCTATTGCGCACCGAGGCGTCGGCGGCGGGCGATCTGGCGTTCACGTTGGGCGAGGCGAACTGGGTGCGCGAGGGCGCTGCGCGCGAGGGCTACTTCATGCGTGTGTGGCAATACCGGCCTGAGGGATGGCGTATTGTTTACGATCAGCTGATCGGCAGGCCGCCGGCCCCGCCGCCGCCGGCGAACTGAATGGGCCAACGCGTTGACTGGAACCGTACAGCGCTGTACAGTCGGCCATGAGCGATGTTCCGCACAAGGGCGCCGAAGAAGCCCGTAATCAGCTTCCCAAGCTGCTCGACGCGGCAGAGCGGGGGGAAGCAACCGTAATTACCAAGCACGGCAAGCCTGTGGCTGCCCTTATCCCGATCAAGGACTTCAAGCCGGCGCGCAAGCAGCTGAGCCTCACGCCGTTGGAAGGTACCGGCCGCGGCCTGTGGGGTGAGGACTCGACGAAGACGGTCCGTGAAATGCGCGACGAATGGGAGCGCTAGACATTTCCGGCTTGCCGGAGAACGCGCTGTTGCTTGTCGATGCCTCGCCCATCATTTACCGGCTCGAACGGCATCCCATATTCGCTCAGCGTTTCGCTCCCTTATTCGACCTCCAGCGAGCTGGCAGACTTCGCTTTGCGGTATCGACAATCGCCATTGCTGAAGTGCTTGCCGGTCCATTCAAGAGAGGGGACGACTCGCTCGCGCAGCGTTACCGGGCGGTGCTCGAATCCTGGCGCGTCGTCGAGTTGACCGTAGACCTCGCCGAAGCAGCCGCGCGATTGCGCGCGCGGCTGAAACTCAAGCTGCCGGACGCGATCCAGGCGGCCAGCGCCATCGCCATCAACGCGGACGCGTTGGTGACGCACGACCGCGATTTTTCCGGCGTTACGGCGCTGCGGGTGATCAGTTAGGGCCGGCAATAAGCTGACGCGCCACACTGTCCCTATTGCCTTATTGCCTCATTGCCCTTTAGAAGCGCCGCTTCCCGCGCGGCCGAGGCCGTCGCGGCATGCTGGGCGACGGGTGAACCGCCAGGGCAGTCGCGGCCTCATTGGGAGGCCGCCGGGCCCCGTCATCGGAAGAAGGGCGCAAAGCGCCATGACGAAGCGTATCCAAGCCAAATACAAATCCGATCGCCGTTTCGGCCAGAACCTGTGGGGCCGGCCGAAGTCGCCGGTCAACAAGCGCCAGTACGGGCCCGGCCAGCACGGCCAGCGGCGCAAGGGCAAGACCAGCGACTTCGGCTTACAGCTCGCGGCCAAACAGAAGCTGCGCCTGTACTACGGCAACATCACCGAAAAGCAGTTCCGCAAGACCTACGAGGAAGCGGCGCGCCGCAAAGGCAACACGGCCGAGAACCTTATTGGCCTTCTGGAAAGCCGGCTCGATGCGGTGGTGTATCGCGCCAAGTTCGCGCCGACGCCATTCGCGGCGCGCCAGCTCGTGAACCACGGCCACGTGCGCGTGAACGGACGGCGCGTGACGATCGCGTCCTACTCCTGCAAGGCGGGCGACGTGATCGAACTGCGCGACAAGGCCAAGGCGATGGCGCTGGTGCTGGAGGCGCTGCAGAGCCAGGAGCGCGATGCGCCGGAGTACATCGAGGTCGACCCCAAGGGCATGACGGCTCGCTACGTGCGCGTGCCGACGCTCGGCGATGTGCCCTATCCAGTGCAGATGGAGCCGAACCTGGTGGTTGAGTACTACGCGTCGTAGATCGCCAATTCGCCAGATCGCCAAGTCGCCAAGTCGCCAGATCGCCATTAGGCAAACGGAGGCGAGGATGGAGAAGGATTTTCAATCCTATCGAGACCTCCGGGTGTGGCAGGAGGCGATGGCTTTGGCCGAAGCCTGTTATGGCCTAACGCGCGACTTTCCGCGCGACGAGTTGTTTGGACTGACGGCGCAAATCAGACGTGTGGGTGTTTCCATAGCGGCTAACGTTGCCGAAGGTTGGGGCCGCGAGAACACCGGCTCGTACATCCAGTTTCTGCGTGTCGCGCAAGGCTCGTGTAAGGAGCTTGAAACGCACCTTATCCTCGCGCAACGCGTTCTGAATGTTGCTGACGATGATGTTCGCCCGCTGCTGGAGCGTTGTGACTCCATTGGCAAGATGCTGCGCGGCTTGGTGCGCGCGCTGAAGCCCGAAGAATGATTACGAAACGCTCGCCCTCCGTCGTCGTGACTTGGCGAACTGGCGACTTGGCGATTTGGCGAGCATGAGCACGTTCGACTGGAAAAAGATCGACGCGGCGGTGCGGGTTGAGCCGGGCTCGAGCGTGCGTCTGGGCGAGCGCGAGACGGTTTGCGACGACCTGTTTCCCGACAAGAAGGAAGCGAAAGAGCACATCGAGGCGTGCGCCGAGGAGATCGATGCGCTGCAGGATCGGCTTTACGCCGAGCAGAAGCGTTCGCTTTTGGTCGTGCTGCAGGGGATCGATACGTCGGGCAAGGATGGAACCGTGCGCGGCGTGTTCAATGCGTGCGGGCCTCTGGGCGTCAATGTGAAGGCGTTCGGAAGACCCAACGATCTCGAGCTGCGGCACGATTATCTGTGGCGCGTGCATCAGGCGGCGCCGCGCACGGGGATGATCGGCATCTTCAACCGCTCGCACTACGAGGACGTGCTGGTCGTGCGCGTGCGCAAGCTGGCGCCGGCAGACGCGATCGAGCGGCGCTACGATCAGATCAACGCGTTCGAGAAACACCTGACCGAGAATGGCGTCACCATCCTCAAGTTCATGCTGCACATTTCGAAAGACGAGCAGAAGAAGCGCTTGCAGGAGCGACTGGACGACCCGACTAAGCACTGGAAGTTTAATCCGGGCGATCTGGAGGATCGCGAGCTGTGGGACGATTTCCAGCGCGCTTATGAGCTCGCGCTGGAGCGCTGTTCGACCGAGCACGCGCCTTGGCGCGTCGTGCCCGCGGACCGCAAGTGGCAGCGCAACGCGATTATCGCGGCAATCGTGCGCGGCGCGCTGGAAGAGATGAACCCGCAATATCCGGCGCCGGACTGGAAGCCGGACGATTTTACAATTGTCTGACGCGGCTTGTCGTTCACGCCTTCCAGTCTGAGTACGGTTTTATCAACTCCTTCGGAATTGATCGCTCGAACGCTTTATTGAGCGGATAATTTGGCATCGCGTCTCGAACGGCATTCAAGACCGCGGCGCCCTGCTGAAGGTCCTTCCGGCGCTTGAGCGCGTTGCGCTTGGCTTGGCGTCCGAGCCATAGTTTGTGCAGGGCAAACCAGCGAGGATCGGGCGCGACGATGCGGGTGGCGGAGCCGTCCCGGCAGATAACAACGCGATCGACCGGTTTCCCCAGCAACAGCCATTCCTGCTCCGGCAAAGACACGGGGCGCGGACGATCAGTTTTACTCATCGTCTTAAGTCGCGAGGGAGCCGCGAGAATCTCCACTTCGTACGCCTTTGCATTGCGCGCCTGGAACGTTCGTTCGAGATTGACCGTGAAGGTCTCATCGACAGCCTTGAGCATGTCCCAAAGGATGCGTTCGCCGCGGCGGGCGTCGATCTGCGTTGCCGTCCATGCGAGGTCGAAATCGTCAGTCTCCTCCGGGGCCTCACGGATGAAGCCGCCTGCTTCTGCGGCATAGGCAGCGATCGCGTTCGTGCCGATGACGAGGAAATGACTACCGAGCAGATCGCGCCTATCAGCCTCCCGCAGAATTGGGCCTGCCGCATTGGCGATCATGGGCAGGCGAAGAGCTCTGGCCAGCCGGCCGGTTTCTTCAAGGCGCTCACGACTTGACTCACGTCGCTGCTTCAGCTGCGCCTTGCGCTTGCGATAATCGGCGAGGCGAGCCGCTTGCTGTTGCGACCAGGGACCCAGGCTCTTGCCGTTGCCGCTGCGATCGAAGATTTCGTAAAGATAAACATAGCCGCCGACCTGCTTGCGGCGCAGGTCATACGGAAGTTCGGCAAAGGCGCGCTCGGCTTCGATCCAGACTTGGTAATGCTGCTCGAGATTAACCAGCGCGCGCGCTTGCTCGTTGGAAAACGGCACTATCGACACGCTGGCATTATCCCACATTCGGCGAGTTTTGCCAAATGTGGGATAACACGCGCGGAGGCTACTTCGCGCCGATGTCTTCGTCCTTGCGGATGATGCCGAGGGAAATCACCCGCTTCAGCGCTTCGTCAGAGCCGATGGAAAGCGGCTTGAAGGCGTGACGCGGCAAGTAGAGTAGGAAGCCGGAAGTCGGGATGGGCGCTTGCGGCACATAGACTGCGACCAGCGCTTCGCCAATGTCGCTCACCACTTCTTCGGTGTTCTCGTTCGTGATGAAACCGATCGCGTAACTGCCGGGCGATGGAAACTCGACGAGCACGGCTTTTTGGAACGACGTGCGCTCCGGCGCTGCAACCTGTTTGAAAATCTGCTTGGCGCCGCCGTAGATCGTTCGCACGAGCGGAAGGTTGGCGATGCCGCGATCGGCTGCGCCAACCGCCCAGCGCCCCAGCAGATTGCCGGTGAGGGCGCCGACCAGCGTTAGCGCGATGATGGCCAAGAGCAGTCCGCCGCCTGGAACGCGCGTGAGCACGGCCATTTCCGGGGGCACCAGCGGCTCGACACGCGTGTCGATGAACGCCACCACGGTCCAGATCAGCCAGACCGTGACGACAAAGGGCAACACGACGGCCACGCCGGCAAGGAAGGAATTGCGCAGCCATGTGAGGAAGCGGCGCAGGGGAGGGGAATCCATACGGGTGGTGTAGGGGGATTGGGGAGTGGGGACTAGGGCGGGCCACGGGCCTCGGGCCACGTCAGCCAAACCCGTGGCCCGATTGCGTGGGCCACAACGTCCCACTACTTTTTCGTCCATGTTTGGGCGCAAGAGCAGGTTCGTGACCGCGCCGCGGCGGCGGGGGCCGCTGGACGGATTCTCGGAGACTGTTGTCCGTGTCGTGGGCGCTGTGGGGCCTGCCGTCATCGGCGTCAGACGCACAAGCCGGGCGCGCGATCTGTATGACGGCGCGGGCTCCGGCGTTATTATTTCCCCGGACGGCTACGCCCTGACGAATAATCACGTCATCCGCGGCGCTGGACGTGTCGAGGGCGTGCTGCACGATGGCAGCGTTGTCGGCGCCGAGATCGTAGGCGCCGATCCGGACACCGATCTGGCGCTGCTACGGCTGGGCGGCAAGGGGCACAAAGCGGCGCCGCTGAGCGATTCCGATGCGTTGAAAGTCGGCGAACTCTCCATCGCCATCGGCAATCCGCTTGGGCTGCAGGCCACCGTCACGGTCGGCGTGATCTCCGCGCTGCGGCGCACGCTGCGCGGCGAAAGCGGGCGGTTGATCGAAGACGTGATCCAGACCGACGCGGCGCTCAATCCCGGCAATTCCGGAGGCGCGCTGGTGGATGCGCACGGCGGCGTCGTGGGCATCAACACGGCCATTATCGGCGGCGCGCAAGGTTTGTGTTTCGCCGTGCCGATCAACACCGCCAAACTGGTCATCCCCGAGCTGATGCGCGAAGGGCGCGTGGCGCGCGGCTGGTTCGGCATCGCCGGTCAGACGCAGGAGCTCTCGCGCGCGCTGGTGCGGCGACTGGGACTCGATGTCGAGGGCGGGGTTCTGGTCGTGGCGATTTCCGGCGGCGGACCGGCGGACCAGGCCGGCCTGCGCGTCGGCGACGTCGTGCTGAAAATGGATGGCGCCGCGACGCCGTCGGTCGACGCGGTGCACAAGCTGCTCACCCGCGAGCGGATCGGGCGCAAGGTGGCGCTGGATGTGCTGCGGGACGGCGTGCTGGTTAAGTTGAACCTGCTGGTGACCGAGCGGCCGGATGAGCGGCGAAGCGCCTAGGGACTTGCGCTAGCACTGCTCTCAGTGCTATCAGGAGGTTGTGGCGACCAACCTCCATGTCCGCAATGTCGATGATGAGATTGTTGCGCGACTGAAGCGCCGCGCGGCTCGTCATGGCCGCTCCATGGAGGCGGAACATCGTGAGATCTTGCGTCAAGCATTGTCCGCCGAGCCGGAGTCGTCGTTCGACGATCTCGCGGCCGAGCTGCGGCGGCTGAGCGCGGGCGTGAAGCAAACGCCTTCGGAGAAACTGTTGCGCGAGGGGCGTGACCGGCGTTGAGCAAGTACGTCATCGACGCCAGCGTCGCGATAAAGTGGGTCGTTCAAGAAACCGGCACTGAGCAAGCGCTCACGTTGCGCCGGCGCCGACTGATGGCGCCGGACCTGATTGCCCCGGAGTGGGCCAACATTCTTTGGAAGAAGGTGCGGTTAGCCGAACTCGATGCGGAGCGGGCGCTCTTATCGGCTCGAGTGCTTGAGCGCGCCGAGATCGAGCTACACCCTATGCGATCGTTCCTAGCGGAGGCAACCCAACTCGCCGTCGCGCTCGACCATCCGGCGTACGATTGCACCTATCTTGCGCTCGCGCTGCGCATGGGCGTGCAGTTCGTCACGGCGGACGCGCGGTTCCTTAAACGGGTGCGTGAACGAGCGGACCCACGCCAAGCGGCGGCGGTTCTAAGCCTCTTTGACGTCTCGACCTAGGCGGCGTTCGTCACGCCCTTCTCTTCGAACAGCGTTTGCAATTCGCCAGTCTGAAACATTTCACGGACGATATCGCAGCCGCCGATGAATTCGCCTTTGACGTAGAGCTGCGGGATGGTGGGCCAGTTGGAGAAGTCCTTCACGCCCTGGCGGATGCTTTCGTCGGCGAGCACGTTCACGTCGTGATAGTCGACGCCGATGTGATCGAGGATGCGCACCACCTGCTGTGAGAAACCGCACATTGGCTGCTCGGCGGTGCCTTTCATGAAAAGGACGACCGGATGTTCGGCGACGGTGCGGCGGATGGTTTCTTGGGCGTCAGACATGCGGCTCAGGTAAGGTCAGTTCGCCAGATCGCCAAGTCGCCAGATCGTCGCCAATTCGCCAAATAGCCAGTTCGCCAAATCGCGAAGTCGAATGCCATCTATTTGGCGCTTGTTTCGAGCGCCAGCGCGTGCAGTTCGCCGCCCATCCGGCCTTTCAACGCCGCGTAAACCATCTGGTGTTGCGCTACGCGGCTTTTGCCGGCGAACGCGGCTGACCGGACAGTCGCTTTATAGTGATCGCCATCCCCGGCAAGATCCTTGATTGCGATGTCGGCGTCGGGGAAAGCTTCGCGTAGCAGAGATTCCAGTTCTGCGGCCGACATCGCCATTTTGTGTTCTCCAACCCCAAACTCTGCTGGGAAAAAGGCGCAGAGCTTGCCTAACTCCGCCACAAGTGCCGCGCCAAGTACCGGAACGAATGACGATCACGAAAGTTTTGGTTGCGCTTTACCACGGAGGTCAGGCATCTGGGCCAACGTGGGGGCAGGGCGGCTTCAAGATCGCCCGCTGCGTGGGAGACGTTGACAAGCGCACCTTTTCCGAAAATTTAGGGTGCAGGCGTCAAGCCGTCCGGGGCCGAAGACCGCAATCAAGAATGCGGCGCGCCCGGTTCGGAGTGGTGGGCGGAGGCGTTCGGCAGTCCGGTTGGGAGCTGAAACCTCCAATCGCCATCATGGTTCGACTGGTTAGGCGGCGACGCCGAGAGGGTGCAGCACCTGCCCGCTCAACGTCGCCTCAATGTGCAAGGCAGAGGCAGAAGGGCAGACAATGAGCTTGATTTTCTCGCTGTTCGCGCAGCAAACGACGCCGCCCGCTGGGCAGACGGGCGCAGCCCCCGCTCCTGGCGCGACGCCGCCGCCAGCCGCAGCGCCGGCGCCGTCGGCAAGCGAATTGGCGGCCGCCAAACAACGGAGCGCAGAGGCGGCGGCTGAAGCGGCAGGCCACCAGGAAGTCTCCCTCATGGAGCTCGTGCGCGAACTGAACGCGGTCGAGCTCGGCGTCATGGTGATCCTCGGGCTCTGCGCCATCTACGCTGTCGCGCTGCTGTTCGAGAAAATTTACGTGATGCGCAAGGCGTCGAAGCAGACAAAGGATTTCCTCGCCGCCTTCCGCAAAGCCAATTCCGTCGAGGAAGCGGAAGCCATCGTCCGCAAGCTTCCGAGCTCCGGCATCAAGTCGATGTTCGACGCCGGCATGGCGGAAGTCCGCCGCACGCAGGACCTCGGCCTCTACACCATGCGCGACGCCCGCGATCACACGATGCAGCGTGTGCAGTCCGCAATGCAGACGCGTCAAAACGAGCATCTCGAAGATCTCGGCTCGTCGATGACCTTCCTGGCCTCGATCGGCGCGAACGCGCCCTTTATCGGCCTGTTCGGTACGGTGTGGGGCATCATGGTGGCCTTCGTCGGCATCGCCAAGACGCAGACCACGTCGCTCGCGGTCGTCGCGCCCGGCATCGCCGGCGCTCTGTTGGCGACAGCCGCCGGTCTCGCCGCCGCCATCCCGGCGGTGCTGATCTACAACTTCGCCGCCAAGCAGATCTCCAAGCAGGCTGGAAAACTCGACGACTTCGCCGCCGAGTTCATTGCCCTCGTTTCGCGCGACATGGATCGTCGCGCGGGCTGAGGCATACCCTAGCTTTGGAGGACAACGCCCATGGCGGGTAAAGTCTCAGCGCCCGGTGGCGGTGGCGGCAGAAGAGGCAGTCACGAAGTGACCGCCGACCCGAACGTCATCCCGTTCATCGACGTGATGCTCGTGCTGCTGATCATCTTCATGATCGCGGCGCCGATTTCGAGCGTCGACATCGAGGTCGACATGCCTATCTCGCGCATCGAACCGTCGAAGCGGCCGCCGCGTCCAACCTGGATCTCAGTCACCGAGGGCCCATCGGGTGTCGAAGTTTATGTGATGAACTTCCCTTGCGGGCGTCCTGGCGCGCCAAATCCGTGCTCGCCGAGGCCGGTTTCGATGAATGAACTGGGCCAACTCACCTACGAGGCGGTGAGGGAAAATGACGCTCGCATCGCCAACGACGATTTCGAGATCAAGGACACGCGCATCTACATCCGCGCGGACGCCGGCCTGGAATATCGCAACGTTGTGCGGGTGATGAACCGCCTGCAGGACCGCGGTTTCACCAAGATCGGCTTCGTCGCCGAAGACCGGAGGATGTGAGCCATGGCCGGCAAAGTATCCTCCGGCGGCAAGGGCGGGCCGATGACGGATCCCAACGTGATCCCGTTCATCGACATTCTGCTCGTGCTGCTCATCATCTTTATGGTCACGGCCCCCATTCCGACCGTCGACATCCGCGTCGACTTGCCCCCGCCCAATCCGGTTCCGATCCGTCTGGAGGGCCTCAACCCGACAATCGTCGGGATCCGCGAGACGCCGGCGGGACTTGCCATCTACGTGGACGAGGAAGTCGTGCAGATGTCGAACCTCGGCGCGCGGACGCTTGAGCATGCGCGGCGGAACAATCCGGCGCTCGAGTTCGAAGAACTCTACGCCGAGGCGCGCATCTTCGTGCGCGCCGACCAGAGCACTGCCTATGGCAACGTTGTGAACGTTATGAGCCGGTTGCAGGAGGAAGGCTTCGTTAAAGTCGGAATCTTCGCCGAACTCGCGAGCGAAGGGTAACAGCCATGGTACGCCTTCGTCTTATATCCCTGGTTCTGGCCGCCCTTATCTGCATGGGCATCGCGTACATGGCCTTCACCGGCAAGTTCCGCGCGGTGACGGACATGTTCGAGGACGATGAGGCTGTAAAGGTCGAAATCGAGGAAAAGCAGAAACCGCCGCCGCCGCCTCCGCCGCCGCCGCCGGACAGGCCGCCGCCTCCGCCCCCGCCCGAGCAGCGCGTGCCGCCGCCCGATCTTTCCGCGCCGCCGACGCCGACGCCAATTCCCGTCGCCGTCGACCCGCCTCCGGCGCCGCCCACTCCGGCTGTGCTTACCGGCGTGCGCTGGCTGCGCCAGCCGAACGGCGACGACTATGTGCGGTTCTATCCGCAGCGGGCGATGGAGCGCGACCAGGAGGGATCGGCGACGGTGGAGTGCATCGTCGACGCGAATGGCCGCCTGTCGTGCACCATCATCAGCGAAGACCCCCCAGGCTGGGGTTTCGGCGAAGCGACGCTGCGTATCGCGCGGCAGTTCCAGGTCGCGCCGCAAACTTCGGATGGTCGGCCGACGCAAGGCGGACGCATTCGCCGTACGATCCGCTGGCAGCTGCAATAGAGCAGCGTTTCGCGCATCCGTGATGAGGATCGCGCGCGTGTGAATTGCACACGCGCTGCGTGGGCGCACGCTTCCTCGAAGCCGAGATTACGCTCGGCTGCCGGGAGGAGCACATGGCTTATGCATTGGCGACGCGCGCCGCCTCGCTCTGCGCATCCGGGCTGGCGATGATCGGCCTCGCGACGATTGCGCTGATGGCGACGTACACGATCGAACTGGTCGAACCTGCGACATCGCCCGCGGCGATCGACGTCGTCCGTCCGCCCGAACCGCCGCCGCAAGCGGTAGAGCCGCCGCGGCGCATGCCGGTATCAACCGAAACGATGGATATATCGCTGTTGCCTCAGCCGGATTCGTCTGCGATTGCCGATCCACAGTGGCCCAGTCTTGACTATGCGCCGCCGCCGGGACCGGTCGAGATTACAGCGCCGCACTGGCTGCAGCGTCCTCGCGATTTAAGCCGCTACTATCCGTCTCGTGCGCTGGCGCGCGGCGTTGAGGGCGAGGTGCTGCTCGATTGCCGCGTCTCCACAGGGGGCGCGCTGGACTGCAGCATTATCGCCGAAAGCCCGCAGGGATGGGGCTTTGGCGCGGCGGCCCTGCGGATCTCGCGCGACCATCGGATGGCGCCCGCGACGAGCGCCGGCGCCGTGGTCGAAGGGCGTTACCGGATGCGGGTTCCGTTTGAAATTCCGACCTGACGGAGCTAGGGCACGGCACCCTATTTTGGCCCGGTTTTCTGGGCAGAGGCTCGAAACGAGGGCTAGGAAACATGGTGCGAGGAGTGATGGGCAAGAGCATATTTGTTGGAGCCGCGCTGGTTGCGCTGGCGATCGCCGCGCCGGCGACGGCGCAAACTCAGACCACTCCGGCGGCCCCGGCGCAGACGGCATGCGGCCCCGTGACGCCGCCGCCGACGCTTCTGGATGGCGCGACGGCCACGCGTGAGCAGATGAACGCGTTCAACACCACGTATGCGGCGTGGTTCTCAGCCAATCGCGAAGCATTGTCATGCCGCCGAGCTGAGCTGGAAGCCGGTCAGGCGCGCCTGGAGGCTCTGCGCAACGAGTACAACGCGGGCGCCGACGCCCTGAACGCGACAAACAATGCCTGGCAGGCAGAAGTGACGGAGTTCAATAACCGCACGACGAACCGGCCGAGCACGACCCGGCAAAACTAGCCTTCGCTGCCCGCGGCGTTGAAGCGCCAGAGGGGCGTCATCACCGCCAGCGCGACCGCCGCGCTCGCAAGGCCCACGCCGGGAATGAGCGCGGCGGTGCGCGGGCCAAGTTCGCTGGCGGCAAAGCCGACCAGTGCGGAGCCGATGGGCGCCCCGCCCATGAAGCCCATCGAATAAACTGCAAGAACGCGGCCGAGATATTGCTGGTCGGCGGCGCCTTGCGTGATGGTGCGGCTCATCGAGATCGCAACGCCGGCTGCGAGCCCCCAGATCACCACAATGCCCACGAACCACAGAAACGGCTTGTGGAAGGCGAAGCTGAACAGCGCGGCGGCGCTGATCAGGTGAGAGACAATCAGCGCGCGTCCTGGCCGGTTGAGCGGTTTTAATCGGCTGAGCACGACGGCGGAAACGAACGATGCGCCCCAAAAAGTGGCGAACAACGCGCCCAGGCGCGATTGCGCGTCGCCGCCGTAAGCATCCCTGACGAGGAGCGGGAACAATACCTGGAACGAGCCGATCACGAAAACGCCGACATAGGCCGCCGAGATGAGCATCGGCAGCATGATCGGGTTTCGGAACGAGTAGGTCAGCCCGGCGCCGATGTCGCGCACGGCGCCAGCGATCGTGTGCTCATGTCCGGTGGGCCGCGGCGCTTTCAGAAACAGGGCCACGGCTGCGCCGATGCTCAGTGCGAGCGCCTGCCAGCCGAGCAAGGACGAGAGCGAGGCGCCGGCGAGACCGGCCACAAGAATCCCGGCGATCTGCGCGCCGATTTGCACGGCCGTGGTCGTCGCGGCAGCCGTGGCGATGGGCGTTGCGCGCCCGCGCTCGGCTTCACGGACGATGACCCCGTTCAACGCTGCATCGCGCACCGGCATCATGAACGCTGCACAGGCGCCGACGATGACAGCGTAGGCTATCAGGATGGCATACGTCAGAGCGCCCGCTGCGACGATCACGCTAAGACCGATCGCGGCGAAGGCAAAGCAGACTTGCAGGACAGCCAGTGTTGGCCCCGCCCGCGCGCGTTCGGCGAGCAGGCCTCCAAAAAGGAGGAAACAGAAGAGAGGCGCCGAAAGCGCTGACTGCGCCAGTCCAACGCCGGTCGCCGTCGCCTCCAGTGAGAAGGCGACCAGCGAGGGGAACAGCACAAACTGCATCCCGAACGCGAAGAAGTAGAGAGCGACGAGGACGTAATAGAGGGGCAGCTCGGGAAGCTCCCGGCGCGCGCCGGTCGCGCGGTGGCGGCGTTCGTCCTCCATGCGCAGCCAATTAGGCAGGGCTGGCGATGCCGCGTCTAGACGCCTTGTTTGCGTTGACGGGAGCTTAACGCGGGCCGTGGTCCCGTGGCTGCTGCATGCTGCCTTCGAATCAGCCCCGGTTGGATCGAGCGGACGCGCCAGCGCCGCTCGAATTGAACCAGCCGCATCAGCCACGCGCGCGCACCGCGTTGGTGGAGCGGCTGAGCGACATCGTGGCCTGGCCGGAAAGCCGGATTCCTGCGCACGAGCGCCAGCTGGCTGCGGATGTGCTGGTGGGATTGTTGCGAACCAGCAATATCGAGCTGCGCCGGCGGTGCGCCGCAGGCCTCGTGCGCGTCAACGACGCGCCGAAGACGCTGCTTCGCTATCTCGCGCGCGACGAGATCAGCGTATCGGGCCCGCTGCTGGAGAACGGCGTCGGTTTCGACGATTCCGATCTGATCGCCACGATCCGCGCCGGCGTCGCCGCGCACTGGTTGGCGATAGCGCGGCGGCGGGGCCTTTCAGAACCTGTATCCGATGCGCTGCTAGGGACTGGCGATGTAGCCGTGGTTGAGGCCGTGCTGCGCAACCAGAACGCACGCCTTTCCACGCAAGGGGTCGATCTTGCGGTGTCGCGCTCGCGCGTGGCGCCGGCATTGGCGCAATTTGTGGTTGGCCGCGCGGAATTGCGGCCCGCGCAAGCGTTGATTCTGTTTTGGTGGGCGAACTTTCAGGCGCGCCAGAACATCCTTCGTCGTTTCGCCGTCGATCGCACCGTGCTGCTGCAGGAACTTGGCGATGTGTTCGCGGCGGCTGCCGCAGAGGGTTGGGCGGATGCGGACACGCGCAAGACGCTTCAGGTGATCGAGCGGCGCCAGCGCAATCGGGCGGCGGCGGCGCGTAGTCCGTTCGGGTCGCTGGAAGGCGCCCTCACGACAGCCGCCGAGCAAGGCCTCGACAAATTGCTGGTGAGCGAGATCGCGCATCTTTCCGGCATCAAACCGACCACAGCCAAGCAAATCTTCGCCGACGCAGGCGGAGAAGCCATCGGGGTTTATTGCAAGGCTGTGGGGCTGAAGCGACCGTCGCTGCTGGTCTTGTGGAAAGCGTTGGGACGCCCCGCCGGCGACCCCGACAAGCTCGACAACGCGCTGGGCCGCGCTGTGTATATCTTTGAGTCGCTGGCGACGGCCAAGGCGCAATCGGTGTTGCGCTACTGGAACTGGTCGTTCACGGCCGACGCGATGAATATCGAGCACACGATGCTCGAAGACCCCGACCTTGAGTTGCGGTTGGCGCGACGCAACGCCGCTCTGTTGTTCCACCGCAACGGCTGACCGCTTAGCCGGGCGCGGCTGGCGAATCCGATGTGTGCAGTCTAAGTCTCGGGCTCGCGCACGGCGGCGCGAGGAGGCGCGTCATGCTTCACGCCGCAGCGATGGTCGCTGGCCTTTTTGTCATTGGATTTGTCTTCGCGCAGGGGTGGGCCTCGCGCGACGCCGCTGCGCTTGCGTTAGCGGCGGCGCTTGCAAGCGCTGCGTTAGCGGCGCGGCTCGGCGGCGTGCGCCGAAATCCGTTCTCCAGCGCACCGCAATTTGCCGCGCAGCTGCTTTCCCGAATCGGCGCCGTCATGCGCCGAAGCCTTTCCGTTGTCCGCGCGGCGCTGGCGGCGGACATCGCGCTGAAGCCGGCGCTCGTGCGCGTGCGAAGCGACGGCGCGGACGGCTTTGCGCTTGCGGCGGCTGCCGACGCAATCAGCGCCGCGCCCGGCAGCGTGGTGGTTGAAACCGATCGTGACGGACTGCTCGTTCACGTGATTGACGAAGACGCTGTAAGCGCAGAAGCGCTGGCCGCAACACATCGGCGCGTGGCGCATCGTCTGGAGCGCAGGCGATGATTGCCCCGATCGCGGCCGCAGGCGCCGCCTTCCTCTTACTCCTTAACATGATCCGCATTTTTGCCGGGCCGACGCTCCACGACCGCGCGCTTGCGGTGAATGGGACGCTGACGAAGGCGGTTTTGGTCTGTGCGGCCCTGGCGGTGGCGACAGGGCGTACGGAAACAGCCGATGCAGCGCTAGCGCTTGCGCTGGGCGCGTTCCTGCTCGGCGTCGCGGTGTTGAAGTTTTTCCGCACCGGCACGTTCCAGGCGCCGATGGCGCGCGCGGGAGACGACTGATGTTGCAGCTTGCGCTTTCCCTGCTCGGCGGCTTGCCGATCGTGGCGGGCCTTTCGCTCATGGCTGGCGGCGCGCTGGGCGTGCTGCGTTTCCCCGATTTTTACACCCGTCTGCACGCGGCGCGCGCCGCCGACGGGCCCGGCGCTGCGATCTTCCTGCTTGGACTGGCCATGGCGAGCGGCGAGCTTTCCATCGCCGTGCGCATGCTTCTGCTCGCGGCGCTCGTCATTGCCGCCGGGCCGACGATTTCCAGTCTCATGGCGAACGCCGCGCATGCCGGCGGACTTGCGCCTCTTGCGGGGCATTACCGGGCGCCGCGTCCTGACGCGCGCGAGCGCGCGCCATGATGTCGGAGCTCGCATCGCAAGCGTTGCCCTGGATGGCGGCGGTCATGGGATTGCTTGCGCTGGCCGCGGCGACAGCCGCGCTCGCTGCGCGTTCGTTGTTCGGCATGAGTATGGCTCTGGCGGCGACGAACGCCTGTATGAGCGGCGCTCTGGCCGCGCTCGGTTACGGAGACGGCGCGATGGCGGTTGCTCTATTTGGCGTCGCTCTCGCACCGGTTCTCTTGTTGCCGAGCGCGTTGCTGAGCAGTCGCGCCGTAAAGCCGCGTAGACGCGGCGCGCCGTGGCTAAGTCTGGCCGCGGGCGCCCTTGCCGGCGCGGCGATGCTGTGGACGGCGCCTTCGCTTGACCGGGACGGCGGCGCCGTCGCGGGAGACGGTGAGCCGGGTGCGGCGTTGCCGGCGCTGGTGTTTGTCGCGATCGCCGCGGCGGTGGCTTTGCTCGGTTATGGCGAACGCGGCGTGTTCGGCGGGCGCGGAGGGCGCGACGGTTGAGGGATGGCGCGCACTCGGTGCTGGCTGCGGCGGCGCGCTTCTACACGCCGCTGATCGTGCTGTTCGCCGTGCTGCTGCTGATCGTGCGCGCGCCTGGAACGGGCGTGGGATTCGTTGCTGGCCTTGCTCTCCTGCTGGCGTTGATTGTGCATGCGCTTGTTTTCGGCGTGCGCGCGGCATTGGCGGCGTTGCCGGCGCCGCTGACGCGCGCGATTGCCGCGGCCGCCTTGGCGGCGACGGTCCTGACGACGCTGCCTCTTCCCATCGCGTTTGCCACCGAGCTGCGCGAGGCGGGATTGTTCGCACTGACGGCTGCGGGCGGGGCGCTGGCCATTGCCGCGCTGTTCGGGCGTGCGCCGACCATGCGGGAGCCGGGTCCATGACCGCCCCAGCGCTGTTGGCGGGACTAGTGCTGGCGATTGCATTGATCGCGAGCGGCGCTGTAGGCGCGTTCACGACGGCGAATGCGCTGAAGAAAGTAGGAGCGATCGCGGTTGCGCTGGGGGGCGCTCTGCTGGCGTTGGCGCTGCTGCAGGCGCCGAACCTCGCGCTCATCGCCCTTGTCGCGGTGTCGTTTGCGTACGCGGTCGTTGGCGTCGCGCTCGCGGTTCGGCTGCAAGAGGCGTATGGCGTTATCGAGACCGACGAGATCGACGCGGCCGATGAGCAGGACGAGCCGCGAGGGCCGCGGCCATGACGGGAGCGCTGGCGGCGGACCCTTCGGCGCTGGCGGCGGCCGCGCCTGTTGTGGGAGCTGCACTGGCGCTGCTCATTCCGCATGCGCGCGCAAGTTGGCTGTTTGCATTCGCGGTCATGGCCGCTGCCGCGGTGGTTGCGATCGACGCGGCGGCGCGCGGCGCACTTGTGAGCGCCGGCGGCGCGGCGATGTTCTCGACAGCGCTGGTCGGCTTGTCGGCTGCGCTGTGTTTGTTCGCCGGCGCGGGCCTGGTCCGAGAGTTTCACGCTCCCGCGGCGCCATACGCCGCCGCGCTCGCCTTGTGCTGCGCAGGCGGGTGGATGGCGGCGCTGCTGTCGCGCGACTGGATCGGATTTGCTCTCGCTGTGGAAGTCGCATGGCTCGCCGGGACTGGCGTTGCGGCGCTGGGCGATGCGCGGCGCGGCGCGCTCAACGGCGCCCTGCGCATGCTGACGAGCGGGGGTGTTTCTGCAGCCTTCATGTTTCTGGGCGTGGGCTTAATCGCGCACGCGACGGGCACGCTGGAGATTGCCGCGCTCGCGCACGGCGCCGGCGCCGATGCAAGCATAGCGGGGCTTGTGCTGGTGCTGCTCTCGCTGAGCGTGAAGACGGCGCTGGCCCCGTTGCACAGCTGGGCGGGGGGCGTGATGGGACGAGCGGGCGCCGCCCCGGCGATGCTGCTCGTCGTCGTCGGGACGACCGGCGCGTTGGCGGCGATGGTGCGCATCGGCGCCGCGGCAGCGTCGGCGCCGCACCTGGCCGGCGCGGTGGAAGCGGCGATCGCGGCGCTGGGCGCCACGAGCGTTGCGATCTGCTCGGTCCAGGCGATGGGCGCATCCGACCTCAGGCGGCTCGCCATCTACGCGTTTGCCTCGCAGGCGGGATGCGTGCTGCTCAGCGTTTCGCTCGGATCGCCCGCGGGATTCGCGGCCGCGCTCGTTCAGACATTTGCGCTGACAGCGGCGATGCTCGCGCTGCTGGGGGCTGCGGCTGCGATGCGCGAGGCGTCCTTCGATGCGCTCGATGGGCTCGGCCGGCGCCATCCTTTGGCCGGCGCCGCAGTGACGGCCGGCGCGCTCAGTCTGATGGGCGCGCCGCTGACGATTGGCTTTCTTGGACGCTGGCGCCTGATCGAAGCCGCGGTGGGCGCGGGTTGGTGGTGGGTTGCAGGCGTTGCGCTTGTGTCCTCGCTCGCCGCAGTGTTCTACGGCGGCAGGCTGATCGAACGCGTGTATTTCCGGCGCGCCGCGGTGGTGGCCGAGCGCGACCGGGATCTTTGGCGCACGTTGACGGCGCCGGTACTGGCGGCGGCCATTGCCGCGATCGGATTGGGGGTCGAGCCCTCAATTCTCTTGCACGCTTCGACCCAGGCGGCAGCGTCCATTTTCGGGACGGCGCCATGAGCGCTCATCTCCTCCTCGCGGCGCTGCTGGCTACGCCGCTCGCGCATGCGGCTGCAGTGTTGGCGTTCGCCCGCCCGCCGGGTCTGCGGGACGTCGTCAATATCGGGTTTGCGCTGGCGGCCGCAGTTCTGGCGATCCTGCTGTTCGATGCAGCGGCGCAGGGAGAAAGCGCGCGCATCGCGCTGGCGCGGCCTCTGCCCAACGTGCAGCTCGGCTTCGTTATCGAGCCGCTTGGCGCGTTGGCTGCGGTCGTCGTCGCTGGACTTGGATTTCTGCATTCGGTGCATGCGGCCGGAATCGTGCGCGCCGCCGAGGAGAAGGCGCCGGCGCGGCTTATGGCGTTCACGGCGCTCTGCGTGGGCGGCGCGCTGGCGGTGGCGTTTTCGGCCAACCTGTTCAGCCTGTTCATTTCCTATCAGGCGCTGATTCTCGCGGCCTTTCCGCTTGTGGCCCATCGCGGCGATGACGAGGCGCGCGCGGCCGGGCGCACTTTTCTCGGCACGCTGCTCGCTGCTTCCATCATCTTGCTGCTGCCGGCGATGGTCGGCGTCTATGCGCTCTCGGGCGCGCTCGATTTCCAGCCGGGCGGGGTGCTGGCGGGGCAGGTGGGCCCGATCGGCGCCAACGTGCTGCTCGTGCTGTTCGTGTTCGGCCTGGCGATGACGGCGATGCCGCCAATGCACAACTGGCTGACCGGGACAACGACCGCGCCATATCCGGCTTTAGTCACGGTGCAGGCGCTCGCGGTGCTGCCCTCGGGAGGCGTCGCGCTGCTGAAGGTGCTGGCGTATGTGTTCGGACCGGTTTTGACGCTGGCGCGCGTTTCGGCGCTCGGCTTGCTGGCGCTTGCATGCATTGGCATGTGCGTGGCGGCGCTGATTGCGCTGTCTCGTCAGGATATGCGCGAGCGACTGGCCTATTCGTGCATGGCGCAGGCGCTGGCCGTCGTTATTGGCGGGCTGCTTGCGCTGCCTGCGGGTCTGTTCGCATCGGTGCTGCAGATCGTGGCGACGTCCTGCGCGGCGACGACGCTGCTGATGGCGGCGGGCACGGTCAACGCGATCGCCGCACGGAGCAATGCGTCGGAATTCGGCGGACTGGGGCGGGTGATGCCGTGGACGTTCGCGGGCTTTGCCATCGCTTCGGCAAGCATGATCGGCATGCCGCCGTTCGCAGGCGCATGGTCGCGCCTTTGGCTGATCACAGCCTCCGCCAGTTCGCAACTGCAGTGGGCTGGCGCGGCCGTCGGCCTGGCGGCGGTGCTGACCTTCGCGCACCTGGGGCCGCTCGCGGCCAACGCCTTCGCCGATCGCGCGCCGGCGGATGCCTTCAAGCGGCCGGACGGCGCATCCATCCTGCTCGTCGCGCCCGTCATCCTCAGCGCGGCTGCGACGCTCGCGCTGCTGGCGCTCGCCGATCCGCTCGCTTCGTTTCTCTCGCCGGTGTGGACGCCGCCATGAAACCAGAGCCTCCGAGAAGCCGGGGCATCGCCGGCGTATTGTTCGTCGTATTCGCAGCGGTGGCGACGGCAGGCCTGGCGATCGACTTGCTGGTGTTGGCGCCGACACGGTTCAACCTGTTCGCGGTGAATGGCGGGCGGGCTATGCTGGGCGCGGGCGTCGCCGCGGTCGCTGCGATCGTTGCGATCGGGTTGCGCTGGGCGCTTGGACGCACACTACAGGACGAAGGAGGCGAGCGTGTTCGAGATCACGCTTAATCCGGGTTTCGTCTGCATCCTCACTGCGCTCGTTGTGCTCGCTACGCCGCGCATGGCGCGCCCCGCGCTCATTACAGCGGCGGCTATCGCCGCGCTTTGGCTAATGCTCGACCGCGAATTCGGCGCAGCGCAGGCTGCGCGGCAGATGGGACTTCCGGTCGTTCTGCTCGAACTCGATGCGCTAAACCGCATCTTCGGCATCGCCATGCTCATGGCGCTGATCATTGTCGGCATTGCGACCGGCGCGCGGCGCAACCGCGCTGAGGACGCCGCTATCCTGCTGCTGGCGGGCGGCGCCGTTTCAGCGCTGTTTGTCGGCGATCTTGTGAGCTTCGTGGCGGCCGCCTCGCTCTCCGGCATCGCCGCGGCCTGGATCGTGTTCGCTTCCCCCTTGCCGAATGCATCGCGCAGCGGAGCGCGCCTGCTGATCTGGTTCGGGCTGGAGGGCTTGCTGTTCCTGGTCGGAGTCGCCTTTCAGCTGGCCGCGACAGCAAGCTCGGACTTCGCGCAGCTCGAGGCAGGGACGATCGGCGGCGCGTTCATACTCGCGGCGCTGCTGTTCAGGGTCGGCGCCCCGCTCGCGCATGTGTGGATCAAGGACGCAATCGCCCATGCTTCGCCGGTGGGCGGCGCGGCGCTGGGCGCGTTCTCGAGCATGCTGGGCGTTTATGCGCTGGCGCGGCTTTACCCGGCAGAGCAGGTGCTCGCGCCCATCGGCATGGCGATGGCCGCGCTCGGCGCCGCGCTCGCGCTGGCGGAAGACGATCTGCGGCGCGCCAGCGCCAGCGGACTCACCGCGCAGACGGGGCTTTGCGTCATGCTGATCGGCATCGGTTCGCCCCTGGCCCTGGCGGCGGCCGAAGGGCACGCGTTCACGCTGATCTTCGCGTTCCTTGCGCTGCACCTAGCGCTGGGCGCCGTGCTCGGCCGGCGCGGCAGCGTGCGCGCCTCCCAATTGGAGGGCGCAGCGCGCTTCATGCCGCTGAGCGCGGCGCTGGTGTTCTTTGCGGGCCTTGCCGCTGCCGGCGCGCCCGGGCTTGCGACCTACGTGACCACCGCCATTGCGCTGGAGGCGGCGGCGCAATGGCTGACGCCAGCGCCGTTTGCGATCGTCGCCGCGCTCGCCGCTGCGCTGCTGATCGCGTTGATGCTGCGCCCAGTGCTGCAGATCTACCGCAGCGGCCCGGGACATGTTGCGCGCAACGAGGCGCCTTTCTCCATGCTGCTGGCGACGGCGATGGCGGCGTTCTTCTGCATTTCGATTGGACTTGCCCCGGGCTGGCTGTTTGGCCTGCTGCCCACAGAACTCGCATTTCAGCCCTACGAAATCGAACGCGTTGCACCCCACCTCGAATTGCTCGGCATGGCGGGCGTAGTGTTTCTCGCGCTGCGGAGCGTGCGGCTTACGGCGCGGGAGCGCGCGTTGCGCATTCTGGATGTCGACGCAATCTATCGCGGGCCCGCCGCTGACGCCGGACGATGGCTGGGCGTCGTGCTGCTGCGCTTTTATGGGGCGTGGTTGGCGCAGTGGCGGCGCCTTTCCAGCGCCCTCGGCAGGGCGCTGGAAAGAGCCGCCAGCATGTCAGACCGGCCCTACCGGGCGGGGGCTTGGCCCGTGGCGCAGCTGCTGGCCGTTGCGGGGGCGATAGCGATGGCGTTGCTGTGGCAGCGCCTGTGAGCGCCAAGTTCAACCGCGGTTATTACTCAGGCTGGACAAGAGAGTCCGAACAAGTTTGAGGCTAATATTTGAGTCCACGCTAAGGTTGCGTTAGTCTGCATTGGTTCTATTCGCAGGCAACTCTGTTCATTCACAGGCAAGACAGAATGGATCGGAAGCAGGACTTGGTGGAGATGGCCGCCGACATTGTCTCGGCCTACGTTTCCGCTAATCCGGTCGCCGCGCAGGACATTCCAGGGCTAATCCGAACTGTGCATTCGGCGCTCAGCGAGGTCGCGGGAGGCGCCCCAGTGCAGACGGGCGTCAGCCGCGAACCTGCGGTGCCGGTCAAGAAATCGGTTACGGCCGACTACATCATCTGTCTGGAAGACGGAAAGAAATTCAAATCGTTAAAGCGGCACCTGCGCACGCGCTACGGCATGACCCCTGAGGAGTACCGCGCGAAGTGGGGATTGCCGCACGACTATCCCATGGTCGCGCCTAACTACGCCAAGGAAAGATCCAATCTGGCCAAGCGCATGGGTTTGGGTCACACGCGGGTTGAAGGAAAAAAATCCTAGGAACTCTATCCTACACCTCTGAGGAGCGATTAAGATCGCTCTGGGCCGGCATGGGGGCGGGCCGTTGGAGGTGAGGTTTCATGGACGTTGTGGAGACGTTGAGGCGCGACCGTACCGCGGCGCGGCTTGCCGCGGACGTGGCGAGTTACGCGCTGAAGGTGCCGGTTGAGGAAATACTGGAGCGCCGGCGCGGCACGAACGCGGCGGCGTTCGCGCGGCAAGTCGCCGTCTATCTCTGCCATGTCGGATTCGAGTTGAGCCTGGCGCGCATCGCCGCCGCATTCGGACGCGACCGCTCGACTGTTGCGCACGCCTGCCACGCCATCGAGGACCGCCGAGACGAGCCGCAGTTCGATCTATGGATCGCAGGTCTCGAGAACATGCTCCGTGCGGCGCCGCCGTTCGAGCATGTCGCGCCGGAGGCTGGCCTATGAGTGCGCGCTCGGTAAGCCGCGCACTCGCGCGGCTGGCGGCGCCGGGCGCCGTGCTGGCGCTCGACCGCAGCGGCAAGGGGTTCGGCGTGTTTCCAGGCGGCGATCGCCGCCGCCGCCCAGTGATCAGACTTAACGACGCTGAAGTGCGCGAGTTGGTGTCGTGCGGCGCGCTTTGCGCCGATGAGAAGGGCGCGTATGTGCTGAGCGAAGCGGGCCATGCACGCGTTGCGCGCGAGGCGGCGGCGCCTGCCGAGGCGTTCGCCGCGCAACATGGCTGCATCGTCGATCGCGCAATTGTCGATGCCGACGGGGACGTGCGTGCAGCGCGCGGCTACGACGCGGAGCGGGCGTTGCGCCGTCTGTCTGCGTTGCGCGATGGCGCAGGCCGCCCCTGGCTGGATGGAGCGGAGCTGGCTGCAGCGGCGCGTCTCAAAGCCGATTGGGAGCGCGGCGAGATCGGGCTAGTGCGCGGTTCGGACTGGCGCGCGCCGCCGAAGGGTTCGAGCCCACGCGGCGCCGATGCGCAGCAAGCGGCGATGGCGGCGCGCTGCGACGCGCGCCGGCGCGCGAGCGATGCGCTGGCGGCGCTGGCATCGCCGCTGCGCGCCGTTGTCGAGCGCGTGCTGCTGCGTGAGGAGGGACTGGAAGCGCTGGAGCGTGCCGAGGCGTGGCCGGCTCGATCCGGGAAGTTGGCGCTTAAGCTCGCGCTGGCGCAACTGGCGGAGAATTACGGCGGGTGGGGTGCTTGATCCCCTCCAGCCTCCCCCTTTCAGGAGGAGGAGGCGCGCGCTTCGGCTTGGATGCGGCTCATCATAGAGAAGAGGCCGTTGGAGCGCTGCTGGGTCAGCGCATCCTTGAGGCCGAGGCGGCTGAAGAGCGCGTGTGGGTCGACCGCGAGAATTTCTTCAGGCGTGCGGCCGGAGAAGATGCGCAGCAGCATTGCGATTTCGCCGCGCACCAGGTGCGCGTCGGAATCGCCGCGGAAATAGAGCTTTTCCGGCGCTTCGGGCCGACGCTCGGAGACGAGCCAGACCTGGCTTGCGCAACCGCGCACCCGCGTCGTTTCGTTGCGTTCTTCGTCGGCCAGCGGTTCGAGCGGGCGGCCGAGTTCGATGACGTGCGCGATGCGCTCCTCCCAATCGGGAAGGAGCGCGAACTCGTCGGCGAGTTCCTGGATGGCTTGTTCCGGGCCGGACATAGCTCGCACATGCGCCCATGCGCGCAAGGGGACAAGCGCTGGGCGTGCAGAACGATCACTGAGGACCGCCGGCATCTTGCCGGCAACAAGGATTCGTCCTGCACGTGCAGGGCGAATCGAGCTCGAGTGTGCCGGCTGGAAGCCGGCGGTCCTCAGTGGCTGATCAATCCCGCCCCGCGCCGCCGCCTGTGATGGGCGTCATCGCGGCAGCGGCGTCAGGCTGCGCCACCGCGCCGATGCACGTGCCGATATCGCGCAGGCCGTGCTGGCCGAGGCAGAACGCATTCTCATAACGGAAGCGCGCGGCGGACATGCATTGGTAAAGCTGCAGCTGCGCCATCTCGAAGCAATCGCGCGAGCGCGGATCGGCGATCAGGCGGCCCACCGCGCTCTGGTGGCTGTCGACCGCATCTAGCGCCTGCAACGCCGCGACGGCGGCCATGCGATCGAGCGCTTCTCCACGCGTGAGGTTGACGCGGAACTGGGTGGCCGGCGCGGCGACCTCAACCACGTCCGACCCGCCGCGCACAGCGTCCCAGAAGCGGCGTCCGCCATACGCCGTCGGATCGCTCGCCGGCGACAGCGTCAGCGGCGCGACCTGCAGACGCGGCGTAACTTCGGATGGGACAGCCGAGGCGGGCGCGCCCTCGCGGCCGAGCGCGCGAATGCGCTGCACGCGCGCCTGCTGCTGCGGCGCGACGGCGTTCGCCCAGCGCTGGCGCTGCAGCGAATAGGCGAGTTCCTGGTAGCGGTCGGCGACGGCGATGATGCGGGCCGCGTCCGCGTTGGCCGAGCTGAGCAACAGGCGCGTGGCCTCCTGACCCCCGCGCAGGCCGCGCGCATAAGACGGATCGACCGTGACCGCCCAGATCACGGCGTCGCGTCCGTAATAATTGGCTGCGTCGCGCACGCCCTGCACGAAGGCCGGCGACTGGGCGGCGATGTTGGAGCCGTACGCAATCCAGCCGCGCGTCAGCTGATCGCGGTTGTGGCGGGCCACCGTGTCGAGCGCAGTCTCCAATTCCTGGGCGGTGCGCACGCTGCCGGAACGCAGATTGGAGACGTCGCTGTGGTATGCGGCGTAGGCGGCGATCGCGGTCTGCAAGTCCCCCCCGGCGGCGGCGGCGGCGTCCGGCGCGGTTTGAGCGTTGGCGACGCCGAACAAGGCGACCGCCGCGGTGGTGGTCCAGACCGCAAGGCTACGCATCGGCTCTACTCCCTGATCCTTGAATGGCGAGTCCGCTTCCGACGAAGACTCAGAGGCGGCATCGTCCCCCGCAGCACGTTAAGAAGTCTTTTACTCGCGGGCCCGCTTTCAGTGTCAACACAAAGGGCAGTAACGCGCCGTGCAAATGCAGCGCCACGTGCGTTTGCGTTAACGTTGGCGTGCTGGCTTTGGCTGCTGGCTGTGGCGGCAGCTGGGGTGCTGGCGTGGCTGAATGGAGGCGAGCGCAGCGCCGTGGCGGGCGCCAGCGCCCTAGCTATGGGCCCAGCGCTCGCCGGTTTCATCCTGGCTCCACAACTTGGGCGCAAGGCGGTCGACCTTGGCTGGCTGACGGCGTGGGTGTTCGCGGCGGTTGGACTGGTCGCGGGTTCCGGGGGCGCGCTTTCGCCACTCGCGTCGCTGTTCGTGGTTCCACCGGCGCTTGCGCTGGCGCTGGGCCGGCGCTGGGTGCCCGAGGCGGGGGCGGCGGGCGTCATGGGTTATGCGGGCGCCGCCGTGCTGGCGCTCGGCGTGCCGGATTTGGGGGTCGAGCCGTTTCCGCAACTCATGAGCGTGGCGGCGCTGGCGCTGGCGGCCGGACTGATGGCGGTGGGCCAAAGCGGCGGCGGACGCGATGCGGCGATGAGCCGGCGGATCGCCGAGGTCTCGCACGAACTGCGCACGCCGCTGACGCATATTCTGGGCTTTTCGGAAATGATCGAGCGCCAGCTCTTCGGCGAGATCGGCGCGCGCTATGTGGAGTACGCGGGCCTGATCCGGCGCAGCGGAGCACACCTGCTTGGGCTGGTGAACGATCTCCTGGATCTCTCCAAGATCGAAGCCGGGCGTTACGATCTCGCGCTCGAAGAGTTCGATATCGGCGCTGTTGTCGAAGAGGTGGTGCGCCTGTCGCTCGATGCAGCGGAGAAGAAGCAGATTGCGCTCGGCATGGTGACGCCGCAGCCGCCGCTCGCGGTGCGCGCGGACGAACGCGCGGTGAAGCGCATGCTCATCAACACGGTCGGCAACGCGCTGAAGTTCACGCCGGAAGGCGGGCGTGTGATGGTGATCGCCGAAGCACGCGAGGGCGCGCTGGTGCTGGAGACGATCGATACGGGGCCTGGCATTCCCGAAGCCGAACGCGAAACGCTGGGGCGCGCGTACGAGCGCGGCGCTGGCGGCGCACGCGCCGAGGGGACGGGATTGGGGTTGGCGCTGGTGCGCGCGCTGGCGCGGCTGCATGGCGGGGATTTGAGTTTTCACGATGCGCCGGGCGGGGGCGCGCTGGTGCGGGTGACGTTGCCCGGGCTGGCGCCTGGTCGCGCTCCCTTCGATGGGGAGGGCGGCGCGCGAAGCGCGCGGGAGGGGTGACGCTGCCGGTGCTGGAGCCGCCCTAACTTCCTCTCCTCCCCCTGAAAGGGGGAGGAGCAGTGATGTTCTCCTAGAAGCGGCAGACGTGCGCACGTGGGCGCGCTAGCGCAACGCCACGAAAGCGCGGGCGGCGGCGAGATCGCCGACTTCGACATAAAGGTTTTGCACGCTGCGGCCGGTCTGGATGCGCAGCTCGACGGACTCGCGGGGGTCGAGTTGCAGCAAAGCCGCAAAGGCGTTGTCGGGAAAAGTGAACGCGGCCTGCGAGCGTCCGCCGCTCAGGCGTTCGATGCTGCGCACGGAAGGAATGGTCATGGCCTCGCCCGGCGCGGGCGCGCCGGCGACAATGCCGTAGGCGATCCGTTGCGGCAGAGCGATGTCGCGCGCAGGCGCGCGCGCGGCGTCGCGCAGAATGAGTTGCGCCGACGTGGGCGCGGCTTCGTTGCGCGCGAGCGTGAGGACGAGCGTCAGGCGCTGCGCGGCGCCTTGCTGACGGACGCCGAACACGGCTGCGCGCGGGGTCTCGATGGCCTGGCTTAGGCGCCAGCCCTCGCTTGCGCCGCGGCGCGCGAGCCAGCTGCGCTCCCAACCGGGAAATTCCATGTAACCGGCGGCGAGCCACGGCGCGAACGCGCGGCGCGCGTCGGCGGCGGCCTGCAGCGTGCGCGCATCGGTGCAGGCGCGGCTGGCGGCGGCCTGCACCACCGATTGTTCAAGGCCGCGCACCTGCGCGTTGGTCCAGCCGGCGCGGAGCAGCGCGCCACGGGCCTGCATCGCGCCGACATTGAGCGCTGCGCGGAGATCGGACGTGAGGAGGCCGCAGCGCGTATCCGTCTCGATTAGGCCGCGCCGTTCCACATAGGCCTGGCGCGCATCGGGACCCTCAGTTGCGTGGGCCGCGGTGGCGACGGCGGCAACGACCGCGGCGAGGTAGAGGAGGCGCATGGGCGCGCCAAGGGTTAAACTGGCGGGGTTGCGTTCGGGTGAACGAGGTGTTTGGCGTGGTCGAGTTGAAAACCGAGGTCTGGGCGAGCGCGCTGATCCGGCGCGCTTCGATTGCCGGGGCTTTCGCGGCGGTGGCGCGCAAGGGCGACAGGGACGCGGGCGCCGTGCTGGTGAAGGTGGCGACGCTGGACGGGCGGGCGCGGCTCTATGCGCCGGCGCGGAACGGGGAGGGCGAGCGCATCTGGCTGGACCTTTCAGCCGGGCCGCTGGGCGAGCGGGAGGCGGACGTGGACGCCTACGTCGAAAAACGCGCGCGCACCGATCCGGACCTCTGGGTGATCGAAGTGGAGGACAAGGGCGGGCGGCACTTCCTGTTGGAGCCGGTGGACGCGACCACCAGGGGCTAGGCCGGGTCGCCATCCACTTCCATCCATTTAGTCGGCAGGTTGCGCTGGCCTTCGCACCCCCGTAAACGCGCCCATCCCGATGTCCGCCGACCCCGCCACCGAAGCTGCCCGCCGGCGCACGTTCGCGATCATCTCGCATCCGGACGCTGGGAAAACGACGCTGACAGAGTCGCTGTTGCTTGCGGGCGGGGCGATCCATTTGGCGGGCGTGGTGGCCGCGCGCGGGCAAGCGCGGCGCACCAAGTCGGACTGGATGAAGATCGAGCGCGAGCGCGGCATCTCCGTGTCCGCCTCGGTGATGACGTTCGAGCATGCGGGACTGGTGTTCAATCTCCTCGACACGCCGGGCCACGAGGATTTTTCCGAAGACACCTATCGCACGCTGACGGCGGCGGATTCTGCGGTGATGGTTTTGGATGCGGCCAAGGGTATCGAGCCGCAGACGCTGAAGCTGTTCGAGGTCTGCCGGCTGCGCGACATTCCCATCACCACGTTCATCAACAAGATGGACCGCGAGGCGCAGGATCCGTTTGCGCTGTTGGACGAGATTCACTCGAAGCTGGCGATGGACACGGCGCCGATGTATTGGCCCGCCGCGTCGGGCCAGCGCTTCCGCGGCATGCTCGATCTCAAGCGCAACGAATTCTTGGCGTATCATCGTCCTGCTGCTGACGACGTGGCGCTCAGGCCTGCCGAGCGCATGGGCGTGCAGAGCGCGCCGTTCCTGGCGGCGCTGCCCGATGTCGAGCGCGCCGAGCTCTTGGAAACGGCCGAGTTGGCGCGCGAGGGCTTTCCGAAATTCGATCTGCAGTCCTTTCGCGAGGGGCATTTGACGCCAGTCTATTTCGGTACGGCGCTGCGCCGCTTCGGCGTGCTTGAATTGCTGGCCGGCTTGGCGGCGCATGCGCCGTGCGCGGAAGCGCAGAAGGCGTTTGTCAAAGGCGTAGAAACGGACGTCGATCCGGGGGGCGGCGAAGTCAGCGGCTTCGTGTTCAAGATCCAGGCCAACATGGATCCCAAGCATCGCGATCGCGTCGGCTTCTTCCGCATCTGCTCGGGGCGCTTCCAGCGCGGCATGACGCTGAAGAGCGCGGCGGGCAAGGGCTTCAACGTGCACAATCCGCTGATGTTCATGGCCCAGGAGCGCGAGATCGCGGACGAAGCGTTTCCGGGCGACGTGATCGGCATTCCCAGTCACGGCGGCTTGCGCGTGGGGGACTCGCTGTCGGAAAGCGGCGATGTGGTCTTCTCCGGGATCCCGAATTTCGCGCCGGAGATATTGAAGCGCGTGCGCGTGAAGGATCCGCTGAAGCAGAAGCATTTGCGCAAGGCGCTGGAGTCGCTGGGCGAAGAGGGCGTGACGCAGGTGTTCAAGCCGGTGAGCGGGGGCGATCTGGTGGTGGGCGCGGTGGGCGCGCTGCAATTCGACGTGCTCGACGAGCGGATGAAGGCCGAATACGGGCTCGATGTGATTTTCGAGACCTCGCCCTACCAGGCCGCGCGCTGGGTCAGCGCGGAGAGCCGCGCCGATCTCGAAGCGTTTGTCGAAAGGCAAAGCGCGCAGATGGCCGAGGATGTGGACGGGGCCCCGGTGTTTCTGGGCAAGAGCGCCTGGGAGATCGGCTACGTTCAGGAGAAGAACCCGCGCGTGCGCTTTTCGGCGGCGAAGGAGCGGGCGGGGTAGGGGACTGGCCGAAAAATCGGCCAGAGGATCGGCCAAAGTCTGCCGTGGATTACATAAATCCATTGTTTATCAATGTATTTCAGCGTATGGAAATCGGCCAATGGCCGACATCGAAGCCGTCGACCGTATCGAGCCGGCGCGCCTGGAGGCGCCGACGGCGGGGATCGCAGATGCCGTGGCCGAACTGACGGCTGCGACAGCGCGCTTAGGATATTCGCTGCATCCGAGGACGGCGGCCAATCTCGCGGACTTGGTCCGCATCATGAATACCTATTACAGCAACCTGATCGAGGGCCATAACACGCGCCCACGCGACATTGAGCGGGCGCTTGCCGGCGAGTTCGATGGCGACGAGCAGCGGCGCAATTTGCAACTGGAGGCGGCGGCGCACGTTCGCGTGCAGGCCGAGATCGACCGCATGGCGGCCGCGAACGAATTGCCAGAGCCCGCATCCGTTGAGTTCATCCGCTGGGTGCACCGCGAATTTTACCGGGACGCGCCGGACGCTTTGCTGACGGTGAGCGGCGCCGGCAGGTCGTTTGTCATGCGGCCAGGCGAATGGCGTTCAGCGCCGGAGCACGACGTCGCAGTTGGTCGTCACCTTCCGCCATCGAGCGACCGCGTGGCGGACTTCATGGCGCATTTCGAGCGCCGCTTTCGATTCGATCGGCTGGGGACGTCGGCGCAAGTGATGGCAATCGCCGCCGCGCATCACCGCCTTAACTACATTCATCCTTTCCCGGATGGGAACGGCCGCGTCAGCAGATTGATGAGTCATGCGATGGCGCACAAAGCCGGCGTCGGGGCGCACGGCTTGTGGTCGGTATCGCGCGGGCTGGCGCGCGGACTTGAGAGCCGCACCGAATACAAACGTATGATGGATCACGCCGACATGCCCCGGCAAGGCGATCTGGATGGACGCGGCAATCTCTCGGAGCGGGCACTGAGCGAGTTTGTAAACTGGTTCCTGCGCGTCTGCGTCGATCAGGCTAATTTCATGACGCAGCTGTTCGAGCTGAACACGCTCTCGACACGGCTCCATATTTTCGTTGAGCGAAACGGGCTCAAGCCCGAGGCCGCGCGGCTGCTCGACGAGGCGCTCGTGCGCGGCGAGATCGAACGCGGTGAAGCCGAGCGGATCACGGGCCTGCCCGAGCGTAGCGCGCGCCGCGTCCTTAACGATCTTGTGCAGGCCGGGGTGCTCGGGTCGGACACGCCGAAAGGGCGGGTCTCATTTCGGTTTCCGGCGAGCGCGCTGGAGACGCTTTTCCCGCGACTTTATCCGGAAACTTAGCGCCTCAAGCCGCCGCCTTGCGCACTTTGAAAAAGCGGACGGCGCGTTGGGCGGCTTCAACGGGGACGTTGTTGTACATGCGGCCGAATTCTTCGGCGCGGGTCATGGCTTCTTCGCCGCCGCACGTGAGTACGGCGAGGGTGACGAAAAGCGGGCGCTCGATCTGTGCGGCGCGGCAAAGCATGGCGAGCGCGTCGACGTCCTGGCGCTCGAGCATGCCGGCGACGGTTTCGGGATCGACGCCGGTGACTTCGGCGAGGCCGTAGAGGAAATGCATCTGCTTGGCTTCGCGGTAAAGCGAGACAAGCATGCGCGCGTTGAGTTCGCCGGCGGCCTTCTTCGATTGAATGAAGGCCATTGCGTTGCGGGCTTCGGCGCTCAGGTCGCCGACCGTGCGCTTCAAGCGCTCGCGCGCCTTGGCGAGCGCGGCGTCGAGCGTGGCGGGGTCGACGGCGGCGTTTTTCTGCATGATCTGCTCGCGCAGGCGCGTCTCGACGACGAAGTACATCTCGTTGAGAAGGTCGAGCGGCAGGTCGCGGCGGGTGACGACGCCCTCGTGCAGCATTGCATTGCGCCGTGCGCGGTCGACGGCGAGCTCCATGCCGGTGCGGGACATTGCGGCGCCTTCGTTGCGCATGAGCGCGTCGAGCGCATGGTCGTCGCCGAACTTCACGATGGCGTCGGAGAGGGCTTCGCTCACCTTTTCGCGCTGGGCGACCGCCTTGATGTGCTGCTGGCTCTTGTAGTTGACGATGTGAACGAGCGTCGCGTCGTCGAGCGCCTTGCTCCGCTGCAGCACCGGGGCGGCGATTTCGAACGCGTGGTTGGCAAGGTCGCGCATGAGGCCCACGGGGGCGTCCTCGGCGTCGGCGAAGCGTTCGGCGAGCTCTGCCAGCACGCTGTCCTGCATTTCGGCGGCGACGAGCTTCAAGACGTCGTCGAACAGCGCGGTCTCGCGTTCGGTGCGCGCATTGGCGGTTTCGAAAAAGAGGTCGGTGACTTCGCGTAACAACTCGCGGCGCTGGGCGCTGTCCGACGTGCGGGCCAACTCGATCAGTTTGCCGAAGCGCGAAGACATGAGAAACCAAACTCCGAGCGAAATAGTACCGAGCGCGCGTTAACAGACTCTGCCTCTGTTACCGTAGCCGAAGCGCGGCCTCATCCGGGCCGCCGAGCAGGACGCTGTCGTCCTCCGGCGCAGCGGCGGCGACGTCCTCATGCTCGGACGCCAGCGAAGCTTCAGGCTGCGGCTCTGTAGCCGACGGGTGATGAACGAAGGGTGTGGCGCGCTGCAAGAATGACGGCGCGCGCGGGGCAAAACCGCTGGCAAGCGCGTCGGCATCGACTGCGGCCGGTACGACGGCGCTGAGCGCGCAAGCATTGTCGCGATACAGGCGCCACGCCATGCAGATGCCGTCATCGGCGCAGGCGCGCGCACAGGCGGCCGCATCGCGCGCGGTTAATGAAGTGTAAGCGTCGTTGCGCGGCGCTTCGCCCGCAATGGCGGCGCCGGCAGCCGTAACCGACATAAGCATGAAGAGGAGTGCACGCATGTGCGCGACACTGAAGCGACTCCGTTAACAGAAGATTCAGTCCTGTGCAGCGAGCGCCTCGCGGCGGAGCTCTATTTCGAGCCATTCGTGCTCGGCGGCGGTCAATTGCTCACGCGCCGCTTCGAGCCCTTTGGCAGCGGCTGCAAAGGCGGCCGGTTCGCGGGCAAACAGGTCAGGTTCGGCGAGACGGGCTTCCAGCGCCGCGATCTCTTCGTGGAGCCGCGGCAGCAAGGCTTCGAGTTCGGCGGCGCGGCGCTCATCCTTGTAGCTGAGCTTGGCGGGTTTAGCCGGCGCGCGCTCGGCGAACGTCTCGTTTTTGCTCCCCCTCTCACCCCCCGTCCCCCTCTCCGCAAGGGAGAGGGGGAGATCGCGCATGAAACTCCCATATTCGCGCTCGAAGTCCGACCACCCGCCGGGCGTTTCGGCCCAGCGGCCGCGGCCGATGGGACCGACGATTTGCGTGGCGACCCCGTCCAGAAACGCGCGATCGTGGCTGACCACGATCACCGTGCCATCGTACTCGGCGAGCATGGTTTCGAGCGCGTCGAGCGTGTCCATGTCGAGGTCGTTGGTCGGCTCGTCGAGCACGAGGAGGTTGGCGGGCTTTGCCAGCGCGACCGCTAACGCCAGACGGTTGCGTTCGCCGCCCGAGAGCGCGCTGACCGGCTGGCGCAATTGCTGCGGCGAAAACAGAAAATCGGCGGCATAGGCGGCGATGTGGCGCGGGCGGCCGCGCACAACAATCTGGTCGCCGCCGAGCGGGGCGAGCGCGCTCCACAGCGTCATGCGGTCGTCGAGGATGGCGCGCGACTGGTCGACGTAGGCGATCTCCAGATTCTGCGCGAGGCGGACTTCGCCTGCGTCGGGCGCGCGCTGTCTCAAAAGAATTTCAAGCAACGTCGTTTTGCCCGCGCCGTTCGGGCCGACGATGCCAAGCCGGTCGCCGCGCACGATGCGCAGGGAGAAGTCGGCGATGAGCGGCGCTTCGCCGTAGCTTTTCGAAATGCGCTTCGCGTCGATGACGAGTCTGGAGGAATCCGCGCCCTTGTCGGCCTCGAGCGCCGCCCTTGGCGCCGCGGCGAGGCGTTTGCGTTCGCGCCGTTCAGCACGCAGCGCTTCCAGACGGCGCCGGCGGCCCTCGTTGCGCGAGCGACGCGCCGTGACGCCGCGGCGCAGCCAGTGCTCTTCGGCCTTGAGATGCGTTTCCAGCCGCGCTGCGGCGCGCGCTTCTTCCGCTTCGATGCGCTCTGCCCAGTCGTTGAAGGCGGGAAAGCCCTCGTCGAGCTTGATGACTTTGCGCTGCCGCAGCCAGAGCGTCGCCGTGGTGACGCGTTCGAGAAAGCGCCGGTCGTGGCTGACGATGAGACACGCGCCTTTGAAGGCGGCGATGCGCCGCTCCAGCGCCTCGATGGCGGCAATGTCGAGATGGTTGGTGGGCTCGTCGAGAAGAAGGATGTCTGCACCGGCCGCGAGCGCGCGGGCGAGCGAGGCGCGGCGTGTTTCGCCGCCGGAGAGCGCGGTGGTGGGATGTTGCGGATTGAGACCGAAGGCTTGCAACTCAGCCTCGGCTGCGTGCGGCTGCGCGGGTTGGCTGCCAGGCAGGGAGGTTGTTGTGCCCTGCGCGTAGTCACGCAGCGTTGCAAAGCGCGACAAGTCGGGCTCCTGCTCGCAGAACGCCAGCGTCGCGCCTGAAGCGTAAGCGATCTCGCCGGCGTCCGGTTCGACGAAACCCGCAAGCATGCGGATCAGCGTCGACTTGCCCGCGCCGTTGGCGCCCACCAGCGCGACGCGCTCGCCCTTGTGAAGCACGAACTCAACGCCGTCGAACAAGGGCGCGCCGCCGAGCGATAGGCGAAGGTTCTTGACGTGGGCGAGGGCGGGTCCGCGAGGCATGCGTCTTGTTAGTGAATCAGTCGCCAGAATTGGAGCGCGCGCTTCAGCGCGCCCGGGCGCGTTTAGGAGCGTAAGGCGAGCTGAGCTTCGCGCTCCAACGTTTTACTGGAAAATCTGCTCGATCGCTTCGCCCAGTTCTTCCATCGGGGATTTGCCGAATTCTTCAGCGAGGCCGTCGAAGAAGCTGGCCATTTCCACTTCTTCGGGCGAGCGCACCGGCTGTTCGTAGCCGGGCAGAGGATGGGGCTCCACGCCTTCGTGCGCGACGCGCATGGTATCCGCCCAGATTTGCGCGGGGATGGTGCCGCCGGTGGTTCGGCCCATGGATGTGAAGTCGTCGTGGCCGACCCAGACGCCGCCCGCGAAATCGGCGGAATAGCCAACGAACCAAGCGTCGCGCCAATCCGAGCTGGTGCCGGTCTTGCCAGCGACGTCGCGCTCGCCAAGCCGCGCGCCCGTACCCGTGCCGCGCAGCACCACCGCGCCCATCATGGAGTTCATGCGCTCGACGATGGCCTGGTCGAGCACGCGCGGGCCTTCGTAGGGCGGGCGGACGTACAGTTCCTGCCCCGCCGAGTTGGTGACGCGCTGGACGATATGTGGATCGATGCGGCGTCCGTTGTTCATATAAACGGCGAATGCCGAGGTCATTTCCCAAAGCGTGGTTTCCATCGAGCCCAGCGCGATCGAAGGCGGCACGAATTCGTTGCGGCCGGGCAGGCCGGAGATGCCGAGCCGGCGCGCCACGTCCGCGACGCGGCGAGGTCCGATCTCGGCGCCAACGCTGGCGGCCACGGTGTTGATGGAGAGCGCGAACGCGGTGCGCAGAGTCACCGCGCCGCGGTAGCCGTCGTCGTAATTGCGCGGGCGCCAGTTGCCGATGACCACCGGCTCGTCATAGCGCACGTCTTCGGTGTCGAGCCCCGCTTCGAGCGCAGCAGTATAGACGAAAGTCTTGAAAGTGGAGCCGGGCTGGCGGCGCGCTTGCGTGACGCGATTGAACTGCGAGGCGCTGTAATCGGTGCCGCCCACCAGGGCGCGGATGGCGCCTTGCCTGTCGACGATCATGGCGGCGGCCTGCAGCGGACGGCGGCCGAAGGCGCGGTTGCCGAGACGTCGACGGATGGATTCGGCCGCGGCGCGCTGCACGTCGCGGTCGACTGTCATCTGAATTACGAGATCGGGCGTTTGATCGCCGACGGCTGCGCGGGCCTGCTCTACGGCGAGGTCGAACGCATAGCCCATTGAACGTTCCACGCGCGGGCGATCGACGACGCGGATCACTTCGGCGCGCGCTTCGTCGCGCTGCTCCGGCGTGATGAAGCCGGCTTCCACCATCGCATCCAGCACCACATGCTGGCGCATGGTGGCGCGCTCCATGTTCTCGGTCGGCGCCGAACGCGAGGGCGCCTTGGGAAGACCGGCGAGCATCGCAGCTTCCGCGAGCGTCAGCTCGGATGCGGACTTGCCGAAGAAACGACGCGCGGCGGCGTCGACGCCGTAGGCCTGATCGCCGAGATAGACGCGGTTGAGATAAAGCTCGAGAATTTCGTCCTTGCTGAGCCGGCGCTCGATGCGCGAAGCGAGCACCATCTCGCGCAGCTTGCGATTGATCGTCTGCGAAGGCGTAAGGAAGAGATTGCGCGCGAGCTGCTGGGTGATGGTCGAGCCGCCCTGCACGGTCTCGCCGGCGCGCAGATTGGCGAGGATGGCGCGCAGCACCGCCATGCGGTCGACGCCCTCATGCTGGTAAAAGCGGCGGTCTTCGATCGCAAGAAACGCCTGCGGTAGATAATCCGGCATGTCGGCGAGCGACACGCGCTGGCCGTAATACGGACCGCGGACGCCGAGTTCGCGTCCCTCGTGATCGATGAAGCGCACCGATTCCTGGCGATTGAGCGCCCACAGCGCTTCCGCGTCCGGCACGCGCGGCAGGCCCCAGTAAATCCACAGCCACAGCGCGAGCACGCCGACGAGCACGGCGCCAGCTGTCGCGCTGGCGACCGTGCGCCACGTGACGCGGCGCTCGGCCAGCATTTGGTTGAACTGCTGTTGCGCGGCTGCCGCCCGCAGCCTCGCCCAATCGATGCTGCGACGAAAATCAGGGCCGTCGTTACGCAAAAAGGATCTCCGCAGGGGGTGTGTCTTAGAGGTATGGCCGAATTCTGGCCAGGAAAACGCGGATAGAGCCCCTCTGTATCCATGCGTTTTCCGACCTAATGCTCGGATTCGTCGAGGTTTTGAAAAAATCAATCCGACCGAGCCGGTTTGGGCTTAGGCTTCAGGCATTCTCGAAATGTTGGGTTGTGAGGGACCGACCATGAACAGCGGGGCGGCGCTGCGGCGCCTTCTGGACGAGGCCCACGGGGCGCTGGGCGGGGGCGACGCCGCCGACGCCGAGCGGCGCGCGAAGGCGGTGAGCGCGCTCATCCGGGCCGAGCGCGATCTGGCTGAGTTCGTCGCCAGCCAACCGTCCGATACGGAAGCCGATGTCGAAGCTCAATGCGCCGAACTCGTTGATCGGATCACTCGCCTCGTCGAGGCGGACCGCGCTGGACTACCTGATGAAGTCCTTGAGCGCATTGCAGCTGGAGCTGCTGGGCCGTGAGTGGGTCTTTTGGGGACGCCAGGAGCAAAAGAGCCCATGCGGCGACTGGCGCGCCTGGCTGTTCATGGGCGGGCGGGGCTCCGGCAAGACTCGAGCGGGCGCGGAATGGGTGGCGGACCTGGCGCGCCGGCGCAAAGCCAGCCGGATCGCGCTGATCGGGCCGACATTTCACGATGTGCGGGAGGTGATGGTGGAGGGCCAGTCCGGCCTGCGCGCGCTTGGGGGCGCGCGGCCGGTCTATGAAGCCAGCCGCAAGCGCCTGGTTTGGGCCAATGGCGTGCAAGCGTTTTGTTTTTCGGCGGAAGATCCTGACAGTCTGCGCGGGCCGCAGTTCGACGCGGCCTGGTGCGACGAGCTTTGCTACTGGGCGCACCCGGAGCGGACGCTGGACACGTTGCAGCACGGGCTGCGCTTGGGCCAGCGTCCGCGCATGATGGTGACGTCGACACCGCGGCCGATTCCTGCGCTGAAGCGCTTGTTGGCCGCGCGCGACACCGTGGTCACTCGGTCGTCCACCTGGGAGAATGCCCATAACGTGGCGCCGGATTTCATTGCAGCGCTGAATGAGCGATGGGCCGGCGATGTGCGCCACCGCCAGGAATTGCTGGGAGAGTTGATCGAAGATCTGGAAGGGGCGCTGTGGCGGCGCTCGGACATCGAAGTCGCGCCGGAATTGCGCGAGGGTCCTTTCGATTGCGTCGTCGTTGCTGTCGATCCGCCGGCGAGCTCAGGGCCGCGTTCGGATGCGTGCGGGATCGTCGCCGCCGCGGCGTGGGGCGAAGGCCAGGCGCGTCAGGCCATCGTTTTGGCCGATGCGAGCGTGCAGGGCGTGCAGGCGCATGTTTGGGCGGCGCGCGCAGCGGAGTTGGCTGCGAACGTCGGCGCCGATCTGATCGTGGCGGAAGCGAACAATGGCGGCGAACTGGTGCGCGCAGTGCTGCGCGCCGCCGCGCCCGACCTCTGTGTGGGATTGGTGCATGCGAGCGTTGGCAAGCGCGCACGCGCTGACCCCATTGCGCTCAGGTATGCGCAAAAGCGCGTCAAGCACGCAGCGGCGTTTGCCGAGCTCGAGGACGAGATGTGTTCTTTCGGCGCCGCGAGTCGTTGCCGATGCTGGTGGAGCACGAACAACGTTTGCTCGCGGGCTTCTGGGATGAAGCGCGAGAGGATGGACGCGGGCTCTGGCTGCGCGGCGAAATCCCGGCCGACCAGCCTGGCGCCGCCCGCGCGCGTCGCATGATCGCGCGCGGGGTCGATGGATTGTCCATCGGCTTCGTGCCGGTTGTGGCGCACGCGCACGGTCGCGGGCGCGTCCTCGTTGAGATCGACCTTCTGGAAGTGTCCATCGTGACGCATCCGATGCAGCCGCTGGCGCGACTTCGGCAGTCGCCAGTCGGCATTCGGCAGTCGGAGACGACTGCCTTTCACCTGCTGCAGACTGCCGCATAACAAGGAGAAGCAATGAAGAAGGAAGTGAAAGCCGCGCCGGCGGACGGCGCGGAAGCGCTAATGCGCGCGTTCGAGGAGTTCAAGGCGGCCAACGACGCGCGGCTTGAAGCCATCGAGAACAAGCGCGCGGATGTGCTGCTGGAAGAGAAGGTGGACCGCATCGACCGCGCGCTCGCCGAGACCAAGTCTCTAGTGGAAAAGGCGGCGCTCGCCGGCCGCAGGCCCGTGCTGGCGGCCGATCCGGCGGTGAGCGAACACAAGTCGGCCTGGTCGGCCTATCTGCGGCGCGGCGATGCGGGGCCTTTGACGCAGTTCGAAACGAAAGCGCTGAGCGTCGGCTCCGATCCGGACGGCGGTTATCTTGCGCCGCCGGAGCTCGACCGGCTGATCGAGTCGCGGCTGAAGCAAGTTTCGCCGATGCGCGCCATCGCCACGGTGCGTACGACCAGCGCGAACGTGTTCAAGAAGCCGATCAGCCTGACGGCGGCGGGCACGGGCTGGGTGGCCGAAACCGGCGCGCGCAACCAGACCTCGACGCCGACGCTGGAGCTGATCGAATTTCCGACCGCCGAACTCTACGCCAATCTGGCGGCGACGCAGACATTGCTGGACGACGCATTCGTCAATCTTGAGGATTGGATCGCCGGGGAAGTGGAAGAAGCCTTCGCCGGCCAGGAGCGCGCGGCGTTCGTCAGCGGCGACGGGAGCAACAAGCCGAAGGGCTTCCTCGCCTACACAATGGCCGCCGAAGCGAGCCACGATTGGGGCGAGATCGGCTATATCGTCACCGGCGCGGCGGGCGCGTTTCCGGCCTCGAACCCGGTCGATAAGCTGATCGATCTCGTCTACACGCCCAAGACGCAATACCGGCAGAACGCGCGCTTCCTGATGAATCGCAAGACGGTATCGGCGGTGCGCAAGCTGAAGGACGACGACGGACATTATGTCTGGGCGCCGGACGAAGCGGGCGGCTCGACGCTCTTGGGCTATCCGATCACTGAGATCGAGGACATGCCCGACATCGCGGCGGACGCGTTCGCCATCGCCTTCGGCGATTTCGCGCGCGGCTATCTCATCGTCGACCGGGCCGGCGTGCGCGTGCTGCGCGATCCGTATTCGGCCAAGCCGTACGTGCTGTTCTACGTCACCAAGCGCGTCGGCGGCGGCGTGCAGAACTTCGACGCGATCAAGCTGCTGAAGTTCGGGACGGCGTAGGCGTTTTGCTCCCCCTCCCCGTGAGGGGAGGGGCAGGGGGCGGGGCGATCCCCGCCCTACGATTCTCTTCGATCGTGACCGCGCGCTCTCAAACGTCGCGCGTCACCCCACCCCCCAACCCCTCCCCTCGCTGGGAGGGGGAGAGGTCCAACATGTCCATTATCACCATCGTGCCGCCGGTCAGTGAGCCCGTCTCGCTGGCGGAGGCGAAGCTTTTCTTGCGCGTCGACCACAGCGCGGAGGACGAGTTCATCCAATTGCTGATCGTCGCCGCGCGTGAAGCGGTGGAGGCCGCGATCGGGCGCGCGCTGATCACGCGGCGCGTGCGCGAAAGCCTCGACATCTGGGTGCGGGAAGCAGCGCAGGGGGCCGTGCTGGGTCTGGGGCCAGTGACGAATGTCGTCGCCGTGCGCCTCTTGGCCGATAACGGCTCGCAAAGCGTGCTGGATCCGGAGCGCTATCGGCTCGACGGCCATCGCGACCGGCCGCGCCTTGTCTTTGCCAGCGGCGTGCCGGCGACGCTGCGGCAAATCGGCGGCATCGAGATCGAATACGAGTGCGGCTTTGCGGAGGAAGCCGGCGAACTGCCAGTCGCGCTTCGGTTGGCTACGCTGCAGATCGTCGCTTCGCTGTATGAGCTGCGCCAAGGCGAAGCGGGCATACCGGAGACGGCGCGGGCGCTCATGCGGCCGTTCGCGCCGGCGCGGCTATGAGCGAAATCATCGGCGCGCTGCGCAACCGCGTGACGCTCGAAGAGCCGGTGCGGATCGCCGACGAAATTGGCGGCGCGGCCATCCTTTGGACCGCGCGCGGCGATGTGTGGGCGGCGGTCCGCGCACGCGGCGCCGGCGAGACGGCGGGGTTCGACACGGCGGTGTCGACCGCGTCCTATGACGTCACCATCAATCGGCGCGACGACGTGCGCGCGGGCTGGCGCATCAGATGGGGCGCGCGCCGCTTGCGCATCTTCGGCGTCAGCGACGAGGGCGCGCCGCGCATCCAGCTCCATTGCGAGGAGGAGCGGCCATGAGCCCCGAACGCGCGCTGATCGCGGCGATGCGCGAGGCGTTGCTGGCGGACGCTGGCGTGCAGGCGCTGGTGGCGGAACGCGTTTATGACGATCCGCCACAGGACGTTGTGTTTCCGTACGTCACGCTCGGGCGCGTTGAAAGCCGGCCGGCGGACGCGGCGTCGCGCGATGCGCTCGAGCATGCCGTCACGCTACACGCCTGGTCGCAATATGGAGGCCGCGCCGAGACGCTGGACATTATCTCGGCCCTGCGCGCCGCGCTCCACAACGCGCCGCTTGAGGTTGAGGGGCATAGGCTTGTTTTGCTGCTCGCCACGTTCGCGGATGTGTTTCGCTCCGGCGACGGACGGACGACGCACGGCGTGCTGCGGCTGCGCGCGATTACCGAACTCGAATAGGAGAACTCATGTCAGGCCAAAAGGGGCGCGATGTCCTCATCAAGATCGGCGACGGTGGCGCGCCGGAAGCGTTCGTCACCGTCGCCGGCATTCGCGCCAAGACGATTTCGCTCAATGCGCGCACGGTGGACGGCACGTCCGGCGAAAGTCCGGATGCGTGGCGCGAGCTGATCGCCGGCGCGGGTGTGAAGTCCGCCAGCGTATCGGGCGCGGGCGTGTTCAAGGACGCGGCCTCCGATGCGCTGATCCAACAGGCGTTCTTCACACAGGCGGCGAAGACCTTTCAGCTGATCATTCCCGATTTCGGCGCGCTGCAGGGACCGTTCCTGGTCGAGGCGCTGGATTATTCCGGCGACCATGACGGCGAGGCCGCGTTCGCGATCACGCTGGCGTCCGCGGGGGCGCTCACATTCGAGGCGCTGTGATGCGCGAACTCGTGAACAAGGCGCGCGGCGAAGTGCTGCTGGAGATCGATGGCCGCCCGCGCCGGCTGTGCGTCACGCTCGGCGCGCTGGCGGAGCTGGAGGCCGCGTTCGATGCCGCATCGCTGGCTGAGCTGGGCGAGCGGCTGGTGCAGCTGACGGCATCCGACCTCATCACGGTGCTCGCCGCGCTCACCGCCGGCGGCGGCGCGGCGATGAGCACGGCGGAGCTGGCGGGGGCGCGCATCGATCCCAAAGCGGCGGCTCAGGCCGTTGCCGAAGCCTTTGCGAGCGCCTTCGATGAATGAGCGCACGCCGTGGAGCACGCTGTTGCAGCGCGCGCAAGCATTGTGCTTGGGGCCAGCCGAGTTCTGGCGTCTCAGCGTGCGCGAGTGGCGCGCACTGGTGAAACGTAAGGAGGATTCGCTCTCGCGCGCCGCGCTGGAAGCGATGATGCAGGCTTTTCCGGATAACGAGAGATGATTGACGACAAGGCGGGTTTCGGTCTCGCCGATTTCCAGAGCGAACTGGGCGCCGCTTCGGCGGCGCTGCAGGAGTTCGCGCAAGGCCCGGCGCGGCGCGCGGCCGGCGATATCGGGGCTTCGTTCGAGCGCGCGGGCGCGCGCATCGCACGCGCTATGGGTTCGGCGGCGACGGGCGGCGAGGCCGCGTTCAAGCGCATGGCCAAGGTGATCCTGGAGGAGCTGGCCAAGATCGCGCTGGAGCGCATTTTCACCTCGGGCGGCGGCAAGACGCCATTCTATGGCGCCAAGGCGGCGGGCGGCGCCGTGAATGTCGGCGGCGCCTATCTCGTCGGCGAGCGCGGGCCGGAAGTGTTCGTGCCGCGCCAGGCGGGCGGAATCGCGCAGCCAATGGGCGGCGCGGTTTCGGTGCATTTCCATCTCGGCGCCGGCGCGGATGCGAACGCGATCGCGCGCCATCAGGGGCAGATCGCGGCCGCGGTGGCGCGCGCGGTGGCTTACGGGAGGCGCAATCTGTGAGCGCGTTTCATGAAGTATCGTTGCCCTTTGCGTTTGCGCTCGGCGCGACAGGCGGGCCGGAGCGGCGCGTCGACATCGTCACGCTGGGCTCCGGACGCGAGGCGCGCAACACGCCGTGGGCGCACGGACGGCGGCGCTACGACATCGGCGGCGCCGTGCGCACGCTGGACGAACTGCACGAGCTGATCGCGTTCTTCGAGGCGCGCCGCGGCAAACTGCACGGCTTTCGCTTTCGCGATCCTTTCGATCACAAGAGCTGCGCGCCGTCGGCGGCGCTTGCGCCGGCAGATCAGGCGATCGGCACGGGTGATGGCGCGAAACGTTTCAGCTGGCGAAGGCGTACGGCTCGTATGGGCGGCCGATCGCCAAGCCTGTCGCTGGCAGTGTGCGCGTTGCGGTGAATGGCGTTGAACTTGCGGCGAATGACTTCGCTGTCGATGCGACGACCGGCATTGTCACGCTCGATGCCGCCCCGGCGCCGGACACGTCCGTCACCGCCGGCTTCCTGTTCGACACGCCGGCGCGCTTCGACATCGACCGGCTCGATTTGTCGCTCGACGGCTTCGGCGCCGGGCGCGCGCTAGCTGTGCCGCTGGTGGAAATAATTGTGTGAACCACGACTCCCCTCCCCGCGAGGGGAGGGAGGAGAAACATGCGAAACATCCCCTCAGAACTCCAGTCCCGCCTCGCTTCGGGCGTGACGACGCTGTGCCGTGTGTGGCGCATTACGCGCCGGGACGGGGCGGTGTTCGCGTTCACCGATCACGATCGGCCGCTGCCGTTCGATGCGCTCACCTGCGAGCCCATGACAAGTGTAAGGGCCGGCGCGCTGGAGAAGAGCATTGGGCTCGGCATCGATACCGCGAGCATTTCGGGCGCGCTGAACTCGGAGGCGATCACCGAAGACGATCTCGCGCGCGGGCTTTGGGATGGCGCGCGCGTCGATCTTTATCGCGTGGATTGGAACGACCCTTCGCTGCGCGTGCATCTGTTCGCGGGTCACATCGGCGAAGTGCGGCGCGGCGTCACCGCCTTCGAGGCAGAGGTGCGCGGGTTGCAGGCGGCGCTGAACGTGCCGGTGGGCCGCGTGTTCTCGCGCTACTGCGACGCCGACCTCGGCGATGCGCGCTGCGGCAAGGATATTGAGAACGCGATGTTCCGCGGCGAGGGCATTGTGACCGAAGTGTTGGGCTCGGCCGCCTTTCGCGCCGACGGTCTGGAGGCTCACACCGAAGGCTGGTTCGCGCGCGGGCGGCTGGTATGGAGCGCGGGCGGCGAGAGCGAGGTGGCGGCGCATCGCGTCGAAGGCGGCGATGCGGTGCTGGAAGTGCTCGAACCGCCCGGCCCAGTACTCGCCGTCGGCGCGGCGTTCAGCGTGTACGCCGGCTGCGACAAGCGTTTCGAGACGTGCAGTGCCAAATTCGCCAACGCGCTCAATTTTCGCGGCTTCCCGCACATGCCGGGCAACGATGCCATGCAGGCGCGGCCCGTGGCCGGCGAGCCCATGGACGGCAGCTCGCGCAACTCATGATCTCTCGTAGCGCGATCATCGCCGAAGCGCGCGACTGGATCGGCACGGCCTACATGCATCAGGCGAGCGCCAAGGGCGCGGGTTGCGATTGCTTGGGCCTTGTGCGCGGCGTCTGGCGCGCATTGTACGGCGCCGAGCCGGAAGCAACGCCCGCCTATACGCCCGATTGGGCCGAGCGCGAGGGCGTCGAGACGCTGCTCGAGGCAGCGCGTCGGCACATGCGCGAGATCGCACTTGAAGACGCGACGCCGGGCGACGTGCTGCTGTTTCGGATGCATGCGCAAACGCCGGCGAAGCATTGCGCGATTCTGGATTCGCCAGATCGCCAGCTCGCCAGTCGCCAGATCGTTGGTTGTTCCAACTGGCGACTTGGCGATCTGGCGACTGGCGCCTTCATCATCCACGCCTATTGGGGCCGCGCAGTGGTGCGTTCGCGCTTTGCGCCGTGGTGGCGCGCGCGCTGTGCGGCGGCGTTTTCCTTTCCTGACGTGAGTCCATGGCCGAGCTAGGGACGGTCTGAACAAGCCGCAGCGGGGCCGGTTTGCAAGGGATTTGCGTGGGCGAGAGCGGCTTTTGCGGGCGCGCGGCGGGCGCGCGGCGGGCGCCGGCGCCATCGGCGGCGGCCGACGCCTCACG
>Ga0209172_10000761_pt1 | contig 82368 bp, 77 predicted proteins | sample LarsenN4metaG_FD_184113 | JGI IMG/M metagenome (GOLD analysis project Ga0209172, IMG submission 184113) | Hot spring sediment bacterial and archeal communities from British Columbia, Canada, to study Microbial Dark Matter (Phase II) - Larsen... ... | reverse complement strand
TTGGCCGAGCCCGCTCTCTTCGCGGGCCTTCCGCAGGCACATTAGGAACTGCTTGTATTCCGGTTCGTGAAGTGACCTACCCATACGAGGCTTAGTATACATCCCCTATTGGAATATCCCATAATGGGATATTGCTACTTTTCTCCTTGACACCCCCTCACACCATATTCCCTGTCAACCAAAAACCTAATCCAGCATTAAGAGTTCACCACTTCGCCTCCTCTCGGCTCCCTTCTTGCTTCCGAAGAGTTAGAGTCCCCGTAAATGTTTTGCCCTCCCGCCTTTTTCCCATTATACTTAGGCTAAATCCCTGACGGAAATCGCAGGTAGGCATGCCCACTCACATCAATATTTATCCGTATAAAAAGAACCAAACGTGATACAGACCAAATCAGAGAACTGGCGCGATATCGGTTTACTCATCCTCCGCATAGGCGTGGGGGTGATGTTCATGGTGCACGGAGTTCCCAAAATCATGGCCGGCCCGGAACTCTGGGGGAAGCTCGGGGGAGCGATGGGGAACTTTGGCATCCATTTCTGGCCCACGTTTTGGGGTTTCTTGGCTGCTCTCTCCGAGAGTGGCGGAGGCTTTTTGATGATTCTCGGTCTGTTCTTCAGACCAGCGATAGCCTTGATGTTCATTACCATGACGGTGGCCGCAACCCATCACCTCACCGCAGGAGACGGCATTCAGATTGCGTCTCACGCCATCGAAGCCGGAGCCCTGTTTTTGAGTCTGATTTTCATCGGTCCGGGGAAGTACACCCTGATGAGATTGTTCAAGAAATCTGAGTTAGTCTGAGGAGTCTTCATTGGACTCTGACTTTAGAACCATCCTCTGGCAGCAGTGCGGGGCGACGATTGACATGCTCGAAAATGCTCTACTGGCCTGCCCGGAAAAGCTCTGGGGCGACCGAACCAAGAAACCGGAGTTCTGGTATACGGTATATCACACCCTCTTCTGGCTCGACCTTTACTTATCCGACTCGGCGGAGGGATTTGCTCCACCGGCTCCTTTTACACTTGACGAGTTAGATCCAGCGGGGTTGTTACCCGAACGGGTGTACACCAAAGCCGAGCTTCAAGCCTATCTGGAGCATGGCCGCCGGAAGTGCCGGGCAAAAATTGAAGCTCTGACAGACGAAAGGGCTCGTCAACTTTTCCGCGGGTTCGAATCGTTCGGTAGCTTCTGGGTTAGCGTCAGCGTCTTGGAGTTATTCCTGTACAACCTGCGCCATGTCCAGCACCATGCTGCCCAACTGAATCTCATGCTCCGGCAGAGAACTGATTCGGCTCCGGCCTGGGTCGCTAAGACGAAGAAAAAGCTGAGCAGCAATTGAGCGTCTGGGAGTTAGCTGCAGTAATCTTTGAGAATGGCGCGTTCGCCAGCGCGCCCTGAATCGGCTTCATTCGTCCCCACTTTCGGTTGAGCCGCAATAAGTTAGTAAAGCTCTTAAAAGTATCCCCATATTAGCTTCAGGCAGGCCTAAATCGCCCCGGCTTTTTTATTTCCGGCTTAAATTTCACGCTGGCAAGTGTCGATTTATCCCTTAGACCATAAGTGGTGAGCGTAGTCGAACCATAGAAAGTGAGGTAAGAACAAATGCTTCAGAAAGCAGTGGATATGGCAGGCAATGCCGGCTGGGTAAAAAAGATATTAAGAGATAGCATTTATGTCGATGTTTGCGAGGTAGAGAAAACGCTTTCTCACAAGGATATTATCTTAGATGGAATAGATTATACTGTCCGCTGGAGAAGTCAGAATGAGCAGGGCAGGAGAACAAGAAGAACCAATGATCGGATTGTGTTCAATGCCGCACCTAAAATAATGACCAGAAGGAAGGCGAAGAAAAAGTAGGCTTTTTTGTCATAAAACACAAAGCTAAGCAGAGCCCTTTATCAAGACGGGATGGTATTGCTTTTCTCATAGGCATTCCCCTATCACCAACTCCAGTCCAGGCTGCTGCCAACAGCCGGGCTTATACGTCAATTTAGGATTATAGGCTCCGCCAGCGCTCAACCGGAAATACTCAGGTCTTAAAATAATTAAGAGGAACTACCCTTGGGAAATGAGTAGGTAGGGGGGCTAGGGTAAACCTAATCCATTTCTGAGGTAGCTCCTCTTACTAATAAAATAATAGATTAGGTTTAAAAGTCAAGCCCGATTGGTATTATAAAGTTGAAAGTCTCCTGCGGATATATACTTATTTACCTTTTTACTTGACAATTCCTCCGGTCACCTCTCATATTTGGGCTCAGGCTGTGGCAGTCGGTCTTATGAAAAAAGCCTAAATGCAGAATAAATCCAGAGCCCTCACCATAGCTGTACTCCTCCTCTTACCAGCAATTCTTTTGGCACAAGACACTCTCCAATCTCAGACTGTAGCTCCGGCTCCTCCTGCTGAGGTGAAAGCCTTTGACACTCCCAATGACAACGGCCACTCCATTACCATCACCTGGAAACTCTCCGCCGATGATGGCGCCGGTCAGAACAGTGTCACCATGTATGAGATGCTCCGGGCTGAGTCGCCGGATGGAGGATTTATCTCCCGGGGAGTAGTTGCTGCCGGAGTCTCCACCTATGACGACAAAGGGGACAAAGACAAAGCGAGTCAGAATTATTTCCCTTCCGGCAAAAATTTCTACTACAAAGTGCGCGCCAAGGTGGGGGATATTTTTTCCGAATCTGAAGTTGCCGGACCGGCCTCAGCCATAGGGCAGTGGTATCACACTGGCAAGACGATTGTACTGGCCTTTGTGGTCATCTTCATGATATTCGTCTTAATCTTCATCCGCCAGGCGCAAAAGGGTAAAGAGCTTTATGTGCGGCCTATTGGCGGCATCGCGGCAGTGGATGAGGCGATTGGCCGGGCCACGGAAATGGGGAGGCCTATTCTTTACGTCATGGGTCTGGGGGCGCCGAATGACATCGCCTCGATTGCCTCTTACACCATTTTAGCCCGGATTGCCAAGAAAACCGCTGAATATCAGACCCCGATTTTAGTCCCCTGCAATGATCCCATCATGATGTCGATTGCCCAGGAGACGGTGCGCACTTCTTATTTGGATGCTGGCCGGCCGGATACCTACAAAGAGGAGAATATCTTCTTTGTCACCTCCATGCAGTTTGCCTACGTGGCGGCAGTCAATGGCATCATGCTCCGAGAAAAGACCGCTACCAATTTTTACCTTGGAAAATTCTTTGCCGAATCTCTGATTTTAGCTGAAACCGGCTCAGTGGCCGGCTCGATTCAAATCTCCGGCACCGATGAGGTAGCGCAGATTCCCTTCTTCGTTGCCGCAACTGATTATACCCTGATAGGGGAAGAATTGTATGCTGCCTCGGCCTATCTGGGCCGGGAACCTCTGCTTTTAGGCACCCTCAAAGCGCAAGACTGGGCTAAAGGTTTGATTATGGCCCTGCTTCTATTCGGTGCTCTGGCAGCCAGTCTGCACTGGGACTTCTTTGTCAGACTCTTTACGGTGAGATTATGAGGCAGCAGCTGCCTTTAGCCATAATCCTGGTCATCGGGGTCTTCATGGCTTTGCAGTATTTTGTCCCCCATGAAAGCTCTGAATTTGTCTATGAATGGTCTTTGGACTGGGTAATCATCATCGGGGTCTTTGCCATGGCGTTGGGTCTGTGGAGTATGTTCGTGGTTCACTATACCAAGATTCAGAAGAAATCTTCGGGCTGGGGCTTCAGCGTGATCGCCATATTGGGACTGCTTTACATGTTGATTGCGGGAGGCATCTGGGGAATAGAAGAGGGGACCCCTTTCATGGATTTCTTCTGGTACGTCTATACCCCCATTCAGGCCACCATGTTTGCCTTGTTAGCCTTTTACATCGCCTCGGCAGCTTATCGAGCCTTCCGGGTCCGCACCATTCTTTCGACCATACTTCTGGTCGCAGCCCTTCTACTCATGTTCCGCCTGATTCCGATTGGACCTCTGTCCGGGCCGATTCAGGAGCTTGACCGCTGGATTTTAGGAGTTCCCAATTTAGCAGCCAAAAGGGCCATCATCATCGGAGTAGGATTAGGAATCGTGGCGACCGCTGTAAAAGTTGTTTTGGGAATCGAGAGAAGTTATTTAGGGAAAGATTAAAATGGCATTCTACGAAAAATTGATGGGTTTAGACCGGCGCTGGGTCTATTTATGCGTGGGAATTGCGGTCCTGATTCCGTTTTTCATCCCCTTTGACGTACCGGTCTATACGACTCCTGAAGTAAAGGCGGTTTACGACTTCATGGAATCCCTAAAAGAAGGGGATGTTTTATTTTTGGCGATTGACTATGATCCCAACGCCATGGCGGAGCTGCATCCCACTGCCACGGTCATGATGCGGCAAGCCTTCAGCAAGAACGTGAAGCTGGTCATTTCCGCATTGTCACAGAACGGCCCGGGGATGGCAGAACAGTTGATTGCCCAAATCTCCAAAGAGTATGGCAAAAAAAGCGGGGTTGACTACTGCTACTTAGGATATAAACCTTATCCGGGAATCGTCATCCTGGCCATGGGACAGAACTTCCGGATACCATTTCCGTCCGACTACTACGGCGTGCCTCTGGATTCTCTCCCCATGATGAAAAACATCAAGAACTATGACGACGTCAAGGCGGTCATCGATGTCACCGGCACGAATGCGATTGACTACTGGCTGGTGAATGGCAATGCCCGCTACAAGGTCAAATTGGCTGCGGCGGTGACCGGAGTGATGGCCGCAGATTATTATCCCTATCTGCAATCCGGCCAGCTCTTCGGCTTGCTTTCAGGTTTGAAAGGGGCCTCGGAGTATGAAGTGCTGGCTAATCAGAAAGGATTTGCCTTCTCCGGCATGCGAATTCAGACTGTCGCTCACATTGTGGTGACTCTTTTCATTGTGATAGGGAACATAGGCTTTTTCATGGCCAGAGCCGGGAAGAGGAGAAGTTAAGATGCCTCCGATTGGCGACTTACTCTGGACCACTTTAGCAGCCTTTCTGACCTTCTGTATTTTCTCCTTCTTATACAAAGACAATCCCTTTTACAAGTTTGCCGAACATTTAGTGGTAGGGGTTTCAGCCGGGTATTTTGCCATGCTTTTATGGTATGAAGGGCTGATTCCTAAACTGTACGTCCCCATTCTCAAAGAAGGAAAATTATATTACCTGATTCCGGGAATCCTGGGACTTCTGATGTGGACCCGTTTTTCCAGAAAGTGGGCCTGGATTTCCCGCTACCCGATTGCAGTCTATGTCGGCATCGGCACCGGGGTGGCGATACCTTTAGAAATGCAAACCAAGGTGGTCAGGCAGCTCTCTGCCAGCATGACTGCCATCAGCCTTAATAATGCCACCGGAATAAACAACTTGTTGGTGGTAATCGGAGTCTTCTGCGCCTTGGTCTATTTCTTCTTTTCCAAGGAGCATAAAGGGGCTTTTGGCGGGATTGCCAGATTCGGAATCTGGACTCTGATGATTGGGTTCGGGGCCGGATTCGGGCTGACAGTGATGGGGAGAGTCTCCTTGCTGATAGACAGAGTGAAATTCCTGGCGGAGACCTGGTGGCCGATGTTTAAGGCGTTTGTAGGGGCAGTGTTCTAAAATTTGCTGGTTTATTTCCACAAATTGCACTTGATTTCTGTCCCCTGAGTGATTTCTTAATTTCAGAAGAAGTTCATTGAATTCAAGAATGTTTGCGGGCGTAATTCAGCGGTAGAATGCCAGCTTCCCAAGCTGGACGTCGTGGGTTCGAGTCCCATCGCCCGCTATATTAACTGGTTGGGGATTAATTAGATAGAAATGGGGAAGCTGTATTTGTTTCCACCAACCCTAGGAAACGAACGTAGTTATTTATTCAACAGATTCCGGCAATATCGTGCGATTTGCAGAGTATGGATTCTCTCATGCCAAATTGCCCGACGGAGAAGTTTACGCGGCGACCATAGCTCTCCGCTGCAAACTCTAGTCTGGATCTTACCCGCTAAATCGGGCAGATTTCGTAGAGTAAACGCTCTGACCAGCCGCAAGAGTTCAAATAGCTGTTCGGGCCGCTCTGCTCGTGGGAATGCCATCCCCAGACGATCCCAGTACCACCATTCGGCCGTCCCGATGTGCCTCAGGATGCCAGAAATGTTCTTCTGCACTTCACCAGTGATAGTCTGATCCAGCCGTTCTTTCGACAACTCACCTACAGATTCTAAAAGTTCTCCCCTGTTCATATTCAAGACAACCTGGCCATATTGAATATCGCTCTCTATGAGAGGTATCTGATCGTTCAGGAAGAAGGCATTAATCAGATAATCCGGCGGAGTGGAATAAGCCCGAAACTCCTCCTGAATGGATATTCTGAATGGGATACTTGAATCGTAAGTGGAGAATCCGACATTTTTGAGTCTGGCCAGCAGTTCCCTTATAGCGTCAGGTGCAAGCCGAATTGCGTCCTCTCTGGTTGCTCCTCTGGAGTAGCACCCTGGGAATTCGAATACCCAAGCGACCCAATTTCCCGGCTCAATATCCTCAATGCCAAGATGAAATTCCATTTTTTTGTTGATTACAAATTCTTTTTAGACGATTCTTATTAAACGTAAGATAAACTCTTAAATCATTCTAGGAAATATAATTCCCTGAGTTTCCATCTCTTAAACAACTCAGCCTTTGTGGGAAGCTTAAGCGAATATGCCTCAGCGGGATAGAAAATTGTCAAAAATCGCTCTGGCAGATTCTGAATTTGTAAGACAAAATCTAAGGGCGGGAGAGCTGGCCCCTCCACTGTTTCCCTTTTGTTCCTACAAGTAACAGCTCCGGTAGTAAGAGTTTCTTAACCACAAAAAAATAACCAGTCTGTCTAGCGGTGCAGGTTTTCCAATCTAACGAATTTTGCAGTAGAGAACCCTAATCAACCAGAGGGCTTACTACAAATCATTCTTGACAATAACTCAATTTGGGCGATATTAGGTAAAAGACTCGGAGGATTGTGTGAGTGCAAAGAGATGCTATAAGGCCCTAGTAGAGCCCAGGAAACTGCTATTTTGCTTGCTAAGTTACCTGATTCTTACCTTAAGCTTAGCTGAGACGGCCTGGCCGAAAACGAGATCTGTTATACCAAAAGACGATGTAAATAAATATGCTTTTATCCTGTTGCAACCCGGTTCTTCGCTGATAGACACTAAGAACTGGATACAGAATAACGGTGGTAAGGTTACCCTCTTAGCCCAGCCCAACGGCTTAATCGCCTACTGGGACGAGTCTGTCGCCAAAGTGTCAGCCGGGAGTGCCGGAATTCAGAAAGTCTTCTCTGAGGCGATTCCCGCGCTTGAAATCTCCAAGAGACCGCCGGCTGTGTCCGCACTGATGAGATTCTATAATGAATTAGTTACCGGCAGAGTCCAAGATGCCACGAGAAAAAGTTTGGCCGCTCCGCTTGGAGAAGACGCTTATCTTAAGCCGGATGCTTTTCCCTCTCCGGATATTGACTACCAGTCCTTTTTGCAGAACTTAGCCGAAAAGGGGATACAGAACAACAGGTTAAAAAAGCCCTTCTGGAACCAGGAGAAAATGACCGCAGGCGACCTGGGAAATAGCGAAGTAATGATCGGCACCGTGGCGGTCACTTTATTTTTTGTGGAATCCAACGGCACCATCGACCCAAACTCGTACACCTGGACTACTGCTCATCGGGATTCGGTCCTGAATTTAGCCCTGGCCGGTTTGAACTGGTGGGCCACTCAGGCAGTTTCCTATAATCAGTCAGTCTCTTTTATGATTAACTATTATGCCCCCACTGATTCGCGTTGCCAGACCGGTTATGAACCTATCCTGCACTCATCTTCTCAGATTGACCTCTGGATTGACAAAATCATGACTAATTTCGGATATAATTACGGTGATATCTTTACCAAAGTGGCTGCTTTTAACTCCTGGCAGATTGCTACCTATCAAACCGACTGGGCCTATTCTGCATTCGTGGAATACAATCCGTTCCCTGCACCGTCAGCCTTCACAAATGGATACTCAGCTTTTGCTTATTTCGGGGGTCCCTTCACTAATTTACTATTCCGCTCATTTAGCTGGGCCTTTAATCAGGTCTTCCCGCATGAGTCCGGGCATATCTTTTATGCCTGTGACGAATACTATCAACCCGGATACGGCGGATGTACCTCCTGCACTCCCTGCAACAGCCACAGCCACAATACCCCCAACGGCAACTGCGAGTATTGTAATCCGAGCTCGGTGGCCTGTATGATGAGAGGAAATTCCTTCACATTGTGTGCATACACACCCGGACAGATAGGCTGGGGTCTGTACCACGCTGGCGTTCCGGTATTACTTTTAGCTCCTAGCTGGAGCGATTTGATGGCAGACTCCGGCTCTGCGATCACCCAGAACTTAAGGATTCGCAATATCGGAGATAGTCCCACGACCCTGACTATTTCCGATATTCAATCCGACCAGACCTGGCTGACCATAACTCCGCCGGCCAGCTATCCCAATAATATTGCCGGTCAGGATTCTCTGGATTACACCCTTAATTTTAACCTGAGCTCCCTAACCACTGGTGGCTACTACGATGCCAAAGTTTTTGTTACCAGCAACGACAGCGGGGTCCCAGGAACAGTGGATACCATTCCCATCTCATTGTATATCAAGTGTAATTCGGTCAATCAGTCCGGGTATGTATTCTCAGAAATAGGACATGATCCGTACTGGGCTTCTCAATTCAGAGACCTCACCCTGATTGGGACTAAAATACCGGACAACTCTTTTTACAATACCTACATTCCTAACGGGAAATTAGATGACGGCACCGCCGGACCGATTGGGCTAGGATTTAATTTTGATTATTTCGGACAGAGTTACTCCAGCTTATACATCGGGGTTAATGGAGCGGTATCGTTCACCAAATCGGAGTTAAACGTTAATGGCTATTTTCAAGCCATGGACATCCTGAGCCCGACCCCGCCTCCTCATCCTTTCCTAGACGCTCAACTAATTTCCATTTTTTGGAACGACCTGTGGCTCAAGGACGATGCTCAAGGGGGTGGACACGGATCGATTTATACTTATTCGAATACCATATCCAACCCCTCGGCGCTGGACAGTTTCATTGTGGAATGGTACCGGGTGGGAAATTTTAACGCCGCCAGTGACACGTTAACTACCTTTGAATTAATCTTGAGCAAAGACCAGTCCGGGCAGAGCAACATTGCCCTAATCTACAAGGACGTAGGGAATACCGGGCTGGGCACCACCGCTACTATCGGACTTTTCAATCAGGATTGTGAGGCTTATCCGATATATGACCGGAATGGCGACATAGTCTATGTCGGAACGGCACCGGTCGATACTTCCGGGACCGGACCTTGTGCCATAGTTCCAGGAGAAGTCAACGGTACTCCGCCTATCGCCTTGCCAGACGTTATTAACTTAGTCAATTATGTTTTTGACAAAGATAGGCTGGCCGCCGGCTGTCTGGGTTCAGACCCCGGAAACTGCTGGACATTTGCTCCACTATGCCGGGGAGATGTCAATGGTTCCGGAGGGTCGCCTAACCTGCAGGATGTGATCTACCTGGTCAATTTTGTGTTTGACAAAGACCGGCCCGCCACCAGTTGTTTAGGGAGTTCCCCGGGCAACTGCTGGACGCCGGTAGCCAGTGGGGTTTGTTGTCTGCCGGTGCCGTAGGGTAAAGTCAGATAACCTAACCTATGCAGTGACAGGAGCGGGTCTTATAGAAGGCTCTCTCCTGCTGTTTAGAACTCATACCAATCTGAGACCATCGGGCCTAAGACTTTGAAGGATTTCTGAGTGGGATTCTGAACCTCTTAAGTAAGATAAGAGGATAGCGTAACGGCTCCTCCCTTTGTAGCCTTTAGATTTATATAATCGTGGACTTAGTGATTTAGAGTGAGTTGTAGCAAAATAGCTAAATTGTAACTCTGTTTGGAAATTACTTGAAATGCAAAAGGGTAGCGGAAGGACTCGAATAAGTTCGAGTCCAGTCGCCCGCACACCAAGTGAGGGAGGTTCTCGCTTTGCCCTTTCGAAGAGGTTCGCCTTAGAGGCGACAGCGAGGCGAGCGCCACAGGAAGCCCGTTTTTGAAAAGGAGATAAGAATACCTCCGTTTTATTTCTCCGTTCATCCTGCCGATAATATAAAATGGGTTAGTTCAACTTTATTAAAAACCCAATTCATGCGTATAAGTATTAAATCTTAAGTTGACCGATACTGACGTTTGAAAAGAGGAGGAAAGATGAAGAGTATCAAAATCATTGCCTTAGTTTTTGCCGCCGGGGTGCTAGTCTTCTCAGGGTGTGGGAAAACCTCATCCCAGACCGGGGATAATTCCAGCCAAACCCAGAATAACGCGCCGACAAAGGGTAATAAACAGACGGCTAAGTATGCCAAAGCCCCCAAACGGGTCGAGCCGAAGCTGGTGAAAATAACTCTCCCGGTAGGGACCCAGTTTTCCGTGGCCCTGAGTGAGACTCTGCAGACCAATAAAAACGTGAGCGGGTACCAATTCAGCGGCACTCTGAACCAGCCGATTGAAAATGAGAACCGGGTTGTGATTCCAGAAGGGGCGGAAGTATCCTTGGTCATTACTAAGTTAGTCAAGGGTGGTACCATGAAGACCCCGCCCGAAATTGCTTTTACTATCACAGAAGTGACTCTGCCCAGCGGAAAAAATTATGAGGTAGAGGCAGATACCTTTTATGAGAAGGGGAGGTCCCATACTGGCCGGCAAGTCGGGATGATAGGAGGAGGGGCAGCTGCCGGTGCGATAGTGGGAGGAATTATCGGCAAGGGAAAGGGAGCGGTAATCGGTGCGGCAGCCGGAGCTGCGGCGGGCACTGGAGCAGCAGCGGCCACCGGACGGCAGAATTTAGTTTATCCGGCTGGATTAACCTTTACTTTCCATCTGCAGAATCCCCTGACAATATCGATGACCGAGCAGGAATTGGCCTCCACCGGTTCCAAGGGTAAATAAGAAATAGGTAAACAATAACCTTTAGTTATTTTCTAAAAGACCCCGCTGAATTTTGTAAGGGGGTCTTTTTATTTGCAGGAGAGTTGCACTATACTCCAAGTCGTCAACCAGCTTCAAGTTTGTCGATTGAGTTTCTCATATTTTACTACCATTGCGGCAATGCTCTAACACCAAAGACCTGCTGGCGAACTCAGATTTCACTTTTCAGTTCGTGTTCCAGCCAGTATAATTAGCAATATGCGTCTGCCCATTGTCGCCATCATCGGCCGCCCCAATGTGGGAAAGTCCACTCTATTTAACCGAATGATAAAAAGAAAGAAAGCTGTCGTGGCAGAGGAGCCGGGTGTTACCCGGGACCGCAACTATTATCCGGCTGACTGGAACCGGAAGAGTTTTTATTTAGTGGATACCGGCGGTCTGGATCCCCAGTCCAATCAGGAGATTCCAAAGCTGGTCAAAGCTCAGACCGAGATTGCCATCCAGGAGTCTGATTTGATACTATTCTTGGTAGACTTTCAGGTGGGAATACAGAGCATTGAATTAGAGTTAGCGAAACAGCTGAGAAAAATCAAAAAGAAAGTTGTTCTGGTAGTCAATAAAGTTGATAAGCCTCAACAATTGGACCAGCTGCAAGATGCCAGAAGGTTGGGTTTAGGAGAGCCATTCGGAGTTTCGGCCAAGAATGGCTTGGGGGTCGCGGAACTTTTGGATTACATTGCTCAAGAATTGCCGGAGGAAATCTCGACTCCGGGTACAGAAGGTATTAGAGTTGCAGTTATCGGAAGGCCGAATGTGGGAAAATCTTCTTTTGTGAATGCCATTTTGGGTCAGGAGAAATTAATTGTCTCAGAAATTCCGGGGACGACCAGAGACAGCATCGACACACAGATTGAAAAAGAGGGAGAGAAGTTTATTCTGGTTGATACGGCTGGCCTGCGACACAGGTCTAAGGACATCAAGCAGTTAGAATACTATACTTCACTCAGAACTTTAAGGGCGATTAGGGAGGCTGAAGTGGTAGCTTTACTGGTAGAAGCAAAAGAAGGTTTAGTAAAACAGGATTTGCGAATTGCGGAACAGGTCATTGAGGCTGGCAAAGGGGTTATTATAGTAGTCAACAAATGGGACTTAGTTGATGCGAAAGTTGCCACGCCGGAGGACTTTTCTAAGTACGTACAAGAGCGTGCGAGTTTCTTGACTTTTGCTCCTTTTTTGTTTGTCTCAGCTAAAACTGGATTGCGGATGTCCAAAACTCTCCCTTTAGTGAGTGAGATTTATAAGGAGAGGCAAAAAAGAGTTGAGACCAGCGAATTAAATGATAGGCTGGGTGCGGAAATTGAAAGGAATCCTCCACCGGCGGTGAAAGGGAAATATATCAAGATTTACTATATTACTCAGGTGGATACCGAGCCTCCGGAATTTGTCTTCTTCTCCAATTATCCTGAGCTATTGGCTGACCATTATCTCAGATTTCTGGAGCAGAAGATACGGGAGCATTTTGGCTTTGAAGGGGTGCCTTTCAAGATGAAGTTGAAAAAGAGAAAGTAGCAGGATTCGAATTCATGTTGAATCTGATTCTAATTGCGGTGCTGGGTTACCTGGTTGGTTCAATTCCATTTTCGATTATTGTCACCAGACTAATCAAGGGAATTGACATCCGGGAGTACGGCTCAAAAAACGCGGGTGCGACTAATGTCTTTAGAGTGCTGGGGCCGGTTCCAGGCCTGCTGGTCTTGTTGCTGGACGCAACTAAAGGCTTGATAACAGTGCTGCTTTTGACCAAGGTATCTTTAGGCGGTGCAGTCGGTCTCGACCCAGTCTATCTTAAACTATTAGCTGCGGTCTCGGCCACGTTGGGGCACGTTTATACCATTTTTGCCGGATTCAAGGGAGGGAAGGGAATAGGGACAGGAGCGGGCGCGCTATTGGGACTTATTCCCAGGGAGGTCGGATTATCTCTGATAATTTTTGCTCTGGTGGTTTCACTGACTCGTTATATCTCACTTGGTTCTTTGGCTGCGGCGACTTTTATTAGTCTGCTGATAACCACAGAAAAATTCATTCTAAAGGTTAAGATTCCTCTGATATTAGTCATCGCCTGTTGGGGGTTGACTGCGCTAGTCTTCTACACGCACCGGAATAATATCCGCAGACTTTTGACCAGCACAGAACGGAAAATGGGAGAAAAAGTGCAAATATGAGCCGGATTTCAATTTTGGGAGCAGGGGCCTGGGGGATTGCGGTCACGTCACTGCTTTCGGAGAACGGTCATCAGATTATATTATGGGAGCCGGACCCGGAAAGAGCCGGCCGCCTTCACACAGACAGGGAAGACTTGACTCGGCTTCCCAATGTAGTAATTCCCTATGATACTCAAATAGTCTCCCGATTGGACAAAGCTATCTCTTCGGCTGAAATCATTACTTTGGCTCTGCCTTCTCATTCGATTCGGTCGGTGGCCAAAGAGATGGCGAAATTAAATGTGAAATCTGAAGTGCTTTTGAACCTGGCCAAAGGGATAGAAAATGATTCTCTCTGTAGAATGTCTGAAGTTCTGCAGCAGGAATTGCCACAAAATTTGCATGACAAAATTTGTACTCTTTCCGGGCCGTCTTTTGCTGTGGAAGTGGCTCATAAGATTTCGACAACTGTGGTAGTGGCTGGTTTCAAAGAGGAGATTACTAAGAGAGTGCAGTCGGCATTCATGAATCAGTACTTTCGGGTCTATACCAGTTCTGACCTCATCGGAGTTGAACTGGGTGGTTCTCTGAAAAATGTGATTGCGATTGCCTCTGGAATCTGTGATGGCCTGAGTATGGGGGATAATACGCGGGGAGCATTAATTACCAGGGGGCTGGCAGAGATGATTCGTCTGGGTGAAAAATTAGGGGCTCAGGCCAGGACTCTGGCCGGGCTCTCGGGGATGGGAGATTTAATTGCGACTTGCACCAGCCGGCATAGCCGGAATAGATTGGTGGGAGAAGAGATAGCCAAGGGGAGAAAGCTGAATGAAGTTTTGGAGAGTATGGTGATGGTGGCTGAAGGAGTGAAAACAACCAAGTCAGCCTATCAATTAGCGCAGAAGTATAATGTGGAGATGCCGATTACGGAGCAGGTTTATAAGATTTTATTTGAAGGTAAGGATTCCAAGCAGGCGGTGAAAGATTTGATGACCAGGGAGGCTAAACCGGAGGTGTGGAGTTGAATTGGGAAAACCATGAAGAAAAAATAAGATTGCTGTGCCTCTCTTCAGAGACTAGAATTGTAGTAATCATATTCTTTTTTGTAATAATTGTTCTAGGTATTGCCGGTTGTGTTTTCAGCTACAAATACACGCCGATTCTTCCATCTGGTGATAGTAGATACAACTTGAATAATGAGACCGCCTTGTTTCAGGAAGATAGCATCCTAATTAAGATAAGTGCCAGATTTGCTTCGCCTGGCATTCACCATTCTACTCCTATTTTTATATCACAATAAAAAATAGCGGGAGTGATCCCATACTTATACCCATTGATGAGATTAACTTTGTTTATTCTGGTGGTTTGATTACAAAAGAATTTTGGAACAAGTTAGATCCCTATCACATAGATCCTATGAAAACTGCTGTCTGGTGGCTTCCCCCTCAAAGCGAAGAAACTAAGATTGCTATATTTAATGTAAAGGGTGATTGGGTTACTGTGCCAAGAATAAGACATGCATGTACTTTCTCAATTAACGTCTTCAAAAAAAGCCGAGTAGGTCAGAAGATCGAATTTAGAGCTAATTTCAAGTCATAACATCTATCAATTACATGCCAAAATTTTCAGTTGACAATTCTTTCTATTTCCCTACCTTAAAGTAACAATTTAAGGTCAACAGTGGCAAATCGGAAACTAAACGACCGCCTGTACTACTCCATCAGCGAAGTGGCCAAAATCACCAAGGTTGAGCCTTATGTCCTGCGCTTCTGGGAAAAAGAGTTCCCCTCCTTAAGGCCTAAAAAGAATCGGGCCGGCAACCGCACTTATCAACTCAAGGATATCCAGCTGGTCAACCGGATAAAGACTTTGCTCTATGAACAAGGTTTTACGATTCCGGGTGCCCGGGTCAAGCTGAAAGAAGGGAAAGAATCGGATGGCTCTGGCTCTTCTAAGGTCCAGCTCAAGACCGCTCTCCTGGACGTCAAAAAAGAGCTGCAGGAGATTTTGAGCTTGCTTAGCTCTCCTTGAAAGTTTATCCTGGTAAGAATCGGGGCGTGGCGCAGCCTGGTTTAGCGCACTCGCTTGGGGTGCGAGGGGTCGCTGGTTCAAATCCAGTCGCCCCGATTTTATTTCAATAACCGACTCGTGTCCAAAAAGCTTGCAGTCCTGATTCCGGCTTACAACGCCTCCCAGACTCTGCCGGAATTGATTCAGCGCATTAAGAAATCCCTACCGCAGAGTTCGGTAATTGTGGTCAATGACGGCTCCCAGGATGATTCTGGAAATCTGGCCACTAAGGCCGGAGCGGCGGTTTTAGAGCACGATGTGAATCAAGGAAAAGGGGAGGCTTTGCGTACCGGGTTTGATTTCGTGGTCCAGAATGGTTTCGATTACGTGTTAACAATTGATGCTGACCTGCAACATCGGCCAGAGGAACTGAGACTCTTTACTGAAGAAGTAAAAAGAGGGTCATTTGATTTGATTGTAGGTACTCGGGATTTCAGTTTTCGGAACATGCCGTTTGATAGAGTGCTGACGAATTTTGTTTCCTCGGTGATTCTAACCTTGCTCTCTGGTCAAACTATCAAGGACAGCCAATCTGGTTACCGTTTGATATCCTCTAAAATCTTAAAAGAGATAAAGCTGAAATGCCGGAGGTATGACCTGGAGTCGGAAATTCTAATTAAGGCTGGCAGGAAAGGATTCAAAATCGGGGAAGTGCCGATTTCGACGGTGTATGAGGGGAGTAGGTCGTTTATCAATCCGCTGGTGGATACGGGGAGGTTTATTAAGATCTGCTGGAAGAGCTTGTTCTGGTGAGAAGGTAATCCAAGATGACAAACAACAGAAAATCAATTGGTTTTAGTATAACTGAGAGTTGTTACGAATTGTCCAAGACCGTAACATATATGCCTTTTGAACTTAAAGGTGATAAAAATCTTGAAGCAAAAGCGGAAGCTAGTTATGCAATGGCAGGAGTTAGTTGTGTATTCGCATATGTATCAATTGAGAGTTTTGTAAATGTTCACCTCTTGCGGACATGGGGAAAGGCTTATAATCTAAGAGATAAGTTACAACATATGTCTAGTCAGTTAGCTGAAATCCCTCGGAATATTTTGAGAGAATTTCCTACGGAGGAATCTCTGGGTAGATTTATTAGACACAAATCGACTCAAAAAAAACTATTATTGCTGTGTGATTTTCTAGGAATACCGAAAATCAATGAGGCAGAGCCAGAACTATGGAAGGATTTCAAAGATTTACTCAAAGAATTTAGGGATTATGTGATTCATCCAAAATTTATTACTGAAGACTTTCAAAAACATATGAAGGCTCTATTAGTGAGTAACAAATTGGGTAGCTATAGTTCTGTTGCTCGAAAAATTATAATCTACTTTTTCAAAGATGACCCACAGGGGCCACCTGAATGGTTGGAAAAGAATAGATATTTTGAGCTCAGAGGAATAATAATTTATTGATTTTTGCTTTTAGCAAGAAATTGAATTATATTAAAATATGGGTTGTTTTCGGGGCGTAGCTCAGCCTGGTGGAGCACTTGGTTCGGGACCAAGGGGTCGCAGGTTCAAATCCTGTCGCCCCGATTTTGAAGAGAGAGTTGGAAAGAAGTCATGCTGCTTCGGTTTCTAACCTGCCAGATGTTGTCGGGTCAGTCCACTGCCTGATAAAAATGATAGCTAAATAGTAGAACAAAGAAAGAATTTTGGAAAGGTGGTTTTGATACGGTGAACAAGAAAACATACCTAGGAGTCATCGGGGGGAGCAGTTGCTCTAAGAAGATCGAAGAGCAGGCGATAGAAGTGGGCCGGGCAATTGCCAAGGCTGGCGCGGTCTTGGTCTGCGGCGGCCTGGGCGGAGTAATGGAGGCAGCCTGCCGGGGAGCCAAACAGGCTGGCGGTACTACTATTGGAATACTGCCCAACTGGAGTAAAGAAAGCGCCAATGAATTTGTGGATATTCCCATAGTGACCGGCTTAGGTGACATGCGCAATTTGATGGTAGTTCGCAATTCGGATGCAGTCATCGCCCTGCCAGGGAAATATGGCACTCTCTCTGAAATTGCTTTTTGCTTGAATTCAGGCACCCCGCTTATATCTTTGTCCAACTGGAACGTGTCCAAAAAAATTATCCGAGCCAGAGACACTCAGCAGGCGGTGGAACTGGCAGTGAAAGAAATTGCTAAACGGAATGGGTAACACTCAAGCGAGGGTGCATGTTTTGATTTCGGGTCTGGTGCAGATGGTCGGTTTTCGCTACTTCGTCGAGAGAAAAGCCCGGCAGTATGGCCTGACTGGCTACACTCGTAATCTGCCGGACGGCCGAGTCGAGGTAGAGGCAGAAGGGGAGAGGGGGATGTTGGAAGAGCTGGTCAAAGAATGTCAAATCGGCCCTCCGGCTTCCAGAGTCACTGGCGTCAAAGTAGAATGGAAACCTTATCAGGCTGAATTCCAGCAATTCGTAATCGATTTTTAGAGGATGAATAAAGGAGACGCTTTAATGCAGAAATATGCCAAGCTAATTCGCGACATTCCGGATTTTCCCAAAAAAGGGGTGGTCTTCAAAGATATCACCACTCTGATTAAGAATGGAAAGGCCTTTGATGAGGTGATCGATATCTTTTACCGGCAGCTCAAAGGAAAGAAAATCAATTCGGTAGTGGCAGTGGAATCAAGAGGCTTCATCTTTGCCGGTGCCTTAGCCAAGAAGTTAAAATGTGGGATGGTGCCGGTCCGTAAGTCCGGCAAGCTCCCTTGGTTTACAGAAAAAGAAGATTATGAATTGGAGTATGGGACTGATTCTCTACATATTCACCGGGATGCGATAAGAAAAGGGGAAAAAGTGGCAGTAGTGGATGATCTGCTGGCGACCGGCGGAACCTTAGGAGCGACCTGTCGCTTAGTGGAAAAGTTAGGCGGAAAAGTGGCAAAAATATTAGTATTGGTAGAGTTGACGTTTTTGAAGGGAAGAGAAAAACTGAATAGTTACGACCTGTTCTCGATTGTAAAGTATGATTCAGAGTAAGTGGCCGATTGCAGAGGTAGACGAAATTTGCCCCCGTAGCTCAGTTTGGATAGAGCAGCGGTTTCCTAAACCGTTGGTCGGGTGTTCGAGTCACCCCGGGGGTACTTTACCTTATTTTTCTCAATTAAGTGCTTATATTTTCTACTTTTCCCAATTGACTATAAGAAGATTAGCGTATATTATAGCATTCGATGAGGAATAGAGGATTTCTTGTTATACTCACGCTGTTAATTTGGGTAGCTAATTGCCTTGTCTGTTATTATTGTATCGGCCATCCCATTGGCCATGAGAAGACAAATATCAGCTATGGATACTTAATTTGTGATCACACTGAATCGGAACAAGATAATGCCAAAGATAGCTTCCCTTCCTGTTGTAATTGCACTTGCGGTCACCAGACTTTCACACCCAGCGATATTGAAATCGCACTGCTATTTATCCAATCCACTTTTTCTGTTAGTATAAGAAGCTCATCCAGTCCTGAGCAATGCTACCTAAACTCAGTTTTCCATCCCCCTCAGGCTTAATTAAGCCTCCCTCTTAACCCTTTTTTTCTAAAACTCATTTACTAGAAGTAATTGGAGGTCTGAATGGCCGTTAAGCCTGTTATTATTTTTCTGACTTTATTGTTGTTGTCTACAGATGGAATAGGACAAGAAAAGCAAACCTATTCGCTAGCAGAGGCGATTGATTTAGCTCTGAGAAACAATCCTGATGTTTTAGTGGCTCAAAAAGAAATAGAGGCTGCCAAAGGCAGAAAGCTCCAGGCTGTCTCGCCGGATCAGCCTGAACTGAATCTTGCCTGGGAAGGAATTGAGTCAGGTGGTTCATTTTCCAAGGCCAAGGAAAGGAATATCACTCTTAGCCAGAATCTGGAATTCCCGAGCAAGTTCTGGCTAAAAAGAGGTGTTGGGCAAAGGGAGGTTGATATCGCCTTAGAAAATCTCAGCCGGATAAAAACCTTGGTCACAGCCCGAGTGAAGAGTGCCTATTACAAGGTCAAGTACTTTGACCGGCTGTTTGAAACTCTAGAATTCACCTTAGGGCTTCTGAACCAGTTTCGGGACGCCACCCTATTCAAATATCAGGCTGGAGAATTGCCCTATTTCGAGGTGATCAGAGCTAAAGTTGAAATCGCCAAGACCCAAAATGAAATTATCGAGGCCAAAAAGGAGTTACTTTTCTCTCAGACTGAGTTCAACCTGATACTGGGTAAGCCGGGCTCTGAGGAGCTAAAGCTGACCGATGAGTTGACGTTTACCCCCTTTCAAGAGAGTAAGGAGCAAACCCTCTCGAGGTTGACGCAACAGAGTAAGAGCTTAAGTATCGCCACGTTAACCCGGGAAAGGGAGGCTAAAAACCTGAGTCTGGCCAAATCCAGCTTCATACCAGATTTGAGTCTGACTGGTGGAATGCTAAGCGAAGGCGGCCAGGGATACATTCCATCTTTCGGGGTTGGTATAACTCTCCCCTTATGGTGGTGGAATCCCAAGGGGCAAATCCAGGAAAATAGAGCCAACCTGCAAATTGCAGAGACCAGAAAACAGGCTTTGGAAAGAATCCTGATAGGCCAAATCGAAAGAGCTTTTGACTTGCTACAAGCTTCCCAGGAGCAAGTAGAACTTTTTGAGAAGACGCTCTTGAAAGAAGTTGATGAGGAACTGAAGGCCGGAATCAACAGCTATCAGTACAATCAAATTGATGCTTTGGGTCTTTTAGACATCTACCGTACTAACAAAACTACTAAGTCGGAATACTACAAGACCCTTTACAACTATCTATCAGCCCTAGCAGATCTGGAGGTGGCCGGTGAAATATCAGAATAATACAACCAAAAGTAGATACTTAAGGTTTTACATTCTCCATACTATCCTCATCCTGCTATTAGGTCTTTCGGTCTCGTGCAAGAAGACGGAAATGGCGGAAGAGCAAGAGCCTGTGGGAACACCGGACATCATTACTCTTACAGAAAAGAGTTCAAAATTACTCAACATGAACACTGAAAAGGTAGCTCTTCGCTTGATTCCAATTCAGATTACTGCCTCAGGCAGGATTGGCTTCAATGAAAAGAAGTTGGTGCATATCACTTCCCGCGTTTCTGGCTGGGTAGAAAAGGTTTATGCCTTTGTGGGAGACAGAGTCTGGGCAGGAGACACTCTGGTTTCAATTTACAGCCCGGAATTCCTCTCTGCCCAGGGAGAATTCATTCAAGCCGAAGAGCGCCTGAAATCCATTCCCCAGTCTGACTCGCTAGAGCTTCATACTGCCACAGCCTTATATCAATCAGCCAAAGCTAAATTATTGCTGTTAGGGGCCAATGAAAGGGAGATAGAAAAACTGGCCGATACTCACCAGCCTGGATCGCAATTGGCTATCAGAAGTCCTTTGTCTGGAACAGTCCTAGAAAGCAACGTAATCTCCGGCAATGTAGTCCAGAAGGGGGACAACTTTTTTCAACTTTCTGACTTAAGCTCTCTGTGGATAACCGCCAGTGTCTATGAAAAGGATATCAGCCTAGTAAGACTCGGACAGAGGGTCACTATCAATACTTCCGCAGTCTCCGGTAAGAACTATCAAGGCTCTGTCGAGGCTATCAGCGATGTCTTAGACGAAACCACTCGAACATTCAAGGTAAGAATTGTAGTTGATAACAAAGGCGGAGAATTAAAGCCAGAGATGTTCTGTGAGGTCCTATTTGAAAGCACTCTGCAGAATAAGCTTCTGGCAATTCCAGAAATTGCCGTTCAGTCCTTGGGGGAAGAACAGGTAGTTTTTACTCTCTCAGGAGAGAATACCTTTACTAAGAAATCCGTCAAACTGGGCAGACATTTAGGCGGCTTTGTAGAGATCTTAGGAGGATTGGAGCCCGGCGAAGAAATCGTCACTGAGGGTTCTTATACTCTGAAATCTGAACTCATGAAAGGGCAGATGGGGGAAGAATAAGTGTTGAACAAACTAATTGGCTTAGCCCTAAAAGAAAGATTGCTCATAATAGTTGCGGCTATCTTCCTAATCGTTTTCGGCATCTACTCTTTTCAAAAACTCCCCATTGACGCCTTCCCGGATGTCACCAATGTGCAAGTACAGATTATCTCCGAAGCCCCCGGTATGTCTCCCCTTGAGGTTGAGAAACTGGTGACCTTTCCTGTTGAAATCCAGATGAGCGGTTTGCCAAAGTTGGTGGAGTTACGTTCTCTTTCCAAGTCAGCCTTATCGATGATTACGGTTGTCTTTGAAGATGGAGTTGACATTTACTTTGCCCGACAACTAGTCTTGGAAAGACTGATCGAAGCAAAGGAAAAACTGCCGGAAAATGTAGAAGCCAGCCTTGGACCCATTTCAACTGGGTTGGGGGAAATCTACCAGTATGCCTTGGAACCTCCCCGGCCAGACGAAACTGACAGCCTGGGGCAATTGACAGATTTGAGAACATACCAGGACTGGATTGTCAGACCGATTCTCAAGGCGGTCCCCGGCGTGGTAGATGTAAACGCCTTTGGAGGGTTTGTCAAACAATACCAGGTAGTAGTTGACCCGGATAGGCTGAGAAAATACGACCTGACTCTAAGAGGTGTCTTCGAGGCAGTGGCCAGCAATAATTCCAACGTTGGTGGCAACATCCTGGAGCATTTTTCTGAGCAGTATTTAGTGAGAGGGGTCGGCTTAATAAGAACTTTGGAAGATATTGAAGAAATTATTGTCAAAGAGCACGAAGGTACTCCGATTCTGGTACGAGATGTAGCCCAGATAACGGTAGGTCCGGAAACCAGGCAAGGAGCGTTTCTAAAGGATGGCCAAGAAGGGGTGGCCGGGATTGTAATGATGTTAAGGGGGGGCAATGCCAAGGAAATCGTAAATAACGTCAAGGCCAAGGTCGAAGAAATCAACCAAAATAAAATCCTGCCCGGCGGAACCCAAATCAAATCATTCTATGACCGCACCGAGCTAGTCCAGACCAGTATAAACACAGTCACCAAAGCCTTATTGGAAGGTGCGGTCTTAGTGATACTGGCTTTGTTTCTGATGCTCGGTAATTTCAGAAGCGCTCTGATTGTAGCCTTAAGTTTGCCCTTGTCGGTGCTCTTCACCTTCATAATGATGAGATTGTCAATCATCAACCTCTCTGCCAATCTGATGACTTTGGGCGGTCTGGCCATAGCCATCGGGATGATTGTGGATGGTTCGGTGGTTATGGTGGAAAACATCTACCGCCATCTTTGTGAGAAAAGCCCTGATGACCATAAAACTAAACTCCAGGTTGTCTTGGAATCAGCCCAACAGGTAGCCAAACCCATTGTGTTTGGAGTAGGGATAATCATCATAGTATTCTTGCCTCTGTTCTCACTCCAAGATATCGAAGGCAAGATGTTTACTCCCTTGGCGACTACTATATGTCTGGCCCTTTTCGGGTCAATTCTCATTTCTCTTCTGGTGGCCCCGGTCTTGAGCTTGCTCCTCCTGACCAAAGGAAAAGAAGGAGATGTTTTTCTACTCAGGGCGGTCAAAAAAATATACCTGCCCTCGTTACACTGGGTCTTGAAACATAAGAAGAAAACGGTACTGGTTGCTTTTGCTTTTCTAATTGGAAGCTTATTCATCTTTCAATATCTGGGGACCGAGTTCATTCCCTCCTTGGATGAGGGTTCCCTGACACCGCAGGTCATCCGGTTGCCCGATATCTCATTGAGTGAATCCGTAAAGATTGAGCAGGTGGCCCACCAGTTAATGAAGAAGTTTCCGGAGATTCAAACCGTAGTCTCCAAAATCGGAACCGCTGAAATAGCCACCGATCCGATGGGACCCAATATCAGCGACCCGCTTGTGATTCTTAGGCCAAAAAAAGAATGGAAGACAGCTCAGTCCAAGGAAGAACTGGTGGAAAAACTCAGAGAGGAGCTGGAAAGTATCCCTGGAATTGCTCTAAATATTACTCAGCCGATTGCCCTCAGAGTAGATGAGCTGATATCAGGAGTAAAATCGCAGATAGCCATCAAAATCTTCGGAGACGATATGGAAGTCTTAAAAGAAAAGGGAGACCAAGTGGCCAAAATTGTCTCCACCGTCAGAGGAGTAACCGATCTCAGAGTTGAACAGGTGGCCGGACAGCAGTATCTGACCGTAGAAATCGACCGCCGCAAGATTGCTCGCTATGGCATAAATGTCTCCGACGTACAGGAAATCATCGGCATTGCCGTGGGGGGAAAGACTGCCACCGAGGTCTTGGAAGGGGACCGAAGAGTTGATGTTTTCGTCAGGTTCCCAGAAGAAAGCAGAAATTCAATTGCTGCCATTGGCAGTATCTTGATAAACACTCCCTCCGGATCGGCTGTACCATTGCAGCAACTGGCCAAAATATCTTTACGGCAGGGACCAGTTCAGATTAGCAGAGAGAACATAAAAAGAAGAATCGTGGTTGAATGTAACGTCGATAGCCGAGACATAGGCAGCTTTGTGGCTGAAGCACAGGGCAAGATTAAGGAGCAGCTTCAACTCCCCTCCGGTTATTATATAACCTGGGGTGGAGCATTCGAAAGCCAGCAAAGAGCCATGACCCGGCTTAAGGTTATCGTCCCCATTGCTATAGGCCTGATATTTTTCCTCCTCTTCTCGGCCTTCGACTCGTTTAGGCAGGCCTTTATAGTGATTCTGAATTTGCCATTTGCGCTTATTGGCGGGGTGATAGCTCTGTACATCTCTGGCATGTATCTGTCAGTTCCTGCTTCCATAGGATTTATCGCCTTATTTGGTGTAGCTGTACTAAACGGAATAGTCTTGGTCACCTTTATTAATCAACTGAGAAAGGAGGGGATCATGAAAGACATCGCCATAATAAAAGGCTGCACCTACCGACTCAGACCGGTCTTGATGACAGCTCTGGTGGCCATGCTGGGATTAGTCCCTCTACTCTTAGCCACTGGCGTTGGTTCTGAGATACAAAAACCCTTGGCGGTTGTGGTGGTAGGTGGCTTATTTTCCTCCACCATATTGACTCTTTTAGTCTTACCGGCTCTATACAGTTGGTTTGAGAGGGATAAAGTCTAAGAGACGTAAGAAAAAACGATAGTTTAGTGTTCTAAGAAGGTAAAGGCAGTAGATTTAATTACCTCAGCTACGTTGACACTTTTGGCGTTACGCCTTATATATTCATTGCTGGAGAAGAGAACGTCCAAAGGAATTGATCCCAGTGTTCCTTCGATTTCTATGATAGTAAGTCGTAAGTTCGAAAAATGTTCAACTCGGGGTCAAGTACGATATTAAAGAACAACGAACTACTGGATGTATATCTGAAATTCAAAATACAAGGTGAATATTATGTTTGTAAGAGGTTATCATCGGCAAAGGCAACCCATTGGCAATTAAAAGAAATCTGAGTTTTCCTAAACCGTTGGTCGGGTGTTCGAGTCACCCCGGGGGTAGTATTAATTTGCACTTAAAGACTATCTCGTCAAAACTTGCGAGATAAACTGAGTTTCGACGGTTTGCCTCCCATGCACATACTTGGTTTAAGTGACGTTAATTAAGCAATTCAACCAACCAAATAATAAAAATCCGCTTGACAATAGATAACCATTTCTCTATCATTTTGGTCGTTTTTGTAAGATAACCAGAAAAACATGCCACATAACAAGGCAGGGAGGATATGAAATTAAAGCTAACGTTGGGAGTACTGCTTTTGATTTTTCTGATTGTTTTTTCCTGCACCACAAAAAAACCTTCTGAGTTAGACCAGGTGACCGTATTCCGAGGTCAGGTTGTGGATAATACAGGCCAGCCGGTCAATGACGCGTTGGTAGAGTTAAAATTCCCCATTGGCCAAAACTGTACCTGCATCTCAGACAGCATAGTCAACTGCGTCTCCTTATCTTATATCTTTACATTGCAGCCCACCAATGTCAGGGGTGAGTACCGGCTAGATTTAGACTGGGATACCATGGGGTTTTTGTTTGATGAGAATTCAAAATGCCAATTGAAATACTACATCTCAGTTGCTACTCTACAATCGTTAGGAGGAGACACGACCTTCGTGCCGGTTGCCGTCGATTCGGTCGACTTTTCTCTACAGGATCGCAGCGTGATCCAGGTCAATGACTTTCAACTTCCATAAGACTATGCACACTAGGAGAATCAGGATGAAAAAAGTAAGCCAGTTATTGATACTAAGTGTGGCATTGAGCCTTACTGTTCAAGCCCTAGCCCAGGGTGAGTATCCGTTCTTGCAGTTTTCCAGAAATCCATTTACGGATCTAAGCTTCTTGGGAGCCGGTGCAAGAGCCCGGGGCATGGGGGGAGCTTTTTATGCGGTTTCAGATGACCCTAGTGCCGTAACTTGGAACCCGGCCGGACTGGTACAGATGGACAAGGCCCAGATGTCGGTGGCTTTTCATCACACCCGGGCGGAAAATGATTATAGCGGCAACTACAGCGGCGGACTTTCTTTCTCCGGTAAACCGGGCCAGTCAGTAGACCAGTTGGCCTATGCCGGAGTTGTAATACCTTTTGAGCTTAAAGGGCGTCATTTTGTGGGGGGTGTCAGCATTCCTAATTCAGTCTCTGAAATGAGAGGTGTTGATTTTCGGGACAGTCTGGGTTTTAGTCACGAATTAAATGGGCGCCTAAGCAGAGCCTGCCTGGGGCTGGCCACAAAAATCTGGAAAGATTTGTCAATTGGCCTGGCAGTTAACATTTATGGTAATGGCTATGACCGTAATGGTCTCGCAATATTCAGATTGTCACCCCCGCCGGATGATACTGTCCTGCTCTATCATCCCAGATTTAAATCAGGCTTCTCCGGCTGGAATTTCACTCTTGGTGGTATGCTGAAAATGAAGAAGCTGCGTCTGGCCGCAACCTTTAAATCTCCGTTTGGTCAGAGTAATCCTCTGAAAGAGAATCTGGATCTCCGCTATGTTACTGACCTAATTGTTCGGGGAGTGATAAATCCAGTTGCCAATGAGGCCTTGGGTACACTCTCTAAGACCAAGAGTGAATGGATCTTACCAGCTATTGTAGGATTGGGAGCCTCCTACCAGGTAACTGATAATTTCCTGGTCGCAGCCGACTTCGATATCAAGCCTTATTCAAAAGCCTGGGTCAGAATGCAGTCAAATATATTTATCCCCAGCTCTAGCTTTGAGCCATTTGACTTGAAATGGAAGGATTGTAATCAATTCCGCATCGGAGGGGAGTATAAAGTTCGGGTCAATAGATTTACAATTCCGGTGAGGGCCGGTTATCGTAATGACCCTAAGCCCTATGAAAATGTTGATAACCTCCATGATTTTGTATTAGAGGGTCCTTTTGGCATTGCGATGAGCGGAGAGACCGGAATTTACTTTGCGGGCAGTGGTTCACAGGTCAAAGGTGATATCTTCAGCTTCGGCAGCGGAATCGCCTTCGGCCAGGTAGCCTTTGATGTTACCTGGGAATTTGAGAGTTATGACTTCGAAGAGAATGGTATAATGTTAACCAAAGAGTTCGACTATACCCCCTTCTCCAGAACCTCGAAAATTTCCAATAACCGGGTGATTTTCAACTTCACCGGCGTCTTTTAGAGCCAAAACTTAACTAAACCAGGCGGATGCACTCTATTGTGCCTCCGCCTATTTTATTGCTTCTGGGCGCTTGCAATTTTGCATATTCTTATTAAATTTGTATGTGATTAGGAGGTATATAATCAGATGACCCAAAAGAAATTGACCAAACACCAGATGAAAGAGGACAAGCTGGTGACCTCTTTATTTAAGGCTTGGGAGTGGGGACGGTTGCATGGCAAACAACTGGGCTTGGGAGTGGGCTCGGTGGTTATTCTCATTTTGGTAGTTATCTTGTACGGCAGCTATCAATCCAGCCGCACTGTGCGGGCAGCGGAGCTGTTTGGCCAGGCCAGTATTGAGATGCAGACCCCCATGGCTTCCCAAGTCCAGGCGGCAGTGAATGATTTTCAGGTTCTCTTAAGAGATTATCCCCGGAGCAAATGGTCTCCTTATGCCTGTTTCTACCTGGCCAATATGCTCTTTCGGGATGGCCAGTATACACAGGCTAAAACTTACTTTCAGAAATATGTGAATGAGTATAATGAAGATTCATTGATGACCGCCTCGGCCTACGCCGGGGTCGCCCAGTGCCTGGAACAGGAAAAGGATTATCTCTCCGCCAGCGAATATTATCTTAAAGGGGCCGAAGTCTCTCTTAAATCTATTCTGGCTCCGGAGTATCTGCTGGAGGCGGGCCGGAGTTATCTGAAGGGGGAGCAGAAGCAGAAAGCGGTGGATGTTTTCCAGCGGGTGGTCTTAGAATATCCTAATACGCCCTATGGCAATACCGCACGGCAAGAATTGATGCAGATTCCCATTTCCTAAATGGTTTCTTAGTGGAAAGACCTGATGATTGAAGAACATTCCCCGGAAGCTACACCTGAAAGCACCCCTCAGCCGGAAACTATCGACCCGGTTCAAGAGATAGAAGAGGGTAAAGCGGCCGCCATCCTGGCCTACGTTCCCTTCATGTGTTTTGTCCCTTTGGTCAAAATGAAGCACAATCGCTTTGCCATACAGCACGGCAAGCAGGGTTTGGTTTTGTTCTTAATTGAAATAATCGCCTTAATTTTTCTCTTGCCCAAAATCTCCGACCTCTTTTGGGGATTTGTGATAATTGCCAGCTTGACCGTGGCAGTGACCGGAATCCTCTACGCTGTCCAAGGGAGAAGCTGCAAGATTCCTTTCATCGGGGATCTGGCCGACAAACTCAAGATTTAGCCACCAACGCTATTCCGTATTATTTTAGAGATTGAATTTCAGGGATAAATAAGGAGAGAGTATGTCTGAGATTCACAAGCTCGTTATCATAGGCTCAGGACCAGCCGGATTTACCGCCGCCTTGTACGCGGCCCGGGCTAATCTTAAACCCGTCTTATTTGAAGGTTCTCAGCCCGGGGGCCAGTTGATGACCACTACTGAAGTTGAGAATTATCCCGGCTTTCCAGAAGGGCTCTTGGGCCCGGAAATGATGGAGAAATTCCGGCAACAGGCCAAAAAGTTTGGTTCGGTCAACCTGCAGAAGAGTGTCACTAAAGTTGATTTCTCAAAAAGACCTTTCACTATCTGGGCGGATGGGGAAGCCTGTCAAAGCCGGGCAGTGATAATTGCCACCGGTGCCAGCGCCAAGACCTTGGGATTGGAAGCAGAAAAGAAGTTGATGGGATATGGCATGTCGGCCTGTGCGGTGTGCGACGGTTTCTTCTTCAAGGGGAAAGACTTGATAGTCGTAGGGGGAGGAGATTCAGCCATGGAGGAGTCTATTTTTCTGACCAAGTTTGCCAGCAAAGTCACGGTAGTCCATCGCCGGGACAGGTTGCGCGCCTCCAAGATCTTGCAGGATAGGGCCCTGAAGAATCCCAAGATAGACTTTATCTGGAATTCCACTTTAGCAGATGTGATAGGGGAGAGGGAGACCGGTGTAAAAGCGGTCAAAATAAAGAACGTCTTCACACAAGATGTGACTGAAAGGCCGGCTGGCGGGGTTTTTTATGCGATTGGCCATTCTCCGAATAGTGAAGTTTTCAAGGGGCAGATTGTAATGGATGAGATTGGTTACATTGTTACCAAGAATGGAACTACGGCTACAAGCGTAGAAGGTGTTTTCGCCGCAGGAGACGTGGTGGACCGGCGTTACCGGCAGGCCGTGACTGCGGCAGGGATGGGGTGTATGGCAGCTTTGGATGCGGAGAGGTATTTGGAGAGCTTACACTAAGGAATCTTCTCCGAGAAAAACTCAGGTTGGACAACTCAACCGACATCAGTGGCGGCTATCAGGAATTTGCCTTTGTCTCTGAATTTTACGATTCGGTCGTCCCTTATAGCAACCGCCAGGACGTAGAATTCTACGTCCAAATTGCCAGAGAAACCAAGGGCCCGGTCTTAGAGCTGGGCTGCGGGACCGGACGGGTCTTAATTCCCACAGCAAAAGCAGGTATCGAAATAACCGGCCTTGATTATTCTTCCCGCATGCTGGAGGTACTTAAAGTAAAACTTCAAGCTGAGCCAGCTGAGGTGCAGAAAAGAGTCGAGCTGATTCAGGGGGACATACGGAACTTTGATCTGGGAAGAAAATTTAATCTGGTGACAATTCCGTTTAGACCTTTTCAGCATCTTTTGACTGTAGAGGACGAACTGGCCTGCTTGAGGTGCATTCACCGGCATCTGTTTGATGAAGGAAAACTTGTCTTCGACATTTTTAATCCTTCTTTGACTCGTCTTACTGATGATAAATACTTACAGGAAACCGAAGAGGAACCACCTTTTACCATGCCAGATGGCCGTAAAGTGGTCAGGAAAAACCGGGTCATTTCCCGCGACTTGTTCAACCAAATACAGGATATTGAACTGATTTATTATGTCACTTATCAGGATGAAAGAAAAGAGAGGCTGGTAGATAGATTCCAGATGAGGTATCTTTTTCGCTATGAAGTGGAGCATCTGCTGGCCAGGACCGGCTTCATAGTGGAGGCTGCCTATGCCGATTTTGACAAAAGTCCCCTGGGGTCGAAGTATCCAGGAGAACTGATCTTCATCGCCAAGAAGGCCTAAGTTTTAGTAAGGGTTTAACATCCTCCGGTTCAAGGGCTTAATTCACCATTTTTTTCGTAATAAAATTCTCCCGGATTCCGATAATAAATATGTCAAATTATGACCAAGGGAGGTGAGAATTAATGCCTAACATTAACCCCAACCAGATTCGGCAGATTGAGAGCGCTCCGGCCAACCCGAAGGCTATCTACAACGCGCTGGGGAACATCATGAATAACTCCAGCACCTGCCGGGCCAAGGTGGAGTCGATTAATCCCAGCACCGGCGAGTACCGGATTACATTGACCGGCACTTACAGCGGTGGAAGTACAACTTCTGACCCGTCCTCGAGCAATCCGAGCAACCGGGGCGACAAGAACTGGGAGAATCGTGGCAGCCGGGAGGACCACTAAAAAGGTCTATTATAGGCTATAAGAGCCACGATATCGTAGCTTGAAAGGGCCTTGGGAGGAGTAAAAGCCGAGGCCTTTTCGTTTTAAAGCAGGAAATGTCCTATAATATATATTATGTCAACTACACTCAGTTAAACTCAACTCTCCAATATCAAGTCCATTTAATAGTTATACTCCCCCTACTTTACTACGAGGTTGACCAGTTTATTAGGTACAATAATAGTCTTCAGAATCTCTTTTCCTCTTAAATGATAAGCCACCTTTTCCTGGGCTAAAACCAGCTTTTTTAGCTCCTCCTCAGGTAGATTCACCGGGGCGTCGAAAGTTGCCCTGAGTTTACCGTTTATCTGTACGGCATAGGTCACTTCTTCAGTTTTTATGGCCTCAGGGTCATAGGCAGGCCATTTGGACTTGAAAACGGAGTCTTTGAAGCCTAAAAGGGACCAGATTTCCTCGGCTAAATGAGGTGCTAATGGGGCCAGAATCTGGGCCATTCTGACCACGCTGCAGTCATATATCTTAGATTGGGCCGGTTCCAGGGCAGAAAGCTGGTTTAATAGCTCCATAAGGGCAGCTACAGCAGTATTGAACTCGAATCCCTCGATATCTTCGCCGACTTTCTTGATGGCCCAATTCAGCTTGCGGTAAGTGGCTGCATCTTGGTCACTTAATCCGGACAGGTTGAACTTTTGATTGAGATTGACTGGCTTCTTTTGCACACTTTCAGCTAATCTGAAAATCCGTTTCAAGAAGCGGCTGGCTCCGGTAAGTCCTTCTTCATTCCAGAGCATCTCTTTGCCGGGAGGAGTGGCAAAGAGCACGGCTATTCTGGTCACGTCCACCCCGTTTTGGCCCATCACGGTGGTGGGAGAAGTCACATTTCCCTTAGACTTGGACATGATCTCCCCTTCTGAGTCTAAGACCATGCCATGGTTGAATAGTCTGGCGGCCGGCTCGTCATAATCCAAGAGTCCCAAATCCTTAAAGAACTTGTTGAAGAAACGGAAATACAATAGATGTCCGGTGGCATGCTCAATTCCCCCCACATATTTATCAACCGGCATCCAGACAGTAACTTTGTCTTTCTCGAAGATCAGTTGCTGGTTTCGGTTGTCCAGATACCTTAGCTGATACCAGGAGGAATCGACAAAAGTATCCATGGTGTCCGGGTCTCTTTTAGCCGGGCCAGCGCACCTTGGACACCTGACGTTTATGAACTCAGGAATATCTTCGAGAGGAGACCTTCCCTGAGGTAAGAAGTCCGTGACTCCTTCCGGTAGCAGAACCGGCAAATCTTTCTCAGGAACAGGTACTATTCCGCATTTAGGGCAATGTATCATGGGAATGGGCGTACCCCAGTAACGCTGCCTGGAGACCAGCCAATCCCTTAGCTTGTAGTTGATTTTCCGTCGACCGATCCCCTTCTTTTCCGCATACTCAATGGTTCTATTGATGCCTTCCAGGGAATTTATGCCATTAAATTGGCCGGAGTTGACCATGGTGCCTGGCTCTTCATATGCCTGCTCCATTGTCTCCGGCTCTAACTCGTCGGCCAGAGCTTGAATTACCACTTTAACTGGCAGGCCGTACTTCCTGGCAAACAAGAAGTCCCGCTGGTCATGTGCTGGAACCCCCATGACGATGCCGGTGCCATAGGTTGCTACCACGTAATCCGCCACCCAGAGCTGGACCTTCTCGCCTGAGAATGGATTTGTGGCGTAAAGGCCGGTGAAAACCCCCTCCTTTTCGCTGGTGACTGCAGTCCGCTCGATTTCACTCCGCTGGAGGGCCTTCTGAACATAATCTTCAACCTTCTTCTTATGCTGGACCGGAAGCTCAACCCGTTTCAAAAGTTCATGTTCCGGGGCAATGGACATAAAAGTCACTCCGAAGATGGTGTCCGGCCGGGTAGTGAAGACGGTCAGCTTCTCCTCAGTTTGCTCTAAGATAAAATCTAGGTCTACTCCCTCAGAGCGGCCAATCCAATTTTTTTGCATGGTCTTGACATTTTCCGGCCAGCCGGGGAGCTGGTCCAGGTCATGCAACAATCTGTCCGCGTATGCGGTGATTCTGAAAAACCACTGCTCTAACTCTTTTTTGGTGACCTCGGAGTCACATTTCCAGCAGCGGCCGTTAATCACCTGCTCATTGGCCAGAACCGTCTTACAGGATGGGCACCAGTTGACCAGTGACTTGGCTCGATAGGCCAAGTTATGCTCAAACAGTTTCAAAAAAATCCACTGGTTCCACCTGTAAAAATCGGGATTGCAGGTGATGACCTCTTTGTCCCAGTCGTAGGAAAGGCCGACTTTTTTCAAAGTTGCCCGTGAAACTTCGATGTTATTAAGGGTCCACTCTTTGGGATGAATGCCCCGCTTGATGGCGGCCTGCTCAGCCGGTAAGCCGAAGGCGTCCCAGCCAAAGGGGTGAAAGACATCGTAGCCCTGCATCATCTTATAGCGGGCTAAGACATCCCCAATCACATAGTTGCGGAAGTGCCCCATATGGATGTCGCCGGAAGGATAGGCGAACATCTCCAGACAGTAGAATTTCTTTCGGGGCTTTTCCGGGGCTTTATAAAGCCCTGTTTCTTCCCACTTCTTCTGCCACTTGGCTTCTATGGATTTGAAATCGTAAGACATGAGGTTATAATAAAGACAACAACTGATTTCGTCAAGATTAGCGATTCAGAAGTAATAAGACCAGCAGGACTCTAAGGATAGAGCTTGTAAAGCATCCGTGGAAAAGGAATCGACTCCCTCACGTGCGGCAGATGGCAAATCCAGGAGACAGTTCTCTCCAATCCCAAGCCGAAGCCAGAGTGTGGTACCGAGCCATATTTGCGCAAGTCCAAATACCAGCCGTAGGTTTCTTCAGGCAGCTTCTCCTCCCTTATCCTCTGCAGCAAAGAATCATGATCATCATTTCTCTGGGAGCCGCCGATGATTTCGCCGTATCCTTCCGGGGCGAGCATGTCGTTATTCAGAACCAGCTCAGCTTTTTCCGGGTGAGGTTTCATGTAGAAGGCTTTAATTTTCTTGGGATAATTGTAAATACAGAGCGGCTTGTCGAACTGATTAGATAGAAGAGTTTCCTCGTCTCCTCCCAGGTCGTCGCCCCATTTGATTTTACTGCCCACTTTTTGCAGGGTCTGAATGGCTTCATCATACGACAACCGATAAAAGGGCCGCTTAACTTTTTTCAAAGGCGCCAAGTCCCGTTCAATTACTTCAAATTCCTTCTGGCACTTCTCCAGAGACCACTGCACGATATACTCCACCAGCTCTTCCTGCAGATCCATGTTCATCTGATTGTTGTAAAAGGCCTCTTCGGCTTCTATCATCCAGAACTCGGTCAGATGCCTTCTGGTTTTGGATTTCTCGGCCCTGAAAGTCGGCCCGAAGCAATAAACATTCCCTAAAGACATGCAGGCTGCTTCCACGTAGAGTTGTCCGGTCTGAGCCAGGTAGGCTTTGCCCAAATCAAAGTACTGAGTTTCAAATAAAGTTCCGGCGCTCTCTCCGATTGCGCCGGTCAATATGGGTGTATCTATCAGGGTGAACTTTTTGTCGTAGAAAAACTTCCGAATGGCAAAGATGATTTCATTCCTGATTCTCATAATGGCATGCTGCCGGGAAGAACGAAGCCAGAGATGCCGCCTCTCAGCTAAGAAGGCCACCCCATGCTCTTTGGGAGTGATGGGATAGTCCTGAGCAATCTGAATGAGGTTGATATTCTTAAGGGATAGTTCATATCCGCCAGGAGAGCGTTTATCTTCTCTAACGATTCCAATTACTTCCAGAGAGGATTCCTGGGTGAGCTTATCAAAAGCCAAGAAAGTTTTTTCATCCACAGAATCCTTGGCCATCACACATTGCAACAGCCCATAGCCGTCTCTGACTAAGAGAAAATGAATCTTGCCGCTGGAGCGCTTGTTATACAGCCATCCCTGGACTTTTACTTCCTTTCCGGCATGCTTCCCTATTTCATCGATTTTGGTCACAATCATAAATGGTCAAATTTTCGAATAGTCCGGCAGCGGCTTAACTAAAGTGGTGGCCAAGGAGAGACGATTAATCAGAAATCCTTTCAAATCCTCCAGCCAGTACCAGAATCCTCCCTGCAATTTGATTCTTAAGCTGAGAGGCGAATCAAGGCTGTACATGGCTATTCTTTTGAGAGAAAGATTCTCCCTGAGGCTGGGTGTCCTGCCGGGGTATATGGAGAAGCCGTAATGATAACCTTGACCAAGAGCTTCCTTCTGCACCAGCTGATTGAAGCGTCCAAAAGGATAAGAAAGATAGAGCACTTCCCGGCCCAGCTGGTCTTCTAAATCCTGCTTGGAATACTTCAATTCATACTCAACTTGGGAAGGGCTAAGCTTGGTCAAATCGTAATGATTGACGGTGTGGGAGCCGATGGAAAAGCCTCTTTCACATAATTCCTTAATCTGATTCCAGTCCAGGTGCCTGAATCTTTTGCCACCCAGGTTCATGTCCCAGCTATTTTCTTTCCCTACAAAGCCGGTAATCACAAAGACGGCAGCCTTAAAGCCCAAAGATTCCAAGATGGGATAAGCGTGAGAATGAACTCCTGCATAGCCATCATCAAAGGTGATTAAAAGTTTCCGGCGCCAGTCTACATCATCCGGGCCGGAAAATTCTTCCAAGCTCAGAGTCTGGTAGCCCTGTTCTTTCAATCTCTGCATGAGCTCTCTGAATTTAGGCGGCTTTAAGGAGGTGACTCCCCATTCGGCTTCAGGTTCAACCTTATGGAACAGGAGCACGGGAATTTTCTGAAGACTGTTTCTGGGCAACCTTAATTTCCAAAGAAAAAAGGCGCAAAGAAACAAAAAAAATATCCCCCCGGCGAGCCATAGAATTATTGCCATAATTCTAATTGTCCAAGCTGGCTGCTATTTCTTTCTGCAGGCCATTGTTGGCCGGGCCGAGCACCACTGCCGTGAAATTATCCGGCTGGAAAAGCTCCTGAGCCACTGCCTGAATTTCATCGCGAGTGATGCGGTTGATCTCCTTCATGGTCTGGTCCAGAGAAACATATTTCTTCAAATAAAGCTCATTTCTGGCCAGGCGATTCATCCGGGTGGAGCTATTTTCAACGCTGATGACCAAATTCCCTTTGAGTTGAGCTTGGGCGTGCTCCAGCTCACTTTTGGTCAAGACTTCTCTTTTGATTCGCTTCAGCTCCCTCAAAGCTTGTTGCACTGCCTTTTGCACCTGCCTTCCATCGGTGGCCAGATAAATTCCCCAGGTACCGGTATCCTCAAAGAAATCCACAAAGGAATAGACCGAATAGGCCAAACCCAGTCTTTCCCGGATACTCTGGAAAAGATGAGAAGACATTCCACCGCCCAAGACGATATTCAATAAAGTCAGGGCATAGCGCCGGGGATGGGAAAACTTAAAGGCCGGCACCCCTAAGCAGACATGGGTCTGGGCTGATTTTCTCTTAATCACTCTAACTGACTGCAGGGCCTGGGGGACCTTACGCAGCCCGTGGCTGTGGCGATGATCAGAATCGAGGTTTAGCTTTTTTCCCACTAAATCCACCAGTTTGTGATGATCCACGTTTCCGGAAGCTGCTACCACCAAGCTGTCGCAGGTATAATGTCGCTTCAGGTAATTCACCAGATCCCGGCGCTGAAAAGCAGAGACAGTCTGGCTGGAGCCGATCACCGGCTGGCCCAGGGGCTGGTCTTTCCAGAGACTCTGGGCATACAAATCATGAACTAAGTCAGCCGGATTGTCCTGAACGTCCTTGATCTCTTCTAAGATGACTTTCTTCTCCTTTTCCAGGTCAGCCGGTGTCAGAAGACCGTTTTTGACCAAATCGGCCAACACATCCACAGCCACCGGCAAATGCTCGTCTAAAACCCGGGCATAATAGCAGGTTTGCTCCCGGCTGGTGAAGGCGTTCAGATGCCCGCCCAGGGATTCCAGAGACTGGGCAATTTCTTTGGCGGTTCTCTTTTTAGTCCCTTTGAAGACCATGTGCTCGATGAAATGGGATAAGCCACTCTCCTTTGGCTCTTCGTCTCTGGAGCCGACATTAACCCACAGACCAATGGAGATGGAGCGAAAAGGGCTGATTTTCTCAGTCACCACCCGTATGCCGTTATTTAAGGTAGTGCGGTGAAACAACGACTTCATCGGGTCTCTTTCTTACTGGAAACGGCATGACTCTGCTGTAAAGCTGCCTTGCGGGAGAGCCGGATCTTCCCTTCCGGGTCAATGCCGATTACCTTGACCAGGACTTCATCACCGACTTTCAGCACATCCTCGGTCTTCTCCACTCTCCGGAAGTCCAGTTCGGAAATGTGCACCAAACCATCCTGGCCAGGAATTATCTCCACAAAAGCTCCAAAAGGAGCAGTCCTCCTGACCTTACCCAGATAGATCTTCCCTATTTCCGGTTCTTCCACCAGCTTTAAGACCATTTCCTTAGCCATTTCCCCGGCCTTTTGATCGACCGAAGAGATGAAGACGGTTCCGTCGTCTTCGATGTCAATTTTGGCTCCGGTCTGCTCCACAATACCCCGGATGGTCTTGCCGCCCGGGCCGATGATATCGCCAATTTTGTCCTGCTTGACTTTCAGGATAAAGATACGCGGAGCATATGGGGAGAGTTCGACTCTGGGCTTGGAGATAGTCTGGTCCATTATGTCCAAGACATACAGCCGGCCAGCCTTAGCCTTGGTCAGGGCCTCCTTCAAAATCTCCAGATTGATTCCAGCCACCTTGACATCCATCTGGAAGCCGGTAATTCCCTGCCGGGTACCGGCCACTTTGAAGTCCATATCCCCATAGTGATCTTCCTCGCCAGAAATGTCAGACAAAACCACCACTTTGTCTTTCTCTTTGACCATCCCCATGGCAATTCCGGCCACGGCTGATTTTATAGGCACTCCGGCGTCCATCAGGGATAAGCTTCCTCCACATACTGTGGCCATGGAAGAAGAGCCGTTGGATTCCAAAATGTCAGAGACAATTCTGATGGTGTACGGAAATAACTCATCAATCGGAATCATGGCCTCAATGGCTCTTTCTGCCAGGGCGCCGTGGCCGATTTCTCTGCGGCCCGGACCTCTGACCGGCCTTACTTCACCCACACTAAAAGGAGGAAAATTATAATGGAGCATGTAGCTTTTGCTGGATTCACCCAGGATGTCATCGATAATCTGCTCATCTATCTTAGTCCCTAAGGTCGTGACTACCAGAGCTTGAGTCTGGCCACGGGTAAAGAGGGCCGAGCCATGAGTCCGGGGCAAAACCCCCACTTCGCAGGAAATCTGGCGGATGTCATCCGGCTGGCGACCGTCCACTCTCAGGCGCTCCTGTACTATTTTATGCCGAACATCTTCCTCCACCAGTTTTTCAAATACCGTTTTAATCTGGTTTTCTGCTTCCGGGAACTGCTCTTTAAGCTGAGTTTGTACTTTCGCTAAAACCAGGTCCAGATTCTTCTTTCTCTCTGATTTTTCCCGGCTGACGTTATAGAGCTTAATCTCTTCTAGCGCCAATTTCTTGACCGCTTCTAGTATCTCGGTTGTTACCGGCTTGGCTTCCACGGTCACTTTCGGCTTGCCACAGCGCTGGACTAACTGATTAATACTGGCAATAATTCTCTTAATCTCCTGGTGGCCCAAATCCAGAGCCGAGATTAAGTCCTCTTCGGCAATCTCCTTGGCTCCTCCTTCCACCATGATGATATTATCCTGAGTGCCGGCCACAACGATGTTCATATCCGATTCCAGCAACTGGGAAGTGGTGGGGTTGATCAACATCTTCCCTTTGGCGCGTCCCACTCGCACTGCCCCGACCGGCTGGCTTAAAGGGATGCTGGATATTGCCAAAGCGGCAGAGGAGCCATTGATGCCTAAAATGTCGCTGTCATTCTCCTGGTCGGAAGATAAGACCGTGACCAGTATTTGCACTTCATTCAGATAGCTTTCCGGGAATAAGGGGCGCAAAGGTCGGTCGATTAGACGGGAGGAAAGGACTTCTTTTTCTGAAGGTCTCCCCTCTCTTTTGAAAAATCCGCCCGGAATTTTACCGGCGGCATAGGCCTTCTCCCGGTAATCCACGGTCAAGGGAAAGAAATCCTGCTCTTCCTTTGCTTCCGGGGCAGCCACCGCAGTAGCTAAGACAATAGTGTCCCCATAACGGACTGTCACCGCGCCGTCCGCCTGTCCGGCCACTTTGCCGGTCTCAAGGTTTAGTATTTTCCCGCCAATTTCAAGCTCTATTTTTTCAGCCATGTCTTTTTCCTTTACTACTTCCTGAGATCCAGTTTCTCGATTAGTTGTTTGTAGCCTTCCGGCCGCACCCTTTTCAGATAGGCCAATAGCCTTTTCCTCTTCCCCACCATTTTCATCAATCCCCGACGGGAGCTGTGGTCTTTCTTGGCTGCCTCCAGATGGGGAGTCAATTCATTTATGCGCTGGGTTAATAGAGCCACCTGCACTTCGGCCGAGCCGGTGTCTTTATCATGCAGACGGTAACTTCCCACCAATTCCTTTTTCTTCTCAAACGTAACAGGCACATTACCTCCTTAGGTAACTAACTTCTCTTTTGTTTTTCTCTTATTATTTTCTGGTCTTGTTGGATTTGACTGCGCAGGCTGTCTAAATCTACAAACTTCTGGTCCGGCCTGATCCATTCTTCCAGATAAAGCAAAACCTGCTGGTCATATAAACTTCCCTGAAAATCAAAAATGTGGACTTCGATTGACAATTCTCTCCGAGCTTGCACTGTGGGCTTGGTCCCCACATAGGCCATCCCCATTTTCTTCTGGGAATCGAATTCCACCTGGCAGCTGTAGATTCCGGCAGGGGGCAGAAGTTTCTCTTCGGGCAATTTCAAGTTGCAGGTCGGAAACCCCAATTTCTGACCCAAGCCGGTTCCCATTCTCACTATTCCTTGCAAAGGATAACCATGTCCTAACATCTTGGCGCCGGAATTAAAATCTCCGGCCTGAAAGGCTTTTCTGATTTTGGTGCTGCTGATATTATCTTTTCCATCCTTGACCGGAGAAATTACTTCCACCGGGAAACCGTACATTTCTCCAGCTTCCTGCAACAAAGTAATTCCGCCCTGGCGGTTCTTGCCAAAGCCGTGGTCGTATCCCACCACCAAATATCCCGGCAGAAGTCGCTTAATCAAAATATCATTTACGAATTGCCTGGCCTCGGTGTTAGCCAAAACCTGGTCGAAATTGAGAACTACCATCTCATCTAAGCCAAAGGACTCTATCAGCTTTATCTTTTCCGCCAGGGTAGTCAAAAGCCTGATCGACTGCCGGGAATTAAGCACCTGGCGAGGGTGAGGATGATAGGTGAGCAGAACCGACTTTTTCTGACGGTTTTTGGCCTGCTCAACCACCCTTTGCAGAATCGCTTTATGCCCCAGATGAACACCATCAAAAGTTCCTAGGGTGAGCACCGGACGGTCGTGCTGGGAAAGCTCAATTTTTCTCAAATCGTAGCAGATGTGCATGGTCTAATTGATTAGAACTCTTTCATATTTAATCAGGGCTTTCTCCGGTGAGCTCAAAAAACAGGTCGAATCAGAAAGAGACCTCCCTACTGCCAGAAGCTGCTTTTCCGGATCCAAGATCCTGACCCAGCGGTCCTTTTGAAAACTGTCAAATTCCAAGACATCCAGCGGCTTAAAGGCCAGACCATGCTTGACCTTCTGATAACTCTCGGGTGCTAAGATTACTCTGGGTAAGTGTCCGACTGCGTCAGGCAATGAGATCAAGTAAGATTCTAATTGCTGGGTTTTAATCAGCTCATTGATTTTGTCCAAGGTCAAAGCTTTCTCAAGGCTGTAAGGACCCAGCTTAGTCCTCCTCAGCTCCCAGACCGCTGCTCCGCAGCCTAACTTCTGCCCTAATTCAAAGGCAAAAGAGCGGATGTAGGTTCCCTTGGAGCAGTTGATTTTCATCGTCAAAAAAGGAGGATAGAATTTCAAAATCTCGGCGGAATAAATCTTCACCCTCTTAGTAGGACGAGGCACTTTCTGTCCGGCCCGGGCATATTCATAAAGTTTCTTCCCCTGGTACTTGAGGGCCGAATACTCTGGTGCCAGGAGGGCTACTTCACCGGTCAATTCAGCTACGGCCTGGGAGATTTGAGACAAAGACAGAGCAGAGACGTCCACATTTTCCAGCAGATTTCCGTCCCGGTCCCAGGTATCGGTAGTCGCTCCCAGTTTAATCTGGGCCTCATATTCTTTGTCCCAGCCTAAGAGGAATTGGGCCAGTTTAGTGGCTTTCCCCAGGCAGGCCAGAAGCAGGCCGGTGGCAAGGGGGTCTAAAGTTCCCACATGTCCGACTTTTTTTACTCCCACGATCTTACGGAGTTTTTCAATAGTCTCAAAGGAGGTCAAGCCGGCTGGCTTATCCAGAAGCAAACAACCCTTTAAATCCATTTTTTCAGTTTCCCGATCACGATTTTCTTGGCTTGAGCCAGGGGCTGATTCAGGGCAAAGCCAGCCGCATTCTTATGCCCTCCCCCTCCATATTGGCGGGCCAATTCGGCAATTTCCAGATTATTCTGAGAGCGCAGGCTCACCTTGGTGCGGCTTGGCCCCACCTCTTTGAACAAAGCCCCTATCAGAGCTCCGTTGACGAATAGTGAATAATCCACCAGTCCTTCCGTATCTCCGCTGTTGGCTTGAAACCGCTCCAGCGATTCACGGTCCACTGTCAGGCAGCAGATTTTGCCGCAGCTGAAAAGTTCCAACCTGGAGAGGACATGCCCCAGCATTTTTAAGTTTTCCTGCGAATAGTTAAAATAAATTTGGTCGGTCAGCCTCCGGACGTCAGCCCCTAATTCGACTAGTTGTGCGCAGATTCTTAAGCTGTGGGCGGTGGTAGATGAATACCGAAATCTACCGGTATCGGTCAGAATGGCGGCGTAAAGCCAGTTGGCCATGGTAGAGCTGATAGGAAAACCGGCCTTCAAGAGCAGGTCAAAGATCATCTCCCCCACCGCGGCCGTTTTGGAGTCCAAATAGTTAATGCTGCCATAGGAAGTGTTGTCCGGATGGTGATCAATATTGAGCAAGGGAACTCCGGCTGGAATGGCTTCACTGACCCAGCCGATGCGCTCCAAATAGGGGCTCTCCAAAACTATTACCAGATTAGGATTGAAATTCAAAACCTTTGGGGTCCGGTGCAGGATGATTTTCTTTTGAGGATCCAAAAACGAATACTTGCTCGGCAGAATACCCTGGTTGGCAATTAAGACTTTTTTCCCTCTACCTTCCAGAAAGGCGGCCAGGGCTAACTGGGAGCCGATCGAATCACCGTCCGGATCAAGATGAGAGGTTACCAGAACTTTCTTGGCCTTGCCAATAGCCTCTAAGATTTGTCTAATCTCTTTTCTCATCTTCCTCTTCAATCTGATGCAGGAGTCGGTCGATTTTCTCTCCGTACTCCAGGGAGTGGTCGTACTGGAATTCCAGGGTAGGGAGGTATTTCAAGCGCACTCTTTTCCCTACCTGCTGCTGAATGAAACCGGAAGCTCTTTTCAGCGCCTTCCCCGAGTTTTTCTTTTGTTGTTCGCTTCCTAAGACTGAATAATAGACCAAAGCGTGTTTCAAGTCGGCCGACATCTCCACTGCCGTAATGGTCAAAAATCCCAAGCCGGGGTCGCGCAATTCGGTCTGCACTATTTCTGAAATCTCTCTTTTGATCTGGTCTCCCACCCGGGCTGAACGAGGATAAGTCATTTCACAGAATCTCAATCTGCTGGTCGATAATATCTACACCGGCTTCCCGGTGGATATACTCCACCACTTCAGAGAGCACCTGTTGGGCGAATCTCTGCTGGTTGGCAACCACCGCCACGCCTAAAAGGGCTCTCTGCCACAGGTCGTTGTGGTCCACCTCCGCCACCGAGACGTTGAACTTATTATGCAGCCTGTCTTTTAAGGCTTTGATAATCTGTCTCTTGCTTTTCAGTGAGGTGCTTTGGGGGAGGTGCAGCTCGATGCTGGCACTGCCTATGAACATAAGTTTTACTTGGGAACTTCCTCCAGTTTGCGGGCCAGCCGGATGACTTCGAACACTTCCAGGATATCCTGAGGTTTCAAGTCGTTATAGTTTTCAATCTTGACGCCACATTCCATGCCGCTGGCAACCTCTTTGACGTCATCTTTGAATCTCCTTAAGGAGCCAATCTTCCCCTGGTAGATGGTCTGGCCGTCCCGGATGACCCGGACCTGGTCCCCCAGCCGGATACTCCCTTTTTGCACAAGGCAGCCGGCAATTACTCCTACTTTGCTGATGCGGAAAATTTCCCTGACTTCCACTACTCCTTTAATGTTTTCTTTGATTTCCGGAGCCAAAAGCCCTTCCAAGGCTTTCTTAATCTCATTCTGCACTTCATAGATGATAGTGTACAGCCTGATATCCACTCCCTGCTGGGCGGCTAATTCTCTGGCCCTCAAATCCGGCCGGACATGGAATCCGATGACAATAGCCTGAGAGGCAGCGGCCAAGAGCACGTCGCTTTCGGCAATCGCCCCCACCCCTTTGTGAATCACGGTAACTTTGACTTCTGAAGTGGACATCTTCTCTAAGGTGTCGGACAAAACTTCTACTGATCCATCTACATCTCCTTTGATAATCAATCGGAGCTCTTTTATCGCCCCCTCTTTAACCTTTTGATAAACTTCTTCTAGGGCCACCGATTGCAATAGCCTCAGTTCTTTTTCTCTTTTCAAGCGGCTGCGCCGGTTGGCCAATTCCCGGGCTTCCACTTCAGATTCCATGACCACAAAACCGTCACCGGCCTGAGGCACACCCGCAGCTCCTAGTACTTGTGCGGGGGTGGAAGGCCCAGCGCTCTCCATTATCTGTCCCCTTTCATTGAACATGGCCCGGACCTTGCCGAAATATGGGCCGGTCACAAAGGGGTCGCCCATTCTCAAGGTGCCATTCTGCACCAGAACCGTAGCCAGGGGGCCTTTGCCCCGGTCTAATTTGGCTTCAATAATAGTCCCCTTGGCGCGGCGGGCCGGGTCGGCCTTCAATTCAAAAAGTTCAGCCTGCAAGATAATCAGCTCCAATAGCCGCTCGACATTTTTCCCTAATTTGGCTGATATTTCCACCATGATGGTCTTCCCCCCCCACTCTTCCGGGACCAAGTTGTATTTGGCCAACTGGTTTTTAATCAGTTCGGGATTGGCGGTCGGCAAATCGATCTTGTTAATCGCCACCAAAATAGGTACGCCCGCGGCCCGGGCATGGTCGATGGCTTCTACGGTCTGAGGCATAACCTGAGAATCGGCTGCCACTACCAGAACAACCAGATCGGTAATCTGGACTCCCCGGGCTCGCATGGCGGTGAAAGCCTCGTGGCCGGGGGTGTCCAGAAAAGTGATATTCCCTTTGGGCAATTGAACTTCATAAGCTCCGATGTGTTGGGTAATCCCCCCAAATTCTCCGGCTATGATATTACTCTTGCGAATGTAGTCCAGAAGAGAGGTTTTGCCGTGGTCCACATGTCCCATGATGGTGACTACAGGGGGGCGAGTGACTAAAGTTTCCTGGACTTCTTCTTCCTCTTCGGCCCCCAGTTCTTTCTCCACCTGTACGCTATAACCAAATTCTAAGGCAATCGTTTCAATCGTATCCAAATCCAGTCTCTGGTTGATAGTGGCCATCATCCCCAGTTCCAGGCACTTGGCAATCACCTGGGCTGGCCGGAGATTCATTAGAGAGGCCAGTTCGGCCACCGAGATAAATTCTGAAACCTTTATGATTTTGGCTTCTTCGGCAACCGTTTCTGCTTCGGTCTCTTTGCGGAAGTATTTTTTAGGCCTCCGGGTGGTATCCAGTTGGGAGAGGGTTTTTTTGACGCTCTCCTCCGCCCGCTTCTGGGCTACTACTTTATCCTGGCGTAAATCCGGTTTGAATTTCTCCTTGCCGCGTCGAAATGCCTCCCGGACCCGCTCTTGGCGGAGGAGCTCCTCTTTTTTTCTTAAAGGGAGTTTTTCAAGCTCGATATCCTCTTCTTCTGGAGGAGTGACGACAGCCTCAGCCGGCTGGAAGGGATCCTTTACTGTGGGAGCCAAAGCTTCGGCTCTTTCTCTCTCTTTCTGACGTTTCTGTTTTTCGGAAATTTCTTTTTTGACAATTTCCTTTTCTTTTTTGAACTTATCCTCAATGGCCAGAAGCATCTCCTCGGTCACCGCGCTCATGTGGCTTTTGACCGGGAATTTGAGCTCCTTTAATAATGACATGAGCGCATCGCTGGAGATCTGATACTGTTTGGCTATTTCGTAGATTCTCTTGCCAGCCATACTTTAAATCCTAAAAGCTTATTTATCTTTTTCTTCGGATTCCCGATTTTCAGGCTCGACCGCTTCTTCCGGGGTCTTTTCGGTCTGCTTTTCCTTATCCGGGGAAGTTTTTTCTTTCTCGGTCAGATAATCCTGGGCAGTTTTAATCAATTTGGCAGCTTTCTTTTCTCCGATTCCTTCGATTTCCAGCAACTCTTCTGGTTCAGCCTGGGCCAAGGTTTCCACCGAGTCATATCCGCCCGCAATTAAATTCTCGGCCAATTTTGTACCTACTCCTTTTAGATTTTGTATCTCGGTCTGCTTGGCAGCGGCTTCCTTCTTCTGGACTCTATCCTCGGATTCACTCAAAATGGTGACCTTCCAGCCGCTTAATTTAGAAGTCAGTCTGGCGTTCTGGCCGGATTTACCAATGGCCACCGACAGGCTCTGATCATCCACCACCACGGTCATGGTTTTATCCTCCGGATGGGCGACAATTCGAATTATCTTGGCCGGGGCTAAGGCCCGGGTCACCAGCACCTGCGGGTCAGGGCTCCATTGAATGATGTCAATTCTTTCGTTAGATAATTCTCTTACGATTCCCTGTACCCTGGTTCCCCTGATTCCGACGCAGGCTCCTACCGGATCGATTCTTTCGTCAATGGAATGCACTGCAATTTTGGATCTCTCTCCGGCCTCTCGGGCCACCGCCTTTATCTCGATAATTTTTTCGAAAATCTCCGGCACCTCCAGTTCGAATAACCTCTGCAAAAAGCCGGGATGAGAGCGGGAAAGAATAATCTGGGGGCTCTTGGCCAATTTCTGCACGTCCAGGATATAGACCCTGATTCTCTCCCCCTGGCGATAGCGCTCTTTCTGAATCTGCTCTTTAGGAGGCAAGACCCCTTCAGCCCGCCCCAGGTTCACGATGACATTCCCTCGATCCACCTGCTGGACTGAGCCAGTGGTCAGCTCTCCGACCTTGCTCTGATACTGCTCGAAAATCTGGTCTCTTTCCGCCTCGCGGATGCGCTGGATTAAGACTTGTTTGGCCGTAGAGATGGCATTTCTTCCAAAATCTTCAAAGTGTAAAGGGATTTTCAAATCTTCCCCCATTTTAACCTTAGGCTCAATCTCTTTGGCATCTTCTAAGCTGATTTCCAAAGAGGACTCCACCACTTCCGGCACCACTTTCTTGATAATGTGCATCTGAATCTGGCCGGTCTTTCTGTCCAGCTTGGCTACAATATTCTCGGCTCCGAATTTCTTTTTAGCGGCCGAGATTAATCCGGCCTCCAGGGTCTCAATCACGTACTCCGTTTCCAGATTCTTATCTTTGGTTATCTGGCCGATGGCTTCTAAAATGTCGTAATTCACCTGAGTTTCTCCTTAAAGAAGGATAAGGGCTTTTTCAATTAAACTCAAAGGGATTTTCTGTACAACTCCCTGGCTGTCTAAAACTAAATCATCGGCTTCAACCGAATTGATGGTTCCGGTCACTCGATTCTCTGGATCGATCTTCTCCTTCAAGAAAATGGTGACCTTTTCACCTTTTTTGCGCTGGAAGTCGGCTTTGCTGGTCAAAGGGCGATCCAGTCCAGGAGAAGATACTTCCAAGTTGTAGCGGTGGGGAATGAAATCTTCGGCATCTAGGTAATCTGAAATCAGCCGGCTCACCTGGGCGCACCGGTCAATGGAGACTCCTCCGGGCCGGTCCACGAAGACTCTCACTATGGTTTGGGAGCCAAAGCCGGCTACTTTTACTTCCACCAGCTCTAAGCCTTCTTGTTCAAGGAGTGGCTGAATGCCTTGTTCTATAGTCTTTTTAAGGTCTTGCATAACTGATATAAGTAAGGGGAATACAGTCCCCGTGCGTTTAACAAAATATTATAATCCATTTCTAACTTATACGCAAGGGATATTTTGAGAGTGAGGAAAGCCTCTATCTACAGGGAGGATAAGAGCTTGCGGCAGGCATCAACAGCCTCAGAGCGCTCCACCAACCTCTTTTCCTTAGTCCGGCGGATTTGCAGCTCGACTTTGTTCTCGGCCAGTCCCTTTTCACCGATGATGATTTTCAATGGGAATCCGACTAAATCCGAGTCTTTGAATTTGACTCCGGCTCTTTCATCTCGGTCATCTAAGATAGTTTCCACTTTGCTTTCTTTTAGCTTTTGATGAACCTCTTCCGCGGCGCGACTGAGTCTTTCCGATCTGGTATCCACTGGGATTACAGAGACCGACAATGGGGCGATGGCGTTAGGCCAGATAATACCATCCTGGTCATTATACTTCTCCACCGCTGCCTGGGCAGTCCGCGTGATTCCGACTCCATAGGAACCCATGATGAAGGGCTTTTCAGTCCCATCCTGGTCGATGAATTTGGCGTTCATGGAAAGGCTGTATTTAGTCCCTAACATGAAGGTATTGCCGACTTCATTGCCATAAGAGGATTTCAAAGCCTCTTTCTGGCACTGAGGGCAGATTTCTCCACCTACTGCGTTTCGGATGTTGGAAACTTTATGAGGTTTAAAATCGCGGTTCGGGTTAATGTTTACCTGATGATAATCTGTGCGATTGGCGCCGGAGACAAAATTCCTTAATTTCAAGACTTCTTCATCCGCGATAATCGTAACATCTTTTAAACCGACCGGACCGGCAAAACCAACTTTAGCTCCGGTGGTTTTTTCGACGGTGGCGGTATCGGCCATTTCCAGCTGCATGACGCCCAAAGCATTCTTAAGTTTAACTTCATTAAGTTCTCTGTCTCCTCGAATCAAGGCAGCCACTACTTGTCCATCAGCTCTATAGAGTAAAGTTTTGACTAATTTCTTGGCAGTTACGCCGAGGAAATTGGTCACTTCTTCGACAGTCTTCATATTTGGCGTGGAAACCTGTTCCAACGGCTTCTCGCTGTCTCGGTCTTCAGTACTCTTCGGGTCTAAGGAGGCCGCCTTTTCGTGATTGGCCGCGTACCCGCATTTTTCGCACCAGAAGATGGTTACCTCGCCTGAAGCGGTATCCACCGGCACGACAAACTCATGGGCCGCCTTACCTCCCATGGTGCCAGTGTCAGACTCGACCATCTTGGTCTCCAAGCCGCAGCGGTCGAAGATTTTCTTGTAGGCGTCTAACATCTTCTGATAGGAAATTTTGAAGCTCTCTTCATTGGCGTCAAAGGAATAGGCGTCTTTCATGATGAATTCTCTGCCGCGCATTAAGCCGAATCTGGGGCGGATTTCGTCTCTGAATTTAACCTGAATCTGATATAAGTTTAGCGGCAGCTGCCGGTAGGAGCGGATTTCTCCTTTTAATAGGGAAGTTACTACTTCTTCATGAGTCGGACCCAAGACTAAGTCTCTCTCATGTCTGTCTTTGAGGCGCATGAGCTCTTTGCCTATGCTCTGCCATCTGCCTGATTCCTGCCAGATTTCAGAGGGTTGTAAGACCGGCATGGTGATTTCCTGGGCGCCGGCAGCATTCATCTCTTCCCGCACGATGTTGGAGATTTTGGTTAGGACTCTCTGCATCATGGGTAAATAGATATAGACTCCGGCGGCCATTTTGCGGATGAAACCACCCCGGACTAAGAGCTTGTGGCTGATGATTTCGGCTTCAGCCGGGTCTTCTCTCAGGGTGGGGATGTAGGTTTGGGACCAGCGCATAATTCTATTGAATATAAATAAAAGATTGTATATATTCAATTAGATTCTCTGAAAGGGAGAGAAATGAGAAGAATTGAGACCTTTTGTCCTATCCTAATGGTGATATTTCTTTCCAACTGCTTTAACATTGCCTTAGGAGGAGGCTCATCAGACAAAAGTTCTTCAACATCAATAGGCTCCTACAAGACCGCCAAGATTTCTGCCAGCCCCGAGCGCTCCGCCAAATACAAGAAGCCGGCCAAAGGGGAACCCGTTGATATAGCTTATGAATTCTTTGAGTTAAATAAAGAATTCTTCCATATAAATAATCCAAGGGAAGAATTGGCAATAAGGCGCGTAGAGTCTAATCTAAAGGGTAGGCTGAGTGCTATGGTTTCCTTCAAACAGCTGCATAACGGAATAGAATTGTTCAATTCGGACATTAGAGCCTTTATAAAAGACGATGGTGAATTGCGCGAAATAGAAGGAAATTATTGCTACGACATGAATCTACCTTCCACTCCTTCAGTAGATTCAGCGTCAGCAGTTAAGATTGCGCTACAGGAAGCAGGAGCTTTGCCTCTTCCAAAAGCCGTATGTTCTAGCAAGCCAGTTATCATACCTTCTTCCGAACTATTCCGTTATAACGAGAACAGGTTATATATGGCCTGGCCGGTTCGGGTATACCCAGACAGCACAGAGAAGGCACGGACAGGATCTTTCCGCAAGTATTATCGCTATTATATCGACGCTCTGGATGGCTCTGTTTTGCAGAAGGGTGAAGACTCTGATTTGATAAAAGAATATTGGAATCCGAAGGAAAGGGAACAGCATAAGTAGGGCTTTTGTGTCCTGGTAATATTCGGCAATCTTTTTAGGCCCGACAGGGATCGAACCTGTAACCTACAGCTCCGGAGGCTGTCGCTCTATCCAATTGAGCTACGGGCCCATTTTAAGTAACAATTCAACTACTTTCTATAACCCATTATACACCATCAAGTTTTAATTTCAACTATCTCCCCCCACACTGCCTCTTTCTCCAAATGCAAAATCCCGTAAGTCGGAGGCCCGGATTGGTTCCAGCTTATGCTTCCGGGATTAAACATTAAGGTCTTCTTTATCTTCTTATTATACGGCGAATGGGAGTGGCCGAAGACGATGGCGTCCAATCCTTCCGGGAACATGCGATAGACCTTCTCTTCCAATCCTTGCGGGGGTCCTGATCCGTGATACATCCCAATCCGGAAATCTCCAATATCTATCATCTGCTTTTCCGGCAAGGCTTTTCGCACTTCGCCTCCATCCATGTTCCCCCACACAGCATAGACCTGTTTGGCTCTCTTTTCCAGCTCCCTTAAGACCGCCAAATCGGTAAAATCGCCGGCATGCAGGATAGTCTCCTGCTGGCTTACCTTTTTCCAGAACTCTTCAGGAATCTTGCTGGCGCGCTCAGGGATGTGGGTGTCTGCTACTACCAGCACCTGCATTATCTGATTTTCTTCTTGTGGCGCAGGCGTCTTCTGAGTTTTTTGCGCTTGTGGGTGCGAATCTTTCTGCGCTTCCTCTTCCGGCCTGAGGGCATAGGTCTCCTTAACTTATGGGATTCTGTTTAATCACCAAAGACTTAAATTCATTCGAGGGCTTGAAAACCGGGACATTGCGGTCCGGCACCGGCACTTCGTCGCCAGTCCTGGGATTTCTGGCCTTGCGGGCCTTGCGGGCTTTGACTTTGAAAGTCCCGAACCCCCGGATTTCAATGTTCTGCTTCTTCTCCAAACTCAGCTTGATGGCCTCCAGAAAAGTATCCACCACCGCGGCCACGTCGGTCCGGGTTAAACCGGTCTTCTCCGCCACCTGCTCCACTAAGTCAGCCTTGGTCATTAGTCAACCTCCTTGTGCTTAAATTTTAGCGGTATAAGTACTGCAATTTTGGAAAAAACTTTTCATTTTCAGTCAGGGCGGTCAATGTCACGGCGCTCTTGCCCAATAAGTCGAAGATGGTCGCCCTCCTTCTAGGCCTTTCTTTAATCACTTTGGGTTCTCCGGTCATTCCACCCATCTGGTTGGCAATTTTAAGCGCATCTTCCAGATTCCCCAGTTCATCCACTAATTTCAAATCCTTGGCCATTCTTCCGGTGAAGACCCGGCCATCGGCAATATTGAGGACCTTTTTGCGGTCCAGGTTTCTCCCTTTAGCCACCACATCCACAAACTGGTCATAGGTGTCATTAATCAAATCCTGCACCATTTTTCTTTCCTGAGGGGTCATTTCCCGCCACATACTCCCCACATCCTTTAGCGCTCCGCTTTTTACCACTTCAAAGCGCACCCCTACTTTCTTGAGCAATCCTTCCACTACCGGGAATTCAAAAATTACTCCGATGCTGCCAGTAATTGTCCCGGGATTGGCCACTATCGTATCCGCAGCACAGGCGATGTAATAACCTCCGGAAGCAGCCACGCTTCTCATGGCAGCCACAATCCTTTTCCCTTTATCTTTGGCTTTGCCGATTTCTTCGTACATCTCCTGGGAAGCGGCCACTCCCCCACCGGGCGAGTCGATGTCCAACACTATTACCGGGATAGAGTTATCCTTGGAGAATCTCTTAATCTGCCTAATGAAGTCAGTCGGATTGACTATTACTCCGTGGACTTCAATTAAGCCGATTTTTTTGCCTCCCAGGCTGACTGCGGCATCCTCAGACTCTCCGAAAAGTGCCAAGGCGATGAATCCGAAAAAAAGCAGCACACTGGCCGTAATTACCACCGCAATGATTACTTCTTTTTTCTTCATTTAGTTCTTATAGACTTTCAGTCTCTGTCCGGGCCTGATTTCGTCGGCGTCGGCCAGCTTGTTCCAGTTTAACAGGTCAGTCAGAGTGGCGCCGTAGTTCTGGGCAATTTTCCATAAGGTATCCCCATCCCGGACAATATGAATTACTAAAGTTTCAGTCAGTCTGTCAATAGGATTCTGGGATGCGTAGCCATTTGAACCGGGGATTTTTATTTTTTCTCCGGCATAAAGAATCCGGCGGGAGGAGAAGCCATTCAGTCTTCTGATGGCCGAGATGGAGGTGCCGTATCTCAGGGCTAATTTATGCAGGCTGTCCTCTCTTTTGACGGTATAGGTAAAATATGGTCGGCTGCCGGCACTAACCGATGTCTGAGGGATAGAGCTGGACTGAGAATAATTAGAATTTCCTCCGGCTTTGACCGGGACGGTCAAATACTGCCCTGCTCTCAAGGTTTTCCGGGCCGTAATGCCGTTTAACTCAGCCAGAGCCGTGGTGGTAACGCCATACTTATCCGCAATCCGGCTCAAGGTCTCTCCTCTTCTGATTTTGTGCTGAGCGAAAATGGAGGCTCCCTTGGAGCTCAGGTCAGAATAGGAGGCCCAGAATAGATCTTTTTTCCCGGTAGGAATTCTCAACTGATAACGGCTCAAGCCCGGTGGGGTGACATCCCGGAGAAGTTCCGGATTGAACTCTCTTAGAACCTGAATATCCTCATCCAGTTTCTTGGCCACTTCTTTTAAATCCAGGCAATGTTTAATCTCCACGATTTCAAATTCCAGGGCCGAATACTTGCTGGGTGAGAATCCGTACTTTTCCGGCTCCTTGGCGACCAGAATAGCGGCCATGAAGCGGGGGACATAATCCTCGGTCTGTTTTCTTAAATCCAGCTTCCAGAAGTCGCTGGTTCTCTGTCTTTTGATGGCCCGGCCTACTCTCCCCTCTCCTCCGTTGTAAGCTGCCAGGGCTAATTTCCAATCGCCGAACAGCCCATACAAAAACTTCAGGTAATCACAGGCCGCTTCGGTCGATTTGATAAAATCCCTTCTTTCATCATACCACCAGTTGCGGGTCAGGCCATATTTTTTGCCGGTGGAGGAGATGAATTGCCAGGGGCCGGAAGCATGGGCCCAGGAATAAGCTTTGGGATTAAAGCCTGATTCTATCAAAGGCAGATAGACCAGATCCTCAGGCAGCCCTTTTTGTTTGACAATCGGCCTCATCAGGTCGAGGTATTTTCCGGAGCGATAGAGATAATCCTGAAAGTGGCCTCGGTTGTCTCCGGTGAGATAATCCAGCTCCTTTTTGACCTTCCAGTTCCACTCTACCAATTCGGCTTGAGATACAGGAGCAGGGCTTTCAAGGATTGCCTCTGCCAGAGATTCCGGCATGACCTCGGTTTCCTCGCTATCCTCGGAAATGGCAAAATCCTGGTTCTTGAAGGTCTGCAGATCGTAAAACTGCTCCAAAAAGATGACCTGGGAGGTGTCGTCAGCCAGTTCACCTAAGTAAACCAGGGTATTCTTATACTCATAGGCAATCTCTCTGAGCAAGCAGTTGTATTTATTCACCAAGGCTGTATCAGACTCATCTACATGCATAATATAAAGGATTTCAAGGGCTTTTTCGAATTTCTCCTGAGCCGCGCTCCAGTCAGACTCCTGATTGGCGGCTACGCCTGCTCCATATAGCTCTTCGGCTTTGCCGAAGTAATAAGCTGTGGAGTCACCACTTAGCTGAGGAGTCTTGGTATCCTGGTCAGCCTGGGAGTGAGTAGCGGCAGAATTTTTCAGGACTGAACCTTTGGGGGTTAGCCCGCAGCCACTTAAGCCCAGGCCCATGGCCAGAAGGCAGAAGAGGGGAACCATTCTTTTCATCAGTTCTCCTTCCTCATAACTCGTTGTATATAAGATGATTGAAAAAACTTGTCAAGTGATTTTTCTATGCTCTCTTCAAGGCCTCTAATATACCCTCAATCGGGTTTGCTGTTTCGGACTCAATCCAGGCTAATTCCAATTGATGTCTGAACCAGGTTAGCTGTCTTTTAGCGAAGTTTCTGGTTTTCCGTTTGAATTTCTCTGTGGCATCATCAAGTCCAATTCTACCTTGCAAATAATCGAGCATATCTAAGTAACCGAAGGTCCTTAAAGCCGGCCAATCAAAGGAATAGCCGAGCTGGTGGATATTCTTTACCTCATCTAAGAAGCCTTTTTCCATAATCTTATCGACTCGTAAATTGATTCTCTCATATAACTTCTTTCTACTCAGGTTAATACCAAAACAGATGAACTTAAATCTTGGATAACTCTGTTCATCGGTACTCTGCCAGGAAGATATGGGCTTTCCGGTAAGTTCATATATCTCTAAGGCTCGGATAATTCGGATTCTATCTTTAGGTGAAATTTTAGCAGCTGCAACCGGGTCAAGTTCCTGCAATCTTTCATAAACTTTATGTAAGCCATATTGTTCCACTTCCTGATTTAACTTTTCTCTTATCATTTGGTCTGCTCCAGGGCCGGAAAAGATGCCCTGCATGAGAACCTTTAGATACAGCCCGGTACCACCTACTATTATCGGCATTTTCCCCCTGTTCAATATTTGCTCAATCAGGGTATGAGCGTCTTTGGCAAAGAGGCCGGCGGAATAGGTCTGGTCCGGAAAGCTGATGTCAATCAAATGATGAGGGATTTCTCTTCTTTCCTCTAAGCTGGGTTTGGCGGTCCCTATGTCCATCAGCTTATAGACCTGCCGGGAGTCAGCAGAGATGATTTCTCCGTTTAGCCGTTTAGCCAGCTCAATTCCGATGCTGGTCTTGCCGGCGGCGGTGGGGCCGGTGACTACTAATACTTTGGGTAAGGAAGTCTTAGTCATGAAATACTAAGAGGAATCAGGGGTATATTTAGCTGCGGCCAAAGCGCCGCTCTAATTCAGATAATGGTATTCTGATTAAGGTGGGCCTTCCATGGGGGCAGACTTGAGGAGTGTTTAATCCCATTAAACTTTTCAAAAGAGATTGCATTTCTGTTGCCGTGAGGATGTCCCCGGCTTTCACTGCAACCCGACAGGCCAAGGCGGAGGCTATGGTTTTGCTTCTATCCTTTCCGGCTTCGGATTGATGAATGGATTCATCTAAAACTTCTTTTAAGAAATGGGTGGTCTGGTTGCGGGCTAAAGCAGGAATGGCCGAAAGCATGACCGTCTTTCCGCCCAGAGACTGAATCTCGAATCCCAGTTTCTCCAGGACTTCGGAATTATTCTGAAGTTCGGTCAATTCCTGGGGAGTCAAATCCATTGTCTCAGGAAAGAGAAGTTTCTGAGAGCTGGCTTGTGTCTGAGAGGAAATGTTTTGCAGAATTTCTTCAAAGAGGACTCGCTCATGGGCGGCGTGCTGGTCGATGATGAGAAGTTCTTTGCCGGACTGGGTTAAAATGTAAGTGTTGAAAAGCTGGTAGAAGTTGGTCTCCAGCGGCAAGACTTCCTTTTTCAATTGAGGGGGGAAGGTCTTCTCAGTCACAGGGGTTGAGAATAACTTCGCCAATACAGTTTCCTGAGGTTCAAGGCCGGCCTGATATTCTAAAGGAGTCTCTTTGATAGTAGACGAAGTCTGGCCTATCGAGTAAGCTGGAATGGTATCAACTGACTTCCGTACTGTACTGACAAACTCCCGGTCCAGGGCCTTCTTGACTGCCCGATAGACCAAATCATGGACTCCTCTTTCATCCTGGAAACGGACTTCTAATTTCTGGGGATGGACGTTCACATCGACTAAATGGGGCGGCACTTCCAGAAAAATTACGGCTAAAGGAAATCGTCTTTTGGTGAGCATGTCTCCGTAGGCAGAGGTTAAGGCGTGCGAGAGGGTTCGGTTGCTGATGCTTCGGCTGTTGACAAAGAAGCGAATATCGGTTCGGGAGGATTTGCTCAATTCCGGTTTTCCCACGAATCCCAAAATGCCGACTATTCCAGTTTCCCTCAGCTCGACTAATTTCTTAATGACATCGCCGCCGAATAGCTCGGCAATTCGCTGCTTAAGGTCGGCAGACTCTAACTTTAACGCTTCCCGGCCGTCTATTGTCAAGCGAAAGGCAATTTGAGGAAAGGCTAAAGCGAAGTTGGTTACCAGATCTATGATATGTCTGGTTTCAGTCATCTGGGATTTGAGGAATTTTCGGCGGGCGGGGGTGCTGTAAAATAAATCGGAGACTTCTGCTCTGGTCCCTTGGTTGGCCGGATATTCTTTAACAAATCTAAACTGGCCGGCTTCAATTTTAAGTAGAGTGCCGACTGAATTTTCTTGTGACTTGGTGAGGAGTTCGACTTTGGCTACTGAGGCGATGGATGGGAGCGCTTCTCCCCTGAAGCCCAAGGAACTGATTTGATGCAGGTCTTCTAATCTGGAAATCTTGCTGGTGGCGTGTCTCTGAAAAGCTAAGTGAGCCTCTTCCCGGCTCATTCCGCAGCCATTGTCCAGTACCCGGATTAGTTTTCTGCCTCCCTCTTTTACTTCTATTTCAATTCGGGTGGCTCCGGCGTCAATTGAATTCTCCACTAACTCTTTGACCACGGAGGCGGGGCGCTCGACTACTTCGCCGGCGGCGATCTGGTTGATTAGTTCTTCGGGGAGGAGATGGATTTTAGGCATATATATGTGTAAGTGTACACATTTTGTAGATTACATCATGTCTCATCAAAAAATTCTTTAGGTAATGGCTTTGTAGGGTTATCGTACACCGTAAACTTAACTTTTTCAATGGTATCATCCCCGATGCGCTTAGCAAGGACTATAGCGCTTAAATCAGCATATTCGTCTTTGCTGAACGTCTGATTATTAGCGAAATAGGAGTTTACAAATTTATGTGTTTTAGGGTCCAGTTCGAACCGATAGTCTCCGTATGCCACCTCTGCAATATCATCTTCATCTAAATCAGTTGTATTTTTGTAGATAACGATAACACAAGGTAAATTCTTAAATGCTTTCAGTTGAATGAATGCATCATCTATTCTTGACGTTACTCTCCTCTTACTGGTAGAACCCGTTCCATACACTTCTGACCCCCTTAGAAATTTTAGGTTTTTTCCATTATGTTTTGCTAATAATTGAAAAGTCATCCGTGGTTTATTCCAATGAATGACTAAAGACGGATGTGTGGTAGGGGCGTAGGTAATTATTTCCAGCTTGACATGTTCAACAAATCCATCCAAATCCATTTGCTTGGTGAATTCTTCAATATCGAGAGAATAGCGAAATGGAAGTTCAATCATCTCGAGTCTCCGGTGTATATTAGCCCAAACCTCATCACGCTGAAGCCATTCATTGTCTCTGAATAAACTTTTTAGTTCGAAAACCGCCTTAAGGTTTGCCCTCGAAACCAAAAAATCAGGTCGGCGTTCTCTAAATTTTCCCCTCTTTATATCCAACTTCTCGCACGTGAATCCTTTCTTTTGAAAATATCTTTTGAATGATTCTTCATCCAATTTCTGAGCATTCTTGCGATATGTCTGTTCTTGAGGACTTAACTGCATTCCAAATGTCCGAGATGCTTTACTTGATCCAAAATATCCGCCCATCCACTCCCCTGCTGTATGTAACCCTTTCAAAAGTGTCCCCGGTCTGATTCACAATAAATATTCCGGGAGCTTTTTTCAGCACCGATTTGGGACAGGTCTGGCACTCTTTAGGCTTCTTAGGGGGAATAAAGGCAAAGGCAATCTCCCCGCCATAAGGGGACCAGGCAATGTCATCGGTCATCAGGCGCTCAGCTACAATCTTTGACTCCTTAATCTTCAAGTCAGTCAGATGCAGCCAGTGCTCCGAGACCCAGGCCAGATACTTGCCATCCGGGCTGAAATCTGGCCCGCCTAAGATTCTAATTAACCCGAAAGATTGAGCGGCCTTTGAAATTTTCATTTGAGCGGCAGTATCCAGTACGTCTATGAATTCATTCATCTGAGTATTCGCATCCGACCTGGTCACTGCCAACAGATTTCTTTGGGGAGACAGATTCACGATTCGGTTGCAGATTTCATCAGAGTAAGACAAAGTGTCCAGACTATGCTGGGCTACGTTCCAGCGGGCCAGCAAATGATAACATAAACCGGTCTGGCTGGGAGCGGCTAAGACTAGTATCTTGGTATTAGTCAAAAATCTGGGGGAGTAGGACTGATTTAAACTGAGATACTTGCCGCTTTTCAGGTTCAAGTAGCCGACTGTAAATGAATCGGCAGACTTTCCCTGAAAAACTATCCTCTGTTCATCCGGCGAGAAATCGCACAATTCGATTTGGGAAAAATCGGTTTGCAGGAGGCTCTTCTGATGGGCTCCTTTCAAATCGCACTGCCAGAGGGCCGCATTTTGCTCTTTATCCGTCTTGGATTTCAGGACATAGACTAACTGGCGGGTTCTGGGTAAGACTAATATTGAACCTATCTTATGCCCGGAACTCGGCTCCACTATGACTTGGAGTTCCTTATAGGTCAAATCTACCACATAGACCCGGTTGGAGGAGACAAAGACTATATCTTCAGCCAAGCAAAATTGAGTCAGGTAAACCAAGATTAAAGTCAGAAAGCAATCACGGAAAAGTTTCACTTCCCCAGCCTGTTTTTCCACTCGGCTAATTTATTCAGAGCATCGAGGGGAGTCAGTTTCTCCACCTCCAAATTTTCCAATTCCTTTTCGAGCGGGCCGGGTTGGGGAGAAAACAAGGAGATTTGCATGTGGTTCAATCTCTCCACTCTGGTGAGAGGGATCTTTTTTACGGTGACCTCTCCTTCTTCCAATTGAGTCAGAATTTCCTTAGCCCGCTCCAAAACCTCTTGCGGAAGTCCGGCCAACTTGGCCACTTCGATGCCATAGCTGTCATCACATCCACCCGGCACTATCTTACGCAAGAACACAACTTCTCCCTGCCATTCCTTGATCACCACGTTGTAATTTTTGACCCTGGGCAAAAAGCCGGCTAATTCGGTCAACTCATGATAATGGGTGGCAAATAAAGTCTTGGCAGAAAATTTAGGGTTATTATGAATGAACTCGGTCACAGCCCAGGCTATGGAGAGGCCGTCAAAAGTGGAGGTTCCCCGCCCCACTTCGTCCAGCAAGATTAAACTACGAGGCGTGGCATTATTCAAAATATTGGCGGTCTCATTCATCTCGACCAGAAAAGTTGATTGTCCGATGGCTATGTTGTCCATGGCTCCGACGCGGGTAAAGATTCTATCCACGATTCCAATGGTAGCGCCCTTGGCCGGCACAAAAGAACCCATCTGAGCCATCAGGACTATCAATCCCACTTGTCTTAGATAAGTAGATTTGCCGGCCATGTTGGGGCCAGTGATGATGTGAATCTGGTCGGTCTGATTGTCCAAACGGGTATCATTCGGAATAAACGAGCTGGAAGGAAGGAGTCTCTCGACTACCGGATGTCTGCCGCCTTGGATGGAAATCTCAGAATTATCATTTATGACCGGCTTGGCGTAGCCGTCGTCAATGGCGGCTTGGGCTAAACTGCACAGAACATCCAGAGTGGAAAGAAGTTCGGCGGTGAGCTGAATTTCTTTGGTGTGGGCAGCCACCTGCTCCCGAATCTTTAAGAAGAGTTCCGATTCTCTTTGGTTGATTTTTTCTTCGGCATGCAGAATCAGTTCTTCTTTTTCTTTCAGTTCCTGGGTGATGAATCTCTCCGCATTGACCAGGGTTTGCTTGCGGATGTAGTCCGGCGGCACCTTGGACAGATGCGGTGTGGTGACTTCAATATAGTAGCCGAAAACCTGATTAAACCCGACTTTCAAAGAATTGATGCCGGTTCCCTGTCTCTCCAAGCTCTGCAGGCTGGCGATCCATTTTTTGCTCCCGGCAATTTCAGCTTTTAGTTGGTCTAATTGGCGGTCGAACCCCGGCCTAATGATTCCCCCTTCATTCCAAGTTAAAGCAGGGTCCTCCAGTATTCCCTGCCCGACCAGTCGCACTGTTTCAGAGCAATCCGGGAAATCTTCTTCAAGGCCGGAAAGCAATTCTGATTCGCAAGGTTTAAGCAAATTTCTAATCTCAGGAACAATTTCCAGAGAGTTTTTTAAATTAAGCAAATCTCTGGGATTGGCTTTGCCATAACCCAATTTGCCGGCCAGGCGGGTCAGGTCGGAAATCTGGCCTAACTTCTCTCTGAGCTCTAAAAGTGCGTCCCGTTTTTTCGTGAATTCTTCCACTGCATCTAATCTCTTCTGAATTTCTGCTCTCTTAAGCAAAGGTCTGGTTATCCAGCTCCGCAGAAGGCGAGAGCCCATGGAGGTTTTAGTCTGATCTAAAAGGCCGAAAAGAGAATGAGCTCGGCCTTCGGCTGGAAAGAGCTCCAAATTTCTGATGGTAGAAGAATCCAAAAACATCAAGTCCTGATCCTGCTCGACCGAAATCTTGTTGATATGAACCAGGGCCGCTTTCTTGGTGAGTTTCAAATAATCCAGAATAGCGCCGGCGGCGATGATTCCCAAGGGCGCCTCCTGGCAGCCAAAGCCGTCTAAAGAGCTGACTTGTAATTGCTCCTGCAGGAGATGCCGGGCAGTTTCCAAACTAAATTTCCAGGCTTCAATTTCAGTGAATCTGGCACTGCCGTTGAGAAGATTGACCGGAGCATAATTCTGCGGTACCAGAATTTCAGAAGGCTGCAAGACACTTAGCCTCTCTAATATCTGATTTCGCTCGGCTTCTTTGAGCTTGAATTCGCCGGTGCTCAATTCCAGAAAGGCCAAACCCCAACGTTTACCTTGAGGATGAAGAGATGCCAAGTAATTAGGACGAGAAGAGTCTAAGGCTCCCTCCACGGTTATGGTCCCAGGAGTGATGATTTCCACCACTTCCCGATTGACCAGTTTTTTGGAAGTAGAGGCCTCTTCGGTCTGCTCGCAGACCACAACTTTCTGACCTGCTTCCAAGAGCTTGGCCAAATATCTCTCGGCCGTATGATAAGGGACTCCGGCTAGGGGAACTTTTTCCGCAATTTTCCCATGCGACCGGGAGGTCAAAGCTATCCCTAATATCTGCGAGGCGATTTTGGCATCCTCCCCGAACATCTCATAAAAATCCCCCATCCGGAAGAAGACGATTTCCTGGGGGAATTGTTTTTTAATCTGCTGGTATTGATTCCAAAGCGGAGTTAAGCCGAGGCCCATCTACTCCCGGATCACCACCCGGCAGGTACCGCCCGTCTCCCGCTCTATCTTTTCTTTTGCATTCCGGGCCTCCTCGATGGAACGATAAGAGCCTACCTGCACTACGGTATATTTTTTTCTATCCAGGGTCTTGGAAAAGACATACGGCTCGTACCCCTTCGACTTCAAAGTCTTAACCAGATTCTGAGCCGAAGACTGACTGCCGAAAACTCCTAATTGAACGGTGTAGGTGACATCCACCATCTGCTCTGCTCCGGAGCGGCTTTTGACCTTTTGGAGGGGGGTTTCTGGAAAGATGGCGCCGGCCGGATATTTGTCAGCCAGAAGATTGTAATAGAAGTAGGCTTTGGCATCATCCTTGAGCTCAGAGTAGCAGCGGGAGAGCTGGCTTAAGGCCAGAGGGACCGCCTGGGAAAACCCATACTTATCCAGAACCTTCTGGTACTCGACTGCGGCGGAGTTGTAATTTCCAGAAGCAAAATAACAGTCTCCCAAACCTAATTGAGCCCAGGCAGCGAAATCGGTGGTCTTAAAGGCAGATAGAATAGTTTCCATTTCCTGACGGGCCTGAGTAATCTGCTGGCCGGCCAGATTAGCGGTAGCTAAAAGATACCAGCCCTGGGGTGCCGAATCGCTGGCCGGGTATTCCTTTTTAAAGCGATTTAAAATCTCCACCGTGCTGACGTAGAGCCCCTGAGAGAAATTATACTGAGCCAGAGCCAGCCGGGCTGACTCCCTTTCCCTTTCCTCTCCTAATAACGCGATGGCATCCTGCAAATAGGTCAAGGAATACTCCCCCTTGGGCTCCAAACGGGCCAGATAATAGCTAGCCAGACCGCTTTGAGTGTGCTCCTTGAAATAAGCAGAAATATTCTGATAGGCCTCTTGGGTCTGCCCGGAATTGAATTGATAAATCCCCTCTTCCAGGTCTTGCCCTAGGCCCGCCCGGATTAAACCGAAAAAAAGTGAAACTGTTGAGAAACGGGAGAGCATAATCTTTACCACTGAACGACGTTAATACGGCCACAGGAAGGGCATCGCCAGGGAGGTGTGGAATAGGTCTGGCCACAGTTCTGGCAGGCCAGCTTGTCATCCGGGCAGGCCAGCCGGGCCTGATACTGCTCCAGAAGAAGGCGAGCCTCCTGGGTCATACCGTTCTGACTGTAGAGCACAATCAGGTTTCCCAGGGCGGGATAAAAATCTGGTTTAATCTCTAAAATTCCTTTCAGAGTCTCGATGGCCAGTTTAGTATTTCCCTTCTTCTGATAGATTCCAGCCAGGGCATACATGGTCCTAATTTCCTGGGGATTTCTTTCCAGCACTTCCAGGTAGATTTTGAAGATTTCCCCGAATTTTCCCAAATCAAAGAGCGCTTTCTCCAGTCGGGGATAAATCAAATAGCCGGCCACAGGAGCTACTTCCAAAGCTTTTTTCCAGTACTCTACCCCCTCTTCCAATCTTTTCTCGGCCACATAAGCTTCACCTAAGTACAAATAAGCCGGCACGCATTTTTCGTCATAATTTAGGGCCTCTTTGAAAGCCAGGCGGGCCTGATGGTAATCTTCTCGGTCAGCTTCGACTCTTCCCTGCATGACCTTATAAAGTGCTGCTTGAGCAGAATCTTTTTCCCCTTTCAGTCGGGAAAGGCGTTCAGCTACTGCTACCGCTTTATCCCAGGCTGCCAGTTTCTCGTAAACGGAAAGGAGTTTTTCTCCCAGTTCAATTGAATCCTTATCTTTCTTCCAGAGCTCTTCTAAAGTTTGGGCTGCCTTTTCAAACTGACCGGTGGCCAGATAATCCTCGGCCAGGCTCTTCTCAACCTGCATGCGCTTGACTTCACTTAAGCTGGGCCGGATAGTTAACTCCCGGTGAATCTGCAGGGCCTTTTCCGGCTTGCCTTTTTTGCGCATCAAGTCCCCCAACTTCAAATAGGCCTCCACGTTTTCGGTATCCTGCTGGACCACCGAGCGGAATTTCTGATAAGCTAATTTTTCATCCCCGGAAGCCAAGGCCATCAGCCCTTCCATAAAAATCTGCTGGGCGATTTCCTGGGGTGTGGTCCGGTTTTTAGTCCAGAAGATGACAAGAATTAGCACTACCAAAAGTGATAGGGCAATCAGAGCTAAGAAGTATTCCCCAGACATGGTTATTCTTCAGACTCCTCGATGGCTACGTTGCGCAGTGAAGTAAGTTCCAAAAGCAGTTTCTTAGTCTCCCTTTTTTGGTCCGCTAACTGTTTGTATAGGCGGGAATGATAGGTTAATCCGAGGATGAAGGCCGCAAACATTCCTATCACAAAGGCCCAGCAGGCCACGATGATCACTGGAACCTGTTCATAGGTATGCCCCAAAAGACGAAAGGTCGTTTTTTCGCCTGCATTGTAAACTGAAATAGCGATCACAATAATGATGATGAAAATAGTCAAAAGCAGTCTGATTACCCACATGGCTCCTCCTGGGCCAGGTCTGAAAAATAGGCCCGGTCAGTTTAGTTCATTCCTAACCGATAAACTTCACGCTCTCCAAAAGTTCTTGATAATCTTGATCCTCGAATTCAGATGTGGCTCTCTCTCCTAAGCACTGGATTATGTAAACAATGTTGCCTTGATTGAGGACAATCAGATGGCCATACAACGCTTCCTCCACCGTCACTTCTGGTACAGTGCCATAGGTTCTCTGTCGGGGATCCTGGACCCTCTTTAGATATTTTTTCTGAAAAGTGTATTCGATTCCCTCTAGCCCGCCGACTCTGACCTTCTTCTCTGACACGAAATCGGACTGAATCTGGAAATCTAATTTCATGAAATATTCCTTCTCGTGGGGCAGTTGGCCTTTGCCGGCCAGAAGTAGTTCACAAAACCGCCCCAGGCTCAAAGAGGTTGTATCGGCCAGAATTTTGATAGTGGGGCTGAATCGGTCGCTGTTATAGTAACCCTGGCTGCCACCAGCTGGCAAAGGTTCCAGCTTGATCTTCTGCAGAGTGGCTCTCAATAGGGAAGGCTCCTTCTCGGCTTTGAGCTTCCAATTAAAGGGAACGGTCAGTTGATACTTATAAAGGCTGTCGGTGAAGACGTTCTTGTCTAAAACCCCGGTCTTTCCCTTTTTAGCCCAGACACCTGACGACAAGAGAAAAGTCAGGCTGAGCACGGTTACCAACATCAATCTTCTTCTCATGTTTCCCTCCTGGCATAAGCCATATAATAAAATACAAATTAGGTTGTGGCTTGGCAACTCTTATTTTACCTTTGACTTTGAACTGAGTTGCAGCGATAAGTACTGGTTCAGAGTTAGTCTATGGTCAAAAAATGGGCAACCTGGCTGATTGTTTTAGCCTCGGTTTTGGTATATCACCCGGCCCTGTTGGCTTTTTTCGGCAGCGATGATTTTATTTGGCTATGGTTCTCGGCTGACGCTTCCAGTTTAGGGCACGCCCTTACTAATGATCTGGCGCTTTCCAAGCTCCGCTTAACTATCAATGCCTATTTCTATTTACTTTATCATATTTTCCATCTGAAAGCTTTCTGGTATCATCTGGCAAATCTGGGGCTGCATGCCCTTAATTCAGTTCTCTTTTATAGAATTTTGCTGCGATTGACCGCCGATTTCAGGCTGGCACTAATCTCGGCCTTGCTATTGGCCACTCACTTTGCGCTGGAAGAATCTCTGTCCTGGGTTTCTGCGGTCTCCTCTGTTTTAGTGTCTGGTTTTGGATTGACCAGCTTGTGGCTTCTATTGAAATCTGAGGAGAATGGCTCAAGGCTCGGTTTGGGATTGAGCTACATAAGCTTTGTACTGGCGCTTTTGACAAAGGAAGAGGCGGTGGCATTCCCTCTGATTATGTTTATTATCGTTAAGGTAACCAGACGGGATAGGCCACTGACTTACTCTCTGAATTTGCTGGCTGTCGCCCTTATACTATCAGCGGCATACGTTACTCTGCGAATAATTTTGGCCAAACTGGAATCGGCCTCGTCGGTAATTCAGTTTAATCATGTGGAGGCAATTTCAAAACTGTTTTACTTGGTGGTGAATTTATTGCTTCCGGTAAAATGGCTACAGGATAGTTTCCCCAGCTTTTGGCAGAAGATTACCGAGCTACATCACACCGGACTTATCTCTCCATTCGCACTGGTAGCATTGATACTTGTCGTATTGATTTCGAAACTGCACCGGAAACTTTCCCAAAGAACTATGGCAATCGGCCTGTTATTTCTCTTTTCTTCTCTGGTCTTTTTGCTCTTTTCCGATTACGAGCAAAGATTTGTCTATGTGCCAGCTTTATCATTCTCGGTGTCGCTTGCCATGCTGCTACTCAACGTCTCAGCAAAGATAAGAAGGCATCCCTGGTATGGCTTACAATTTTGGTATTGGGGCTCAATTTTGCTGTTATCCAGAAGCGGGGTACTTATTGGCGGCAAGCAGGGACAGAGACTAAAATAATCCTGGGCCAGATAGGTGTGATCTTGGAAAGCGTTGCTCCTGACCGGAAAGTGTTATTCACTGACCTCCCCGGAGTCCGGCAGCATGTGTATTTGTTTCATTTGGGGTATGCGCAGGCAGTGTGCCTCTTCTACCCTGAACAATCCAGCAAGGTCGCGGTTGTCAATAAGGAGAATGAGGAATTACCCTTGCCCGACAACCTGATTGTCTACAGTTGCAGAGAAGGCAAATTTGAACGAGTCAGTCAGAGCGAAGCATCCGAGTGAGGCGTAGGCTATAACTGACTACTGAAGCCCCCAGTAAGATTAGGCTCAAAACCAGGAAAGGAATTTTGCCTCCCTCCCATCTGACCACATAGAACACTAGCAATATCCCCCAGCTTAAGGCGGTGATTTTCCCCAAAAAGTTGGAGGTGGGAATTTCCTTGGTTTTTTGGGAAAAAATAAGCCCCAAAAGAATTATTAAGATGTCTCGTCCGATTATCAAAGCAGCTGCCCAGAGGGGAAAATCGGCTTGCAGAACAACGTAAATGGCAAAAGCGCCGATGGCAATTTTATCGGTTAAGGGGTCTAGAAGTTTTCCCAGTTCAGAACTTTCCTTTAACTTTCTGGCCGATATTCCGTCTAAGATGTCGGAGACCATGGCCCAGCCTCCTAAGACCGCAGCCATCAGAAGGTTTTGTTCCGCCAGATAGTAAAAAATCAGGGGAATTAAAATGATTCGCAAATAAGTCAGAAGATTAGGGATATAAAGAAGTTCGCGAGGCTTAAAGAGCATTTGCTAAATCTGGGAGGCCTGCTCTATCATCAAGGAAGCCTGTTTATGTGCCAGCGCAGTGATTTTTTCGCCGGAAATCATCCGGGCGATCTCTTCTACTCTTTCTTTAGTATTCAAGAGCTTAATGCTTGTCAGCGCGCGCCCTTTTTCTATTTTCTTTTCCACTTTGTAATGGGCATCGGCAAAGGAGGCTATCTGCTGCAGGTGAGTTATGCAGAGAATCTGATGGGATTTGGAAAGGGCCTTTAACTTCTTTCCTACTGCCTCTGCAATCTCCCCGCCGATGCCGGAGTCGATCTCATCAAAGACTAAAATCGGAATGTTATCCTTGGCAGCTAAGGTTGATTTTAAGGCTAACATGATTCGGGATAGCTCTCCCCCTGAAGCAATTTTAGCTAATGGCCTTAGCTCTTCTCCAGGATTGGGCGAAATTAAGAACTCAAGCTGGTCAAAGCCGGTCTGGTCGAAAGAAACTTTGGTGCCCTCAACTTCCAGCCAGCTATTTGAATTCTGGTTCAGGGCAAAACTAATTTCAAAATGGGTTTTTTCCAATCCCAAGTCTTGAAGATGCCTCAGAATCTCTTTTTGTAGTTTTAAAGCAGCCGATTTTCTTTTCTGGGAAATATCCAGGCAGGTGGTCTTGAATTTCAGATGCAAGTCGGCTAACTCTTTTTCGAGCCTAGCCACATTCTGCTGGCCAGAATCTCCGGTCTCCAGCTTCTGCCTAAGCTCTTCTCTCCAGACAATCAAGCCGTCAACATCTTTGCCGTATTTCTTTTTCAGAAAATAAATATTACTCAGACGGTCTCTGATGAATTCCAACCGGACCGGGTCGCACTCCAGTTTATTTTGATAATTTTCCAATTCCCGGCTTAATTCTTTCAGGGTCAAAAGAGACTCTTCTAACCTTTCCTGGATGGGTTTAAGTGCAACATCCCAGTTAGCTGCCTGTTTGATTTCCTTAGAGGCCAGATGGAGATTTGGGAGTGCTGAGCCTTGATCTTCCTGCAAACCGGCCAGGGCGGCATTTATTTTCTCAGAAAGTTTCTCCACATTTTCCAGAACCGATTTCTCCCGGGTTAGCCCCTCTTCTTCGCCTAACTGCGGGTTGGCTCGCTCCAATTCCGTAAACTGGAACTGATATAGCTCCCTTTTCTCTGTAACAGTCTGTAAATCCTGGCGGGCCTGCTCTAAAAGAGACTCTTTTTGTCTGAGTCCTGAATAAAGCTCTTGTAGTGTAGCTCTTAAGGTCAGAAGATTGCCCCATCTGTCCAAGAATTCTAAATGCTGACGCACATCTAACAAAGACTGATGCTGGTGCTGGCCGTGTAAGTCTATCAGGCTGTCGCCGATTTGCCTGAGAGTAGAAAGAGTAACGACTTTCTGATTAAAAAAAGCTTTACTGCTCGCTTTATTGGAAACTTCTCTGCGAATCGCAAGGGATTGCTCCTGATTATCGGCTCCGACCTCACTCAAAAAGGAATTAAATTGTGACTTGTCTTCCCAGGAAAAGAGAGCTTCCACGGTTGCGCTCTCAGCCCCGGTTCGGATCACGTCTGAATCGGCCTTATCGCCTAAGATTAACCCTAAAGAGCCCAGGATAATGCTTTTGCCGGCTCCGGTTGAACCGGTCAGGATGTTTAACCCGGGCTGAAATTCGACCTGAATCTGCTCGACCGTGGCCAGATTTTTGACCGACAGATAGGTCAACATAAAGCTATTTTCCGGCTTTGGGCAAAAGTCCCCAGTGCAGCTTCTGGCGCAGGACTCCGTAAAAGGAAGCTTCCGGAAATTTAACCAGTGTTACCTGGTGGGGAGCCCGTTTGATTTCCACTTGATCGTCTTTATTCAATGGGAAACCGCTCTGGCCATCCACCATTACCTGGCTGCGGGCTCGAACCTTGTCTAACTTGACAATCAGTTTTTCATCCGCCGAGAAGATGATTGGCCGGGTAGCCATGGTCTGAGGGCAGATAGGGGTGACAATGATGGCTTCCATCTGGGGATGGATGATGGGGCCACCAGCAGCCAAGGAGTAAGCGGTAGAGCCGGTGGGAGTAGAAACTATCAAACCATCAGCAGTGAAAGAGCAGATGAATTCTTTTCCCACCCAGATTTCAAATGAAATCAGATGAGCTACCTCCCCTTTGTGCAGGACGATGTCATTCAGCGCAAAGATGACCTCATCTTGTCGGGGCTTGACTTTCTTGGCTTGGAGAGCCAGTCGTCTCTCCGTGGTAAAATGCCCTTTCTTGATTCTCCCCAAACCGGATTCGATATCTTTGACCGTCAGCTGAGTAAGGAATCCGAGTCCTCCCAGGTTAATTCCCAGAATCGGTATCTGATGCTTGCCAGCTGCCTGGGTGGCTGAAAGTAAGGTTCCATCTCCTCCTAAGGAGACCAAAAAGTCATTCCCCTGCCAGAGTTGAGATTTATGACAGAGAAGATTAGTGGATACTCCTACTCCCGCAAAATTGGAATCGACCTTGAATTTAATCCGATTTTTCTGGCACCATCGAATGACTCTTTTAAGAGCCTTTGGAACCAGAGGATTGTTGAGGTTGGCGGTGATACCGATGCTTTTCATCTGATGCGGGCTAAAAGGTAATCCGCTATCTGTTGCAGGCGGAAAAATTGTGGAAAGGTCCGGATACTCCTTTTGGCCTCCTGGGTCAATTGGCTGGCGATATTCCTGGACTTCTCAATTCCGACTGCTTTGGGATAGGTGGCTTTTTCTTTCAATTTATCAGAGCCGACTTTCTTGCCCAGATGTTTTTCGTGCCCTTCTACGTTTAAGATGTCATCAATTACCTGAAAGGCCAGGCCGATTTTTTCACCGTAAGTAGTCAGGGCTTTAAGTTCAGGGGTTGAGGCTGAACCGAGTATTGCTCCGATCCTCACCGAGGCTCGAATCAATGCTGCGGTCTTGTGCCGATGTATGTATTCCACCTCCGGCAGCCTAACTTTTTTCCCCTCTGCTAAAATATCTGTCACCTGTCCGCCGATCATGCCGCCTGCTCCGATGGCTAAGGCCACTTCTTGAATCACTCCAGGCTTTTTAGTGCTGGCTAGAAGCTGAAAGGCCAAGGCATGCAAAGCATCCCCGGCCAGGACTGCCATTGCTGGCCCATAGACTTTGTGCAGAGTCGGCTTCCCCCTTCTTAAATCATCGTCATCCATGCAGGGAAGGTCGTCGTGGACCAAAGAAAAAGCATGCAGCAACTCTAAGGCAGCTGCAGCCGGGAGAGCTTTCTTCCCCTGGCCTCCAACGGCCTCATAAGCGCTCAAACATAAGATAGGCCTCAACCTCTTGCCTTCTGACAGAGCGGAATACTGCATCGCCTTCTGAAGCAGACCGGGTATGCCGTCTCTCCGATTGAGAATCTGGCGTAAATAAGAGTCGACGATTTTCCTCTGAGTGTCCAGGTAATTCTGGAGGGAGTTATTCTGCTTCATTTTCTGATTCCAAATCAAGAGGCTCTAATTTGAACTTCTTCCCTTCTAATTTTACCAACTTCTTCAGTTCAGACTCAGTCTGGTTCAACACCTGACTGCACCAGCGGGAAAGTTCTATTCCCTCCTTGAATATTTTCAGCGATTCTTCCAAAGGTAGGTCGCCTGACTCTAACTTCTCTGCAATCTCTTCCAGACGGCTTAGAGCTTTTTCGAAACTCTGTTTTTGGGCTGGCATTTATTCTGGATAAATGGCGGTAACTTGTGAATGGACTTTCCCTTTCCACAACAGTACTTCCAGTTCATCCTTCAATTTCAAACTGCTGGCTATTTTGACAATTTTCTTTTCGGGCAATTTGTAGCAAACACTATAACCTCGTTCCAAGACTGCTAGGGGGGATAAGGCGTTGAGTCTGCCGACTGAGGTGGAAAATTTCTGTTGGGCGTGTTGTAATAAATTGGCCGCGGCTATGGAGATTTGTCGAATTAATTCGTCTAATCTCTGCCGATTTTGCAAAAGTATGTCAGCCGGCCGTTTCAGACCGTAGCTGGTTAAGACGGATTTCAATCTCTGCCGGTAGGAGTCTATTAAACTATGCTGGGCAGACACTAATCTCCGGCTCACATTTCTGATTTCTTTGGCCAATTCTTTGCGGTCCGGCAGTATCATTTCCACCGCTGCTGAAGGAGTTGGGGCCCGCAAATCGGCCACAAAATCGACAATGGTGAAATCGATTTCGTGTCCGACTGCGGAGACGATGGGAATTCTGCTGACAAAAATCGCTCGTGCGACCTTTTCTTCATTGAAGGCCCACAGGTCTTCCAACGAGCCCCCTCCTCTGCCTACGATTAAAACATCGACTACTCTGAACTGATTGAACTCTGCTATGGCCTGAACAATCTCTTCGGCTGCGCCTTCTCCCTGGACTCGGACTGGTCGCAGAATCAATTCAACAGCGGGAAATCTTCTCCTGGTAATTTTAAGGATGTCGCGTATGGCTGCTCCGGTTGGGGAAGTGACGATGCCGATTCTCTGAGGAAACTTTGGTATCGGCTGTTTGTGTCGCTCGTCGAACAGGCCCTCATTATAGAGTTTTTCTTTTAGCTGCTGGAAGGCTAATTCTAATTTGCCGATGCCGACCGGATGGAGGTCCTCGACATAGAGCTGATACTGTCCCTGCTTTTCATAGACGGATAGTTTGGCTAACACTATCACATGCTGGCCGTCTTCTATCTGGAAAGGGAGATATTCGGCGATGTTGCGCCAGAGGACGCATCTTATTTGGGCGGATTCGTCTTTCAGTGTGAAGTAAACGTGGCCGGAGAAGGGCTGGCTGAGGTTGGAGATTTCTCCTTCGACCCATAAAGCCGGGAAGGTTTGCTCAAGGGTGGATTTGATTTCCTGGGTGAGCTCCCAGACGGTGTAGATTTTGACTTGGGAGGTATACTGTTCCATCTCTGCAAAATATATTGCAGAAGAGGGCTCAAGTCAATAAAAGTAACAATTCTAATTTTATATACTCTAGATGCTAGTTGCTAACGATGGCTTTATGGGTATATTCTTGTTAGAATATCATTACAAATGTCTCATCAGACTCTTTACTCGATAATTGTTTTAGTTTTTCTCCTAGGGTTTTCGTATCGCTATTTGAAAGGTTTTGATAATTTACGCATTACTGCCGCATATGAAATTATTCCAGCAAGTTTTTATGTGTGGAGTTTTCTATAATTCAGGCAATTACATCGGACGAACTTATAGACAAAATACTATTTCGAATACTCGTGTTATACTCCATATTTGCGTTTCTGGTCGCGATAAGAAATTTCAGGTTGCACGATCTCAAATTAAGGAAACAATATTATCATAGTGGTCATTTCATTTTTTCGACTATTATGGGATCATTCTTGTTTTTAAATTTCCTTGGCGAATTTGTTAGACCCAGATAATATGTGATTTTTGGCTAGCCGTAGCCTCAGGTTGCCCCCAACCGGATTTCCCACCTTGGGGCAAGGTGGGTCTACAGATTAAACGTTCTAATGTACCCCCAGCCCATTCTGCATCTTTGCCGCTTTCACTGTATTCTTCAAAAGCATCGCCACAGTCATCGGCCCTACGCCGCCGGGGACAGGAGTTATAGCCTCGGCCACCTCTTTGACTTCGTCGAATTTCACATCCCCTACTATCCGACTTCCAGTTGGCGAATTCTTATCTTCAATCCGATTAATCCCCACGTCTATCACCACCACACCCGGCTTGACCATCTCTTTAGTTACAAAATGAGCACGGCCTAAAGCGGCTACCAGAATGTCGGCCGTGCGAGCGATAGCGGTCAGATTCCTGGTTCCGGAGTGACACAGGGTAACTGTGGCATCGGCGCCTTTGGCTTTTTGGGACAACAGAGCTGCTAGGGGCTTGCCGACTATGTTTCCTCGACCAATGATGACCACATTTTTTCCGGTGGGGTCATAGCCGGACCGCATCAATAGTTCCTGAATTCCCCAGGGGGTGGCCGGTATGAATCTTGGCTTTCCTAACAGGAGCAATCCGAGGTTGAAGGGATTAAAGCCGTCCACGTCTTTATCGATATGCACGGCGTTGAAGATGTCCTGTTGGGCGAGGTGGTCTGGTAAAGGAGATTGGACTAAAATGCCGGAAACTTCTGTGCGGTTATTTAACTCATGGACTGCTTTCAGAAGTTCGTCCTGTGAAATGGCGGGAGGAATGTTTAATACTTCGGATTTTATGCCTACTTCGGCGCAGGCTTTGGCCTTACTGCGGACGTAAATGTGAGAGGCGGGATTGTCCCCGACTAAGACGGCGACCAAATAAGGAGTAATTCCCTTCTTTTGTAATTCAGAAACTTCCTGTTTAACCTCTGCTCGGATTTCTGCGGCGATTTTTTTGCCGTCGATGATTTGGGCGGGCATGAAGAAATCTTTCTGTCTATTCTGAGTAGGGTTTAGTTTTAAGAATCTGTATAATCGGAAAAATATAAAGCAGGAGCACTGTTGTGGCAAATGTCAAAAGAATAATTCTGATGTGGAGGGGAGCCGGCATGGGAATAAAGACCTGATATCCTAAATTGGCCAGCCAGAAAATGGCCAGGCTGAATAAAAAGTAAAGAGAGAAAGGTTGGGCCCGGTCTCTCTTAAGGGCAATCAGTATAGTCAAAATGCCGCCGCTCAAGAGCAGAAGGCTGAAGAAAAAATTGATGGAGAAGAGCCCCCAGCTGATTGTCCCGGGGATAGTGGAAACAAAATTATTCCACTTCCAAATAGAAGGGAGCCAGAAATGATATAGCGCCATGCCGGTAGTCAAGAGGCCGCCTATAACCAAAGTAATCTTGCCAGAAGGTCTCACTCTTCTTCTGCTAGGCCTCCGGAGACGACATCTCCCGCCTTCAGATTTACCCTTTCAATTTTAACCGCCAGTCCACTCTGTTCGTCAATTTCCAATAAAACTCCCAATAGCCGTATATCTCTTTCGGCCACTCCGAATCTTTTGGGAATCATGGTCAGAAATCTTTCCAGGGCATCTTCTTTTCTTATGCCGATGACCGATTCATGCGCTCCGCTCATGCCGGCATCGGTGATGTAAGCGGTCCCGCCGGGCAGAATTTTTTCATCGGCAGTCTGCACGTGGGTGTGCGTCCCTATCACAGCCGAGGCTCTTCCGTCCATGAACCAGCCGAAAGCCTGTTTCTCCGAGGTGGCTTCAGCGTGAAAGTCAATTATTATAACATTGGTCTTCTCTCTTAATTTAGGCAGGAGAGCTTCCGCTTTACGGAAAGGACAGTCGATGTCAGCCATGAAGGTTCGGCCCATCAGGTTGATGACTGCAACCTTGGTTCCGTTTCTTGCTGTAAATATTCCACTGCCGAAGCCGGGATTTCCTTCCGGATAATTGGCCGGCCTAAGATATCTTTGTTCCGCATCTAGAAAAGGCAAGACTTCCTTGCGGTCCCAGATGTGGTTGCCGGAGGTCTGCACGTCCACTCCCTGGCAAAATATTTTAGCGGCGATTTCCTTGGTCACTCCGAATCCGCCGGCGGCGTTTTCGGAATTAGCGATGCAGAAGTCTAATTCCCAATCTTTTTTCAGCTGGGGCAAGAGCTTGGCAATGGCCCAGCGGCCGGGCTTGCCGTTGACATCACCGATGAAGAGAATTTTCAGGTTTGCTCCATTCTAAGACTTAACTAAAATGCCGGTAAGTCGGTTTCTGTCTAAATGTAATAAAGTAAATAAACCTGTCAACCTGTAAGTTGAATGCTTGTAACTCAGAACAGGCCTCCGGCTGAAAAATGTATTCCACTGAGTGAAAATTTAAGTCAGAAAAGCTAAGGGAGGCTTCTGCATTTATGATAGAAGTCTCCCCTGGCGTAAATTATATTCAACGATGACTAGCGTGCTATTTCCACGGCTCTGGTCTCTCGTATCACGGTCACTTTAATCTGTCCCGGATATTCTACTTCGGTCTCGATTTTCTTGGCAATCTGGTTGGCTAAATCCCGGGCCCCGTCGTCATTGACCCGCTCATGCTCCACGATGATGCGCACTTCCCGGCCGGCTTGGATGGCATAGGCCTTGGAGACTCCCTGGAAAGAATCGGCGATTTCTTCTAATTTCTCCAAACGTTTAATGTAGTTCTCCAGGCTTTCTCTTCTGGCGCCGGGACGAGAGCCGGAGATAGCATCCGCGGCCTGAATCAAAATAGGAAAAGGAGATTGGGCCGGCACATCTCCGTGGTGGGCGGCAATGGCATTGACTACTAAGGGATGCTCTCCGTATTTGGCCGCTAAATCGGCCCCGATCTGAATGTGGGTTCCTTCGGTCTCTTTATCCACTGCCTTACCGATGTCGTGCAGAAGCCCGGCCTTCTTGGCGATGACCGGATCCAATCCTAGCTCAGAGGCCATCAGACCGGATAACATGGCCACTTCCTTGGTATGAGCCAGGACATTTTGCCCGTAGCTGGTTCGATACTGCAGCCGGCCTAACAGTTTAATTAGTTCCGGATGGAATCCATGTACTCCGGTTTCAAAGCAAGCTTGCTCACCTGCATCGCGGATCATCTGCTCCATTTCTTTCTCAGTTTTGGAGACTACTTCCTCAATCCGGGCCGGGTGAATTCTCCCGTCCTGGACCAATTTTTCCATGGCCATCCGGGCGACTTCCCGCCTGATAGGGTCAAATCCGGAAAGAATCACCGCTTCAGGCGTGTCGTCCACAATTACGTCTACTCCGGTATTGGTCTCAAACGAGCGTATGTTTCTCCCTTCCCTGCCGATGATTCTCCCTTTCATCTCTTCATTGGGGAGATTGACCACTGAAACAGTCGATTCGACTGTGTGGTCAGCGGCGCATCTCTGAATAGCCTGAATGATGATATTTTTGGCCTCTTTCTCGGCGTTCTGCTCGGCCTCTTCCCGGATTTCCCGGATCAGCTGAGAAGCCTCCTGCCGGGCCTGGGAAATCAGATTCTCCATCAACAGTTTTTTGGCCTCTTCAGCCGACATGCCAGAGATTCTCTCTAAGGTCTGATTCTGCTCGGAAATCAGACGCTCCAACTCTGCTTCCCGGGCCTTGAGCCCTTTATCCTTGGCCTGCAGGACCCGCTCCAAGTTCTGCAGGTCCCGGTCCTTCTTATTCAATATGTCAACTTTTCTATCCAGATTGGCCTGGCCCTCCTGCAATTTCTTCTCAATCTTTTGCAGGTCCATCTTTTTGTTCTGGATTTCCCGCTCAAAAGAAAGTTTGGCTTTATACCATTCATCCTTGGCCTCTAAGATGGCCTCTTTTTTCTTGATTTCCGCTTCCTTTTCCGCCTCCTGAATCATCTTCTTGGCCAGCTCTTCCACCCTGGCCAGACGATTATCTCCGATCCGGCGGCTGATAAACCAGCCGATCCAGGCCCCCAAGAGTCCGGCCCCTAAGGCCAAGGCAGTGGCGACAATGTAGGTTACCATATTCTTTTTCCTCCTGAAATTCTCCCAACTAAAAAACCCCAGCTCAGGACCGGGGTTAGTCCCACAACTGGGGCAAGCTTAAAATATCAAATTCCGGCTAAGTTAACCAGCGGTCAACTTAGGCGGTCACTTCAGCTAATTTACGGTCTAGCCACTCCAGAAGCCGGTTGGCCCGGCTCTCATATTCCTGGAGTTGTCTATCTCTGGCCTTTTTTTCCTGGAATAACTCTTCGGCTATGTTTAAGGCGGCCAGCGCGGTGACGCGGCTCGATGACTGATGAGGGGTCTTTTCGGCTACTTCTCGGATCTTGCGGTTGACGAACTCGGCTATTTCTTGGATAGTTTGGCTATCGACATCCCCTCTCACAAAGTAGTCTTCTCCTCCAATGCTTATTTTTACCGGTCTTACTTCAACGTCCATAAATTAACTGAAAGCTTGGTAAAATTTTCCCCAGTCCTAAACGGCTGTCAGGAACGATTTTTATTAAAAAGAACTTCTTTTTAAGTTATCGGTTATAATTCTACTTTTAAGTCTTACTTCAACTATGAATTTAACTATCCGCTAATAGTCTGTCAAGTAGAATCGTTTCTATATATCAAATCGGATGTTATTGCTAAGATTAAAGCGGGATATTGCGGCTTAATGGCTAACTGTTTGAAATCCAATGGCTTGAATTAGAGGTGGAACAAGGCCACGAACCCTGATAACAATCTAGATCGACTTCTCTAATGCTGACAAGCGGGTAACCACACCCTCCAGGCGTCTGCGCAGCTCTTTCTGTCTCTTCTGGTACTCCTGTTGGGCTGTTTTTAGCTCTCTTTCCAGGCGGGTGATTTCCAAACGGAGCTGCTCTTCTTTCTGCCGGTGGGTTGTGAGCTCCTGGTCCCTTTTGGAATAAACTAAATCTTTGGCCTGGGTTTGATCCTTGAGCTTGCCGATCAAATCGACGGTGTACTCTAATTTCTTCTCCAACTGCTTGAGGCTCTGGAATTCCATGGCTTAACTCCTTAGCTGAGCTTTGAATTCTTGTTCCAGGTTTTGAATTATCTTCTGCTGGACTGCATTGACTTCGTCTTCAGTCAAGGTTTTCTCAGCCGAGCGATACCTGATAAAGAAGGCCAGACTCTTTTTCTCCGGCGGCAGCTGTTTACCTTGATAGACGTCAAAAATTCCCACCTCTTCGGCCAGATCTCCGGCCCAGCTCTTAATCTTGGCCATAATATCTTGGGCTAAAGTTGATTTGTCAACTAAGATGGCGATGTCTCTTTCTACCGGAGGATATTTGGGCAAAGGCTGGAAGTGTCTTTCCCGGCCCGCGATAGTTTCCAGTTTGCTCAGCTCGATTTCTGCCAGGTATACATCATTTTTTATGTCGAGCTTTCCCAGAATCTGGCTGGAAGCTAATCCCATAATTCCAAACGAACCAGAGACACAGTTGCTTATTGAGTAAGAGTGAGAAAGATAAGGAAACTCAACCGGTGAAAATTTCAAATCAGAAATCCAGAGAGTTTTTCCTAAGGCTTGTAAGGCTCCCTTCAAGTCGAAGAGATCGGCTTCTTCCGGCTGGGTATCCCAGCTTCTATTGAATCTTTTGCCTGTAACTGCCAGGCAGAGCCGCCAATCCTCCTGAGGCTCTCCCTTCTGCTTGGAATAGACCTTTCCGATTTCGAAAAGTTTTAAGTCGGGCTGCTTGCGGTTCTGGTTGACCAGTATGGCCTGCAGCATGGTCACGGTCAGATTGGTTCTGAGTACAGAATGGTCGCTGGTAATTGGATTTAAGACCGAAATAGGAGCAGCAGATTCACCAAACAGTTCCAATACTTGAGGGTCAACCAAACTGTCGGTAATGATTTCCTGAAAACCCCAGCCTACCAGCCTCTCTTTAATCCCAGAAAAGAATTTTTCCTGCTGGGATTGGAATACTTCTAAAACTCCTTTATTCTGAATGGCCGCTGGAATCCGGTCATAGCCATAAATTCTGGCAATTTCCTCAAACAGGTCGGCTTCCTGAGTAATGTCAGGGCGAAACGTGGGAACTGCTACCTTGAGTTTCTGACCGGTCTGAACGGAAAACTGCAGGTGTTTAAGAATCTTAACCATCTTATTCTTGGTCAGGCTGGTCTCCAAAATCTGATTGGCTCTCTCTGGCCGCAGAATGACAGTTTTAGGCCGAATCGGTTTTGGGTATTTGTCAACTGCTCCTTTCAGTACGTCTCCCCCGGCAATTTCAGCCATCAAGGCAGCTGCCCGATTGGCTGCTAAAGCTACAATATTCGGGTCAGCCCCTTTTTCAAATCGAGTGGAAGCTTCGGTCAAGAGGCCAAGTTTTTTTCTCCCCTGGCGGATTAATTGAGGGTTGAAATAGGCTGATTCCAACAGAATGTTAATGGTACTATCGCTAACTTCTGATTCCAAGCCACCCATGATTCCAGCCAGCGCGATCGGATGGTCGCCGTCAGTAATAAGTAGATTCTCCCGGCCAAGCACGCGCTTGAGGCCGTCCAAGGTAGTAATCTCTTCCGCTGGTTTGGCCCTTCTGACCAGGATTCTCTTATGCTGGAGCCTGTCGTAATCAAAGGCATGCAGGGGCTGGCCCAATTCTAACATCACAAAATTGGTGATGTCGACGACATTGTTGATGGGCCTCTGTCCTACCGAATAAAGCTTTCTGGCTAACCAGGCCGGGGAGGGTTTAATCTTAACATTGCGGATAATTTTGGCTAAATACCTGGGGCAGTCAATTGGTTTTTCTAAGGTCACAGAAGCGTATTTAGAAGCAGGCTCTTTTACTTCTGGCAATTTGAAGCTAACTTTTTTGAGAGGTTTTCCAGAAAGGGCAGAAATTTCTCTGGCCACTCCGTAAATAGAAAGGCAATCCGGACGGTTGGGAGTGATGTCTAATTCCAAGAGCCAATCTTCTAATTTCAAAGCTTCGGTCAAGTTCTGGCCGACTTTGACTCTGGCATCCAGAATCATTATTCCGGAGGTGTCTGTGCCAAGTTCTAATTCTGCTTCGGAGCAGAGCATGCCGGAGGATTCAATCCCATGAATCTGGCTCTTCTCAATCTTCTGGCCGTTGGGGAGGTTTGTACCTGGTAACGCTAAAGGTACTTTATCCTTATCCTTTATGTTGGTTGCCCCGCAGACCAATCTGACCGTCTCGCGTCCGGTGGCCACATCGCAAATCAAAAGAGAAGATATCTGGGGGTGCTTCTCAATTCTGAGAATTTCAGCGACTTTAATCTGCTGCCACCTCTCCCCTGAGTTCTCCAGACTATCCACCGGAAAGCTGGACAGGGTGAGCTTCTCAGCCAACTTCTGGGGACTCCAGGGAATCCTGACGTATTCCTTCAACCAATTGTAACTTACTTTCATCTTTAGAACTGGTTTAAAAACTTGACATCATTCTCATACAGCAAGCGGATGTCCGGGATTCTCAACTTCTGCAAAGCTATCCGGTCCACTCCCAGACCGAAGGCGTAGCCGGTCCATTTTTCCGGGTCGTAGCCCACATTTCGAAAAACGTTGGGATGAATCATCCCGCAGCCTAATATCTCCAGCCAGCCGGAGTGCTTGCACAGCGAGCAGCCTTTTCCTGTACAGAGAATGCAGGAGATATCCACTTCTGCAGAAGGCTCGGTGAAGGGGAAATAGCTGGGCCGGAAGCGGGCTTTAATCTTTTCTCCATAGAAGGCCTTTACGAAGGCAAATAAAGTTCCTTTCAAATCAGCCAAGGTGACGTTCTTGTCCACGTAAAAGCCTTCCACCTGATAGAAAGTGGAATAGCTCCTGACATTTATGGCCTCGTGCCTATAAACTCTCCCGGGCGCCAGGATTTTCAGGGGGGGTTTCTTACTTTCAAAAGTCCGGATCTGCACCGGAGAGGTATGAGTTCGCAACAAGTAATTATTATCCAGATAAAAGGAATCCTGCATGTCCCGGGCCGGATGCCAGGCCGGAAAGTTTAGGGCCTCAAAATTGTAGTAGTCAGTCTCTATCTCCGGGCCAGTGGCCAATTCAAAACCGAGGCGGTAGAATATTTCCACTATCTGGCTGGTTACAACTGTTAAAGGATGCAGTTTAGTTATAGAGTATTGCAGGCCAGGCAGGGTGTAATCAAAAAAATCGCCGGTACTCCGAACCTGCCCGGCTGATAATCTCCCAGATGCTTCTTGATAAATCTGCTCTAATTTAGCCTTAAGCAGGTTGGCTCTTTTGCCTACTTCCTTTTTCCGGTCGGGCGGGAGTTCTTTAAGTCTTTCTAAGATCTGTTGGATAGCCCCCTTACGGCCTAAATACTTAATGCGGAACTGCTCTAATAAAGTGGCATCGGACAAGCCAGCAGAATCAGCTTCAGTCTCCTTCTGGAGTTGGTCCAGTCTGGAAAGAAGATCATCCATTCAGAAAGGTTGGTAAGCAACAGAAGATTTACTTACTCTTGGCCGCCTCAGCCAGTTTAGCAAAGGTGTTCTGGTCATTGACCGCAATTTCCGCCAAGACTTTTCGGTTCAAGACGATTCCTTTTTTCTTCAGCCCATTCATGAAGACCGAATAAGATAAGCCGAACAGCCGGGCTGCGGCATTGATTCTGGTAATCCACAGGCTGCGGAAATCTCTTTTCTTCAATTTCCGGCTGGTATAGGCATAGGACAGGCCCTTTTGCACCGATTCTTTGGCGGTGCGGAGAAGCTTGCTTCTGCCACCGTAAAATCCTTTGGCCCGCTCTAAAACTTTCTTTCTTCTGCGCCGGGAGGCGACTCGATTTCTGGCTCGCATCTTTTAATATCTCCTAATCAGGTTTTAGAACTAAATGACTCCGGATAAAAGTTTCTTGATTCTTTTGGCATCCGCTTTTGAGACCAGGGCCGCCGAGCCCAGTCTCCTTTTGCGTCCTCTGGATTTGTAAGTCAGAATGTGTCTTTTGTAAGCGCGCGACCTATTGATCTTGCCGCTGCCGGATATCTTGAACCTCTTGGCCGCGCTCCGGTTGGTTTTCATTTTGGGCAACTTTGGCTCCTGCTTTGGATTTGGGTTTGGGGACGAACATCACTACCAGGGTCTTTCCTTCCAGCTTGGGCTGGGTTTCAAGATTGGCAAAGTCCTTCAAATCTTCCTGCAGCCTTTCCACAATCTTCCAGCCGGCATCCTGATACATCATCTCCCGGCCCCGGAATACTACCGTGGCTTTAACCTTCAGCCCTTGGCCCAAGAATTCTCGAATATGCTTGGTCTTGAACTGATAATCATGGTCATCGGTGATTGGCCGGAAGTGCATTTCTTTGAGATGCTGGCTCTGCTGCTTCTTCTTGGCCTCCCGCTGTTTTTTCTGCTGCTGATATTTATATTTTCCGAAATCCAAGATTTTACAGACCGGAGGCCGGGCGGTCGGGGATACTTCCACTAAATCTAATCCCGCTTCCCGGGCCATCCGCAGGGCATCTCGGGTCGGCACAACCCCGACTTGATTCCCCTGGGCGTCAATCAGCCGTACCTGGGGGATGCGAATCCGCTCATTAACCCGGATAGGGGGTTCTTTAATCCAAGCTCTCCTATTGTCTATCTTCCACTTCCTTTCTGGCTCTGGCGATAAAATCCTCCAGACTCATTTGGCCCAAGTCTCCTTTCCCGTGCTGGCGCAGGGAGAGATTGCCTTTTTCGGCCTCTTTTTTACCGACCACCAGCATGTAGGGAATCTTTGTATGCTCGGCCTCTCTGATTTTCTGATTGACCTTTTCGTTTCTGCTATCTAATTCAACTCTTAATCCGGCCTGTCTCAACTTAAGCTTTAGTTGTTCAGCATATTCCAATTGCACGTCAGTAATAGGCAGAATCACCGCCTGCACCGGCGCCAGCCAGAGCGGAAAGGCTCCGGCGTAATGCTCCACCAGGACTCCAAAGAACCGCTCAATCGACCCGAAGATGGCCCGATGCACCATCATGGGTCGGTGGAATTTACCATCTGCGGCGGTGTAATGCAAATCAAATCTCTGCGGCAGATTAAAATCAAACTGGATGGTGGTGCACTGCCAGGAGCGGCCTATGGCATCCTTGACCAGAATGTCAATCTTGGGCCCGTAAAAGGCTCCTTCACCGGCAGCGATGGAGAACTGCCAGTTGTATTTTTCAAGGGCTTTTTGCAGAACAACCTCCGCCCTTTCCCAGTCTGCTGCCTCTCCCACGTATTTTTCCGGACGGGTGGAGAGCAAGACCTCGAATTCCCTGAATCCGAAGGTGTTCAGAATCAGCTTGGTCAAATCCAGCATTTTAATCACTTCTTCTTCTACCTGCTCTGGGGTGCAGAAGACATGGGCGTCATCCTGAGTAAAACCTCTGACTCTGGGCAAGCCATGCAAGACTCCGGAGCGCTCGTAGCGGTATACGGTCCCATATTCAGCTAATCTTATAGGCAAATCCCGGTAGCTTCTAATCTGATTTTTATAAATCAGAATGTGGAAGGGGCAGTTCATCGGCTTAAGCTGATAATCCGCCTCTTCCAATTTCATGGCCGGGTACATGCTCTCTTTATAAAACTCGGTGTGCCCGGAAGTCCTCCACAGGTCTAACTTTGCAATGTGGGGAGTATAGACCAATTCATAACCGGAATTAAGCAGAAGCTCTTTCATGAAGCTTTCAATCTGATGCCGGACAAAAGCTCCTTTGGGGTGCCAGAAGACTAAGCCTGGGCCAGCCTCTTCCTGAAAGCTGTACAGGTCTAATTCTTTGCCGAGTTTTCTATGGTCGCGCCTTTTAGCCTCCTCCTGCCTTTTTAGAAAGTCATCCAAGAGCTGTTGGGAAGGATAAGAAACGCCATAAATTCTCTGCAGCATCCGGTTTTTCTCAGAGCCTCGCCAGTACGCGCCGGCAATCTGCAGAAGCTTGAAAGCTTTGATTCTCTTGGTAGAAGGAACGTGAGGACCACGGCAAAGGTCTACAAAGCGGCTGTGTTTGTAAATTGAAACTTTCTCGCCGTTTAGATCAGCGATAATTTCCAGTTTATAATTCTCGTTCCGATTCTGAAAAAACTTTAAGGCCTCTTCGGAGGAGAGCTCTTCCCTTTTGAAAGTGGCATCCTCTTCGATAATCTCTTTCATCCGGGCTTCGATCTTGGTCAAATCTTCCGGCTCAAAAGGAGAGTCTTTGTCAAAATCGTAATAAAATCCTTCCTCAATCGGCGGGCCAATGGCTAATCTGGTCCCCGGAAATAGCTCTTGAACTGCCTGTGCCATTACATGGGCGGTAGAGTGCCACAAGATCTCTTTACCTAGGCGCTGATTAAAAGTCAAAAATTCCACCTGGGCATCACTTTCCAGGTTCCGGAAAAGATCTAAGACTTGGCCGTTAACTTGGGCGGCTAAAATCTCGTTGAACTCTTTCGGAAGAGCCTGTTGGGCGATTTCCTTAAGAGAAACTCCCTGGGGGAATTCTTTTACCTGTCCGTCTGAAAAAGTTACTCTTATTTTGTCCATATAATAAAAAGCCTTTCAGGCCTCTTTATCTGGGCGATACTGGAGTCGAACCAGTGACCTCTTGCATGTCAAGCAAGCACTCTAACCAGCTGAGCTAATCGCCCGCTTAATAACTTATAATAGCACCAGCCACTCATTATTGTCAAGTCAAGGGGGAGCACTGAGATAGAATCAAAACT
>Ga0209172_10000760_pt1 | contig 82423 bp, 89 predicted proteins | sample LarsenN4metaG_FD_184113 | JGI IMG/M metagenome (GOLD analysis project Ga0209172, IMG submission 184113) | Hot spring sediment bacterial and archeal communities from British Columbia, Canada, to study Microbial Dark Matter (Phase II) - Larsen... ... | reverse complement strand
GCCGGAAAACCAAAAAAGCTCGCGCTGACCGCCGTCATGCGAAAGCTGGTCATCCTCGCCAACGTCCTGCTCCGGGAGGAGCGCCACTGGCGCCCGAAACCCGCTTGATCAAGACGGATACTCCTTTAGTGAAACACCTCGAACAGCCCCGCCGCGCCCATGCCGCCGCCGACGCACATGGTGACGACAACATTCTTCGCCTTGCGCCGCCGCCCTTCCATCAGCACGTGCCCCACCAGCCGCGCGCCCGTCATGCCGAACGGATGCCCGATCGCGATCGAGCCGCCGTTCACATTGTACTTCTCCGGATCGATCTCGAGCTTGTCGCGGCAGTACAGGCACTGCGACGCGAACGCCTCGTTCAGCTCCCACAGATCGATGTCGCTGACCTTAAGCCCCTGCCGCTTCAACAGACGCGGCACCGCGAACACCGGGCCGATGCCCATCTCGTCCGGATTGCAGCCGGCGACGGCGAAACCCTTGAATGCGCCCAGCGGCTCAAGGCCGCGCCGCTCGGCCTCCTTCTCCTCCATCAGCACCAGCGCCGCCGCGCCGTCGGAAAGCTGGCTCGCATTGCCGGCGGTGATGAAATTGCCCGGTCCGCGCACGGGTTCGAGTTTTGCCAAGACTTCGAGCGTGGTGTCCGGCCGATTGCAGTCGTCGCGATCGACCACCGTGTCGACGATGCTCTCCGCTTTCGTCTCCTTGTCGATCTTCTTCATCTTCGTCTTCATGGGCACGATCTCGTCCTTGAACAGACCGGCCTGTTGCGCGGCGGCGATGCGCTGCTGCGACCGCAGCGCGTATTCGTCCTGATATTCGCGGCTAATGCCGTAGCGCGTTGCGACGATGTCGGCGGTTTCGATCATTGGCATCCACATCTCAGGATGCTCGCGCTGCAGCTTCTCCTCGAACATGTGGTCCTTGTTCATCGAAGACGAGAGCCGCGTCAGCGAGATGGATTCCACGCCGCCGGAGACGCCGACATTCGCGCCGTCCTGCATGATGTAGTGCGCGACTTGCGCAGTCGATTGCAGGCCAGAGGAACAGAAGCGATTGATGGTCGCCGCCGCGACCTTGAAGTCGAGCCCGGCCCATACCGCCGCAAGCCGCGCCACGTTGTGCCCTGTCGCCCCTTCCGGCGAGCCGCAGCCCAGGATCACGTCCTCCACCGCATCCGGCTCAAGCTTGGCGCGCTGCACCGCATGCTGGATACAATGCCCGGCCATCGCCGCGCCGTGCGTGTCGTTGAAGCCGCCGCGGCCGGATTTGGCGAGACCGGTGCGGGCGTAGGAAACGATGACGGCTCGGCGCGACATGTGAGGCTCCTTCGTGCTCTGCGCCGCACCCTAGTCGCGCGCGCGCAAGCGCGAAAGCGCTCCGTCACCCTCCCCGAACGTCAAGCGCTAGCGGATCGCGTCGTTGTTCACGAGCCCGCCGGTCGGCGCCGCCTCCTGCGGCGGCGCCGCCGCACGCGCCGCGCCCCCGCCCTGGGCGAAGATGCCGCGTCCGCGGTCCTGGATCCATTTGGCGATGTCCTCCGACATCACGCCGGCGAGGATGCCGATCAGCGACACCGTAAAGGGGTTGAGCGTCGCCGAGGTAGTCGTCAGCTGCTGCGTCGGCGCGCCGACCGAGAAGGTCGCCAGGGCGTTGGCGAGCACATAGACGGCGAGCGCCGCACACATCCCGAAGATGAGCCGCACGAAGATCTCCGCCATCGTCACCGGCGCGGGCCTGCTGAGATAGGCCGGGAACAAGTAGAGCAGCGAGCCCAAGGCGCCCATCAGCAAAACGAGCATGATCGAGAGCAGCGCGGGATGCCCCTGCGCGAGAGAGGCGCTCACGCCAAAGATGCTGAGCGACTGCAACGACCGCGCCTCATTGCGAATGCGTTCATAGTGCTGACGTTCGGGCACGATCTGGGCCTGCAAAGCCTCAATCCGATCCGTCTGCTGCGGTTGATCCTGAAGGCTCGCGATCTCCCGCTCCACGCGCTCCAGCGCGGCGAAATCGACGCGCCCATTTGTCGAAGGCGCGACTTGCGCGACGCCGAACTGGAAGTCGCGCGCGCTGAACACCAGTGCGCTCGCGCCGAGCACGCCCACCATCGCCACGGCCAGCACCGCGCCTACAGAGAACTTGTACAGAGTCATGGCCGACCACCCTTTTTGGCTCGGCGCGCCCTGTCCCCGCCCGCCGGCGCCGTATGGTGTAGCCCAATCCTTGCCCGGCATTAACCATCCGCGGGCTGACGCGCCTCGATTTTCCCGTTGTGACACCTGGCGTCCCTCATTTGCGACGCTGGCATCACGCTTCTGTGAATATTTTTTAGTTCGTTCATTTTTCTCTTGTCAGCGCTCAGTGTTCGCGGCACCTTCGGGACAGCGCTCCTCCCCAAGCAGCGCGACCAGCCCTGGAGTTTTCACATGTCTGTCGTCAGATCCGTCGCCCTTGCCGCCGTGCTCACGGCGGGTTTTGCCGCCCCTGCGCTCGCGCGCGACCCGATCTTCACCGTTAAGCTCGAAGCCCCAGTCGCCGAGCAGACCCGGGTGATCGCCCAGAACGCGGTCTGGACCTGCGACGGGGATACGTGCCGTGCGCGACCGACGCATGCCGTGAGCGTGCGGGCCTGCCGCCAATTCGTGCGCGAAGCGGGCGGCGTGCGCGTCACCTCCTACGGGACCGACGGACGCGAGCTCAGCGCCGACGAAATCGCGCGCTGCAACAGCGAGGCGCCCATCACTCAGGAAGCCCAGAACTAAGCCAAGAGCGCTGGGCGCAGTCAGATTTGGCTGCGCCCGCGCAGCGGTTCGCGCCACGGATGATTGCCGCACGGCGTCAGCGTGAGCGCCCTCGCGGCGGCATCCCCTGCGATGCGAAGCCGCGCCGCTCCCGTGCGCGGGTCCACCAGCGTGTGCGACACGGGCGCGATCATCGCCCCCTCCCGCGCGAGCACCACGACGCCATGCGCGCCGGCGCTCCGCGCGCCGCCCGGCAGCCGGGGCAAGTCGTAAGTGATGCGCACCCGAAACTCTTCGCCATCGGCCTCGACTTGATATTTTGGATGCAGGAACAGCGTCTGGCGCTCGTCCTGATATACTGCGGAAATGGCCTCCGCGCCGAACTCAACGCCCACGCCCGCGTGGCACGCGGCCTCGCTAGCGCTCCAAAGACCCACAAGCTCCGCAGGCGGCGGCTGCGAGGCGCTGCAGCCGGCTGCGACCGACAGGCCGAACCAGGCGATGAACCGACGCGCGCGCGCCATGGTTTTCGGGCTACGCTGCGCCGGTTGACGAGGTCTGAACGCCTAAGCGGCCTAGTCAAAATATCGCCGGCGCCCCATGTGATCCCCGGCTTCGGCCATTGATGCTCAACCCCGCTCCTCCTCCTGCCCCCAGCGCCGCCGAAGGCCGCGCCGCCTCCGCGCTGCTGGACGACCTCGTCGATGCATTCCCCGGCGAGAAGACGAGTGTGGGCGCGCTCATCGACCAATTGGATTCGCGCGCGCACGGCATGCTGCTGTTGGTGCTGGCGCTGCCCATGTGCATTCCCAACGTGCCGGGCATCTCCACCATTTTCGGCGTTCTGATGATGCTGCCGGCGCTGCAGCTGGTGATGGGCTCGCGCCGCTTGTGGGTTCCGCAGCGCGTGCGGCGGTGGGAGATCGAATGCGCGCCCTTGCGACGAACCTTGCGCGCCGCAATCCCGCCGTTGAAGCGCGTCGAGTATCTGATCAAGCCGCGCTGGTCGCGCCTCACGCGCTTTCCAATCACCATCCTGGTCGGCCTGCAGACGCTGCTAATGGCGCTGATCTTGATCCTGCCGATCCCGTTCGCGAATTGGCCGCCCGGCATGACTGTCGCCATCACCTCGCTTGCGCTCCTGCAGCGCGACGGCGTGCTGATGCTGCTGACGATTCCCGCGGCGATCGCCTCGGTCGCGTCGGTCTATCTCGGTACGCGCGTCGGGCTTGCGGTGATCAACAACGTGGTCGAGTGGATTCAGAATCTGCTCACCGGCGCGCCTTGAGCGTCAGCACGAGCGGCGGATCAGCCAACCCAGGTGTTCGCCGTCGCGCGCGAGCGCCGGTTCAACGGCGCGGCAATTGCCGCCTCGCGGCTCGCTCGCGCCACGCTGGAATTCGGGGTCGCCCTCACCCGCGCGCCGATCGAGATCCGCAATCGGCTCGAACACAGCCACATTCGCCCCGGAAGCGCCGGCGATGCACTCGCGTCGCGCGCCGTCGGCATCACGGATGCGCACGCTGACCTGCCCCTCGTCCAGCGCCGTTGCAAACGTCACGCGCGCAGGTCGCGAGGTCACGCGCGCCAAGCAAGCATCGATGGCCGGGATCAGCTCCGGCAATACCGACGCCCAGGTCGGACGCACACCGTCATCGATGCCGCGCCGCGCGCAGCCCTGGTACGCCACGCCTTCGAACAGCACATGCGCGACATAGGGCAGTTGCAGGCCGCTCGCGCTGCAGGGCTGATACATGATCGTGACGGTGAGCGGGCCCGCGACGACGCGCATGCCGCGCTCGCGATAATCCCGCTCGCCGGTGATGCCGCCATCCTCGCCCAAGCCGGGCCGTGCGAACTGTGCGTAATCGGCCAGCAGCCGCAATTCCCAGGCGCCTTCGGCCCCGGCGCCGTCTGAATTCAGCGCATCGATACCGCCGGAGGCTTGGAATTCGCCTTCATAGAGCGCGCGCTGCTCGGCGCTAGCGGGCCCGCCGAGCGCCGCAAGCTGTTCGGCCGCGATGGCCGCTTCGCGTTCGGCGTTGCTGGGCGGGGCTGTTGCTTCGGACGGCGTTTCGGACGCGCGCTGGCAGGCGGACGCTGCAACGAGAGCCGCCAGCACGAGCGCGCAGCTCAAACCGCGCATCAGGGTCCGCATTCGGACCTCCCCCTTCTGCTGACATCCATAGGACGCCAGCGCCCTCGCGAGGAGGTAGTATAGCCCCATGCAGTGTGATTCCGGCGCCCCATTTTTCGAGTTTTTCGCCGGCGGGGGGCTCGCGCGCCTGGGCCTAGAGCCGGATTTCCGCTGCGTCTTCGCCAACGACATCGATCCGGCCAAGGTGGCCGCCTATCGGCGCGCATTCGGCAGCGGCGAGATGTGCGAAGGCGACATCTGGAAGTTGTCGCCGGCCGATCTGCCTAGCCAAGCGGCCTTGGCCTGGGCCTCTTTCCCCTGTCAGGACCTTTCCTTGGCGGGCGAACGGCGCGGACTCGCTGCGCCGCGCTCGGGCGCCTTCTGGGGCTTTCATCAGCTCATGGAGCGGCTGCGCGATGCTGGCCGCGCCCCCGCGGTTCTCGCGCTGGAGAACGTCTGCGGGCTCCTGAACTCGCACGGCGGCGCGGATTTCTCGGCGCTCGTCCGGGCGCTCGACGGCTTGGGCTATCGCGTTGGCGCGTTGGAAATCGACGCGGCGCTGTTCACGCCGCAATCGCGCCCGCGGCTGTTCGTGATCGCCGCGCGCCGCGCGCCCTCCTCGCTGATGGCACCTGGTCCTTGCGAGCCGTTTCACACCCAGGCGTTACGCACCGTTGTCGCCCGTCTGCCGGATGGCTTGCGTAAACGATTCGTCTGGTGGCGGCTCGACTCCCCCGCGAAACGCAATACCCGGCTCACGGACATCCTCGACGAGGATGCGCGCGTGAGTTGGAACAGCGGCGAGCAGACGCAACGCCTCGTCGCGCTAATGAGCGCACTGCAGCGCGCGCGGCTCGATGCGATACGCGCCGACGGGCGGCGCGAAGTAGGCGCGGTGTTCCGGCGCATTCGCGTGGAGCGCGGCGAGCGAGTGCAGCGCGCGGAAGCGCGTTTCGATGGACTCGCCGGCTGCTTGCGCACGCCGGCAGGAGGGTCGAGCCGGCAGCTGCTGCTCTTCGTGGACGGCGCGGAGTTGCGCTCGCGCCTGCTCTCGCCACGCGAAGCGGCGCGTCTGATGGGCGTACCGGAGGATTATCCACTGCCGGACAGCCAAACGGCCGCACTGCATCTTGTGGGCGATGCGGTTTGCGTGCCGGTCGTGCGTTGGCTGTCGCAGCATCTGCTTGCGCCGCTCGCCGGCGCAGCGGCACAGCGGTTGAGCGCGTGATGCAGCGCGCCGACGTCTTCGACGCCGAAAAGCGCTCGGCGGTCATGCGCGCGGTGAGATCAACGGACACCGCGCCGGAACGCGCCGTGCGCGCGGCCGTGTGCGCGCTGGGATATGGGCGGCGCTATCGTCTTCAGGGCGCGCAACTTCCGGGAAGGCCGGATCTCGTGTTTTCCTCGCTCGGCAAGGTCATATTCGTGCACGGCTGTTTTTGGCACGGTCACAGCTGCAAGCGCGGCGCGCGCCAACCGAAGGACAACGCCGCCTATTGGCGCGCGAAAGTTGCGCGCAACCGTGCGCGCGATGCGGCGTCGTTGCGCGCCCTGCGCGCGGCGGGCTGGTCGCCGCTCATCGTCTGGGAATGCGAAACGCGCGATGAAGCCGGCCTCTCGCGCAAACTTCAGCGGTTCCTGCGCGATTAGGCGGCGCTGCGTCCCTGCGCAGCGACGGGCGCCTCCAGAGTGAACGTGAACAGCGAGCCCTGCCCCAGTTCGCTTTTGGCCGTCAGCTGGGCGCCCATGCGGCGCGCGAGTTTGAGCGAGATTGCAAGCCCAAGCCCTCTGCCCTCCCCGTCAGTGCAGATGCGCTCACGGCCAAAGATCAGCGCAAGCTGCGCACGCGACATGCCTCCGCCGGTGTCGGCAACGAGAAAGGAAAGCCGAACCCGATGCGCCCTAGTCGCCTGCGCGGTCAGGCGTACGCGCACGCCGCCGTGCGTCGTGTAGCGCACGGCGTTGGCGAGCAGATTGAAAAGCACCTGCCGCACGCGCGCCGCGTCGATGAGCACCCGCGGAGGCACCTCCGCTGCCACGTCAAAGAAGAGTTCGAGCCGCTTGTCCTGCGCCGCAGCCCGGAAAGCGGCGACGACGCTTCGCATAAGCTCGCGCGGATCGGTTGGTTTCGGCTCGATCGGAAGCTGCCCGTTCTCCAGTCGATCGAGGTCTGACAAGTCGTCGAGCACGAGCTTCAGCACTTCGCCCGCCTGCACCAGCGTAGCGATGTGCGCGCGCGCCTGCGGGGACGCGGCGGCGCGTCGAAGATGTTCGGCAGCGCCGATGAGCGCGGCCATGGGCGTGCGCAGCTCGTTGTTCATGCGCTGGATCATGTCCGTCTTTGCAGCCGCAGCTGCGGCTGCGGCCCGGCGTTCGCGCAGCGCGGCCGCCTCCGCCTCCGCCTGCGCGGCGTCCGAGGCGAGAAGGCTGCGCCACAGGTTTATTCCGAACCCGAGCAGAAGCAGCCCGCCGATCAGCGGCGCCAGCATGAGCGTGTTGCGGGCGCCGCTGAGCACGAAGTCAGCGACGGGCAGGCCCAGCAGCATGGCCATCGTCGGCGCAAGTCCGCTCACCGCCAGCGGCGTCGACCACCGCAGCGAAGAGGCAGCGTTCGCCAGTCCGCCGCAAAGGTACATCACGGCGAGCGTTTCGCCCGGTACGTACGGGGCAAACCAGAACACGCCCGCGAGAATGTTGCCGTAGCCGCTTTGCACGAAAGTCCAGGCGCAGAGCCAGCTGAGTGGTTGAGCCGCCCGCGGCCGTTCCTCAGAGCGCCGCAGCACGCGCACGTGGATTGCGCGATCGAGGACCACGATCGGGACCAGCCCGGCGTACCAAACCAACGGCCAAAACGAGCCGACCAGAGAACCCGCCACAGCCGCGGCGATCGCGCATGCCGCCAGCCGCGACCAGCAATTGGCAACGCGCGCATGGGCCACCGCGGCGAGGCCGCGCCTCTGCTTGGCGGCATGCTGCGCATCGGCGGCAGGCGAAGGATCGGCGGCGCTCACCGCAGTGAAATCTGAGCCTGCTCGCCTGAGACTTGGTTAATAGACTTGCTTGAACGATCACTCAAGATTCCTCTTGACTGGTCGTTCAACTGCGGGCTCCCCTTCAGCTGCTTCGGGAGGGAAATCAATGCGTTTCATCATCGCCGCCGCCGTCGTCGCGCTTCTGTCTGCCGCCCCGGCGCGCGCGGAAGTCGCCTCAGCCTCCGCCAATGGCTTCGTGATCGAGGCCGAGGCCGAGGTGGCGACCACGCCAGAACGGGCATGGCGCGCCCTCACCCAGCTCGGCCGCTGGTGGGGCGGCGAGCACACATATTCCGGCGAGGGTCGTCGCATGCAGGTCGATGTACGCGCGGGCGGCTGCTGGTGCGAGCGCTGGGGAAACGGCCAATCCGTCGAACACGGACGCGTGGTTCTTGCGATGGAGCGCGAAGGGGTGCGCACGCTGCGCTTCAACGCGGCGCTGGGCCCGCTTCAGGAGCTGGCGGTCAACGGCGTCCTGACCTTCACTGTGGCGCCGCACGCCGATGGGGCGAAGATCACCATGATTTATCGCGTTTCGGGCGATCCGGGGCTCAACCTTGCCCAGATGGCTCCGCTCGTGGACATGGTTCTCACGGAACAATTCGGCCGCCTCAGCCGATACAGTGCGTCGGGCTCTCCCGACTAGAAATTGGACCGTTCATTGCCAGCTCAGGCTCGCGGTACCATCATCTGCATCGGACGGGCCTCCCTGAGCGCCCGGATATGGAGGCTTTTCATGATCCGCAAATTCATGATCGCCTTGGCTGCCGTCGCGTTCATAGCGGGCTGCACCACGGTCGATCCCGTCACCGGAGAACGCGAGCCTAACCGCACCGGCACCGGCGCAATCGTCGGCGCGATCGCCGGCGCCGCGGCGGGCACGCTCGCGGGCGGCGACGATCGCCGCAACGCGCTGATCGGCGCGGGCATCGGCGCGCTCGCCGGCGCGGCCATCGGCAATTACATGGACCGCACCTACCAGAATCTGCGCGAGCGCCTTGCCGGCACCGGCGTCGGCGTCACGCGCGTCAGCCAAGAACAAATCCTGCTCAACTTCCCCGCCGACCTCACATTCGACTTCGACAGGGATGCGGTGAAGAGTCAGTTCGTGCCGACACTGCGCGATGTTGGCAACGTGCTGCGCGACTACAACCAAACCACGGTCGACGTGTATGGCCACGCCGATTCCGTCGGCTCGGATGCCTACAACCAGAATCTCTCCGAACGGCGCGCGATGAACGTCGCCTCCGTGCTGATCAGCGGCGGCGTGATCCGTGAACGCCTCGCGGTGCGCGGGTTTGGCGAGAGCCGCCCGATCGCGTCGAACGCAACCGATGACGGCCGCGCGCGCAACCGCCGTGTGGAGGTCTACATCAGCGCGTTCACGGGCTGATCCGGGGCCATGACCTAGAAGACGCCGCCGCAGTGCGAAGCGGCGGCGTTTTCGTATTCGGAGTTCTCATGCGCGGCCTCATGCTTGCCTTCGTCCTCGCCGCGTGCGGCCAACCGGCTACGCAAGACACCGAAGCGGCGGATGCTGCGCCGTCCGCGCCGGCCGAAGCGCCGTCCGCGCCGGCCGAAGCGCCGACCGCTGCCGCGCCGCAAACGCCGCAACAGGCGCTCGCGGCGATGCCAAGTTGGGAAAACGCGCGCGCTGCGGGCGTCGACTTCCGAGCTGTCGGCCAGGAGCCGGGCTGGCTCCTCGACATCTACACGCGCGGCATCATCAAGTTCGCCTGGGACTATGGCGACAATTACGCCGAGTTCGCCGTCGCCGGGTCCACATCCCCGCAGGAAGGCGTGACACGCTACGAAGCGCACTCGGACGGACGCGCGCTCGTCGTCACCATCCGCCGTTTTCCGTGCGAGGATGTCATGAGCGGGCAAGCCTATCCCTCGACGGTGGAGGTCGTGATCGACGGCCGCACGCTTACCGGCTGCGGCAGGAGCGTCTGATGCGCGCGCTCATCCTCGCACTCGCCCTCGCTGCCTGCTCCACCGGCGCGCCCGAAGAACCGCCCCCGCCGCAACTGCCGCAACGCGCAGGCGTCGATCCCCTCCTCGCCGCACGCGCCGAAGGGATTGAATTCCGCGCCGTCGGCAACGGCTTCGTGCTCGACATCTATCGCCAAGAGCGCATTCGCCTGACGCGCACAGCATCGGGGGAAGAAATCTTCTTCCCGAAGCAGGCGCCACTCTATCCGCGTTGGCGAGGATCGATCTACGAAGTCGAAAACGAGCGCCATCAGCTGCGCGTGGAAATCCGCGAGTATCGCCCCTGCGAACGTCCCGATAGCGCGCTCTTCACTACCAGCGTGATCGTGGTGTTGGACGGCGAAGAAATGCTTGCGTGCGGGCGAGCGCTATAGCGGCGCACCCGTCGGAGGCGCCACCGCGCGCGGCGGCCGCGCGCGCGATCCAGCGCCGTCGCGAGCACGGGCGTCAGGTCCGGCTGCCTGTGGCTTGGGGACGTGAACGACCTGCGCGAGAGCGCCGTCAAAACAGGCGCCGGCGGTGGGGACGGCTCGGCATCGTCGAAGGGCGCCTCCGCCGCGGGCGCAGCTTCGATCAGTGTGGCGTCCAGCATTTGGCGCTCAACCGGCGCGATGGAGGCGCAGGCGCTGAGCGACAGCGCGGCAACGATGACAAACGCCGCTTTGTGCATAGCGACCCCCCGCTGGGCGCCGAGCATACTCAAAATGGCGCTTGGCGGTAGTGGGTTGCTAGTCGCTTCCGCCGCTTTGCCGACTCCGAGTTCTAAGATGTCAGCGCGTGGGCTTCCGCTGCTTGCGATAATGGGCGGGGCTGTTCGACCACACCGAATTGCCCTTGCGGTCGCGCCGATCGCCCTCCTCGCGCGCTCTCGAGCGCGTATGCCCCTGCTTGGCGTGGGCCTTGCCGTGGGCTTCCGAAGCGTGATGCTTCTTCGGCGCGCGCTTGCGTTGCGGCTGACCACCGCGTCCGGCCGGCGCCTTGGTGCGCGGCCCAGCCCCTTCGCTCTTCGGCGCGCGCAACGACAGGTCCGTCTCCATCAGCGGCACGGCTTGCTTGGTCAGGCGCTCGATGTCCCGCAGGTACGCGCGTTCGTCAGGCGCGCAGAACGAGATCGCCATGCCGCCCGCGCCCGCGCGCGCCGTGCGGCCGATGCGGTGCACGTACTGCTCGGGCACATTGGGTAGGTCGAAGTTGATGACGTGGGAGATCTCGTCGACGTCGATGCCGCGCGCGGCAATTTCGGTCGCGACCAGGAGTCGCGCCCTGCCCTTTTTGAATGCATCAAGAGCGCGCGTGCGCTGGCCCTGGCTCTTGTTGCCGTGAATGGCTTCGGCCGGGAAATTGGCGCTCTCCAGTTTTTTCACAACGCGGTCGGCACCGTGCTTGGTGCGGGTGAAGACGAGCGCGCGCGTGATGGTCTTGTCCGCCAACAAGGCGTGCAGGAGATCCTGCTTCTTGTTCTGATCGATGTGGATCACAGCCTGCTCGACGCGCTCAGCCGTCGTCGAAGGCGGCGTCACCGAAACCCGTTCCGGATTGTTGAGGAATTGCGCCGCCAGCTCCGCGATGGGCGGGGGCATGGTGGCGGAGAAGAACAACGACTGGCGCTGCTTCGGCAGCAGCGTGGCGATGCGGCGCAGATCGTGAATGAAGCCCATGTCGAGCATGTGGTCGGCTTCGTCGAGGACGAGGATTTCGACCTTGTCGAGACGCACCGAGCGTTGGCTGACGTGGTCCAGCAAGCGGCCGGGCGTGGCGACGAGGATGTCGACGCCGCGACAGAGCGCCTGCTTCTGCTTGAACATCGAGGCGCCGCCGAACACGACAGCGGTCGAAAGCCCGAGGAAGCGGCCATAGGCGCGGAAGCTGTCGCCGATTTGCGCCGCCAGCTCGCGCGTGGGCGCGAGCACGAGCGTGCGGCAGGATTTCTCGCCTGCGTGTTTGCGGTTGGCCATCAGGCGGTCGAGGATCGGCAGCGCGAATGCCGCTGTCTTGCCGGTGCCGGTTTGCGCCAGGCCGATCAGGTCGCGCCCCTCTTGCACGATCGGCAGCGCTTGCACCTGGATCGGCGTGGGTTGCGTGTAGCCCTCGGCGTCGAGCGCCTTGAGGATCGGCGCCGAGACGCCGAGGTCTTTGAAATTGGTCACGGATGTACTTTCAGCCGCACGCGTCCTCGCGGCGGCTCATCAGTTCAGGAACGATGCGACGGCGAAGAAAGGCGGCGAGCTTGCCTTATTTGGCGCTCAAAGCCGAACGTCGATGGTGGCGTTCCGGGTGGACCGCGTTCGGCGCACATGAGCGCGAACGGTCGCTGACGCCGCATATCGGCGGGAAAGGCTAAGAAGTCAATAACGTGCGCCGGGGGGCAGACATGCGCCGTTGGCGGTCAGGCCTCAGCACGCACGATCCAGCAGGCTGCAGGGAGCGCCACGCCCTCGGGCCCCTCATGCTTCGCCAGGAACTCGAAGAGCAAGCGCTCCGCCTCGACGGCGTCGAGGCTCTGCTCGTTGATGGCGCGCGCGCACGGGCCGATCTTCACCAAATAAGCCGCCGCCTCGCGCGCGTCGGCGCCGATGACGACGGGACCGTCCCATGGCGCAACCGTCACATCGCGCCAACCCGCATCGTCCAGAATGCGCCGCACCTTGTCGGCGTCCGACAGCGCGAACGGCCCCGGCGCATTCGGATCGGCCGGCGTCAGCGGCTCCTTCAGCAAAGGCGCAAGCGCCGCGAGCGGACGCGCGGTCCAAAGGTTCTCCGCGAACGGACGCCAGCTTACAAAAACAAGCCGACCATCATCCGCCAGCGCGCGCCGGACGCTGGCGAAAGCGGCAGCCGGCTCTTCGAAGAACATCATGCCGAAGCGCGAGAATGCGGCGTCGAATGGAGCGCCCGGAACGGGCCCGGCGCCCGCGTCGGCTTCGATGAACGCGACATTGCTGCGGCCTTGCGCGCGCTCGCGCGCGCATTCGAGCAGCGGCCGCGAGATGTCGACACCAACCGCGCGCCCATTCGCGCCCACAAGCTCGGCTGCCTTCAGCGTCGTTGCGCCGGCGCCGCAGCCGATATCCAACACGCGCTCGCCGGGTTCGAGCTTCAGCGTATCGAAGGCGGGTTGTGTGAGACGGGCGAGCATCGCGTCGATCGCGTCCGCATTGCGGACCCATTCGTCGCCGACTTGGCTGTTCCAGTATTCGCGCTGTGTCGGCTTCTCAGTCATGGCGCCGCCGTCTCGATCCAACGCAGTTTAGCATAACATGCCGCCGGTCACGCGCGCTCTTCAACGAAGCCCTTCCAAGTGCGCATGTAGTCCACAAACGCCGGTCCAAGCCCCTCTTCGCCCAAGTACGCTTCGCTGACCGGCGTTGCGCGCGCCGCGAAATTCGGATCGGCGGCGGCGCGCTTCGGGAAATCATGGTGGAGGATGGCGGCGCGGCCGAGGATGGGCATGTCGAAGCCCATCGCCAGTACGTCGCGCGCGTCCTGGGCGCTCATGATCTTGCCCGCCGCGCCGAGCCGCACCTCGCCGCGCTCCAGTTCAGTGAAGTAGGACGCGAGCGTCCGGCCCCTGAACGCCTCGTCATTCGGCGCCTTACGGACATCCCAGAGCGACATGTCGAGAAAGTCGATCTTCGCCTCACGCATCAGCCGCTGCGCCAGATCGCGGATTTCGCCGAGCTGTATGCCCCAGCGCTCCGGCGACAGGCGCACGCCGAGCGTGAAGCCTTGGCGCGTCGTCGCGCGCACGCCGTCGATTATCTCATTGAGAAAGCGCGCGCGGTTCTCCGGCGAGCCGCCGTACTCATCCTCGCGCCGATTGAGCTCCGGCGAAAGGAACGAGCAGATCAGATAGCCGTGTGCGCCGTGCAGCTCGACGCCGTCGAAGCCCGCGCGCTCGGCGCGCTTCGCCGCCGCGATGAAGCAATCGCGCGAGACGCGAATCTCGTCCAGCGTCATCGCTTGCGCCTTGAGCTTCTCATCCGCCGACGGCGCCTTCGGGTTCTTCAGCGAGCGAAGCCCGCCATGATGCAGCTGGGCGATGGCCAGCGCGCCGTGTTGTTTGATGGCCGACGCGAGCCGCGTCAGCCCCGGCAGATGCCTGTCGTCGTGAAACCCAAGCTGTCCCGGAAACCCCACGCCGCTCTCCTGCACGCTCGCCGCGCACGTGTGCACGAGTCCAAAGCCGCCTTCCGCGCGCATGGTGAGCCAGCGAAATTCGTCCTCACTGAGCACGCCGTCCGGATTGCTCTGCAGGTTTGTCAGCGGCGAAAGAACGAAACGGTTCTTCAGCACAGCGCCGGAGCGGAGCGGAAGCGGATCAAAGAGCGACGTCATGCGTGCCTAAGCGTCGCCACCGCAATCGGAGTCACCGCCGCCCACGACAAAACCATTGTTGGTTTCTGCGCGACCATACGGAGGCAATCGGCGCTGAGTTCGCCACAGCCAGTAACCAAAATACGCAGCAGTAAAGGCAACCGCCGGGACAAAGCCCCAAAGGAAATCGATGATGGTCCGGTTGTTGAGCAACACGGCGACCACGACAGGCGCTGTAAGGACCGGCAGCACCCACAGGCTGCGCGCTGCCGCATACGCCACGTTGTGTCGCCGAATTGCCATCGCGTCGGCGATCAAGCCGCCTTCTTCTCCTTCGCCCCAAACCGCTCGTAGAAGCTCTCGCCTTTCGCGGCCATGTCGCGCAGGAGCTTGTTGGGGCGGAAGCGTTCGCCGTACGCGTCTGCGAGACGGTCGGCTTCTTCGACGAACTTCTTCGTCCCCCAGAAGAGGTCGATGTAGCTGACGCAGCCGCCGCTATAGGGCGCAAAGCCCCAGGCCAGGATCGAGCCCACGTCCGCGTCGCGCGGATCGGTGATCACGCCCTCCTCGAAGCAGCGCGCCACTTCGATGCACTGGCGGAAGAGGAACCGCTTGGTCAGCTCCGTCTTCAGCTCGGGGGGGCATTCCTTCACCTTGACGTCGATGCGCTCGGAGAGGCCCGGCCAGATGCGCGTCGGCTTGCCGTCCTCGCCATATTCGTAATAGCCCTTGCCGCCCTTGCGGCCGACGCGGCCTTTCTCTTCGACGATCCACGAGAGCAGCGCCGCGCGCGGATCCTTCTTGTAATCCTGCTGCGACAGCTCGGCGTTGGTCTTCCCGATCTTTAGCGCGGTATCCAGGCCCACAGAGTCGGAAACTTCCAGCGGCCCCATCGGCATGCCGCACTGGCGCCCCACGTTTTCGATGATCGCCGGCGCGATGCCTTCCATCAGCATCTCCACGCCCTCGGCCGGGTACGTGCCGAAGCAGCGCGAGGTGTAGAAACCTCTGGAGTCGTTCACCGTGATCGGCGTTTTCTTGATCTTCAGCACATAGTCGATCGCCTTGGCGACGGTTTCGTCCGTCGTCTCCTTGCCGCGAATCAGCTCGACCAGGCCCATGCGCTCGACCGGCGAGAAGAAGTGGATGCCGATGAAATTCTTCGGCCGCACCGAGGCTTCCGCCAGCCCCGTGATCGGCAGCGTCGACGTGTTCGAGCCGAACACCGCGGTCTCGCCGAGAAACGCTTCGGCCTTCTTCGTCACCTCCGCCTTGAGCTGCACGTTCTCGAACACCGCTTCGACGACGAGATCGCTGCCCTTGATCAGCGAATAGTCGGTCGAGGGCGTGATTTTCGCCAGCAGCTCCTCGCCCTTCTCCTTGGTGATCTTGCCACGCGAGACGTCCTTGTCCACGATGCGCTTGGAATAGGCCTTGCCCTTCTCGGCGCTCTCCTGGCTCACATCCAGAAGCACGGTCTCGATGCCCGCCTTCGCCTGCACGTAGGCAATGCCCGCGCCCATCAGGCCGGCGCCCAGCACGGCGACCTTCTTCACTTCGTACGTCGGATAGCCCTCGGGCCGATTGCCGCCCTTGCCGAGCGCCTGCATCGACACGAACAGCGAACGCACCATGCCCTTGGCTTGGGGCGTATTCGCCGTCTTGATGAAGTAACGGCTCTCGATCCGCAGCGCCGCGTCGATCGGCACCTGCATGCCTTCATAGATGCACGACAGGATGTTCCGCTGCGCGGGATAGTTGAGGTTGGTCTGCTTGGAGACCATCGCGTTGCCGCCGACCGCCGCCATCGCCCCGCCCGGCGTGAACGGCCCGTCCTTCACCTTGTATCCCTTCACGTCCCACGGCGCGATCGCCTTGGGGTTGGGGCCCTTGCTGTAGTCCCACGGCAGCGTCGACTTCACCCACGCCTTCGCCGCTTCCACGGTTTTGCCGGCGGGCACGACCTCATTGATGAAGCCCAGCGCCTTGGCTTCCTGCGGCGGCTTGTCCGCGCCTTGCAGGATCATCATCGCCGCGTTCTGCACGCCGATGAGCCGCGGCAAACGCTGCGTGCCGCCGGCGCCCGGGAGCAAGCCCACCTTCGCTTCGGGCAAGCCTAGTTTGATCTTCGGATTGTCCGCGGCCACGCGATAATGGCCCGCGAGCGCAAACTCCAAACCGCCGCCGAGCGCGAGGCCCTCCAGCGCGAACGCCACCGGCTTTCCGCACGTCTCGAGATCGCGATACACCTTGTTGAGGCCAAAGCCGCGCTCGAACTGCGTCTTCAGCTTTTCCTCTTCGCTCTTGGGCGCGCTCGCGCCGCCGACGCCGCGCTCGTTCATCTCGCCAAGATCGGCGCCGGCGCAAAAGCCGCTGGTCTTGCCGCTGGTGACGACGACGCCCTTGATCTTCTCGTCCGTCTTGATGCGGTCGACGATCGCGTAGAGGTCGCGGATCACGCTCGCCGTGATCGTGTTCATGGAGCGGCCCGGCACGTCGAACGTGATGAGCGCGATGCCGTCGCTGTCGACGTCCATCTTGAAGTTTTCCATCGGACTACCCCTTCCTGTATTCTTGTCGCAAAGCGGCGGCGGCCGCAGCCGCCGCCGTTCGCCTCGTCAGTTCACCCGCTCGATCACTGTTGCGGTGCCCATACCGGCGCCGATGCAAAGCGTGATCAGCGCGCGTTCCTTGTCCGCGCGCTCCAGCTCATCGACCATCGTGCCGAGGATCATCGCGCCGGTGGCGCCGATCGGGTGGCCCATGGCGATGGCGCCACCGTTGACGTTGACCTTCTCCATGTCGAGATCCAGCGCCTGCACCCAGCGTAGCACGACCGCGGCGAACGCCTCGTTCAGCTCCCAGAGGTCGATGTCCTCTTTCTTGAGGCCGAGCTTGGCCATCAGCTTCTTGGTCACGTGTTCGGGGCCGGTGAGCATGATCGAGGGCTCCGAACCGATCGAAGCGCCGCCGACGATGCGCGCCCGCGGCTTGAGGCCCAGCGCTTCGCCCATCTCCTTCGTGCCGATCAGCACGCCCGCGGCCCCGTCGACGATGCCGGACGAATTGCCGGCATGGTGCACGTGCTCGATCTTCTCGATCTCTGGATAGCGCTGCTGGATGACGCCATCGAAGCCCGGCATCACTTCGCCCTGCATCTTGAACGACGGCTCGAGCGCGCCGAGCGATTGCAGCGTCGTGTCAGGCCGCATGTGCTCATCGTGGTCGAGCAGTGTCACACCCAGCTGATCCTTCACCGGCACAATCGATTTCTTGAATCGGCCTTCTTTCCAGGCCTTCGCCGCGCGCTGCTGCGATTGCACCGCGTATTGGTCGAGATCGGTGCGCGAGAAGCCGTACTTCGTCGCGATCGCATCCGCCGCAACGCCCTGCGGCACGAAATAGCTCGGCATGGCGATGGACGGATCGGTCGCCCACGAGCCGCCCGTCGAGCCCATCGGCACGCGGCTCATGCTTTCGCAGCCGCCACCGATCGCGAGCTCCGCTTCGCCCGACTTCACCTTCGCCGCAGCGATGTTGCACGCTTCCAGGCCCGAGGCGCAGAAGCGCTCGACCTGCACGCCAGCAACGCTTTGCGCATAGCCCGCGTTCAGCACCGCCGTGCGCGTGAGGTTGCCGCCCTGTTCGCCGATGGGCGACAAGACGCCGAGATAGACGTCGTCCACCTTCGACGTATCGAGATTGTTGCGATCGCGCAGCGCCTGCAGCACCTGCGTCGCCAATTGCAGCGAGGTCTGCTCGTGCAGCGAGCCGTTCGACTTGCCCTTGCCGCGCGGCGTGCGCACCGCATCAAAGATATAGGCTTCGGCCATGTGTCTTCACTCCAACATTCGCACCCTGTCGGGACCGGAGTCGTCCCTGGCGTTGCCGCCTACTCCGCTGACCGCTGCCGCCGGGCCGGCGACAGCGCGGCAAACTAGTGCGCCTCCCCGCCACCGATGGCGATGTCGCCTCGGAACGAGTTGGCGATGAAACATGCTTCGTGCGACTTGTGATGCAACTCGCGGATTTCCTCGGGCGCCGGCTCCTTGTCGCCGCCCCAGATCACCACCGGATTGAGCCGCACCTGCGTTACGGCGATGCGCCCGCGCTCATCCTTGCCCATCACGCCTTCGGCTTTGTCCTGATAGGCGTCGATCACATAGCCGGCGCGGCGCGCGAAATCCAAGAAGAAGAGCATGTGGCAGGACGCCAGCGCGGCCACGAGCATCTCTTCAGGATCGACAGCATCCTCGCGCGACAGCGGCAGCTTCACCACGTGCGGCGATGACGAGGCGGCGACCGTGATGCCGCCATCGAATGTAATTTCGTGCGCGCGGGAATATTGGCCGTCGCTGAACACTGCGTCATCGCGAGTCCAGAGCAGCGTTGCGGTGTGGGTGCTCATCGCGGGCAATCCTTTCCACCGTCATCCCGGACGCGCGAAGCGCGATCCGGGACCCAGGAGCAGATGCACAGCCCTTCGATCTCCTGGGTCCCGGCTCTGCGCCGCTGCGCGGCTCCGGCCGGGATGACGGAAAGGATGCGCTCTCGCATTTCTTAAAACGCCTCCGCCGCCAAGGCCATCACCGGCGCCGCGCCGCTCTTCAGCTTCGCCAGATGCGCGCCCGCATCCGGCAGCATGCGCGCGACGAAGTAGCGGCCCGTCGCAAGCTTCGTGTCGTAGTACGGATCGGCCGCGCCGCCGTTCTTCTTCGCCGCCAGCGCCGCCTTCGCCTGCAGCGCCCACATGTACGCAAGCGCCGTGAGGCCGAAGAGATTGAGATAATCGTGGCTCGCCGCGCCGGCATTGTCGAAGTTCGACATGCCGTTCTGCATCAGCCACATCGTGCCGTCCTGCAGCTGCGCCTTCGCGCTCTTCAGCGCGTCGACGAACTCTTTGAGCTCTGCGTCGTCTTCGTGGTTGTGCACGAAGTCGTCGATCTCGTTGAAGAACGCGAAGATCGCGCGCCCGCCATTGGCGCCCAGCTTGCGGCCGACGAGATCCAGCGCCTGGATGCCGTTCGTGCCTTCATAGATCATGGCGATGCGCGCATCGCGCACGAACTGGCTCATGCCGTGTTCTTCAATATAGCCATGGCCGCCGAACACCTGCTGCGCATTGGTGGCGTTCGCGTAACCCTTGTCGGTGAGATAGCTTTTGATCACCGGCGTCATCAGGCCCATGTAGTCTTCGGCCTTCTCGCGCACCTTCTCGTCCGGCGAGACCAGCAACAGATCGCCATTGATCGCGGTCCAGAACGCAAACGCGCGCGCGCCCTCGTTGAACGCTTTTGCGTCCATCAGCATGCGGCGAATGTCGGGATGGACGATGATGGGATCGGCCGGGCCGTTCGGATTCTTCGCGCCGGTAATGGAGCGCCCCTGCAGGCGGTCTTTCGCGTAGGCGACGCCGTTCTGATAGGCGACCTCCGACTGCGCCAACCCCTGCAGGCCGACGCCGAGCCGCGCCACGTTCATCATCGTGAACATGGCCGCAAGACCCTTGTTCTCCTGCCCGATCAGATAGCCCACGGCGTCATCGTAATTGAGCACGCACGTCGAATTGCCGTGGATGCCCATCTTCTCTTCGATCTTGCCGCACACGACGCCGTTGCGGCGCCCAAGCGAGCCGTCCTCTTTGACCAGGAATTTCGGCACGATGAAGAGCGAGATGCCCTTAGTGCCCTGCGGCGCGCCTTCGATGCGCGCCAGCACGAGATGGATGATGTTCTCAGCGAGATCGTGCTCGCCGGCGGAGATGAAAATCTTCTGGCCGGTGATGCGATACGACCCGTCGCCCTGCGGAATCGCCTTCGTGCGCAGCATGCCAAGATCGGTGCCGCAGTGCGGCTCCGTCAGGTTCATCGTGCCAGTCCACTCGCCGCTGACGAGCTTCGGCAGATAGGTCTGCTTCTGTTCATCGCTGCCATGGCGATGGATCGCCTCATAAGCGCCATGTGAAAGGCCCGGATACATCGTGAACGCCATGTTGGCGCTGCAGCACATCTCGCTCCACGCCAGCGCCACCACATGCGGTAGACCCTGGCCGCCATACGCCGGATCGGCCGACAGCGCGGGCCAGCCGGCTTCGACGTATTTCTTGTAGGCGTCTTTGAATCCGGGCGGCGTTTCGACCGAACCGTCATCGTGACGCTTGCAACCGTGCTCGTCGCCGACCTTGTTCAGCGGCGCCAGCACGCCCTCGCAGAACTTCGCCCCCTCCTCCAGCACCTGATCGATCAGATCCATCGGCGCATCTGAGAACGACGGCAGGTTCGAATAGCGCTCGATGTCGAGCACGTCATTCAGGAGGAAGCGATATTCGCGGAGTGGCGCTTTGTACGACGGCATTCACGGCTCCCGAGACCGGTCAGTAGTCAATAGTCAATAGTCAGTAGTCAGTCGGCGGCTCGCCCTACTGACTATTCCCTACTGACTACTCACTCAATGCGCGTCTTCGAGACGCTTCTTGGCTTCCGCCTCGAACGCGCGCGCGTTGGCGATGGCTGCGGCCGGCGCGGGCTTGGCGAGGAACTCTTCTAGCTTGGCGATCGAGTCCGTGAGCGTCTCGATCGCCGCGTCAATGTCTTCGCGCTGCGCCTCGAGCGCGACGACGCGCTGCTTGTATTTCTTGAGCGCCGTTTGCGCCTGGGCGCGCTGATCCACTTTATAGAGATCGAGGATCTCCTTGATCTCGATCAGCGACAGGCCCACCCGCTTGCCGCGCAGGATGAGCTGCAGCCGGGCGCGGTCGCGGTGCGAGTAGACGCGGTTCATGCCGTCGCGGCGCGGCGTCAACAGGCCCTTGTCCTCGTAGAAGCGCAGCGCCCGCGGTGTGACCTCGAACTCTCGGGCCAACTGGGAAATCGTGTACGTGCGATCGGTAGGGGCCATCGCGTCCTCCTCGGATGCCACCTTAGGCTTACGTTGACGCTCGCGTCAACGTAAGTTGACGCCTCCGTCATTAAATATGGCTAACGGAGAGTAAATCCGCCCCGATATCGGCCGGCGTCCGGCAGCCATTGAGCGCCATGGTGAGGTCGAGCTCCGCCAGAAGGTATTCCATGACCGCCCCCACGCCATGCTCGCCGCCGAGCGCTAGGCCATAGACGTAAGGGCGGCCGATGCAAACGGCCTTCGCGCCGAGCGCCAGCGCCTTGAACACATCGGCGCCGCAGCGAACGCCGCTGTCCATCAGGACCGGGATCTTGCCTTTCGCTGCGACGACCACGCCCGGCAGCGCATCGAGCGCGCCCATGCCGCCGTCGACCTGCCGCCCGCCATGGTTGGAAACGAGAATGCCGTCATAGCCCTCGCTCACCGCTTTCGCCGCGTCGTCCGCTCGCATGATCCCCTTCAAAATCACGGGCAGTTTCGTCCACGATCTGATCTTGGCGATGCGTTTCCAGTCGAGGCCAGGATCGGAGAACACCTGCGTAAAGGTCACGGCCGCCGCCATCGGGTTTTGCTCCGGCGTCTGCGGCAGCATCGCTCGGAACGCGGGGTCTGACGTGTATTGTGCGATGCCCTGCCCGCGAATGAATGGCAGGAAGCCGAGATCGAGGTCGCGCGGGCGCCAACCGAGCACGGTGGTGTCGAGCGTGATGAAGATGGCCTTGCACCCGCACGCCTCGGCGCGCTTCACGAAACTCTCGGCGACCGCGTCCGACTTGCCCCAGTAGAGCTGATAGAAACGCGGGCCGTCGCCGTTCTCTCTCGCGATCTCCTCCATCGGGAACGAGGCCTGCGATGAAATGATCATTGGCAGATTGAGCCGCGCCATGGCGCGCGCGACGGCGAGATCCGCGTCGGGATGCATCATCTCCAGCACGCCGATCGGACATGTGAGCAGAGGCGCCGCTGCGCGCACGCCGAATATTTCGCAACCGAGATCGCGCTCGCGCGCGCTTGCCAGCATGCGCGGCGCGATCGGGTAGCGTGCAAATGCAGCGCGATTTGCATCAGCCGCCGTCTCGAGCCCAGCGGAACCCGCCGTGTACGCCCACGCTTCCGGCGTCATCTTCTCCCGCGCGGCGCGCTCCAGTCCGGCAAAGCTTGTGGGTATCTCCGGGTTCGCGCCGCCGAGCCCGCGCAAATAGATCGCGCCTTGGATTTCGGGGCCGAAACTACGCACTGCATCTGACATGGCTAACTCACGTTTACCTTTTACGCGCCATTAACACGGCAACCTCTTTGATCGACACTGCAAACTCGTGGGCGATTCTCGATTCTTACGAGTGCGTCCGGGGGTGGGCGTGAGTTGCGCTTGGACGCGCGGCTCGAACGCGAGGGCGGATTATGAGCGGCGCGCAAAGCTGGAGCATGAGGGGCATCGACCCGAAGGTGCGTGAAGCTGCGCGCGAAGCGGCGGCGCGGCAAGGCATGAGCCTTGGCGAATACCTCAACCAGGCCCTGGCTAATCATCAACCCGGCGGCGGCGATTCATACACAAGTCCCCAGCCGCGTCAGCCGACGATCCGCCATACGGCGCAGGACGTTGAGGCGGACGACGACTGGAACATTGCGCCGGCGCCGCGCGCCACGGACCCCACGCGCCTCGCGCAGCGCATTGAAGCGATCGAACGCCGCACGCAGCTCGCCGTCACCGGCCTCGACCGCGCGGTGTCGACCATCGATCGCTCCGTGCTCGGCCTTGCCGCGCGCCTCGAGGATGCAGAGGTCGTCTCCACCGAATCCGCTCAACGTATCGCCGAGGCTCTGGAACAGTTCCGCGCAGCGGGCGAGACGCTCTCGGGCAAACTGCAGCGCGCCGAACAGGAGGCCGCGCAAAGCAGGGCTGCGTTCGAAGAAACCAAGTCCGAAATAGCCGAGGTTCGCCAGCGCCTGGAAGATCAGGTCTCGGTCGCCGAGGAAGTTGCGCGCCGCGCCGAAGCGGCCGCTTCCTATCTCGCCCAGGAGATGGAGGGGCGCGACAGCGCCCTGAAGCAGACGCTCACCGAAGCGCGCGCCGCCGCCGAAGAGGCGGCACGCCAGGCGACCGCAGCCTCGGCCGACGCCGTCGCTGAACTGCATCGCCTGCAAGTGCAATTGAGCGAGCGGCTTGCGGAGACGGAGAACTCCACCCGCCGCGCGGTCGAGACCGCGATTGCCGAGGTTCGCACCGATGCCGGCCAAGCCCTGCTGCAGGAGATTACGCGCCTCGAGTCCGAGATCGACAAGCGCGTCGGCTCCGTCGAACAGCTGCGCAGCGAGCAAGCTGCGCTGATCGCGCGCATCGAGCGCGCCGAGCAGAGCACGCGCGAAACAACAGCCGGATTGCGCCAAGCCGCCGGCGCGGCGATCGCCGATCTGCGCAATTCGCAGCTCACGCTCGCCGCGCGCATGAAGCAGGTCGAGGATATCGCCGGCGCCTCCGGCGCCGTGGACGTCTCCGACCTGCGCCGGCAACAGCAGGACATCGCCGAGCGCCTCGCCGCGCTCGAAGCGAAGACAGACGCCAGCCCCGTATCCGAAGCGCTCGCCGCGTTTGAGCGCCGCCTCGCCCTTATGGAGGGCGGCGGCAAGCTCGCGGATGTCGATGGCGCCGTGAAAACGCTCGATGATGCGCTCAATCGCCTCAGCGCCCGCATCGCCGAAACCGAGAACACCGCCAACACCGCCATCCGCACGCTGGAAGAGACCGTCTCCTCGCTCGGCGCGCGGATCGAGCAATCGGCCGCCGTGCAGGAAACCGAAGCCGTCCGCGCCTTGCTTGAACAACGTCTGGACACAATGGCGCAGTCCGTCTCGCAAATGGTCGGCGCGGCGCGCAGCGAATTGCAGAGCCAACTGCAAGCTGCGCTCGACGGCGTCGCCGGCGAAGGACTCGACGGCGCGCTCGCGGACGTCAACCGCCGCCTCGCTGCCGCCGAACGGCGCCAGGCGCAGACAATCGAAGCGATCTCGCTCGAAATCCGCCGCATGTCGGAGACAGTCGACAAGCGCCTGCGCGCCGTGGAGTCGCGCAACGACGACGCCGCCGGCGCTGCAGTCCGCGAAGAACTCTCGAAGATGGCGGCGACCCTGGAAGCGCGTTTCGACGAAATCGAGCGGCGGGAAGCTGCCGCATTCGATCGCATGGGCCTGGAAGTCGGCCGCCTCTCCGAGCGCCTCGAAGAGCGCGTCGGCGCCGTGGAAACCCGTAGCGCGCAGGCGATCGAGCAAGTCGGCGAACAAGTCGCGCGCATGGCGGAACGCTTCAACCAGCGTCAGGACGCGCTTGCGCGCGATCTCGGCGAGCGCATGCTCGACAGCGAGGAACGCTCGAACGCACGCGTCAACGACGCGATCAACTCGATCATGCAACGCTTGGCCGAAGTCGAGGAGCATTCGGCCGAAGCCATCGCGCCGGTGCAAAAGGCGGTCTCGAGCGTCGCCACCAAGCTGCAGGAATTCGAGAGCGGGCGCGAGGAAGCTGTGGGCATCCCTACGCCGGCGCGCCGTTACGACGATTTTCCGATGTTTGACGACTTGGTCGAGGAAACTCCGGTTGGGGCGCACGTATCGCCGATGGATGCGGCCAAACCGCTGCGCGCCGGGCCGCTGCCGCCAACGGCTGCGCACACGTCAAACTCGCAGGCGACGGCCGAGGACGACATCTATTTCGCCGAGGGCGACGTCAGCGACTTGCTCGAGGAATTGGAAGCGCCCAACAACGCGCACACACAGACATTCACCGCGGACTTCGGCACGCCGCCTGCCGGTGACGCCTTGGATAACGGCGTCATGCAGTTCGAACTCCCGCCGGAGGACGATCTGCTGATCGACGATGCGCACGAGCCAGTCGCGCCCCCGCCGCAGGACGAAGATCCCTTCTGGTCGCCCGAGACGACGGGTGAGCTGCCGCCTCTGGGCGCTGCAACGCCAAACCGCGAGCCGCCCATTTCGCAGGCGACCGTCGCACAACCTGCCGAACCGCCGAAACCGCCAGGCAAGAACGACTATCTCGCCAATGCGCGCCGCGCGGCGCAGGCGCAAGCGCAGGTCAAAACGAAGAGCGCCGAGGCCGGCGCAACGCCCAGACTCAGCCTGCGTGGGCCGAGCCGCATCATTCTTTGGGGCGCGACAGGCCTCATCGCGGCGATGCTAGTCGGCGGCGCGTGGTGGTTGAACGAGCGGCAAGGCGCCGCTCCTATCGCCGAGCCGCAACAGGACCCGCAAGCAGCGCCGGCTTCTGGCGCCGACACGCCGTTCGAAGCGCCGCCGCCGGATCCGTTCGCTGAGGCGCCAAGCGAAGACATGGCGAGCGAAATGACTGCGCCTGTCGCCGAAGGTGCGGCGCCGACGAGCGCTATCGTCGCCGGGCCGCTGCCCACGCGGAACGTCTCGCTGGAACAAGCGGCGCAAACTGGCGACCTTGTCGCGCAATACGAACTCGGTCTGCAGCGTCTCGCCTCCGGCCGCACGCAGGAAGGCGTAGGGCTGTTGCGTCGCGCGGCTGAACGTGGCCTCGCCATGGCGCAGTATCGCCTCGCCAAAATATATGAACGCGGCGAAGGCGTGCAGACCGATCTCGCCGTCGCCCGTCAATGGACCGAACGTGCCGCAGCTGGCGGCAATCGCCGCGCCATGCACGATCTCGGCGTCTATTTCGCCCGCGGCGAAGGCGCCGCGCTAGATGAAGCAGCCGCATTCCGCTGGTTCAGGCAAGCCGCCGAACTCGGCGTCGCTGACAGCCAGTACAATCTCGGCGTTCTCTACCAGCAGGGCCGCGGAGTGAACGCGAGCGCATCGGAGGCGTTGTTCTGGTTCATGGTGGCCGCACGTCAAGGCGACCAGGACGCTGGCGCACGCGCCGCCGCGCTGGAGGAGCAGCTGCAACCCAACCAGGTCGAGCAAGCCCGCGCTCGCGCGCGGGCCTTCCGCCCCCGCGCCGCCAGCGCCATCGCCAACGGCGAATTCGGCGCCCGCCCGTGGGCAAATCCCGGCGCGTAACAGTTTCAGCGCCTCGGCGTTGCTTCGAGGAGCGACGCTGCGCATAAGGTCCAGCGAGCCCGGCGTGCTGCGCCAAGTTCAGAGCTGGACAATTGATCTACCTGCCGATCGCCGAAATGCCGGTGAACGTGGCGCTCGTCCTCTTGGTCAGCGGCGCGGTGGGATTCGTGTCCGGCCTCGTCGGCGTCGGCGGCGGATTTATCATGACGCCGTCGCTGATTTTCCTCGGCGTGCCCGCTCCCGTCGCGGTGGCGACCGGCGCCAGCCACGTCGCAGCGACATGTTTCTCGGGCATCATGACACAGACAAGGCGCAAGGCCGTCGACTGGCGCATGGGAATTCTGCTGTCGATCGGGGGCATCGTCGGCAGCGCTTCGGGCGTGGCTCTATTCGAGCGGCTGCTGCGGCTCGGTCAACTCGATCTCATCATATCGCTGCTGTACCTCTTGCTCCTCGCCGGCGTCGGCTGGCTGATGGCGGCCGAAAGTTATGCGGTGTGGCGTGGGCGCACGTTGAGAGGCGTCAGCATCCTGAGACGTCCGGCGCGCACGGTCGCCCATACGCTACCGCTACGCATGCCTTTCCCGCGCTCCGGACTCTACATCAGCGTCATACCTCCATTGACCCTCGGATTTGCGATTGGGGCGCTCGCCGCCATCATGGGCGTCGGCGGCGGCTTCATTCTCATTCCCGCGATGATCTATTTGTTGCGTATGCCGACTAATGTGGTGATCGGCACGTCCTTGTTTCAGGTGTTGATCGTCGCCTCCCTCGTCGTGATCCTGCAATCGACGGCGACGCAAACGGTCGATCTCGTGCTCGCAGCGCTCTTGATGACTGGCGGCGTGATCGGCGCGCAGTTCGGCGCGCGCATCGGCGCCGGGCTCAAGAACGAGCATATTCGCGGCCTCCTAGGGCTCATCCTGCTCGCGGCCAGCGTCAAATTCCTGTTTGACATCGTCATCCCGCCGGACGAGCCGTACGTGCTCGGCGGAGGACTTTGGTGAAGCGCTTCTTCGCCGCGTTCGCCCTGCTGTTGCTGATCGCGCCGGCGCGCGCGCAGGATCCCGCCGACATCGCAGGCGATTTGCCCGCCGCCGTGGTTGAAGAGCAGATCACCGTCAGCTCCGACTATCGCGGTTCGTACATCACCGTCTTCGGCGTCAATCCGGATCGTCGCGGACGCGGCGATATCGTCGTGGTCGTGCGCGGACCGAACGAGAGCACCGTGGTGATGCGCAAGCGCAATGTGTACGGCCTCTGGATAAATGGCGATCCGGTGCGCTTCGCCGAGGCGCCGTCCTTCTTCGCCGTGCTCAGCAACCGTCCGCTGCGGCAGATCGCGAGCCCCGAGTCGATCTGGCGCTATCAGCTCGATCCGGCCGCATCCGCGCAGCTCGCGAGCGCCGTGCCCGGCGGCGGCGATCCTTCGGCGTATCGGCGCGCCCTGGTGCGGCTGCGGCATGCCGAAGGGCTCTACCAGTGGTACATTGGGCAGCCGACGCAGGAGCGGCGCGGCGGGCTCACCATGTATCAAGGGGGCCTCTTCCGCGCTGTCGTGCGCTTGCCCGCCAATGCGCCAATCGCTCAGTACCATGCTGACACCTATCTCTTCCGCGACGGCCGTTTGATCTCGTCGCAACGCATTCCGGTGACGATCTCGCGAGTCGGGATCGAGCGGCGCATCCACGATCTGGCGACCACACAGTCCTTTCTCTATGGCGTCGTCACGGTCCTGCTTGCGCTGTTCTCCGGCTGGGTCGCCGCGCTGTTGTTCCGCCGCACGTGACCGAGCCGAACTATCCCTTCCTGCCGCGCACCGCGTTGCGCTTCGGCTTCTTGAGCCTGGCGCCGCTCGCGGTTGCGGCGCTCGTGTCGCTCTCGCAGCATCCGAGCACCGCACAGCTCGGCGCGCTCAGCTTTTCCGTTTACGCCGCCATCCTGCTCTCCTTTCTCGGCGGCGTGCGCTGCGGCTTCGAACTCATGCGCGCGCCGCAGGCGCCGAACGGTTTGCGCCTTTTTTTCAGCGCGCTGCCGGCGCTCGGCGGATGGGCGCTGGCGCTGTTCGTCGTCATCGTGCCGGCGGCGCTCGGCGCGGCGTCGGCGTTCGCCGGGCTGTTCGCAGCACAATATGTGTGGGACCACCGCAGCGCCGCCGACGCGGGCGCGCCGGAATGGTATCCGCTCTTGCGCCGCGTGCTCACCGGCGGGGCGATGATCGTCTGCCTGCTCATTCCGCTCGCAACCGTGTTGAGGCGCTTTTAGTCCGGCAACAAACGCTGCGCCGGCGCGGGCAGCACCTTGTCGCGGCCGAGCACGAGCGCGGTCGCGCCATCCGGGAAGATCGGCGCGAAGGCCTCGTCGCAGATATTGAGCCCGCCAGTGAACGCGCCGAACGCGGGCATGACGAGGCGATCCTCGCCGAGCGCGAAGCAGCGTCGGCGTACGGCAGTTCCGCGGCCCGCCACCTTCGCGCACGGATGCAAATGTCCGGCAATCTCGCCGCGCGCGGCCCCTAGTGTCGGCTCGTGGCGCAGCACGAGCGCGCCGAGATGCAGCACGTCGCGCACGGCGCCGCCGAGCGTCTCCGGCGCGCGGCCGTCGTGATTGCCTTCGACCCAAATCCAATCGACGCGATCGATCAGCTGTTGCAGCAGCGCGCGATCCTCCGGCGCCATGCGCGCGACGCCGGCTCCATCGTGGAAGGAATCACCGAGCGATACGACGATGTCCGGCGCGAGCCGTTCGACCAGCGCGGCGATCTTCGTCAGCGCGGCATGCGTGTCGTACGGCGGCAGCATTTGCCCGCGCAGCGCGTGAGACGAGCCCTTCTCCAAGTGAAGATCGGAGACGACCAACGCCTTGCAGTCTTCGATCCACAGCGCACCTTCGGGCAGCGCTCTCACCATGACATCGCAGATCTTTGCTTCCACGCACGCGCCGCTGATCGCGAGCGGCGGCGGCGCCCGCGCTTTTCGGCGCGGGCGGCGCTGCGGCTTGGCGCCTGAAGGACGGGCGAGCAAGGGCACGGCTATGGGGTGACGATTGCGAAGTTGGGGTCGGGCGTATCGAACACTTCGCCCAGGCCCGCAAGAGAGCGCCGGTTGCCGGAAATACGCACCGCGCCAGAGGACACTGCCCGCGCCATCGTTCCGGCCGCCATGGCCTGGAGGAAGGCGGCGCGGGGCGCAGTGACGGTTGGCCCATCCAGGATCACGTCGCGTTCGTGCACGAGCACGCCGTTGGCGATGGTGACTGCGAAGCGCTCGTTGCGTTCGGGGAAGACGAGGTTGAACGCATAGCGTCGCGTCCCCAACCGCTCTGGGTTGAGCCGTACCGCCAGCAGATCGAGGATGTACGCGGTCGACGTCGCCGCCACCAGATCGGCGCTCTGCACGCCGGCGCCGCGCTGCGCTACGCCCTGCTCCAACTCCTGCGCCGCCATCAGGTACATGTTGCGCCAGATCGAGCTCTCCGCCTGATAGGCCATCTGACGGTGCGTGCGCGCCAGCAAGGCGCGCGCTTCGCGGTTGCCCGAATCTGCGAAAAGCAGATGATTGAGCACCCGCGCCGCCCAGCGGTAATCGCCTTCGTCGAACGCACGCCGGCCTTCCGCTAGCACTCGTTCGGCGCCGCCCATCGCGCGCACGAAGCGTGTCGCCTCCTCCTCCGGCGGCAATGGATTGAGATTGGCTGGGTTGCCGTCGTACCATCCCATGTAGCGCTGATAGACGGCGCGCGAATTGTGCATCATCGTGCCGTAATAGCCGCGGTTGAACCAGCGGCTTGCGAGCGGCTCTGGCAAACGGACGCGCTCGGCGATCTCGCGATCGGTGTAGCCCGCGTTCATCAGGCGCACGGTCTGATCGTGCAGGTACTTGTATGCGTCGCGGTGACTGGCGATGAAGTCGCGCACGCGTTCGCCGCCGAAACGCGGCCAGGCGTGGCTTGTCACCATGATGTCCGTACGACGGCCATACAGACGCAGCGATTGCGTCAGATAATCGGCCCACGCCTTGGCGTCGCGCACCAGCGCGCCGCGCGGCGTCAACACATTGTGCATTGTCGCGTTGGCGTTCTCCGCGAGGCACAGGACGCGGAGATCCGGGAAGAACACATTCATCTCGGCCGGCGCCTCGGTTTCCGGCGTCAACTGAAACTCCATCGTCACGCCATCAATCGTGAGCGGCTGGCGAACCAGATCGCCAAGCGCGCGCAACGGTTCCCTGTCGCGATGGCTAAGTGCAATCGTGCGCGTGGGCGGGATGAGTGTAAACGTGCCGGCCGAGACGGCGATGCCGATGCCGGACGTCATCTGCCCTTCCGGTCCAGGGCGTAGCGCTGCGCCGAATTGATATTGCGCACGCCGGCCCATGGCGTTGCCGGCGATGACGTTCTCGGTGACCGCGTGCTCCATGAACCCTTCGGGCGCGATGATCTCGACGCGCCCGGCGGCGACATCCGCCGGGTCGACAACGCCGCGCACACCGCCGAAATGATCGACGTGACTATGCGTGTAGATCACAGCGCGCACGGGCAGATCGCCGATGTGCCTGCGCGCGAGCGCAAGCGCCGCTTGCGCGGTCTCCATGCTGGTCAGCGGGTCGATGACGATCAGTCCCGTATCGCCGACGATAATGGTCATGTTCGACACATCGAAGCCGCGCACCTGATAGACGCGCTCGCGCACCTGGAAGAGACCGGCGCGCGTCAGCAGTCCGGCGTGGCGCCAGAGACTCGGATTGACGGTTTCCGGCGCAGGACCGCGCAGAAAACCGTATGCCGCGAAATCCCACACGACGTGTCCATCGGCGGCGCGGATCTGCGACTGATCCGACGCGGCGACAAAGCCGCGCGCGGCGAAGTCCTCGTCCTCGCGATCATTCCACGGCAGCGCGCGCGCCATCTCCGCATTCGCCGCGCGCGTGGCGTTGCTCACTTGCGCCTCGGCCGAGCCACAGAGCGCCGCAATCAACCCGACCGTCACTGCAATTCGCATCGTCTTCCCCCGTTCACCGCAAGTTGCGCTGGCTGCGCCACGAGCGCAATGTTGACGCTGCGTCTCCTGACGCGAGCATCACTTTCCCCTCCCTAACCCCTCCCCCACGCATTCGCGCGGGCGAGGGGGCGCGCATGATCTGCGATCGGCGCGACCCGCTCGTTAGGGCAATAAGGCAGTAGGGCAGTAGGGCAATGTGTGGGCGTGCGCCCTCGCGGAGCGCGCCGCATCGCGACCGCCCTATTCGCTTATTGCCATATTGCCCTACTGCCCTTGCAAAGCGGGAGGCGGGGCGCGTCGGACGCGCCGGGGTAGTACCGAGATGCGCTGCTCGATCGCTCGAACAACGCGCGCGTCGAACGCGCCCCGTGCTCGGCCGTTTGGTCCCGGATTGGCGAGCCAGGAGTTTTTGGCTCAGCTGCAGTGCGCACGGGTGTGCGGCCCACAGCGGCCTTAGCTCCTTATGACCACGAGCCGGTTCAGCGCGTCAGGACTCTCCGATGAATCCTGGCCCCCTGCGGTTTCATGCCCCGCAGGCAATGCAGACGCCGTTCGCTTCGCCCGATGGAGTGTAGGTCCCACCCGACTTTCTCAACGATGAGATCGATGCTGCTTCGTGTGCTTCGTGGCTTTCTTGGTGTCTTTGTGTTTTTCAACACGAAGGCACAAAGGCGATCACAAAGTTCACAAAGGGCTCTTCTCCCATCGAAGCGACGCCTGCCGCGCCGGCCGATGTTCTGACATTCAGAAGCTTCGGACGTCTTCGAATTCCTCCCTGTCAGAACGAGGCCATCCTAGCACGACATTCTATCCGTCGGATTCGATCGTCCCCAGCTCGTGTGTTTTCAGGCACTTAGCCGCGAAAAGTCATCGATAGAGGGGGCGCTTATCGTTGCTTCTTGGACCGCCGACGCCTCGCCGGCGGGTGGCGCCGTACAGAGCATTGCTTGCCGGAGTAATCCGCAGCGGCAGCACAGCCGCCGGCGAGACGCCGGCGGTCCAAGTGTTCAAGATCAGCTCATCGCTTCGGCGATCAGCGCGGCCGCGTCTTCGAGGATGGCGTCTTCGGCGGCGCCTTTGATCCCCACGCGCCCCAGCTCCAGCATCACCGGCGCGGCGAACGGCGAGACGTGCGGCAGGTCCTTGTGCACGATATGGTCCTTTGCGCGCCGCAGCAGCGCGCCGAGACGCTTGAGGTGAAGATAGCCCTCGCCCGCGTCGGCTAGCGCCGCCTGCATCAGAATGTGGTCGGGTTCGTATTGCCGGAGCACGTCGTAAATGAGATCGGCGGAAAACGTGACTTGGCGGCCGGTCTTCTTCGCTGCGCCCGGCATCTTTCGCTCAATCATGCCGGCGATCACAGCGCACTTGGCGAACATGGATTTCATCAGCGTCGATTCCGCGAGCCAGCTTTCGAGATCGTCGCCCAGCATGTCTTCGTCGAACAGCGCGGCGAGATCGACATCACCCATGGGCTCGAGACCCCACACCGCGACGGCGTACTCGCTGGCGAGAAAGCCGAGCGGATGCTTGCCGCCGCGTTCGAGCCGGCGCGTCAGCAGCATGCCGAGCGTCTGGTGCGCGAGCCGGCCTTCGAAGGGATAGCAAACGAGATAATGGCGCGTCCCGCGCGGGAACGTTTCGATCAGCATCTCGTCGGGCGCAGGCACGACGGAGCGACGCTTCTGCAGCTTGATCCATTCGCGCACTTGCGGCGGCAGCGTCTTCTGCCGCTTAGGCTCGTGCAGCATTTCGCGCACCCGTTCGGCGAGAAACGTGGAAAGCGGAAACTTGCCGCCGGCATAGGAGGGAATCTTCGGATTCTCCTGTCCGCTTGCGCGCACGACCAGCGCATCGGTCTCGCGCACATCGATGAGGCGCAGAATCTCGCCGGCGAACATGAACGTGTCGCCGGGCGTCAGGCCTTCGATGAACCATTCCTCGATCTGGCCGAGGCGGCGGCCGGCCACCAGCGGGCGCGGGCCTTCGCTCTTCGGCACGCCAGGGCGCGCACGCTCGGCGGGACGGTGTGCGAGGCGCACATTCAGCATTTCCGATTCGATGATAGCGCCGACATTCATGCGGTGCTGCTGTGCGATCATCGCATTGCGCGCGCGCCAGCGGCCGGTGTGCGGATCCTGCACGATGCGCCGGTAACGCTCGTAGCGGCGCAGCGCATAGCCGCCCGTGGCGACGAGATCGATGACGCGCTCGAATTGCGCGCGCGAGAGATCGGCATAAGGCGCTGTCGAGGTCACTTCCTCATAAAGGGCATCCGGGTCGAACGGTTCGCCGCAGGCGCAGCCCATGATGTGCTGCGCCAGGCAATCCAGGCCGCCTATGCGGTTCTCCGCGCCGTCGAGCGCGCCTTGCGCCACTGCATCCTGGGCGGCGCGGCATTCCAGCACTTCGAAGCGGTTGCTCGGCGCCAGCAGCGCCCGCGAGGGTTCGTCGAGGCGATGATTGGCGCGGCCGATGCGCTGCACCAGGCGCGCGCAGCCCTTGGGGGCGCCGATCTGGATGACGAGATCGACATCGCCCCAGTCGATGCCGAGATCGAGCGTGGAGGTGCACACGACCGCGCGCAGTTCCCCGCGCGCCATGGCGGCTTCCACCTTACGCCGCTGGCCGACATCGAGCGAACCATGGTGCAACGCGATGGGGAGACCGTCGTCGTTGGCGCGCCACAACTCCTGAAAGGTCATTTCCGCCTGCGCGCGCGTGTTGACGAAGACGAGCGCGAGCTTGGCGCGCTTGATGGCGTCGTAGACTTCCGGGATCGCGTGGCGCGCGGTATGGCCGGCCCAGGGAATGCGCGCGTTGGAGTCCAGCACGTCGACGATGGGCTGCGCGCCAGGCGGGGCGCGGAGGATGATGCCGGACACTCCCCCGCCCCCTTGCGGGGCGGGGGTTGGGGGGTGGGGGGCGCGGATTTTCTGCATCGTTGGAGATGTGTCCCGCCCCTCACCCGCCGCGCTGCGCGCGGCGCCCTCTCCGCGAGGGAGAGGGCTGGCGCGGATACCCACCAACCACTTCGCCAATCCTTCCTCATCCGCCACCGTCGCGCTGAGGCCGATGCGGCGGTGCGCGGGCGCCCAGCGGCGGAGGCGGGCGAGCGCGAGCGCGAGCAGGTCGCCGCGCTTGGTAGGCGCGAGCGCGTGGATCTCGTCCACGATCACCGCGCGCAGATCCTCGAAGAAAACGCGCGCGTGTTCGGAGGCGATCAGCAGGCAGAGCTGTTCAGGCGTCGTCAGCAGAATGTCGGGGGGATGCGCGCGCTGGCGCTGGCGCTTGTGCGTTGGCGTGTCGCCGGTGCGGGTTTCGAGGCGCACGGCAAGCCCCATCTCGCGCACGGGCGTCTTGAGATTGCGGGCGACGTCCGTGGTGAGCGCTTTCAGCGGCGAGATGTAGAGCGTGTGCAGGCGATGCGGGCGGCGCAGCCCCTCCTCCGCTACGGGCGCCAGCTCGATGAGGCTGGGCAGGAAGCCCGCAAGCGTCTTGCCGGCGCCGGTCGGGGCGATCAGCAGCGTGGAGAGGCCGGCTTGCGACCGGCGCACCAGGTCGAGCTGGTGCGCGCGCGGGCGCCAGCCGCGGGCGGCGAACCAGCCGGAGAACGGCTCGGGAAGGGATGCGTCGCCGGCGTCCATACACTAAGAACCTTAGCCAACGGGGCCGCCGCCGCACATAAGAGTTCAGCTCATGTTCCGCATCGTCCGCACTGCGACCGTCGCCCTTGTTGTCGGCTTCGCCGCGGTTGCGGGCGCGCAGGGCGCGGCGCCGGCGCTGCTGATGAGCGCGGTGGCGGCGACGCAGGCGGCGAAGACGGACTATGCCTTCGACTTTGAGCTGGAAACATCGAAGCAGACCTGGCGCGCGCGCTTCGACCCGCGCGCCAACCCGCGGCTGCGCCTGGTCGAGCCGCGGCGCGAGGCGCTGAGCGGCGACGAGCGGCGCGCCTTCGACCGTCTCGCCGAGCGCATGGAGGGCGTCTCCTGGTGCGCGAGCGAGACCATGGGCCGGGTCGAGGCCGTGCGGCTCGTGCGTGAAGACGATGCGGCGGCCGTTTACGCATTCCAGCCCACGGCCGAAAGCGTGCGCGGCGAGCAGGCGCGGCGCTTCGCGGATCGGCTCCGCGGCGAGCTGACGCTGATCAAGGCGAACCCGGATATCTCGCGCATTCGCCTCTATGCGCCGCAGGCGTTCAGTCCGCTGCCGCTGGTGCGGGTCGACGAGGTCAACATCACGATCAGCTGCCAGACCGCGCCGAACGGGCGGCGCTATGCCGCCGAAACCGTCACCCAGCTGCGCGGCGCGGCGTTCGGGCAGAGCTTCAACGAGCGGTCGGTGCAGCGCGCGCGGAATCTTAGCGCACCGTAAACGCATGGTGGTCCGCAGCGTTTACATCCGGTCAAGCAAGCCTGTTTCAACACTCCTAAATCAATAACTCGTACATTGCCGCGTTGGAGGTGGGAGAGGCGCGTGCGATGGGGGATGATCGGTTCGATCCGTCCGGTCTGACCGCGCTCGTGCTCGACGAGAACCACTTTGAGCGCGGCATCGCGCTCAACCAATTGCGCATGATGGGCTTTGGCCAAGTGATCGGCGCGGCGCGCGCGGACGAAGCGTGGGAGCGGCTGAAGCAGGCCAAGCCCGACGTCTTCCTGCTGGAGTGGGTGGAACGGACCGGCGACGGCATCGACCTGGTCCGACGCATCCGCGCCAGCGACGAGCTGCCGAACCGCGCCATCCCGATCTTCATGCTGACGACGCGCGGGCGCAAGACCGACGTCGAGAGCGCCCGGCAAGCGGGGGTGGACGGCTTCATGCGCAAGCCGATCTCGGCGTTGGCGATGCAGCAACGCGTGCTGAAGATCGTGACGGAGCCGCAGCCCTTTGTGGAGGCGGCCGACTATGTCGGCCCGTGCCGGCGGCGTCAGGCCGATCATATGTACAGAGGTCCGCGCCGACGGCTCGAAGACATCGTCAAGGAAGCCGTGCTGGAAGACGCCGCCGACGAGGCCGAGGTCAAGTCCGAAGTGGCGCGCGCCCGGGTCGCCATTCTGGAGAAACGCGCGCGCGAGCTGGCGCCGGGCGAGATCAGAGCGGCGGCGCGCGTGTATGTCGCGGTCATGGCGCTGGTCGAGATCGGCGAACTCCTGGGCGACATCTGCCTCAAACGCAGCGCCGAAGAGATGGCGCGCTATATCAAGGCGCAAGGCGCGACGGACCGGCTCGATCCGGAAGTTGTGCGCACACACGTCGCGGCGCTGCACCAGCTTGTGCATCTGGAGCACGCGCAGGCGGAGGAACGCTTGCGCGTTACCGAAAACCTGAAGCGCATGGTGGACAAAAAGCTGCGCCACGCGCCAGCTAGCGACGCGGCTTAGAGCTGACCTTTCAGCGCGGCGGCCGTCTCGCGTGCGATTTGGCGGATGGCGGCCTCAGCGGCGGGCGCGGCGCTCGGGAAGGCGACGAAGCCGTGCGGCAGCGTGTCGAAGCGCTTGTAGGCCACTTTCACGCCCGCCTCTCCCAGCCGCTGCGCGTAGGCCTCGCCCTGGTCCAGCAGCATGTCGAAGCCGGCCGTGTAGAGAAGCGTCGGCGCAAGCCCGCGCAAATCCTCGGCGCGCCCCGGCGAGAGACGCGGATCGCTGGGATCGGCGTCGTCGGGCAGATAGTGCTTCATGAAAAACTCGACCGTCTCCGCCGTCAGCGGAAACGCGTCGGCGAACTCGTGCATCGAGGGGGTTTCGCTGACGAGGTCGAGCGCGGGATAGATCAGCAGCTGCAGCACCGGCGCTTTCGCCTTGCGCTGCGCCTGCGCGATGACGGCGGCGAAATTGCCACCCATGGAATCGCCGCCGACCGCGGCCTTGCCGACAGGCGCGCCGTAGCGCGCGGCGTTGTCGATGGTCCACAGATACGCCGCCGTCGCATCTTCCAGGCCGGTCGGGAACTTGTGCTCCGGCGCCAGGCGATACTCGACCGACAGCACCGGCGCGCCGGCTTCTTTCGCGATCAGGCCGCAGAGGCGATGGCATGTTTCAAGCGAGCCGACCACGCCGCCGCCGAAGTGGAAATAGACCAGCATCGCCGCGGAATTGTCGCGCACGGTGGGCAGGTAGAGACGGCACGGCACCGAATGGCTGCGGCCGTGGACGTAGACGCGCTCGGTGCGCACGCCGCGCACGCCGGCGCCGCCGAACAGCGCGCTCAGCGCTTCGGTCTGCTCGCGCAGACGCTGCGGCGTCTGCTGCTCCCACCGAATGGCCCGCTCCCTGGACTGCGCTTCGAGGAACTGCAGGCGCGGATCGAGCGTCATGCCGCGCACGGTGCGCGGTGCGCCGCCCGAGGCCTTGAGCAGCGCCTCCTGCGAACGCGACAAAGCAAGATGGACGAGCGCCTTGCGCAGCCAGGACAAGAACAGGTCTCCGAAATCAGGCCGTGTGCGGCGCGCCGCCAAGGCCCTTGAGGACAAGCCCGGTCGCGAACGCGGCCGCCGCTTCTACATCGGGAGGCGCGCGGCGCAACATGGCCGAACCGACCTCCTGGGCGATTCCGATGCAGGCGCAAGCGAGATAGTCGGCGTCCACAGGCGGGGCTTGTCCGCCGGCGATCGCCTCCTCCAGGCTCTGGCGCACCTCCCTGTACACGGCCTTGGTTTCCGGAGTGTCTAGCCGCACGTGCGGCAGCCGCTCGTCGATGGGGCGCCCTTCCGTCAGGTTCTCCTCCACAATGAAGCGGAAGTAGGCGCGGAACGCCGCAAGCAAATATTCCTCGAAGCTTGTGGCGCTCTCGCGCGCTTGTCGCAGGATTGGCCGGAAGCGGCGCGCGCTGTCGTCGGCGAGCGCTTCGTACACTTCCTCCTTCGAGCGGAAGTAATTGTAGAAGGTGCCTGACGCGAGCTCGGTGCCGCGGATGATGTCGCGCACTGTCGCCGCGTCATAGCCCAGCTGTGCGAACACGCGCCGCGCCGCGACCAGTATGGCCTGCCGGTTCGCCGCTTTGGTCTTTTCGCGTTTGCCGATCGGCTCGATGGCCGCCGTCTCGTTCATTGCCGCTCCGTTCGGAACTCCCCGGACACATGGGGCCAGAAAAATGACATTTCGTCAATTTCGAACGCGTGGCGCGGGCGCCGCGCTGCTGCTAGCAGGCCCGGATGGGAAGCGATGCTCCTCCCAAGGGCGATTACGGCCTGGGCGACGACGCGCTCGCGCGCGTGCAAGCGATGACGCGCTGGACGCCGCAGGGGCGCGCGCTCGGGATCGAGGTGACGAAGCTCGAAGGCGCCAAGGTGTGGGGGCGTGTGCCGTACAAGGCTGAACTCGTCGGCGATCCGGAAACGGGCGTGATCGCCGGCGGCGTGATCACGACGTTCCTGGATCAGCTCAGCGGCATGGCGGCGGTGCTGGCGATGCGCGAGCCGACCACGGTCGCCACGATCGATATCCGCATCGACTACATGCGCGGCGCCGTTCCGGGCCGCGACGTGCTGGCCGAAGCGCACTGCTACAAGATCGGCAAGAACGTCGCTTTCGTGCGGGCCGTCGCTTACGAGGACAGCGCCGACAACCCGATCGCGCACGCGGCGGCGGCGTTCATGCTGAACACGCAGAAGAAGTTCGGGGCGAATCTGCGCGAGACGAAAAAGTGAGTTCGCTCTATGAACCGCCGGCGTCTCGCCGGCATCTTTGTGCTCTTTGTGAAAGCTTTGTGCCTTTGTGTTTAAACACGAAGACACAAAGATCGCACGAAGGACACGAAGAGAAGGCCGGCGAGACGCCGGCGGTCCATAGATGACCCCGCAAGAACGCGTCGCCGCCGCCATCGCGCGCATTCCGTATGCGAGCTTTCTCGGCGTGCGCGCGGAGCTGAAGGGCGATGAGCTGACGCTTGTGCTGCCCTACAGCGAACACCTTGTCGGCAATCCGCTGCTGCCGGCGCTGCATGGCGGCGTGGTCGGCGCGCTGATGGAGCTGACGGCGATCACGCAGCTCGCCATCGCCTCGAAGAGCGAAAAATTCGCCAAGACCATCGATATCGGCGTCGATTACCTGCGCTCAGGCAAGCCGGTCGACACCTACGCACGCGCCCGCGTGATCAAGATCGGCCGCCGCATCGCCAACGTGCAGGCCGAAGCCTGGCAAAACGAACGCAGCCAGCCGATCGCCGCGATGCATGGGCATTTTCTGGTGGCGGAGGCAGAGAGCGCGTGAGTGGCTTGATATCTAATTCAGCACGCCGAACAGATACAGCAGCACAATGATCGGCAGCGGTATGCCGATCACCCAGAGGATGCAGCCTTTGCCGAGTTCTTCCATGGCGCGCTCCTCACACTCGCGGCGGCGATCGATAGGCGGGGCCTTCGTCGAGGCGTGGGCGGCCTTCCCATTTCGGATGCGCCGCGCCGAGCCAACCGCCGGCGATGGCGCCGGCGAGCCCCAGCGCCAGCGCGCCGAACGTCCACCACGACAACGTCGCCACCACATCGGCCGTCTCTTCCGCCGTCGCCAATTCGCTGAGGCTCGTGGTTTCGTCGTCAGCTGCGTCGCTCAGTTCGCCGACCGTTTCGGCGACGCCGCTTGGGATCGCATCTCCGCTTGCGGTTGCGGCTGCGGCCCACGTCGCCAGCACGATCGCCACGACCACGGCGAGGGACCACACCATGACGCCCGCGAGCGCACCGCCGAAGTGATCGGGATAGCGGGCAGCGCGCGCTGCAATGTACGCGCCGATCTGCAAAGCAATGAGCTGTGCAAAGATGGCGTAGAGTCCGCCGCCAATGCTGATGGCTTCGTCCTGGCGGTTGAGCTCGAACGGATTGAACGCCGCGGCGCCGATGGCGAGGCCGAGCACGTTCAAGACAAATCCGATCGCAATCGCGACGACCGCGCCGGCGATGATGCTGGGCCAATCGATCAGCGCATGTGCGTAGTGCCGTCCCGCGATCGTGTAATCGGGGTCAAATCTGTAGGCGACCATAGGCGTGCTCCGGTCGAACGTGCCGACCGGTAACGCGGCGCCGCCAAGCCCAGTTCCGGGTCACCAATGCCAGACGCGTTCGTACTTGGAGAGCAGCGACGCGACCTGCGCCTTCGGCACGAGTTGTGCTGCGCGCAGCCGCGGCGCCGAGGCAAGCCCCCGCTCGCGCAGCTCCTCCTCGACGACGAAGATGTTCACGCCTTTCTCCGCAAGCGAGGAGACCTGCCCATACACGTCCGGCGCGTGGCGTTGCGTGCGGGCGCCGAATGTGAGCGGCGCGGCTTCCTGACCCTCGACAACGTAATTCGCGGCCGGTCCGCGCAACAAAACGTCCACTTCGGCGCCGGCGCCTTTGATCGCGTGCGTCAGCCACACGACCGTATCGTCCTGCTCTTCCAGCGTGGCGCGATAGCCGCTGGAGATGATGTTCAGCACCTTCATGGAACTCTCCTCAGGCCGTCGGCACGACCAGCGTGTTGTCGGAATTGGACGCCATGGTCCAAAAATCGGCCGGCGATCCGCGGCGCACGCCTTCGATCGCCTCGCTGGCGCCGCGTTCGTCGACGCAGAGGCCGCAATTGACCCAATCGAACTTGGCGCCTTTCGCCGCCGCCTCCTGCATCAGCGCCGCGATCCATTCGCGCGGCAGCGGATGGTCCTCCTGCTCGGCGTCGCGCCCGTGCACCGCATTTGCGTGCTGCGTCTGCTTGGCGAATGGCAGGTAAACCGCGCCCTCATAGGCGAACACGTTGATGTTGTGGCCGCGTTTGACCGCGAGCGCGATGATGCGCATCGCCGTTGCCGTGCGCGAGGATTCGAACGGCGCATCCATCAGCGCGAACGTGAGTGTCTTCTTGCTCATTGCCGCCCCCTATCGCCACATCACCGATGCGCCGGTCTCCAGCGCATCGAGCACGACATCGAGGTCGGCCGGCTTGACGCCCTTCGCCAGCTCGGCGTCGCGGATGCCGCGTTCGCGGAGCGCGTAACGGTCCGCGAACACCTGGCAACCCGCCTCGGCGAGCGTCCGCACTGTCGGCGCGATGGCGCTGGCACGTGCGGCGAACACCGCGTTCTCGGCCAGCATGACAGCAGCGGCCGGACCGTTGCGCTGCAGGTTTGCGGCCAAATCGGCCATCCACGCGACATCGCGCGCCTCGTGCGCGTCGCGCGTCTCAACAATCATGTAACGCGTCATACACCTCTCCGTGACTGCGCCGCAGTGCAATGCCACGCGAGCGCCGGCGAAACCTGAAGGATTCCGACTTTCTTCGTGAAGCGAACGCGCTTCCTGCCTTTTGGCGCCCCTGCTAGAAACAAGGCGGAGGGACGCTTGAGAGTCCGCGTCGGAGAGTGGAGCGTCGACCTAGCAGCGCGCACGCTTGCCCACGCGAGCGGCGTGCGGCGCGTATCGCCCAAGGCGATGGCGGTTCTGGAAGAGCTCATCGAGGCGGACGGGGCCGTCGTCAGCCGCGAGGCCTTGATCGAGGCGGTTTGGCCGAACGTCGTCGTCGGCGAGGAAGTGCTGACGCACGCGATTTCGGAGTTGCGCGCCGTGTTTGGCCGCGCCCCCAAGGTGATCGAGACCGTCTACAAGGCCGGCTATCGCCTAGTGGCGTCCGTGGAACGAGACGGCGAACTGCTCCGGCGCGCGACCGTTGTCGACGCACGGCAGGACAGCGGATCCATCCTCTCGTTTTTGTCCGCGCAGACGCTCGCCGAAGAAGGCGGCCGCGCCAACAGCGAGAGCGCGGCGCAGCTTTACGACGAAGCGATCGCCGCCGATCCCGAGTTCGCGCCGGCACATGCAGGGCTTGCGGTGATCAAGGTCAAGCTCCGGCACTATTATGGCGGCGCCGACGCGCTCATCGGCGAAGCGCTGCGGCACGCCGAAACCGCGATCGCGCTCGATCCCGCCGCGCCCGCTGGACACGCGGCGCATGGCGTGGCGCTCTCGGCGGCCGGCGCGTTCGATCAGGCGCTGGCGCGATTCAAGGCCGCCATTCGTTTGAGCCCAGACGCGGCCGAGACGTATCGCCTGCTCGGGCGCGTGTTCTTCGTGCACGGCGCATATGCGCAGGCTGTCGCCGCCTGCGAGCGCGCGGCGACGCTCCGCGCCGACGAGTATCAGTGCATCGTCATGGGCGCGAAGGCGCTGCGCGCCCGCGGACAGCACGAGGCGTCGCAGAGCTGGATGCGGTGGGCGCGTGCGCGGGTGCTGCGGCGGCTCGAGGAGCGGCCTGACAGCCTGCGCGCGCTCTGCAATCTCTTCTGCTGCTACATCACTGAAGGCGACTTCGACGCGGCGTTCGCGCTGTTGCCGCGTTTCAAGGAATGCCACGACGCCATGGCCTATTACGTCGTGGGCGGGCTGGCGCAGGCCGGCGAATTCCGGCTCGCGCTCGATCAGCTGGAGACGGTCGCCGAGCACGGCTGGTCGCACTGCGCCTATCTGGTGCACGACCCCGATCTCAACCCGATCCGGCGCGAGCCGCGCTTCCGCCGCATCGCCTCGCACATCTGCGCTTGAACGTCAGGCGTTTCCCCGCCGCGTCAGGGCGGAGAAATCGTGCATCAGCTGCTCGGTCGTGGCGCCGGGCTTGAACGGCAGGCCGGCGATCTCGCGCACGGGGGTGATCTCAGCGGCCGAACCGGTGAGGAAGCACTCGCTGAACGAGGACAGCTCGTTGGGGAAGATCGCGCGCTCGACAACTTCGACGCCGTTCTTGCGCGCGAGCGCGATCACGGTCTGGCGCGTGATGCCGTTGAGAAAGCAATCCGGGTACGGCGTATGCAGCACGCCGTTCTTGACGAAGAAGATGTTGGCGCCGGTGCCTTCTGCGACCTGGCCGCGCCAGTCGAACATCATCGCGTCGTCCAAGCCGGCGTCGTTGGCGGCGTGACGCGAGAGCGTGCAGATCATGTAGAGGCCGGCCGCCTTCGAATTGCAGGGCGCGGTGTCCGGCGCGGGCCTGCGCCACGGCGCGATCATGAGCCGCACACCCTTCATCTTGTCGGCGAAGTAGTCGCCCCATTCCCAGGCCGCGGCGGCCACGTGCACGTCGTCCCGCCTGGCCGCGACGCCCATCTGCGCCGAACCGCGCCAGGCAAGCACGCGCAGATAGCAGTTCTCGAACCCCTGCTTCCTGATCAGCTCGGCTTTGACGCGATCGATCTCCTCGACGCTGTACGGCACCTTGAAGCCGAGGATGCGCGCGGAGGCGTGCAGCCGCTCGCTGTGTTCGCGGCTCTTGAACACCACGCCGCCATAAGCGCGTTCGCCCTCGAACACGCAGGAGGCGTAGTGCAAGGCGTGCGTCAGCACGTGAACTCTTGCATCTCGATGCGGGACGAACTCGCCGTCCAGCCAGATCCAGCCGTCGCGGTCGTCAAAGGCCCGTTCAGCCATCATTCCTCTCCTCATGGCGTCGGGCCTTGCCGAGCCGCCCGTCCGGTGGGATGTTTTTGAGCGCATACTGTGATCAGGGACATGTCTGTCAACAAAGTGCTGAAGGGGCCGGCAAGTTCTGCCCTCGATACGGGCAAGCGGCGGCCGTTTGATCCGGTCGGGCGCCACTTTGATGGGCGCGCGAGGATATGAACGCCGCGCCGGCCTTCGACGCGTTGGATCGACCGCCCCATCTGCTGCTGGTGGATGACGACGACCGCATCCGCGAACTGCTGAAGCGCTATCTGAGCCAAGCGGGCGCGCGAGTGTCGGCCGCGCCCGATGCGGCCGGCGCCAGGCGGCTGCTCGATTCGATGGATTTCGATCTCCTTATTCTCGACGTGATGATGCCGGTCGAGGACGGTTTCTCGCTAGCCGAGAGCGTGCGCCGCACCTCCAAAGTGCCGATCGTGCTCTTGACGGCGCGCGGCATGCCCGAGGATCGCATCCGCGGGCTTTCCATCGGCGCCGACGATTACGTGCCCAAGCCGTTCGAGCCGGCCGAACTGGCGCTCCGCATCAACGCCATTCTCAGGCGCACCGTCGCCCAGCGCGGCGAGGCCCCCGAGACGGTGACGTTCGGCCCCTTCACGTTCAACAGCGCGCGCGGCGAGTTGCAGCGCGAGGGCGCGCCCGTGCGCCTGACCGAAGCGGAAGTCGCCATGCTGCGCATCCTCGCCGCGCGGCCCGGCGAAGTGGTCAGCCGCGAAGAGCTCGCCAAGCGCACCGGCGCTGGCCTGGAGCGCTCCGTGGACGTGCAGGTGACGCGGCTGCGGCGGAAAATGGAGCTCGATCCGCGCGCGCCGGTCTATCTGCAGACCGTGCGCGGCGTCGGCTATCGTCTGGCGGCCGACTGAATGCAGCAGAAACCGCCGACCTTCCGCTTCCGGGACATCCTGCCGAAGGGTCTCTACTGGCGCACGCTGCTGATCATCGCCGCGCCGGCGGCGCTGGTGCAGCTCATCATCACGCTCGTCTTTCTCGACGACCACTGGCAGGCGACGTCAAAGCGCATGGGCCAGGGCGTGGCGTCGGACGTAGCGCTGATCATCCAGCTGTATGAGCGCAATCCAAGCCCGGAAAACTTTGCCGACCTGCAGCGCCTCGCCTGGCGGCCGTTGCGGCTGGAGATCGAGCTGCAGCCCGGCGCGCCACTCGATCTGCAGCGCTGCCGCGCCGCTGGCTCCGTGCTCGACCGCTATCTCACCCGCGCGCTGCAAGACGAGATTGGGCGCGACGTCTGGTACGATTCCACCTGCCCCGGCACGCAGGTGCTGATCCGCGTGCCGACTGAACAGGGCGTGCTTCAGGTCAAGGCCTACCGAGACCGCGTGCAGGCGCGTTCGGGACCCTTGTTCGTGGCGTGGATTTCGGGCGCGACGATCTTCCTCATCACCGTCTCGATCCTGTTCATCCGCAACCAGGTGCGCCCCATCATCCAGCTCGCGGACGCGATGGAGCGCTTCGGCCGCGGCGAGGACACCGGCCCCTTCCGCGTGCGCGGGGCGCGCGAAGTGCGCGCCGCGGCGCTGTCGTTCTTCGACATGCGCCAGCGCATCAAGCGCCACATCGAACAGCGCTCGCAGCTGCTCGCCGGCGTCAGCCACGACCTGCGCACGCCGCTCACGCGCCTCAAGCTGCAGCTCGCGCTGTTGCCGCCTTCGCCCGAAATCGACGACGCCAAACGCGATCTAGCCGAGATGGAGGAGACACTCGAAGAGTATCTCGCCTTCGCGAAAGGCATTGCGGACGAAGCGCCCGCCGAAGTCGATCTGCGCGAGCTGACTGAAGACATTGCAAGCGACGCACGACGCACGGGGGCCGACATCACTGTGGACGCGGACGGGCCGGCGATGGCGCCCGGACGCGCGCGCGCTCTCAAGCGCTGCCTCGCGAACTTGATCGACAATGCGATTGCGCATGGGGACAAGGTGCGCGTGAGCGTCAAGGGCGAAGAGGAGGCCGTCACTGTCGCCGTCGACGACAACGGACCGGGCATTCCCGAAGAGCTCTACGAAGAAGCGTTCCGCCCCTTCTCGCGCCTGGATGAGACCCGTTCGCGCAATCAAAAAGGCGTTGGCCTCGGCCTGGCCATCGCGCGCGATGTCGCGCGCAGCCACGGCGGCGATATCAAGCTGAGCCCTAGCCCGCTCGGCGGCCTGCGCGCCTCCTTGCGCCTGCCCAGACCTGCGTGAGTCAAGGCGCTTCCCATCAGGCGCAATTCCAGTAATGTCCGCGGCCATGGCGGATACTGGGGACATCTCGCGGGCGCGGATCTGCATCGATTTTGGCACCGCCTTGTCCAAGGCCGCCGTGTGCCTGGACCCGACGCTGCCGCTCGAAGTCGGCGTCAAGCCTTTGCCGATAGGGGCAATTTCCGGAGCGGAGCATCCGCTGCTCACGCCATCGGTCGTCTATGTCGACGGCGGGCGGCTTTATTTCGGCCCGGTCGGCTTCGATCACGCGCGCCGGGGTGTGGAAAACGGGCGCGATCCGCTGCTCTCGTTCAAGACAGTGCTGGGCGCGAAGAATCTGGATGAGGCGCTCGCGACCAAGATCCGCCCCTCGGTCGATCCCACCGGCACGTTCACGCACCGCGACATCCTCGTCGTCTATTTGGCCTATCTCGATCAGCTGATCGCCGAAGCGCTGGAGCTCGCGCCCAACATGCCGCCAGGCACTGCGCTGGCCCGCCGGCGTTACACGAGTCCGGTCTGGCGCCCGGGCAGCGGCATCGAAGCGGTGTTCGAGCGCATCTTCAACGAAGCCGCGGCCATTTCGTTCAAACTCGGCCGCCAGCTGCTCTCGATCGAAGGCGTCTCCATCGCCCAATGCAGAGACGCGCTCGAGAAGGCCGCGGCCAATCCCGCGGACGGCATGCTCGAGACGGGCATCTTCGAACCGCATGCGGCCGCCGCGGCCGCGCTCGCCTTCACCACCGAGCCCACCAACCATGTGATGGTGTTCGACATGGGCGCGGGCACCACGGACATCGCGGCGTTCGAGTTCGACGAGCGCGTCGATCCGCCCACGCTCAGCGAAATCAAGGAAGCGCGCCAGTGCAGCGCGCTCGCCGGCGACGAGATCGACCGCATCCTGATCGAGCTGATGATGCGCAAGGCGGGCATCGAAAAAGGCAAGGAAGAGGAGGCGCGCGCGACGCGAATCGCGCGCCTGGTCGGGCGCGGCCTGAAACATGAACTCATGCGCACCGGGCGCACCGCGCTGAAGCTCGGCTGGCGCACGCTGCAGGTGCGGGCCCAGGACCTGCAGGAGGACGAGCGCTTCCGCGCCTATCTCGCCGCGCTCGTGCGCACGATCGCGGTGAGCCTGCAAGCCGTCGTGCCGCGCGCCGAAGCGATGGGCGCGCCGGTGGTCGACATCGTGCTGGCGGGCGGCGGCGCCCATCTCAGCTTCATGCCGCAGCTCGTGCAGAAAGCCGGCGAAAGCATAAATACCAATGTGCGCCTGCGCATCGGCCCCCTCTCGCCGATCAACCCGATCTACGAAGGCATCGACCCGATCCTGGCCAATGTCTTCCCGCAGATCGCGATGAGCGTCGGCGGCGCGCTGGTGGAGATGATGCCGGCGCGGTGATATGGACCGGCGGCGTTCGGCCGGCCGGCGCTTACACCTCAGGACTTGGCGCACGCCGGCGAGGCGCCGGCGGTCCATATCACCGGATGTTGTCCGCCAACTCCGGAAACACCTTCGACACCTTCGCCATCAGGTACTCGCCGTACGTCCCGCTCCACGCGTGCACGTTGGCGCGGTCCCAGCGCTCAGTGCTGTCGTCGCGTGCGGCGTGTTCGGGCAGCGGCACGATCTCGGCATCGAATGCAGGGTCGAAGAAGAACGGAAATGAGAGGCGCGACTTGCCGCTGACATTGCGCACGCGGTGCGGCGTCGAGCGATAGACGCCGCCGGTCAGGCGATCCAGCATGTCGCCGATATTGCAGACGAGCGCGCCCGGGATCGGCGGCGCGTCGATCCAGCCGTGCGGCGTCGTCACCTGCAGCCCGCCATTCTCGTCCTGCGCAAGCAGCGTCAGCAGACCATAATCGGTATGCTCGCCGACGCCCCAGCCCTCCCCGCTGCTGGCGGGATATTCGAAGATGCGGAAAAGCAGCGTGGGGCGCGCTGTGTAGGTGCGGCGAAAGTATTGCGCATCGAGCCCAAGGCTGAGCGCGACGCCTTGCATGATTGCATGCGCGGCGTCGGTCGCTTCATGCATGAATCGCAGCACTGCAGGCTTCAGCTCGGGTACGTCGTCGGGAAAGAGGTTGGCGCCATGCAGCGGCAGGCCTGCCGCCACCCGCGGATCGTCCGGCCCAAGCTCTTCGCCGAAATAGAGTCCCTGCTTCAGGTCCGGCTCGCCCGACGTGAGTTCGCCGCCGACGGGGAAGTATCCGCGCCAAGCGCGCCCGCCGCGCGCCATGGCGATCTGCATCTTGCGTGCTTCCGGCAACGCGAAGAAGCGACGGCTGGCGTCTTCGAGCGCTGACAGCGTGTCGGCGCCGATGCCATGGCCCGTCGCGTAGAAGAACCCAAGGTCGCGGCATGCGCGGCCGATCTCGCGGGACGCGCGAGCGGCGTCTCCGGCTTGGCGCAGCGGCGCAACGTCGATGATGGGAAGGGCGCTCACACCCGCATCAAAGCACGCCAATGTCGCGCGAGCGAGGGTGAAGCGCTCCTTAACGCGCCGCGTGTAGTGCGCCGCGCTGGGTGGTGCGCGTCCACACCTGCGTGCGGCAGAACGGGCCGAGGCACCCGGTCACCCGCAGCGTGCCGCGCGGCCCTGGCGCCAAGTCGCTGCGATAAGAGGCGCCGTCTTCCGGATTGTAGATGCGTCCGCCGACCCAGCCTGCTTCCGCTTCACGATAGCCTGAAAGGATGGTGAGCCCCATCAGTTCGCGCGCGCGCAGCGACCTGTCGCGGTTGTTGATGTCGAGGCGCTCGCCCCGTCCGCCGACGATGCGTCCGCACACGCTGTCGCCGCAGCGCGTGATCTCGACAACGCCGTTGCCGGATTGGGTGAGCCAAAGCCCAAGCACCTCGTCCGTGGGACCTGCGGCGGCGGCGCCGGCCAGCATGCACCAGACGACAAGCGCAGCAGCGGTCTTGCGCATGAAGGCTTCTCCTACGCCACGCGAGAGAGGCTGGGCTCGTCGGCGGCCGCCGCGACTTCGGCCGCAGCAACGCGGAGCGTGAAGGTCGACCCTTTGCCGGGCGTGCTCACCATGCTGACGTCGCCGCCCAAGAGGCGCGCGAGGCGCCGCGTCAGGGCGAGACCGAGGCCGGTGCCCGAATGGCGGATCCGGTTGTCGTCGTGCAATTGCGTGAACGGCTCGAACAGTCGCTCCGCCGCCGCTTCGTCTATGCCGATGCCGGTGTCGGCCACGTCGATGCGCAGCTGTCGCGCCTCGCCATGCCAATCGAACCGGGCCGTGACCATGACGCGTCCATTGTGCGTGAACTTGCAGGCGTTGGAGGCGAGATTGATCATGCACTGGCGAAGCTTCACGGGGTCCGTCCGGAACGGCCGGAGACTTGGATCGAGCATGAGATCGAGCGCCGTGTTGTTCTCGGCGGCGATGCCGCGCACGTAATCGAGCGCCTCGCGCAGCAAGGCGGCGGGATCGGTCTCCTCCAGCCGCGCCTCCATGCGTCCCGCTTCGATTTTGGAGAGATCGAGTACGTCGTTGATGAGGTGCAACAGATGCACGCCAGAGCTGCGAATGCGGTTGAGGTCGGCCGCGTCCTCGGTGCGCTGCTCGGCCTCGGCCTCTTCCTTCAGCATCTCCGAGTAGCCGATGATGGCGTTGAGCGGCGTGCGTAATTCGTGGCTCATGCTGGCGAGGAACTGCGACTTGGCGCGGCTGGCCTCGACCGCGGCGGCGCTCTCGGCCTTGGACTTGGCCACGCTGTTGACCAGCTTCTCTTTGTCGGCGCGCGCGGTCATGACATTGGCGAACAGGTGCAGCGCCAGGAGCGCGACGATCAGCGGCGCGTAATCTGGACCGGGGCGAACAAAGGGGGTGGCCAACACCGCTGCGAGCGCTGGCCAGACGGTCGCGAAGAAGAACAGGCGGTTCGAACCGAAATAGACGAGCGCATGCACGAGCGTCGCCGCAAACCAGAGCGCGGCTCGGAAGACAGCCAGATCGTCGCCGACGATCCAGGACCAGGTCCAACCGGAAGCGTAGGCGACGCTGCCCACGCTTATGAGCGCGGCGTGCAGCCAGGCGGCGCGCCGCGGCTGGGTCTCCGTCATCGGCTCGCCGACATGTTTGAAGATCGGCTCGAGCACGAACGTCTGCAGCCCGATGACGGCGACGATCCAGCCGATGGCGGCGATCCAGCCGAGCCAGATCACCGAAACCAGACCGCTGATCACGACCGGCACGAAGCGCGCCATGCGGCTGCCCAGCACGTGCGCGTTGGCGCGCCGCAGCGCGGCAGGGTCGTCCGCGCCCTGCATCAGCCAATCCTCGAGACGGCGGGCGCGTTCGCGGATGGCGAACCTTATCATGAAGTGAGGGATTATCGTGAATTCGTTGCGGATTTGCTCAAGCCGCTGAACGCCCCCCGTCGGTTCGCCAAGTCGTTAACAAAGTCTATGTCGGGAGCGAGCCGCTTCGTTCGTCCTCAGGCCGAGAGGAGGAGAAGGCCATGCGAAAAGTCATCGTCGGCGCGTTCGTTTCGATGGACGGCGTGATGCAGGCCCCTGGCGGGCCGGAAGAAGATCCCACCGGCGGATTCAAGTTCGGCGGCTGGGTGGCGCCCTTGGCCGATACCGACCCGGTGTTCGGTGAGGAAATCGGCGCCCTGTTCAGAGAGCCCTACGACTTGCTGCTCGGGCGCAAGACTTACGAGATTTTCGCGGCTCACTGGCCGTATGCCGAGGGCGGTCCGGACGACGAGATCGCCAAGCAGTTCAACCGCATCACCAAATACGTCGCCACGCGCTCGGGTGATGTCGACACGAGCTGGAATAAGACGATCGTGCTCAACGATGTCGCCAGGGATGTCGCGAACCTGAAAAAGGAGGACGGCCCTCCGCTCATAACGCAAGGCAGCACAGAGATCGTGCACGCGCTCCTCGCCGCCGGCCTTGTCGATGAGATCCGCGTATTCACGTTCCCGCTGCTGCTCGGCAAGGGCAAGCGGCTGTTCGACCAGACGAGCGAACCCCGCTCGTACAAACTGACCACAGCAAGGTTTCGCCGACGGGCCTCGTCGCCACGACCTACGTACCCGCCGGCGAAATTCGGCATATGACGATCCGCGGCGCGGAGAATCCGTCGCCCGCCGAGCTGGTCCGGCGCGAGAAGCTGAGGCGCGAAGGCTAAAGATTCGTGGAGGGCGTCGAGCCGCTCATCACCAGGAGCGCGTCGAAGCCATGGATGGTGCGCACGAGGTCCGCGTCGAGGGCGTTGTGCCGCCGCCCGAACGCGAGCGGGCGGATCGGCCGAAGATCGATCAGCGTGAAGGCGTCGGGATATGCAGCTGAGATCAGCGGCCTCATGCCCTGATCCTCATATGTCCCCACCTCGCCTGCCCGATAAGTCCAGGCGCTCGGATCGAACTGCGCGATCTGCGCCCCCGCGCCGGGCAGCACGAGGACGTGGAAGCTCTTGCCACCGATTGCTTCCGCCAACTCGGACACTTGCGTGCCGACATCCAGCACACCGGTGTGCGAAACGCCGCGCACCATGTGGCTCGCGCCGAACTTGAACATGACCTTCGGCCTGCGCTCCTCCGCATCCCAATAGCGGCGGAAGTTCGCGCGGTTGAAACTCGCGCGGCGCTGATTCGACGCCCAGCCCTGGTTCGTCATCCACAGCCGATTGATCGCCAGCGTTTCCTCCAAGGTGGCGAGGATCAAGTCCGCGTTGGCGTCCGGATTCGGCCAAGCCTCGCGCACGGCGCGCACCAGCGCCCGATCGCCGGAAAAGCTGAAGATGAATTGCGGATTGCGCGTCGCCTCGTACTGCGCGCGCGCCGCTTCCGCCGCATCGAGCAAGCGCGCGGAGCGGCGCCTCGGCCGTGCGCGGCTTGCGCATGGCGGCGAGCCGATCGAGCAAGCGTCCCGTGCCGCCCACCTCGTAGTCCAGGCCCCAGATCGCCTGCCCGCGGCCGCGCACGGCGGCGCGCGCGGCGGCGATCCACTCCGCCTCCTCGCGCATGCCGAAGAAGGCGACGCTCGCGCGCGGATCGGCAAACAGCTGGCGCAAGCCGGCGACGCCGTCACGCGTGGCGCGGTCCAGTTCCGCCGCCATGGGCGGCGAGATTTCCACGCACGCCTTGCTGTAGCCGCTCTGCGCCAGCGCGCCGAACAGCTGCGCCGCCAGCTTCGGGTTCTCGGCGATGCCGTGCTCCTCGCCAACGCAGAAGAATTGCGCGGCGCGCCCCTCGCTCAGCAGCAAATCCCAGGCGGGTCCCGAGAAGCGCGCGCCGTCAAACTCCAGCCTATGCCGGTTCTCACGCGCCCGCGCGGCCATGGCGTCGGTCAGCTCGGCGGGCGGCGACGGGGCCGGTTGCTGCGCAGCGGCTGCGCTGATCGTTGCGCCGGCGCCAAGGCCAAGCGCGCCCAACAGCGCGCGACGGTCGATTGACATGAAGGCACTCCCCTCTCCGCTCGTCCCGAAAGGAAGATGCCGAAATTAATGAATTGGATGCGTCAGAGCGTGAAACCTGCGAGCGAGCGGCCGAGATCGCTGGTGGCGGAATTCCAGGCGTCCGAGATGCGGCTGACGCCCGGGGCGATGATCTCGTCGTATTGGATCGAGGCCATCGCCAGCGCCATGAACGCCATGCCGGCCCAGAGCCGGAATTGCGTATCGAAGAGACTGCGAAGCGTCGCTTTCACATCGTCGAACATGACGCGTCCCATGCCTAATCCCGCGTCAATCTTTGCGCGCGAAGCGTAAACAAGCGATTGCTAAAAGGTTTACGCAAGCGCGCAATGCAGTGGTATGCAGAGCGAAATGCAGTTGGCACTGGGCAGTAGGGACGCACTCGAACGGCAGCGCTCGCCTACTGCCTACTCACTACCGCCTACTGCCTCCTTTTTCTCGAATCCCGCCCAGCGGCCGAACATCTCCTCCGCGCGGCGCAGGTTCTTGTCGAGCGAGGCCATGGTTTTCGCGAAGTCGCCGGCGTCGTCGCCGCGCCAGGCGGCGCGCGCCTGGCCGATGATGACGCCGAGGCCTTGCGCGCGCGCTTGGCCGGTCATGCCGTCGGCCTCGAGGCCGGCGAGCGCCAGCACCCAGCGCGCGCAGCGCACATGGCGTTGATGCGCGGCGGCCAGGAGCGTCGGGTCGCGGTCCATGCCCTGCTCCATGGAGAGCACAGCGGCGCGATACGGCTCCATCGCCTCGAAGCGGCGCATGATCAGCTCGAACAGGCGATCGCGCACGCTTTGCGTAGGATCGAGCGCGTCCATGTTCTCGGCGATGGCGCGGTCGAACGCCTCCTCCACGCAATCGACCGCTTCGCTGAGCGTAGCGCCATAAAGCTCCGGCAGCGGCCGCCCGGCGGCATCGGCCAGCTGCGCCAAAGTCGCCTCGCGCCAAGATTGGAAGGCGGCAAGGCTCAGCGCCGCGCGCGCCAGATCGCGACGCAGCGTCGGGTCTAAGTGGGTGCTCATGGGCGCGATGAAGCGGGTGCGCGACGCCGGCGTCAAGTTTTTGGACCGCCGGCGTCTCGCCGGCACCTCTCTCTCCGCTCCTCGCTGCTGCGTCAGGTTAAAGGGATGCCGGCGAGGACGCCGGCGGTCCAGGACGGGCTCAGCCCTTTCCCAAGTCGCGTGATCTTTGCGCCGCCGCGCTGACGGCGCGGCGCAGCAGAGGCCCTAAGCCGTCTGCAGCCGCCAGTACGTCCAGCGCCGCTTCCGTCGTGCCGCCGGCGGAGGTCACCTGCTTGCGCAATACGCTCGGCGGATCGCCGGTCTCCAACATGAGCGCGCCGGCGCCCGCGACGGTGCGGCTCGCGAGGCGCATGGCGGTGTCCTTGTCCAAGCCCTCCTGCTCGGCCGCCGCCGCCAGGACCTCGGCCAGCAGGAAAACGTAAGCAGGCCCCGAGCCCGAGACGGCGACGATCACATCCATCAGTCGCTCGGCGGCGATCGGCTCCACCGCGCCCAGCGGCTCGAGCAGTTGTTCGATCAGCCCGCGATCCTCCGGCGTGCACGCTGGCGAAGCGACGTATGCTGTTACGCCGCGGCCGATGCGGGCCGGCGTGTTGGGCACACAGCGCACCACGCGCTGCGCGCCCAGTTCGCGGGACAAGGTTTCGATCGTCACGCCGGCCATGATCGACATGACGCGCGTCTCTTCGCCGACAAAGCGGCGCGCGCTCTCGACGACCGAGGGAAAGACTTGCGGTTTGACCGCCAGCACCAGCACGTCGACGGGGCCGACGTCGGGCGGATTTAGCACTGCGCCGACAGCGTCGAGCTCGCGCTCAAGCGCCGGATCGAAGCTCGGTTCTATGACGGTGAGCGTCAGTCCACCGCCCTTGCGCACGGCTTCGATCCAGCCGCGCACCAAAGCGCCGCCCATGGCGCCCGCGCCGACGAGGGCGATCGATGGAGATTCAAGTCCGCTCACGCTTCTCCGCTGACTTCGAACAAGGCGGCCTCCGCCGCCTGGTCCGCGCTCATGCCGGCGAGAATAAGGAAGTGGAACGCCGGCTGGAAGCGCTCCGCTGCATCGAGCGCAGCGGCGAGCATGGCCTGGACTTCCCCGACAGAGATTTCATCACGCCCGATCATCGGCATGGCGTGACGGAAAATGATCGTGCCGTCGTCGCTCCACACGTCGAAATGGCCGAGCCAAAGGTTCTCGTTGATGAGCCCGGCGAGCCGCACGGCCTCGATATAGCGCGACTTCGGCGCCTGCAGATCGAAGCCGAGCGTGAACAAGAGCGCCGGCAATTCGTGGCGGTAGCTGAAATAGCCGACAGTTTCGCCGCTCGCGCATTTGAAGCTGAAGTGAACATCGCCGTCCTGCGCGCGTTCGCACATGAAGCGATCGTCGGCGCCGAGCACGCTCTCGACCGTGTCCAGCGGATCGGCAGGCGTCTCGACATCGTTATCGAGCCAGAGATCCATGAGCGCCCCCTTCGAGCTCAAGGGCCGCGCGCACGCGGCCGGGTCAACGATCTCTTCCTTGAAGTGCGCGCTTCAACCGCGCGTCGAATCAAACCCCGCTCACTAGGTAAGCGCTTCGAGTGTTGCGCGAAACTTAACGATGCTTGCTATGCACAACTGGCGAATAGCGAATGGCGAGTAGCGAATAGGGGGTAGGAAATAGAGACGGGCGGTTGCGGCTCGCTCTCTCGGCTACTCACTATTCGCTCGCGCCAACGCCGCTTCGAGCGCCTCGACGCGTGCGCGCAGCGCGTCGGCTTCCGCCCGCGCCTCGGCGGCCAGTTGCTTCATCGCCTCGAACTCGTCGCGGCCGACAAGGTCCATCTCGGCAACGAAACGGTCCGCTTGCGCACGCATGAAACTGCGCGCCTCGTCGTTCATGCCCTGCGCCAGCCCCATGGCGCCGGTCATCAGCCGCGCCAGATCGTCGAACACCGAGCTTTGCGTTTGCATGTGGAAGGTTCCTGTGAAGGTGTTTAGAAACCCGGCCCAAGCCGCGCAATGCGGCCAATCAGCTGCCAAGGGTGGGCGCGCGTGATCCTGGAAGCCATTCAATTCCCCAATATCGACCCGGTCGCCTTTCATTTCGGCACGCTGCCGATCGGCGACGGCGTCCGGCTCGACTTGCGCTGGTATGCGCTTGCCTACATCGTCGGCCTGTTCCTCGGCTGGCGCTGGATGGTGTGGCTGATCCGGCGCGACCGGCTGTGGACGCCGGGCAAGCCCGCGCTCAGCGTGCCGCAGGCGGACGATTTTCTCTTCTGGGCCACGCTCGGCGTCATCCTCGGCGGACGCTTGGGCTACGTGCTTTTCTACAAGCCCGACATGATCTGGACCAGCCCGCAGCAAGTCCCGCTCATTTGGGAAGGCGGCATGAGTTTCCACGGCGGGCTGATCGGCGTCGCGGTCGCCGCGATCTGGTTCACGCGCCAGAAGCACGTCAACGAGGATCAGTTCAAAACGCAGGCCGCAAAACGCGCCGTGGAAAAAGCGCCCCCGGGGCATGAGCGTGAGTACACGCGCTTAGGCGACAAGTGGCTGAAGAAGAGGGAGGCCGAGGAGCTGCGCGCGAAAGCGCGCACCGACACGATCGACCTCCTGCGCCTCGGCGACTTGGCTTCTGCGGCCGCGCCGATCGGCCTCTTCTTCGGTCGCATCGCCAATTTCATCAATGGCGAATTGTGGGGCCGCGAGACCGACGCGCCCTGGGGCGTCATCTTCTGCAACGAACGTCTGCTCACACAATACGGCTGCCCCGCCGGCCTCGATGCACGCCATCCGAGCCAGCTTTACGAAGCCGCGCTCGAAGGACTTGCACTGTTCGCCATCATCAACATCGCCACGCTGCGTTTCGAGTCGTTGCGGCGCCCTGGCCTCAACACCGGTCTGTTCCTGGTCTTTTACGGCCTCTTCCGCGCGCTGCTCGAAACCGTGCGCGAGCCGGACCAGCACATGCCCGAAGCTTTGCGGGGCTACGTCACCATGGGCATGCTGCTCTCCATCCCGATGATAATCCTGGGCGCCTGGCTCATCCGCCGCGCCTTCCAGCAACCCAAACTGGCGGCGGCGTGAGCCTGAAACAAAAGCTCGTCGAGCATATCCAAACCAACGGTCCGATGACCGTGGCCGAATACATGGCCGCGTGTCTCTACGATCCCGAAGACGGCTACTACGCCACGCGCCCCGCTATCGGCGGGGAAAGCGCCGACTTCCTCACCGCGCCCGAAGCCAGCCAGATGTTCGGCGAGCTGATCGGCCTATGGTGCGCGCATGAATGGGACGCGCTCGGCAAACCTGCATTCAATCTCATCGAACTCGGCCCCGGGCGCGGCGTGCTGATGCAGGACATGCTGCGCGCCACGCAGCGGGTCGAAGGCTTCCACGACGCGGCCAGCATCACGTTCGTGGAAATGAGCGCGCCGCTGATCGCCGAACAAGGCGCGCGCGTGCCGGACGCGGATTGGGCCGCGCGCCTCGAAGACGCCTCGCCCGGCCCCTCGCTGATCATTGCCAACGAATTCCTGGACTGCCTGCCGATCCGCCAGTTCATCCGCGCCGAGGATGGCTGGCACGAAAAGCTGGTGGGCCTGGACGAAGCGGATCAGCTTGCGTTCGGCCTCTCCGCCGTGCTCACCGCGCCGGAGAGCGAGGACGAGATCGGCGCTGTGCGCGAGATCGCGCCCAGCCTGCCCAGTCTCGTCTACGAAATCGAACGGCGGCTGCACGAGGCGCCCGGCCGCGCGCTCTTCATCGACTACGGCTACGTCACATCCGAAGGCGCCGACACGCTGCAGGCGTTGCGCCGACACAACAAGGTCGATCCGCTGGACGCGCCAGGCGAAAGCGATCTCACCGCGCATGTCCATTTCGCGCATCTCGCCATGCTGGCGAAGGATGCCGGGCTCGAGGTGCACGGGCCCGCGCCGCAGGGCCACTTCCTGCGCGCGCTCGGCATCGAGCTTCGCGCCGAGACGCTGGCGCGCGCCAACCCCGCGCACGCCGAGCGGCTGCAGCGCGAGCTCAACCGCTTGACGCATCCCGACGAAATGGGCGTGCTCTTCAAAGTCATATGCCTCTCGAGCCCCAATCTTCCGCCGCCCGCGGGATTCTGAGCCGGCCGCCCTCTTGGACCGCCGGCGTCCTCGCCGGCGTTCGCCACGGCTTCTTCGGCCGCGCCGGCGGCGTGAGTACGGGCATCTACGCCTCGCTCAACGCCGGCACGGGCTCGAAGGACGATCCGAGCGCCGTCGCCGAGAACCGCCGCCGCATCGCCGCCGCGTTCGGCGCGGCGCCCATGCATCTCGTCGGCGTGCATCAGGTCCATTCGCCCGACGCGGTGTTCATCGAGGCGCCCTGGCCGGCCGAGCGCCCACCCGCGGACGCGCTCGTCACCACAACGCCAGGACTCGTCCTCTCCGTGCTCACCGCCGACTGCGCGCCGGTGCTGCTCGCGGACGCGGAAGCCGGCGTGATCGGCGCTGCGCACGCTGGCTGGAGAGGCGCGCTCCATGGCGTGCTCGACAGCGCGGTGCGGCTGATGCGCGAGCACGGCGCGCGCAACATCGCCGCGGCGATCGGCCCGTGTATTCATCAGATCTCCTACGAAGTGGGGCTCGAATTCGAATCGCGCTTCACTGAGAAGGATGCGCGCTTCGCGCGCTACTTCGCGCCGGGCGCCGGCGAGAAGCGTCTGTTCGACCTGCCCCGCTTCTGCGCAGACCAGCTCCGCGCCTCGGGCATAACGGAAATCGAAACGCTGCCGCTCGACACCTACGCCCAGCCCGAAGTGCTCCACTCGCACCGCCGGTCCGTGCATGAAGAGTTGGGGGACTACGGGCGCAACTGTTCGGCGATCTCTTTGGGGATTAGGGGTTAGGGATTGGGGACCAGGGATCGCTGTGATTGTGGCCTGACGGTCACGGAACGCATCCCCAGTCCCCAATCCCTAGTCCCCAATCCCTAAACTGCAGCGAATCGGTTTTCGTGGACCCGACTCGGGGAGTAAGGGGATCGCGCGCAACGGATCGCGTCGGGGCCCGAGATCCATGAAACTGCTAGCCGCCACCTCCAACGTCACGCTGGCGCAGGCCATCGCCGACCATCTCGACACGCCCCTCGCCAAGGCGGAGTTCAAGCGCTTCAAGGACAACGAGGTGTTCGTCGAGATCCAGGAGAACGTGCGCGGCGAGGACGTGTTCATCATCCAGTCGACCTCGTTCCCGGCCAACGACCATCTGATGGAATTGCTGATCGGCATCGACGCATTGCGCCGCGCCAGCGCGCGCCGCATCACTGCGGTGATCCCATATTACGGCTACGGCCGGCAGGACCGCAAAGTGGGCGGCCGCACGCCGATCTCGGCAAAGCTCGTCGCCAATCTCGTCACCACGGCCGGCGCCAACCGCGTGCTCACGCTCGAATTGCACGCCGGCCAGATCCAGGGCTTCTTCGATATCCCGACCGACAATCTCTTCTCCACGCCGGTGCTGGAGCGCGACATCCGCGAGACGCACAAGGACGTGGCGCAACTGATGATCGTCTCGCCGGACGTGGGCGGCGTCATCCGCGCGCGCGCGCTAGCGAACCGGCTGGGCGCCGATCTCGCCATCGTCGACAAGCGCCGCCCGAAGGCGGGCGAAAGCGAAGTGATGAACATCATCGGCGACGTCGATGGCCGCGACTGCATCCTGATCGACGACATCGTCGATAGCGGCGGCACGCTCTGCAACGCGGCCGACGCGCTCTTGAAGGAAGGCGCCAAGTCCGTCTCCGCCTATATCACCCACGGCGTCCTCTCCAACGGCGCCATGAAGAGGGTCGAAGACTCCAAGCTGAAAGAGCTGGTCGTCACGAATTCGATCGATCCGAAATCACGCAAGGGCGAGGGCAAGAAAGTGCGCGTCATCTCCGTGGCCGCCCTCATGGGCGACGCCATCTGGCGCATCGCCAACGAACAGAGCGTGTCGAGCCTGTTCGAGTAAGCAGTTGGGCGAAGAAGCTGCGGCGGCGCCGGGGGTTCCGGAGCCGCGCCGCCGCAGGCGCTCACTCCGCCGCGACCTTCGCGGCGGCGAGGTTCTCTTTCGTCGGGAGCGGCTTTTCGAGATTGGCCCAGTCGATCATCACGTCGCCGGCGAGATCTTCATATTGCAGCGCGCCGAGGGCGTCGTAGTTGGGCCGCACGCGCTCCGTCAGGAGCCCGACACGCTTCAGGTTCGGAATGATGCGCTCGAACAGGAGCTCGCGGAACAGGGCGATCACCGTGGAGTCCATGATGTGCTTCTTGGCCGCCTCCACATCGAAGCCGTACTCGCGGATCACGTCCATGCCGAACAGCCGGTCGCGCATGACGACGCAGGCCTCATAGGCAAACTCGGCGCGGTCCTCGATCTCGTTCTGCGGCAGCACCTTGATCCAGTCTTCGAGATAATTGACGCCGAACGCTACGTGGCGGCCTTCATCGCGCATCACAAGTTCGAGGATCTGCTTCAGGACCGGATCGCGCGTGGTGCGTATCTGCGCGCCGAAGGCGGCGAGCGCCAGGCCCTCGATGATCAGCTGCATGCCGATGAATTTGAGGTCCCAGCGTTCGTCGGCCAGCACCTTGTCGATCAGCGCCTTGAGGTTCTTGTTGATAGGATAGACCATCTTGCAGCGGCGGCGCAGATAGGCGTTGAACACCTCCACATGCCGCGCCTCGTCGAACGTCTGCGAGGCCGCATAGAGTTTTGCATCCGCCGTCGGCGCACACGAGACCAGCTGCGAAGCAACCAAAAGCGCCCCCTGCTCGCCATGGAGGAACTGGCTCATCGTCTGCGCGTGGCCCTTCCAGGCGAAGCGCACTTTCTCTTCGTGGCTCAATGCTTCGTATTCGGGATAGCCGTTGAGCGCGCCGAGGCTCGGCTCCATTGGGAAATCGTTCATGTCGCAGGGCGCGTCCCAGTCGACATCGAGCGTCGAATTCCAGTTGTGGACTTTGCCCAGCTCGTAGAGCCGGCGGATCTTGGCGTTGGCGCTGTCGTAGTCCCAGTTGAACGAGCCGGTGAGCGGGGTGTGGAAGATTTCTCGGATCGTCTCCACGTCAGCCATCGTCAGCTTTTCGCTGAGATCGACGTCCTCGAACGTGCGCACCTCTTGCGGGGGACCTTCGACGATCTTTACGCGCATGGGCGCTTCCTCCAAAAATTGACGCCTGCGTCAACTTTTACCGAAACGCGACGGACGCGCGTTTGATTACGATCAAGCCCCCTGTGCGGCGCAGCCGCGCACCGCTACATGCGGCCCATGCGGGGACCTCTCCTTTCCATCTGCACTGTCCTTCTCCTATCCGCCTGCGCCATCGGCACGGCGGAGGACGACAACGATCGCTTCCCCACGTCCTCCGCCTATCCGCCGGGCACGATGGAGCGGATCGAGCTTAACGCGGCGGTGCCGGAAGCTTGGCGGCTCTCGGCCCTGCAAACGCCCCAACGCGCCGAAGCCGATTGGAAGGTGGTCATCGTCACGGGCACGCCTTCCTGGAGCGAATACTGGGCGCCGGTGATCGCGGCGCTGCCGGACAACCGCGAGATCATCGTCGCCGACCGCCCCGGCTTCCGCGGATCAGAACCGCAAGAGGCCGTGCGCGATCTGGCCAAACAGGCCGACGCCCTCGCCGCCACGCTGGAAACGCGCCCCGGCCAGCGCGTGCTGCTGGTGGGCCAGAGCTTCGGCGCGCCGGTCGCCACGCTGATGGCCGCCCGCTATCCGGAGCGCGTGCACGCCGTTGTGCTGATGTCGCCCTTCTTCGGCGACCGCGGCCCGACCGCGCGGCGAATGATCGGCGCCGGCCGGCTCTTCCACACCGTGCTGCCGCGCGACATGCGCAATTCGATCAGCGAAGTGGTCGCCCAGACCGACCAATTGCCGGTCGTCTGGGAAGCGCTGCGCGGCCTCGATCAGCCGCTGGTCTTCGTCCATGGCGACGACGACACCTTCGTGCCGCTCGCCGCCTCCCAGCGCATTGCCGCCGCGTACGGCCATACCCTGATCACTGTCCCGGACGGCGACCACTTCCTCAACGCCTGCTGCGTCCCCGCGCTGATGGCGGCCTTCGAACGGGCAATTGCCGAAGCCGAAAACCGAGCGGCGGCTGCGCCGCCGCTCGAAGGGAATATGGCAGTAAGGCAATAGGGCAATAGGGCGGACCGAGGCGCACCCCAACCCCTACTGCCCTATTGCCTTATTGCCCTATTGCCCTATAAGCCCGGCCTTCATTTTTCGGGCAGCACCGGTTTCGAGAAGGGCGCCGCCATGGCGGGCATTGTTCTGAACGTTGAAAGGCGCGAGCGCACCGGCTCGGGCGGCGCGCGCGCCACCCGCAAGGCGGGCCTCATCCCGGGCGTCCTCTATGGCGGCCCACGGGGCGCCGTGCCGGTCGAGATCAAGGCCAAGGACGTCGCCATGGCCCTGAAGTCGGGCAAGTTCCTCTCGCACATGGTCGAGCTGAACCATCAAGGCGAGAAGCAGCCGGTGATCCCGCGCGCCGTGCAATTCCATCCGGTGACGGACGAGCCGATCCACGTCGATCTCTACCGCGTCGAGGAAAACGCCGAGATCGCCATCGACGTCGTGGTGCGCTTCAAGAACCATGACTACTCGCCCGGCCTGAAGCGCGGCGGCGTGCTGAACATCGTCCGCCACACGATCAAGCTGAAGTGCAAGGCCAACAAGATTCCGGAAGAGATCGTGGTCGACCTCAGCGGCAGAGAGATCGGCGACTCGATTCACATCTCGCAGATCACCTTGCCCGAAGGCGCGCGCCCGGTGATCCGCGACCGCGACTTCACCGTCGCCACCATCGCCGGCCGCAAGGCGGAAGAAGAAGTCACGACCGCCGCCGCCCCGCCCGCCGAAGGCGAAGCCCCGGCCGAGGGCGAAGCCGCCGCCGAAGGCGAGAAGAAGGAAGGCTGAGTCGGCTTTCTCTCAGCTTCGCGCGGGCTTAGTAGCGAAGCGCGAGGGTTGAGTGGGTATTTACGTACAGAGCTTCGCCGAGCTTCCGTCTCATCCTCCAGATGGTGGATGGCCCGAACGCGTCACGGAAATAACCCGCGAGTGGGCGGAGAAGCGCGGGCTGACTGGTGTGCTCTACACATTCACCAGCGAAGACACGGCGTACGTTTCATTCTTCCCATCCTGCGGAACGATCGCCTTCAAGATCGTCGATGGACGAATTTCGTTCGACGCGAAGACATCACTCGTCGGGCCCGGGTTTCACGCCGCGCTCATCGCCTTATGCGACGCCATCGCGGAAGCCGTGCCGCTTCGCTGGCGTTGGGATGCCGGCGGTGATGAAACTGGATACGCCTCGCTTAGGGATCGAGTTGCCCTTGCGCGAGCCTTTGTCGATCAATTCGAGGCCTTCTGCGACAATTACCGCCGCGTGGCGAAGGACGGAAACCATCCGTTTCTGTTGAACCTCCCCACCGACGTCGCATTCGGAGCGTTCACTGGCGTCGCGACGCCGATGGGACCACTCCCGCTTGAGCACTTCACGGAAAACGACCCTTTGCTAGGCGAGCAGCGAGAACTCGCCATTTTCCCATGGTGGGACGACGCGCTTGACGAGTGTTTTTGGCAACGCTTTGTGCAAACAATGCTTTGGGCGGAGGTCGAATGGCGTGCTGCACGATCACCTTGGGAAAGATACGTTAGAGACGCGACGCTATATGCCGCCAAACGGACGGCGCTCTCTCCAGAACTGGCAAGCGCTATGGCGGAGTTCGAAAGACTCCAGGCCGACGAAGGTTTCTCGGCGCCATCCAGTGAAGGGATCGGCTGGCGACGTCGCGACCGCGGCTATTACCTGCCAGGGCCCTGGCGACTGATCATGCCTGGCTATTACATCCATCAGATCGAAGATGATGGCTCCACCACATGTGTTTGGTTCGGCAACGAGGAAGTCAGAGGTTCATCCATGACTATCTCGCCGAAAACGCCCGGCGAAACTTCCTGGAGCAAAAGGTTTGCCGATGCTGCCGAGCACGATGCAGGCCGCTTCAAGTTCCGGCTCGACACAAATGTGACGCCTAGCAGAGACCACCCAGGGTTCGGGACCGTTGGAGCTGAGTGTCAGGCGTTCGACCAACAGGGACAGGGTCATATCCTTCTGCTGTCGCTCTTCGCTCCGACTACCTGCGAGCTGCCCAAGCGGATCGAGGAAGTCGCCCGATCCGTGTTCTTCGACCCTCCGCAAGCCCTGCCCACGACGCCGAGGGACGCCTGATGCTGCTTCTGGTCGGCCTTGGCAATCCGGGCGCGAAATACGCAGGCAACCGGCACAATATCGGCTTCATGGCCGTGGACGCGATCGCGCGCGCTCACAAGGCGGGCCCCTGGAAAAAGAAGTTCCGCAGCGAAGTCGCCGAAACGTCCATCGACGGCGTGCGCGTGCTGCTGATGAAGCCGCAGACATATTACAACGACAGCGGCCACGCCGTCGCCGAAGCATCGCGCTTTTACAAGATTCCGCCGAGTGACGTCGTCGTCTTCTACGATGAGATCGATCTCGCCGCCGGCCGTTTCCGCATGAAGCAGGGCGGCGGCGCCGCTGGCAATAACGGCATCCGCTCGATTGCCGCCTGGCTCGACGACGACAACTTTCGCCGCGCCCGCCTGGGCACGGGCCATCCCGGCCACGCGGACAAAGTGCATGGCCACGTGCTGAGTGATTTTCACAGGAGCGAGTTGGAATGGGTGGAGAAGCTCCTCGACGCCATCGCGAAGGCGGCCCCTATGCTCGCCCGCGGCGAAGACGAGAAGTATCAAGCGGAAGTCATGCGCCTGGCGCCGGCGGCGAAGGCCGATCCGCGCAAACCGCGCGAAGAAGCCTAGCAACGCTTCGCAGGCAAACGGACCTTGGCTATAAGAACCGCCGGGGGCGGCTATGCTCATTGTTCTGCATTACCTTCCGGCGCTGATCTGCGGCATCCACGCCGTGCGGACGGGCCGCCATAGCCCATGGCTTTGGATTCTCGTGGTCGGCGGCAGCCTCGCCGCGGCGGTCTATTTTTTCGCGGTGATCCTGCCCGAGTTGATGGGAGGGCGCACCGCGCGGGGCCTGACCAAAGCGGCTCAGCAAGCCCTCGACCCAGACCGCGACTATCGCAATGCAATGCGCGCGCTTGAGGACACGCCCACCGTCGGCAACCGCATGAAGGTCGCGCAAGCCGCAGCTGCGCTCGGCCGCTGGGACGACGCGGAAGCGCAGTGGGCGCTGTGCGCCGGCGGACATTGGGGCGACGATCCGACAATTCTGCTCGGGCACGCCGAAGCGCTGCTCGAACTCGGCCGTTTCGACGACGCGCTGAAGCAACTGGAGAAACTCAAGGCGACAGGTTCCGACGGCCAAACGCCTCAGGTCGCGCTTGCGTTCGCGCGCGCCTATGAAGGGCTCGACCGCAATGCGGAGGCCGACGACGCCTACCGCTTCGCCGCCGACCGCGTGCCGGGCCTCGAGGCCGGCGGGCGCTACGTCGCGTTCATGGCCAAGATCGGCCGCCGCGCGGATGCCGAGATCGGCCTTGCCGAACTCGACCGGCGCTTGAAGAAGATCGCCCCGCCGCTGCGCGCCGAAGCGCGCGTCTGGCGTGACGTCGCCGCCCGGGCGCTGGGACGCGCCTGAACGTGCAAACCATCGCCATTCTCGGCGCGACCGGCGTCTATTCGCGCTGGCTGATCCCGCGCCTGACGGCACAAGGCTGCCGGGTGCGCGCGCTTGTCCGCCGGCCGGAAGCTGCCGGCATTGCGCGCGCATGCGGCGCCGACGTGCGCGTCGCGGACATCTTTGACGAAGCCTCGATGCGCGCGGCGCTCGAGGGCTGCGACATCGGCATCAACCTCGCCACCTCGTTGCCGGGCCTAAGCGGGCGTGGCGACTACGATGCGAACGACCGCCTGCGCCGCGAAGGCACGCCGATCTGGCTCGAAGCGTGCCGCAATGCGGGCGTTGAACGTGTGATCCAACAAAGCATCGCTATGGTGAATGCCTCGGGCGGCGAGGCTTGGTCGGACGAAGACACCGTGTTCGCCGCGGCGGAAGACAGCGTCGCCGCACGCGCCATCGCAGCCACAGTGGCGATGGAAGACGCAGTTCGCGCGTCCGATCTGGATTGGATCATCCTGCGCGGCGGCTTGTTTTACGGTCCGGGCACAGGCTTCGAGGACGATTGGTTCGCGCGGGCGCGCGCCGGCAAGCTGCGTCTGCCCGGCGACGGTTCGGATTTCGTTTCGCTCGTGTATATCGCCGATATGGCTCAAGCCACTATGGCCGCGCTCGTGCGCTGGCCCTCGCGTCAGGCGCTCATCATCGCTGACGACGCGCCGGCCCGTTGGCGCGACATCTTCGGCTACATCGCACGGCAGGTCGGCGCGCCTGCGCCCGAACCCGGCGGGCGCCAGGGCTTTCCCTCCTTCCGCGTGAGCAATCGTCGCGCCCGCGAGGCATTGTCCTGGACGCCCTTCTTCCCAGATTATCGCGCGGGCCTCGTCCGCTGACGAACCGAGGCTTCGAGAGGACTTCATGGGGTTCAAATGCGGCATTGTGGGCTTGCCGAATGTCGGCAAGTCGACGCTCTTCAACGCGCTGACCAAGACGGCGGCCGCGCAGGCCGCCAATTATCCGTTCTGCACCATCGAGCCGAACGTCGGCGAAGTGGCCGTGCCTGAGCCGCGCCTCAAGAAACTCGCCGGCATCGCCAAGTCGAAAGAGATCATTCCGGCGCGGATGAATTTCATCGATATTGCCGGCCTCGTGCGCGGCGCGTCGAAGGGCGAAGGGCTGGGCAATCAGTTCCTCGCCAACATCCGCGAATGTGACGCCATCGCTTACGTGCTGCGCTGCTTCGAGAACGACGACATCACGCATGTGGAAGGCAGCGTCGATCCGATCCGCGATCTGGAGACAGTCGAGACCGAGTTGATGCTCGCTGACCTGGAGAGCTTGGAAAGACGCGTCAGCAATCTCGAAAAGAAAGCCAAGAGCGGCGAGAAGGAGGCCAAGTTGACGCTGGATCTGGTGCTGCGCGCCAAGGCGCTGTTGGAAGACGGCAAGCCCGCGCGCCTCGTCAAGCGCGCGCCGGAAGAGGATAAGCGGTTCGAGATGCTGCAGCTCTTGACCGCCCTGCCCGTGCTCTACGTGTGTAACGTCAACGAACACGACGCCGCCGGCGGCAACGCGCACACCGCGCGCGTGGAAGAGCGCGCGAAGCAGGAGCGCGCGGCTTGTGTGATCATCTGCGCGCAGGTGGAAGCCGAAATCGCCGCGCTATCGGAGGATGAGCAGGCGGAGTTCTTGGAAACGGTGGGTCTGCAGGAGCCTGGGCTGGTGAAGCTCATCCACGCCGGCTACGATCTCCTCGGCCTTGAGACCTTCTTCACCGTGGGACCGAAAGAAGCGCGCGCCTGGACGATCCACAAAGGCTGGACTGCGCCGCAAGCCGCCGGCGTGATCCACACCGATTTCGAGAAGGGCTTTATTCGCGCAGAAACCATCTCATACGACGACTTCATCACCTATGGCGGCGAACAAGGCGCCAAGGAAGCCGGCAAGATGCGCCTCGAAGGCCGCGACTACGTCGTGCGCGAAGGCGACGTGATGCACTTCAGATTCAATGCGTGACGGCGAGGCGCCTGCGGCGGCGCAGCGCACGGCGCTCTCCACGCCCGAGCTCGTCGCCATGGTCGCGGCGCTTTCGGCGCTCAATGCGCTCGCGATCGATGTGATGCTGCCGGCGTTGCCGCTCATCGGGAGGGATTTCGCGCTCGCCATCGACAACGACCGCCAGCTCGTGATCGTCGCTTACGTGGCGCTGTTCGGCGTTTCGCAGCTCGTCTACGGGCCGCTGGCCGATGCCTTCGGACGCCGCAGCGTGCTCCTGCTGGCGCTCGGTCTCTTCATTCTCGGCACGGTGCTGTGCGTGATCGCGCCCAGCTTCGAGCTCTTCCTGCTCGCGCGCGCCTTGCAGGGCGCGGGCGCGGCGGCGACGCGCGTGGTCGCCATCGCCGTAGTGCGCGATCTCACGGAAGGGCGCCGCATGGCGCAAGTCATGTCCATGGCGATGACCGTGTTCATGATCGTGCCGATCGTCGCGCCTGGGGTGGGACAGCTCATCCTTCTTGTCGCGCCGTGGCGCTGGATCTTCGGCGCCTTGCTGGTCTACGCGATCCTGGTTTTGCTCTGGACGCTGCTGCGCCTGCCCGAGACGCTGCGCTCCGAGAACACCACGCCATTCCGGCCACGCCGGATCGCCAGCGCTTATCTTGCCGTGCTGCGCGAGCGGCAAGCGCTCGGCTACATCCTCGCCACAACATTCATGACCTCGTGCTTGTTCAGCTACATCACAGCGTCGCAACAGATCTTCGTCGACGTCTTCGATCTCGGGACGGCTTTTCCGGTGGCGTTCGCGTCCATCGCCGTGGCGATCTCGTTCGGCACCTTCCTCAATTCGCGCATCGTCATGCTGCACGGCATGCGGCGCATCTCGCATGCGATGACGCTGGCGTTCACGCTTTCCGCGGCGACGATGGCTCTGTTGGCTGCATTGGGAGCCGCGGGATTCTGGATCTTCTTCGCGCTGCTTGCGCTCACCTTCAGCTTCTTCGGCCTCATCACCAGTAACTACAACGCGCTGGCGATGGAGCCGGTGGGGCGCATCGCGGGATCGGCCTCCGCCTTGTTCGGCGCGATCACCGCGAGCGGCGGCGCGCTCCTTGGCGGCCTCATCGCGCGAGCCTTCGACGGGACTGTGCTGCCCTTCGCCGTGGGGCTGGCGCTCGCCGGCTGCGCCGCGCTCGCAGCGATCCTCTGGACGGAGCGCGGACGTTTCGCCGCGGCGCACTGAACCGAAGTTCCGGGACTGACGTCGACCTCGCGATCGAACAGCTGGCGCCTAGTGCTGTCCCGCGAACTCCACGTCGCGCCGGGCGGCGATGATAGTGACGACGACCCCGGCGAGCACGTCCAGGAGCGACATGATCATGATCATGAAGAAGACGCTGGTCGCGAACGCCGGATGAAGCAGGAATTCCACTAGGCAGATGATGAACACCAGCATGGACAGGGCGTGATTGAAGATCGCCGCCGTGCCCGTGGAGGTCGACTTCAACAGCTCGACGAACAGCAGCAGCACCGCCAGCAGCACCATCACGTCGCCGAAGGCGATGGTCCATTCCACGCCTGACGCCATCGGCACGCGCACCCACGCATCGGCCAAATGTCCGCGGACGACCTCGAAATTGTTGTTGTTGGCCGCCGTCGAGCCGAACGCCCAGATGTTGTAGGTCAGCACCGGGACAAGGATCAGCGGAAAGACGTTGAAAATGGCCCCCATGGGACTCCCCTCGTTTGCGCGGCGGCTGCCGCGGCCCGCCGCCCCCAAATAAGCCGTGCCGAGCGTCTGCCTGCTCATAGCTCGTCAGCACCCCCTGGAAGCCGGGCCCGGCTGCGAAGCCACATCACCCCCCAGAGGTCGGTCATGTTCGCGGCCAACCGTCCGAGGTTTGTGTACTTCGAGCGCCCCGCGCTTCGCTGTCGATGGTTAACCTCTAAAAACTCCACTGCATAGCCTTCCCGCAGCATCAATGCGGGCATGAAACGATGCATGTGATCGAAATACGGCAGGCGCAAAAAAGCGTCTCTTTTGAAGACTTTGATGCCGGAACCGCTGTCGTCGGCGCCGTCTTTGAGCGCGGCCTTGCGGATGTTGTTGGCGATGCGGGAGGCGGCGCGCTTGCTCCAATTGTCCTGCCGCTTGCCGCGCCGGCCGGCGACCATGCCGAGATTTGAGGGTGCGTCGGCGCGAGTCAGGCGGGCCAGCAGGCGGGGAAGATCAGCCGGATCGTTCTGGCCGTCACCGTCAAGCGTGCCGACCACCGGCGCACGCGCGGCCTGCACGCCGGTGCGGACGGCGCGGCTCTGGCCCGAATTCTTGCGGTGGCCGATCAGGCGCAGCGTGGGCAGTTCGGCCCTGAGCGCGGCCAGTTCGGCGCGGGTGTCGTCGCCGCTGGCGTCGTCCACGAAAATCATCTCGTAAGAGCGTCCGTCCAGCACGGTCGCGATCTCGCGCGCGAGCTTGGCGGCGTTGCCCGCCTCGTCGCGCACGGGCACGACCACGCTGAATTCGATGCTCTCGGTCAACGTCTCTGGTTCCCGGCTGCCGCGGCGGGCTCTCTTAGCCGCTTCGCCCGAACGATGCGAGCGGGCGCAGCCGTTGGGCGGCGGCCCTCCCCTTGCAGGCAAATCCCGGTAGATCGCCCTTCCAGATGCCGCCTTCGGTCTCCCCATCGCTGTTCGACCAGTTCGCCCGCGGCTGGCGCGGCTATGTGCTGGTCGCGCTGATCGCGCTTGTCTCGGCGCAATTCGGCGCCGGGCGCATGCCTGTGATGGACGCCGACGAAGCCCGGTTCGCGCAGGCGACGCGGCAGATGATCGAGACCGGCGACTACGTGCGCATCCGCCTGCAGGACGAGGAGCGCAACCGCAAACCGATCGGCGTGCACTGGGCGCAGGCGGCAGCCGTCAGCGCGACCAGTTCGTTCACGCGGCAGACCAACGCGATCTGGCCCTATCGGCTGCCTTCGGCGCTGGGGCTCGTGCTGGCGGCGCTGGCGACGTTGTGGGCCGGCCGCGCGCTGATGAGCGAACGGGCCGCGCTGTTCGGCGCGGGTCTTTTCGCGGCGGGGATGCTCGCCGGCTTTGAGGGCATGACCGCCAAGACGGACGCTCTTCTGCTCGGGTTCACCACGCTGGCGCTCGCGGCGCTGGCGCGGCTCAGGATGTTGCCGGACGAGCGGCGCCTGCTCGGCTCGACGGAGTTGGCTGTGCTGTTCTGGCTCGCGCTGGCGCTGGGCGTGCTGGTGAAGGGTCCGATCGCGCCGCTGATCGCCCTGCTCACGTTGGCCGCGCTTGGCATTTGGGAGACGCGCTGGGTCTGGATGCGACCGCTGCTGTGGTGGCCTGGGCCATTGCTCGCGGCGATCGTGGTCGCGCCGTGGTTCGTCGCCATTTCGCTGGAGACGGACGGACGCTTTCTCCTCGACATGGTCTTCGGCGACCTCGCGCCCAAAGTCATCAGCGGCGACGAGGGGCACTTCGCGCTACCGGGTTATCACCTCTTCCTGCTGCCGTTCCTGATTTTTCCGGCGACGTATGCGCTGCCTGCAGCGGCGCGGCTGGCGTGGGAGACGCTCCGGGCGCCGCGCACGGACGATGCGCACGCCGCGTTTCGCTTCCTGCTCGCGTGGGCCGCGCCGACATTCATCTTCTTCGAACTCGCGCCGACGAAACTGCCGCACTACGTGCTGCCGGCGTACCCGGCGATTGCGCTGCTCTGCGGCGCAGGGCTGAGCGCAATGCTTGGCAAACAATGGCGCACAGCGCATCCGGCCGGAGTCGTGCTGTTCGCCGTGGCGGGCGCCGTCATCGTCGCGCTGATGGCGACGGCGGCGACGTTCATGCCCGGCGACCTCGCCGCCGATCTGCGCCGCGCCATTTCGACGGCGCTGATCGGATTAGGCGCGGTCGCGGCGGCGTTCACGGCGCTCATGATGATGCGGCGCCCGGCGGCGAAAGCGGCCGTGCTGGTCGCCTGCGCGCTGGTGCTGTCGTTCAGCCTGCGCGACCGCATCCTGCCGGAAGCGCGCGCGCTGAATGTCAGCGGGGAAACGGTGGCGGCTCTGACCCGCGCGCGGCTCTTGCCGACCGATGAGCGGCCGCTCTGGGTGGTCGGCTACGGCGAACCCAGCCTCGTCTTCATGACGCGCACATCGATCCGCATGGTGAGCGCGCGCGAGGCGGGCGAGCGCGCTCAGATCGGCGATGCGCTGGCGATCGAAGGCCGTGTGCTGGCGGAGATCGAGGCGGTGCTGGCGGAGCGAGGGCTGGCATTCACGCCCGCCGAGCCGCCAGTGCGCGGACTATCGCTGGGGCGCGGCGAGCGTGTCGCGCTGTTCGTGGGCCAACTCGAACGCTCTAGCGGCGAATAGGCGGGCGGCCGGCGACAAGGTCCTTCAGCGCCAGCAACACGGCCAACGTCGGTTCGGCGACGGCAGCGAACATCTTCTCGGGGGTTGTCCGCGCGCTGCGGGCAACGAAGCGCGCGAGGCCTTGCGCCTGCTTGCGCCCGCGCTGCATCGGCTTCGCGAACTGGACGCCGGAAGCGGCGGGGTGAAACAGCACAGCGCCGCCGGCGGCGGCGGCGCGACGGCAGAGATCGAGATCGGCGGCGTCGGTTTTGAATTCTTCGTCGAAGCCGTTGAGCGCCAGAAAGTCGCGGCGCGGAACAGCCATGAACGCGCCGGAGACTGCCGCCACGGGCGACGGTTTGCCCCCCTCAGCACTCGGTCTGCGCTGCGGTGGTTTTGGCTTTGGCGGCGGCAGATCCATCGCCACCGCTATGGCGGAGAAGGCATTGAGCGCACCGGCACGCGCCGCGCGGCGTTCGCGGCCTTCGAGATCGGTGAGCCGTCCGCCGACGATGCACGGCTTTTGCGCCTCATCGCCCGCCGCCGCCATCCGCGCAACGGCGCCGCGCTGCAGCACGACATTGGGATCGAGGAAGAGCAGCCACCGGCCCCGCGCCTCGATCGCACCGATATTCGCGGCGGCGGCGTAGGTCGCGTTCGCGGGCGCCGTCACCACTTTCACATCGCGTCGATCCGCCTGCAGCGCGCGCAGCGCAACGGAGACATCGGGTGCATTCTTCTGATCGACGATCACGACGTCGTCGATGATCGGCTCGGCGAGAACGCTGCGCAGGCACAGTTCGAGCGGCGATTGACCGCCCAGCCTTTCGAGATTGCGTGCCACCACGATGGCGGACACGCGCGGCTCCGGCGCCACCGAAATCGTGCGTTCGCGTGAGGGGAACTTATCCACTAGACTCTCCGACCGGCCCTCATACTGTCTTGCGCGACGGCGCTCGTCGAGGCGCGCCGGCGCCGGCAAGCGTGTTGGAAGCCAATTACTTCCGTTTCAGATCGGGCGGCAGGGCCTCTTCGGCAAGAGCGCCGACAGTTTGATCGAGGCCGAGCACCGTTTGCGCGTCGCTGCCCAGGCGGCGCAAGGCCACTGTGCGGGCCTCAGCCTCCTTCTTGCCGACGACGGCGATCACAGGGACCTTAGCCAGAGAGTGCTCGCGCACCTTGTAGCCGACCTTCTCGTTGCGGAGATCGAGGTCGACGCGCAGCCCAGCGCGCTTCAGGACGTCCGCCGCTTCGTGCGCATAAGCGTCCGCATCCGACGTGATCGTAGCGACAACCACCTGCACGGGCGCGAGCCACATCGGCAGCGCGCCGGCATAGTTCTCGATCAGCACGCCGATGAAGCGCTCGAGCGAGCCCAAGATGGCGCGGTGCAACATGACGGGCTTGTGCTTGATGCCATCCTCGCCGACGAACTCCGCGCCGAGCCGATCCGGCAGCACGTAGTCGTTCTGGATCGTGCCGCACGTCCAGATGCGCCCGATGGCGTCCTTGAGCTGGAAGTCGAGCTTGGGCGCGTAGAAGGCGCCGTCGCCTTCGGCGATCACGGGCTCGACGCCCGCCTTGCGCGCCGCGTTGAGAAGCTGCGCTTCGGCCATGTCCCAAAACGCGTCCGTGCCGGCGCGTGGCGTGGGGCGCGTGCCTAGCGTGATGTGATCGGATTGGAGGCCAAAGTCGGCGTGGATCGAGTTGGCGAGTTGGATGAAGGAGGCCACCTCCTCTTCGATCTGATCCTCGCGGCAGAAGATGTGCGCGTCGTCCTGCGTGAACGCGCGCACGCGCATGAGCCCGTGCAGCGCGCCCGACGGCTCGTAGCGATGGCAGGCGCCGAACTCGGCCATGCGCAGCGGCAAGTCGCGGTAGCTCTTCTGTCCGAACTTGAAGATCTGCACGTGCCCCGGGCAGTTCATCGGCTTCAGCGACAGCGTTTCGCCTTCCGCCGTCTCGCAGACGAACATGTTAGGGCGATAATTGTCCCAGTGGCCGGACTTCTCCCAGAACGTGCGGTCGAGCACCTGCGGCGTGCGCACCTCGCTGTAGCCCGCCGCTTCCAGGCGCCGACGCATATACGCTTCGATCGTGCGCCACAGCGTCAGGCCCTTTTCGTGCCAGAACACCATGCCGCGTCCTTCTTCCTGCATGTGGAAGAGATCGAGCTGGCGGCCGAGCTTGCGATGGTCGCGCTTCTCGGCCTCTTCGAGACGATGCAGGTATTCGGCGAGCTGCTTCTCGTCGGACCAGGCCGTGCCGTAGATGCGCTGGAGCTGCGGATTGCGGTGATCGCCGCGCCAATAGGCGCCGGCCAGCTTCATCAGCTTGAAGGCTTTGCCGAGCCGGCCCGTTGAAGGCAGGTGCGGCCCGCGACACAGGTCCTTCCACTTATTGCCCTGGCGATAGACCGTGATCGGCTCGCCCGGGGGGATGATATCGTCGATGATCTGCGCCTTGAACGTCTCGCCAATCGAGTTGAAGTGCTGGATCGCCTCATCGCGGTCCCACACCTCACGCTGGATCGGCAGATCGGCGTCGACGATCTCCTTCATGCGCTTTTCGATCTTCTCGAAATCGTCCGTCGAGAACGGCTGTTCGCGATAGAAGTCGTAGTAGAAGCCATCCTCGACCGTCGGGCCGATCGTCACTTGCGTGCCGGGGAAGAGGTCCTGCACCGCCTGCGCCAGCACGTGCGCCGCATCGTGGCGCAGCACTTCGAGGCCGTCGACGCTGTCACGCGTGACCAACTCGAACTTGCCGCCGTGCTCTAGCGGGCGAGTCAAATCCCACCACGCGCCGTCGATCTTCGCGGCGACAACCTTCTTCGCAAGCGACTTGGAAATGCCCTCGGCGACGGCAAGTGGCGTGACGCCATCGTCGTACGCCCGCTCGGCGCCGTCGGGGAATTGGAGTGAGATGCTCATGACCGGCTCTTTTCGAGTTCTGCATTCGATGGCGGCGCGCGATAGCCGCCTTTCCAATCGCCATAGCGCCACGGCCGCCACCAGGAACTCTTCGGCACCGTTTCCGGCGCGGGATCCCAGCCGTGGCCGCCCCAGGGCGCGCAGCGGCAGACGCGCGCGGCGGCCATCCAGCCGCCGGCCCACGCGCCATGCATGCGGATCGCGTCGGCGGCGTAGGACGAGCACGTCGGCTGATAGCGGCAGCCGCGCCCGATCAGGGGCGACAGTGACCACTTGTAGAGCTGGATAAGGCCTAAAAGGCCCAGCGCAGGCAGGCTCGGCGACGGCATGACGGATTTGGGTTCAAGGTTGGACCGACCGGGACGCAACGCCGCCGCTGCGGCGCGCCCGATCTCGCGCCGCCGGCCTCAGTAAGTAGTCGTCGTGGTCACACACCGTTGCATGGGAGCGATATAGCTGCTTCGCCCCGCCGGCTCAACCTTCGCCGGCCGCGCGATCGACGCGGCGGCATTGCACGAGCGTGAAGGCGCCCCAGCATTCGACATACGCCGCGCCGGGCGCATCGACGGTGAATTTGGAGGCGACGAAGTAGCTCTCATAGCGGCCCTGGCCGGCCATGAAACCGGTCGCGAAATCGACAATGCTGTCGAGCGAAACGCCTGTCTGACGCTGCGCCTCCGCCGTGTCCGCGTCAGCTTGCGCCTCCAGGAAGGCGCGCGCGGCAGCCTCGTGTGCATCGCGCGCGGGCACGGTGAAGTACGCCGCGACGCCGGCGACGATCAGCAGCAGCAGAATACGCATGCGTCAGGTGGACGCTTCGGCTTCCGCGGCCCGGCTGCACTGCACTTGCGTGAACGCGCCCCAGCAGCTGACGACGGCGCGGTTGTCGAGCGAAATCGTGTAGCGCGAGGCCAGGTAGTAATTGTCGTAGGAGCGCGTGCCGGCGAGCGTGGCGCCCAGACTTTCCAGGCTTTGCGAGATGTTTTGCGGATCGCTCAGCACGGCCTCGGCCTGTTCGCGCATCTTGGGTTCGTCGGGTCGGGTGAAGAAAGCGGCGACCCCCGCGATCACCACTAGCAACAGAACCACTCTCAGCATGATCGCCTCCCATGTCCTTCAGTCGGACGCTAGCCCAGCGTACGGGCCGCGGAAAGCAAATCATCAGGCCTTGCGGCGCTTGGCGCCCGCCGGCGGCGCGAACTTGGCGGACAGCTTCTTCGGCGCCACTGCACGCCAGCTCTCGTCGAGATAGTCGATAAGCTTGTCCATCGGCGGCTTGGCCTTGGGGCCGTAGATGAACGTCACCCAGCCCGATTTCGCTAGGCCGTATTCGCTGGGCGCCGCGCCCTTGAGCTTGAGCGCCTCCTCGTTGCGATACGGGAGCTTCATCGAGAACGAGAAGCCGCCGTCATCTGTCGCGCCCATGAACAGGAAGGCCTTCTTGCCGGCGACCTTGAACGCGTGATGGCCCCACGGAAAATCCTCGACCGTGTCAGGATAAGCGAGCGCGGCCTCGCGCAACGCTTTGGCGTCGGGATGTTTCAACGGAGCGGATGCAGTCATGCGGTAAGTCTTGGCGCAACTCGCGCGCGGCCGCCAGATGCAGACGCTCTGCACCCGCCACTGGCGCATCGCGGAGCGGGACAGTATCTGCATGTGGCTGCGGAGGAGATTTGCATGGGCTCGGATTGGATGGCGGCCGCCAGTATCGCGGCGGCGGGCGCGCTGGGCGGTTTCATCTACTGGGGTTCCGTCCTGCTGGTGGAACGCATCCGGCTGCTTCTGCGCGCGCGCTAGCGGAACAGCCACGCGGGGCGAGCGGTTTTTCCGTTACGAGAGAACGGAGCACCGCGCATGAATGAAGTCACAATCCTTGGTGCGATCATCATCGGCATCGTGGCCGGTTGGATCGCCGAACAAGTGATGGGCCGCCGCCACGGCCTGCTCACCAACCTGATCGTCGGCGTCATTGGCGCGCTGGTAGGCGGTTTCCTCGCAGGCGCGCTCGGCATCGAGTTCGCCGGTTTCTGGGGCAGCCTGATCGTGGCGACACTCGGCGCCATCCTGTTCCTGGCGCTGCTCGGCATGTTCCGACGGCGGCCGACACTCTGATCAACGATCACAATCGTGGGAGCGCCGGCCGAAAGGCCGGCGCTTCATGTCGCGCGCTGCGCCTGCTCGAGCGCTTCCACGGCTGCGTCAAAGGCGAGCATGGTGGAGGCATGCCGCGGCGGGTACTCGCGGACGCCTTCGAGGTGACGCAGCTCCCAGAACCGCCCGGTCGGCGGCGGCGCGCCTTCTCTGAGCATGGCGCGCAAGGCGTCGCGCGCTGTGCGGATTTCCTGCGGCGTCGCCCCAATCGCGTGCATCGCCAGCACGCCGGTAGCGGCCTGCCCGAGCGCGCAGGCCTTGGGATGCACGGCAATCTCGCAGACGACCCCGTCCTTCAGCTTCAGCTCTACGGTCACGACCGAGCCGCAGACGCGGCTCACCTTGGTCGCGGCGCCGTGCGGATTCTCCAGGCGGCCGATATGCGGAATGTCCGCCGCCAGCTCCAGCACGCGCGGGTGGTAGAGATCGTCCATCCGCCTTTATGTGGCCTTCCTTGGAGGCCACGCAACGGGCAGTATTCGGGGCGTTGGAGATTTCCATGCGCAGACGCAGCTTCGTGATGGCCGCGCTCGGCGGCGCAGCGCTTCCTACGCTCGCGCGCGCGCAGGCGTCGTCTCCGGCGGGCGCTGCGCCGCCTTTGATCGAACCGCAGAACGCGCTCGAATTCGCATTCGTCTCGGCACTCAGCAACGAATCGATGCGTCCCGTCTTCCGCCGCTATCTGCTTGACACCCACGTCGCGCTTGCCACGGCAGGCGCGGGCGCGAACGCCGCGCCGTTGGAAGTCGAGGTGCGCGAGGGCTTCCGCGCCGGCGCCATTTTCACCAGCGCCGCGCGCGTGGATTTCGTGCTCGGCGCAAATGCGCCGCGGGTGATGATCAACGGGCGCGCGGCGTTCGAACGGCTGCGCGGCAAGAACGTCGTGATCAATTATCGGCTCGCGCCGATGCTGACGCTCGAGCCCGAGGACGTCGCGCGTTATCTCGAAGCGCCGGGCGAAAGCTCAGCCGGGCCCTCCCAGTAGACCTTCATTGCCGCAGCGCCGATCGTAGAGCCCGCGCGTGCGCGCGAGGCGCCCGTCACTCGCCTGGTCGAACAGATGCACTTGCCAGGTGTGCGTGCAAGCGTTGACGGTGATCGTGCGCCGGCACACCTGCGCCGGTGGATCGCCGCGGCCCTGCTCGTCCAGGCTTGGCGCCGCGCCGCAATTGAACTCGTTGCGGCGCAGATCGGCGGCCGCATCCGAAAGCGAGAGACCGACCGCATAGCGGCTTGCAACGTTTTGCTCGAACGAGGTCAGCGTCGCGGCCTGGTTGGCGTTGCGCCAGTCGCCAAGATCGAGAGAACCCTCCAACGCGGCGCCGGATACCGCGGGGGCAGCAGCGCCCGTCGGCAAGGTCTCACATGCGCTGAGCGCCAAAGCAGCAGCAAGGAAAGGCCAGCGCTTCATCGCCATCGTCCTAACGTGCGCCGAGGCACATCACATCGTGCCCGGCGATCGGCTGCGCGCCCGCGCGTTCGACCACGACGTACCAGTCGATGGCGCACTGGCGCTCCATGATCTCGATGCGGCACTCCAGCCGCCCCGATTGTTCGCAGGCGAAGCCGTTCGCCTCGAGATCGGCGCGAATGTACGAGATTTCCTGGTTCGCGTAACGCGCCCGCACGCGCTCCTGGAACGCGGGCGCATAGCTCGCCGGATCGGCGCCGCGCCATTGGCCGAAATCGAGCCCGCCGGCCGCTGCGCCTTCCGGCGGGGTGGTCCCACGCCCGCCGTTGGGCGCGGGCGGGGGCAGCGCCGAACCGCGTTCGACGGGGAAGGGGTTGGCGCCCTCGCCTGCTTCCTGCGCCCCGCCGCTGCTGGCGCACGCGGCCATGGCCGCGACAGCTGCAATGATCAAAACCCGCATGCCTGCTCCTCTACTCCCCGCCCCCGCTTAGGGGCTGATACCCGGAGGAGCAAGGCGAAGACGCGGTTCGCTTTGTCGGATGCGGTTGTACGATATGCGCCGGAGCGAGGGGACGATGAGCAAGCAACCGGAAAAGCTGCGCACGCCGGCGCCGACGCGGGCGGAGGCGCAGTGCCTGTGCGGCGATGTGGCGATGGAGATCGCCGTGCCGGCGCAATGGGCTTGGCACGATCATTCGGCCGCCACGCGCCGGGCGCACGGGGCGGCGTACGCGACCTATGTCGGTTCGTGGCGCAGCCGCTTCCGCTTCGTGCGCGGCGAGGATTGTGTGACGCGCTACAAGGACGAGACGACCGGACACGTGCGCAGCTTCTGCGCGCGCTGCGGCACGCCGGTGCTGTACGAGCGCACGAGCGCGCCGAACAACGTCAACATTCCGCGCGCGCTGTTCTCGAGCGGAACCGGCCGCGAGCCGCGCTACCACATCGGCATCGATCAACTGCAAGATTGGGCCTATCTCGGCGAACTGCTGGCGCCTCTGAAAGGTTTTCCCGGCGTGGTTTGGAATCGCGGCCGCCGCCGGCGGGCGTGAGCGCGCGTCAAAACTTGCTGTGATTTAACAGGGGAACCGTAGCACCGGCACCAGCTCGGGCGCGTTGAAACCGACGCGTCGGCCCTCCCCTGCGCCGGCATTCTCGAGTGGGAGTTTTCTTATGAGAAAAGTTTTGATCGCCACCGTGGCGACGGTTGCGCTCGTCGCAGCCGCGCCAGCGTTCGCGGAAGAGCCGACGGCGCAGCCGGCGGCGGCCGCGGTAGAGAGCGAGCAACAGACGGAGGCGACCGCCGAACCGGCGGCGGACGCTGCCGCGGCGAGCACAGAAGCCGCGCCTGCAACGGCGGCCAGTGAAGAGAGCGCGCCCGTAGCGGCAGCAAGTACTGAAGCGGCGCCCGCGGCGGCGACAAGCGCAGAGGCCGCTCCCGCGGCGTCAGCAAGCACTGAAGCCCAGCCCACCGCCAGCGCGGAAGCCGCGCCCTCGGCGGCGGCCGGCGCCGAGGCGCAGACGGCAAACGCGCCTGCGGCCACAGAGACTGCATCGAGCGGCGAACTGCCTGCTGAGGTTCAAGAGGAAATCGCCGACGGCCGGTACACGACGGAGGATCTCAATCGCGCGCAAGCCGCCGCCTTGCGCCGGGAAGCTGCGCCGGCAGGCTGAATAAACACCCGCGATCTCGGCGGCGAAGCTCCGGTTTCGCCGCCTCTTCTTGTCAGCTCTTTCGCCGCCACGTGCTGCCGCTGGCACCGTCCATCACCTCCACGCTGCGCGCGCTGAGCTGATCCCGGATCGCGTCGGCGGCGGCGAAGTCCTTGCGCTGGCGGGCGGCGACGCGCTGGGCGACCAGTGCGTCGATCTCGCGCGCGGCGTCTTCGCCGAACGAGGCTCTGAACCAGCGTTCCGGATCGTCCTGCAGCACGCCGAGCAGACGCGCGGCGGTGAGCAGTTCGCCTTTCGCCTGCGCCTGCTCGGGGGTCTTCGCCACGTTCGCGGCGGTCGCGAGCGCGGAGAGTTCGGCGATGGCGGCGGGCGTATTGAGATCGTCGGCGAGCGCTTCGACGAACGCGCGCGGCGGCGCGGCGGGCGCCGCTTCCACATCCTTCAAGCGCAGCACGGCGCCGTAGAGGCGATCAAGCGAGGCTTGCGCCTGACGCAGCAAGTCCTCGGTCCAATCCAGCGGCGCGCGGTAGTGCGCGCTCAGGAGCGCCCAGCGGATGGTGTCGCCTTGCCAGCCCTGCTCCAGGAGTTCGCGCGGCGTGATGATGTTGCCGAGCGACTTCGACATCTTGGTCGAATCCATTGTCAGGAAGCCGTTGTGCATCCACACGCGCGCCAGCGCATGCCTGTGCGCGCTCTCGCTCTGGGCGATCTCGTTTTCGTGGTGCGGAAAGATGAGATCGACGCCGCCGCCGTGAATATCGATCGGCGAGCCGAGTTCCTCCTCGATCATGGCCGAGCACTCGATGTGCCAACCGGGCCGGCCGTCTCCAAATGGGGCATCCCATTTCGGCTCGCCGGGCTTGGCCGTCTTCCAGAGCGCAAAGTCTGACGGATGGCGCTTGTCGTCCTCGCCTTCGACGCGCGCGCCGGCTTTCAGCTCGTCCTGCGACCGGCCCGAGAGCTTGCCGTAATCCTCGTCAGCGGCCACGGAGAAGTAGACGCCGCTCTCGACCTTGTAGGCTGCCCCGCTCGCAAGCAGCTTCTCGATCAGCGCGATCATCGCCGGCACGCTTTGCGTGGCGCGCGGCGTCAGCGTCGGCAGCAGCACGCCAAGCGCGGCGGTGTCTTCTTCGTAGATGCGCGCGAATTTCTCGGTGATCGCCTCGATCGGCACGCCTTCGGCGTTGGCCTTGGCGATGATCTTGTCGTCGATGTCGGTATAGTTGCGCGCATAGACGACGGCGCTTTCGCCATAGACGTGGCGCAACAGCCGGAACAGCACGTCGAACACCACCGGCGGGCGCATGTTGCCGATATGCGGATAATTGTAGACCGTCGGGCCGCAGACATAGAGCGTGACCCGCTTGGGATCGGCGGGATGAAACGGCTCTTTGCGCCGCGTCAGCGTGTTGGTCAGCGCGATCTGCATGCCCATAACCTTACGTGACCTGCGGCCTTTCGAGCAAAAGAATGCGGCGTTCGGTCAAATGCGCGGGCTGGGGTTCTAGCGGCAACCCGTGCTACACTCCATATCCGCGTTTGGGATCGCGTTTGGTCCCGTCGCCTGAGGGTGCGTATTCGGGCGGGCGTTAAGTCCGGGGCTTCCGGCTCGACCTCCGTCCCTCAGACTGGGGACTGTCCTTTCCATGAGTGAAATCCTGAAATGGCGCTCGCCCACAGAGGCGCAAGCGAAGCGGCCCTCGCGCGAAGAAGCGATGGAGGCGGTGCGCACGTTGATCGCCTGGGCAGGCGACGATCCCGAGCGCGAGGGCCTCAAGGACACGCCCAAGCGCGTGATCGAGGCCTACCGCGAATGGTTCGCCGGCTACGATCAATGTCCGGCCGAGGAGCTGACGCGCACCTTCGAGGACGTCAACGGCTACGACGACATCGTCATGCTGAAGAAGATCGACGTGGAGAGCCATTGCGAGCACCACATGGCGCCCTTCCTCGGCAAGGCGTACGTCGCCTATCTGCCGACGGAGGCTGTGGTCGGCATTTCCAAGATCGCGCGCGTGGTGGAGATTTTCGCCAAGCGCCTGCAGACTCAGGAGACGATGACCAGCCAGATCGCCGAAGCGATCACCGACGCGCTCGAACCGCGCGGCGTCGCCGTGCTGATCGACGCCGAGCACCAGTGCATGTCCACCCGCGGCGTCCACCACAAGGACGTGACGACGGTGACCACCACTTTCACCGGCGCGTTCAAGGACGACGCGGAACTGCGCAACCGGTTCTTGAAACTGGCGGGGTACGGCTGAGAAACCCGGACCGCCGGCGCCCTCGCCGGCAGGACCGTTGATGCGAGGAAGTCTGCGTGGTTTGCTTGCCCTAACCAAAGTGCCGGCGAGGGCGCCGGCGGTCCGAGCCAAATGCGCCAAGTCTTCCACCGCATCAGCGTCGCCACGCGCGGCAAAGGGCTTTATCCGATCACCGACGACGTGCGCGGCTGGCTCGCGCGCGAGAACGCGAGCGACGGCCTGCTCTCGATCTTCTGCCGCCACACCTCCGCGTCGCTCCTGATCAACGAGAACGCCGATCCGGACGTGTGCACGGACCTGGCGGCGTACTTCGAGCACATCGCGCCGGAAGATGGCCCCTACGTCCACGACGCCGAAGGCCCCGACGACATGCCCGCGCATATCCGCGCCGCGCTGACGCAAACGCACGTCTCTGTTCCAGTCGAGGCCGGCAAGCCGGTGCTGGGCACGTGGCAGGGCATCTACCTTTTCGAACACCGCCGCGCGCCGCATACGCGCGAAGTGGCGGTGCATTTCATCGGCGAATAACGACTTGGCGAGGCCAGGAACGCTAGGGCGGGGCCGGCGCTTTTCCGTCCATGGGAAAGCTCGCGCGCCTCGTGACGCTCGTTGTCGGCATCGCGCTGATACTAGGGCCTGTACCTAATTAGCGAATGCTGATTCACTCGTGCGCAGGTGATTTGCCGCGCGAGGGGATCATGCGCAAAGGACTGTTCTGGCTCAACGACAAGCAGTGGGCGCGGATCAGGCCGCACC